>Ga0118677_10000593_pt1 | contig 79199 bp, 66 predicted proteins | sample AliMusrvi5mmetaG_FD_86154 | JGI IMG/M metagenome (GOLD analysis project Ga0118677, IMG submission 86154)
CGATTTTAATGTTTCACTTATCAGGAAAAATAATAATGAACTGCAATGAACCCCTCCTTTACAAAAATTTTGAAAAAAGGAGATAAAATGTTATGTTTCATGTTTTTAATCTCTTTTGGATGGGTCATCATTTTCAAGTAATATTAAAACAACCCTTAACATCTTTTTATTCAACCTTACAAAATTACACTCTCTGTAATTGATTGTCAATTGGGTAAATCCGTAGAAAAACCTTACGGAAAAGCAGAATCATTTTATTCTGAAAAAGAGTCATGAAATTAATTATCAACAGGTAACATTTCTATAATGGCGTGCAATAAATTATCGCCCGATTAGAAAAACAGCTGCTTTTCTGTTAAAACCTGTCGTTCGGAAAAAAAGGGATATTGGGGGAAGGGGTAATATTTCAATGACCCGGATTATTTCCTGGGAGCCAGGAAACGATTAAACAACAACAGACCTATGATCGTGAACACTCCAATCATGCTAAAAGTAAGCCATAATAATGACGGCTGATTCATCTTTTCCACGAACCTCACATACAACGCAGCTCCGAGAATACCTCCTACACCGCTTCCAATCACCCCGTACATGAAAGACCAACCCTGGTAAAGGGCCTTTTTATCCTGGGGAGCTATCAATCCCACATAAGCTATAAATTTCGGATGGGCTATCATCTCTCCGAGCGTGAAAACAAACATAGATGCCAGGAAAATCCAGCCACTGGGAGATATGGCGAGCATTCCCATCCCGATCGAACCAAGGGAAATGCCAAAAATCATTGTCGGCAATGCTTTGGTGTTGCGCACAATGCTGGAAACCAGCAACTGTAAAAGAATGATCGCTCCGGCATTCATCACGGTGACATGTTCCGCGTCGAATTTCCAGGAAGGATGATCCAGAAAGAGGGAAAGAATACCATTGACGAGGTTGTTGAACCCGGTCATATCAACTTTTTCGCCCAGGTACCACAGCACCGAATCGTATACCTGGAAATACATGATCCAGAATCCAGAATAGATGACGATCATAAGGATGAAGCGAAAATCACGCAAAACAGTAACCATTTCAGTAAAAACCTGTTTCAGCGACTTTACTGCCCTTGTACCGGTCGGTTCCTGGTATACCATGTAATTCAGCAGCAACAACCAGCCTGTGCCTATTGCTGCCATGAAAAAGATATAATGGTAGGAAATGGATTTCAGGTATGGCACCAGGATCAGGGGGACGAGGAATGCTCCCAGGTTGATGGACCAGTAATATATACCGAATCCAAGTGAAGAATTTGACACATCCGTAACCCTCGCAATGGTGCCCGAAATCATTGGTTTAAAAAATCCGGCACCCAGTGCAACCAGGATGAGGCTGCTGAAAACAGTCACATAGGTAGTTGAAAACCCCGCAAACCAATATCCCAGGCTCATTGTGAAGAAGGCAAAGAAAAGCACTTTGCGGTATCCGAACCGGTCGCCGATCGCCCCGGATAAAATAGGAAGGAAATAGAGCAATGGCGTGATGGTACTCTTGATCACACCAACGCTCTCCTTCGAAAATCCAAGTCCCCCATCGCTTTTCGATAAGACCAGGTAAACAGACAACACGGACATCACCCCATAATAGGAACCGCGCTCGAAAAATTCCATGGAGATGGCAGTCCAGAAGTTTTTTGGAAAAGAAGCAAGGCTCCTGGCAGAATTTGATTTGGGCATAGGACAATTACTGTGTATTTGCAGCGAAAATACCGAAAAATTTCTTTGTATTTTTGCTATTGTGTTCCATTGTGACCTGTTGTGCCTATTGTGGTGAATAAAAATTACAACAACTTTACCCATTTATGAATGACTTAAATAACATTGTAGCCCAGTTCATAACCGAAGGCCGCGTGGAATCAGTTGAACCGCTTGGTTCAGGCCATATCAACGACTCCTACCTGGTAACCACTTTCCCTGAATCTGCATCGGATTATGTGCTTCAACGGATCAACCATGGCATCTTTACAAATGTACCCGGGCTCATCGACAATATCCTCAAAGTTACCGGCCACCTTGGTGAAAAACTGCTTTATCGTCATGCCGGTTACAGTACTTTCCAGGTTATTCGGCTGATCCCGGCCAAAACAGGTCATCACTACTTTCATGATAGCGGTGGGAACTACTGGCGTCTTTACAACCATGTCCGAGGAAGCAGGAGTTTTGACAAAGTTGCAACCACTGGTCTTGCATACGAAGGAGGCAGGGCCTTTGGAATTTTTCAGTCCCTCTCATCAGATATGGATGCAAGGTCACTGTTTGAGATCCTTCCAGATTTTCATAATGTTGCAAGCCGATTGGTTCAATTCCGGGAAGCGGTATTGCTCGACCCGGCCGTCCGTGCAGAAGAAATTGAAAATGAAATTGCCTTCGTGGAAACCAGGTCGCACGAAATGCATGCCATCCTGCGCCTGGGCGAACTGGGTAAGATCCCTTTGCGTGTCACGCATAACGACACCAAATTCAACAATGTGCTGTTCAATGCTAATAACAGGGCTATCTCTGTCGTGGACCTTGACACCGTGATGCCGGGCTATGTTTTATTTGATTTTGGCGATGCCATCCGCACAGGAGCCAGTACGGGGGCCGAAGATGAAGGGGATCTTTCCCTGGTGAATCTGGACCTGAACCTGTTTGAAGCCTATTCCCGCGGTTATCTTGAAACAGCAGGCAAATTCCTGAATACCGTAGAGACCATGTACCTGGCTTTCTCGGCAAAATTCATGACTTACCTTATCGGTCTGCGCTTTTTAACAGATCATCTCAACGGTGACCGCTATTACAAAATCGGGTTCCCCGGGCATAATCTTCAGCGGGCAAGGGCTCAATTCAGGTTGCTGCTCAGCATGGAAGAGCATTTCAGTGAGATGCAGGAGATTATCCGCAAGATCGGTTGATTTTCTATCGATTTTATTGCTTATTTTGCACAAAATACTTTTTAACACCCGTTGTATGCGCAGGTATCTGATTTTATGTTTTGTGATGCTGATTCCAGGGATGTTCCAGGCAGGTAACATCCCGGATTCAAATTTAATATCCATCGTTCCCAGGCCGGTGACGATGAAACCGGCAGCAGGAAAATTTGTGATTACCCGGTTTACCCCTATCCTTGTAAAAGGACATGGTGAAGAGGTTACCAGGATTGCCAGGTTTTTCGCCGACCGTATCAGGTTCGCAGGTGGACCGTTGCTGGAAGTCAGGGAGATAACCAAAGCAGATAAAAACCTGCCGGCAGTTGTGTTTGCCGTGCAGGATGAGCACTCCACCCTGCCCGACGAAGGTTATGAGTTGAAAATCAATCCAAAACAGGTATTGCTTATTGCAAAAACCGGTGCAGGCCTGTTCCATGGAGTGCAAACCCTTTTTCAACTGCTTCCGTCTGAAATCTCGAGACACAACCTGCCGATGTCATTCAAGGAGTGGGAACTGCCTGCGCTCAGGATTACGGATTACCCCCGGTATCCTTACCGGGGTATGCACCTCGATGTATCCCGTCATTTTTTTCCGAAGGAGTTCATAAAGCGATACATCGACCTGATCGCCATGTACAAGATGAACACCTTTCACTGGCATCTCACCGACGACAACGGATGGCGGATTGAGATCAAGAAGTACCCTAAACTGATGCAGATCGGTGCCTGGCATGTTGACCATGAAGAGTTGCCCTGGAAGGAACGTCCCTCCCAGCAACCCGGTGAAAAGGTAAACTATGGCGGGTACTATTCCCAGGATGAAATCCGTGAGATCGTGCAATATGCGACAGACCGCTATGTCACGATTATACCCGAAATTGAAATGCCTGCGCATTCAGTGGAGGTGCTTGCCGCCTATCCTCAATTTTCATGCACAGGAGGTCCATTTACCGTGGCTACCGGAAGTTACTGGCCCAACATCGACATCCTTTGCGCTGGCAATGATTCAGTGTTTACCTTTATGGAAGATGTGCTTACGGAAGTCATGGCGCTTTTCCCTTCAAAATACATTCATGTGGGTGGGGATGAAGCGGATAAAACCAACTGGAAAAAATGTCCGAAGTGCCAGGAGCGAATCAAGACTGAGGGGCTGAAGGACGAAAAGGAGTTGCAAAGTTATTTCATTCGTCGAATTGAGAAATTCATCGCCTCGAAAAACCGCAGGATGATCGGCTGGGATGAAATTCTTGAAGGTGGTCTTGCTCCCGAAGCAACCGTGATGTCGTGGCGTGGTGTCGAAGGGGGCATCGCAGCAGCCAGGCAGGGACATGATGCCATCATGACGCCAGGTGCTTATTGCTATTTCGACCATTACCAGGCCGATCCGGCGTCAGAACCCAAAGCCATCGGAGGCTTTACGACCCTTAAAAAGGTTTACTCCTTTGAGCCTGCACCGGGCGAACTGACGTCAACAGAAGCCAAACACATATTGGGAGCGCAAGGAAACGTGTGGACTGAGTACATTCCCACACCTTCCCAGGCAGAATACATGGCAGTACCGCGCATGATCGCCCTTTCGGAAGTATTATGGTCACCAAAAAACGCCAGGAACTGGCACGATTTCCAGCACCGCATGACCGGTCAGTATATCCGGCTTAAAAAAATGCAGGTGAATTACAGCAAGGGATCATTTAAAGCGGAAGTGAGTACGAAATTTGACAAAAAGACCAATGCCGTCATGGTGACCCTTGGTTCTGAACAGATGGATGTTCCAATCCGCTATACGCTCGACGGAAATGATATCAAATCTTCCTCGCCTGAGTATGCAGGCCCCTTTGAAATCAAGAAAAACGGGGTTATCAAAGCAGGTTTGTTTGTTGACGGACAATTGAAAGAGAAGATCACGGAGATGCCATTTCTTTACCATCTTGCCATCGGGAAACCCGTGAAATACCTGAAAGAATTTTCCGATCGTTACCCTGGTGCAGGCAACACAGCACTTACCGATGGTTTGCGTGGATCCATCGACCATCATGACGGCCTCTGGCAGGGTTTCCTTGGCAACGACCTTGACTTGATCATCGACCTTGGTCGGGAGATGCCTGTGAATTCAGTGCAGGCGAACTTTCTTCAAAATCAGCGAAGCTGGATCTTTTTACCCGTTGTGGTTGAGTATTCCCTTTCTTCGGATGGAAAAAAATACCATTCATTCAATGAGGTGTCAAACAACATCCCGCCAAAGGAGGAGCAGGTTTTCATCCAGCCGTTCAATTTCCAGTTCATGGCAAATTCAAAAGCAAGGTACATCAGGGTAAAAGCAAAAAACCTGGGGAAATGCCCCTCCTGGCATGAAGGTGCGGGTGAGCCCTGCTGGATGTTTACGGATGAAATTGTTGTCTTCTAATTCCTGACAACTCTATGCACCCTGGCGGCCTGATTCACGGAATTTTTCAACCTACACGGTCATGATATCTTTCTCCTTTACATCAAATATTTTATCAACTTTTCCGATATACTCATCGGTAACTTTCTGAATATCTATTTCCAGTTTGTCAACCTCATCTTCGGGGACACCATCTTTTTTTAGTTTTTTGGCCGTTTCATTGGCCAGCCTGCGGATATTCCGGATACTTATCTTGGCGTTCTCAGCCTCCGCTTTAGCTTTTCTCACCAGGTCGCGCCGCCGCTCCTCCGTTAAGGGAGGAACCATGATGCGCAGTATCTCTCCTTCGTTTTTGGGATTAAACCCCAGGTTTGCCGCCTGGATTGCCTTGTCGATCAGTCCAAGCACGCTTTTGTCCCATGGCTGTACAATGATCTGCCTGCCATCGGGAGTGCTGATATTGGCCGCCTGATCGATAGGTGTCATGGCCCCATAATAATCAATTCTAACCCCGTCCAGCATCTGGACACTGGCCTTCCCGGCCCGCAACTTCTGAAGTTCCTTTTCAAGATGCTGAACGGCCAGAAGCATGCCTTCATTGGCTTCATCAAGCGTAAATTCTATTTCATCGTTCATAAACGGTTCAAATTAAAGATTTACAATTTAAACAATGCAAACAATGCAAACAATGCAGCTATTTTAGCTGACTACAGTTCCGATTGCTTCACCACTGATCAGTTTCAGAAGGTTGCCTTCCTGGTTCATATTGAATACGACGATGGGCATCATGTTTTCACGACATAGTGTAAAAGCTGTCAGGTCCATGATTTTCAGGCCTTTTTCATAAGCCTCATCATACGTGAGCGCGTCGTATTTAACAGCCAGTTGATCTTTTTCCGGATCTGCAGTATAAATACCGTCAACCCGGGTTCCTTTAAGGATGGCATCAGCCTTTATTTCAATGGCACGAAGGGCTGAAGCGCTGTCGGTCGTGAAATATGGATTCCCTGTGCCTGCAGCAATGACGACCACCTCCCCTTTTTCAAGATGGCAAATGGCTTTACGACGGCTCATCGCTTCACAGATTGGCTCAATAGCCAGTCCTGAAAGAAGTTTGACGTTGACCCCGGTCTTTTCGAGGGCAGCCTGGATGGCCATGCTGTTTATCACCGTGGCAAGCATGCCCATATAATCTCCCTGCACCCGGTCCATCCCCTCGCCCATCCCCTGCAATCCCCTGTAGATATTTCCACCGCCAATCACGACGGCCACCTGTACACCTGCATCCACCACCGACTTGATCTCCTCTGCATATACAGATAACCGCTGCGGATCAATGCCATAGCCCCGGGCGCCTTCCAGCGCTTCGCCGGAAAGTTTTAAGAGTATGCGTTTGAATTTGTTCTTTGAATTTTGAATTTGCATTTTGATTGTTGATTTTATTCATTGATTCCATGACAAGCTTTATATTTTTTCCCCGATCCGCAAGGACAAGGATCGTTCCTTCCAACCTTCTTTTCAACCTTGACAGGCTGCGCGACTGCTTTTTCCTGGGTGTTCGAATGTGATTGCGACAGCAGGTCGGAACGTTCCTCGCGCATGCGGGCACGATCCATTTTCCGCGGTGCCTGGGCTTCCTTGACATTTTCCACCTGGATCGGAACATCCGCCTTGATCAGGAAGGAGGTGATCTCCTTGTTGGTACGCTGGACCATGCTTTTAAAAAGTTCAAATGATTCAAACTTGTAGATCAGCAGGGGATCCTTTTGTTCATAGGCCGCATTCTGAACCGATTGCTTCAGATCATCCATTTCGCGCAGGTGTTCTTTCCAGGCATTGTCGATCATGCCAAGTACGATCCCCTTTTCAATGCTCAGCACTACCTCTTTTCCTTTGTCTTCATAGGCCTTTTTCAGGTTTGCCACAGCCTGCATGGTTTTAAGGCCATCGGTGACAGGAATGGCAATATTTTCATACCGGGTATCATTTTCATACACATCTTTGATAACCGGGTAGGTTTTTTGAGCGATGTGGTCGCACTTGGATTTATAACGTTTGTAAATGTAATTGTAAAGTTTATCGCCAAGATCATCTGCATTCAGGTTCCCGAAATCCGCTTCGGAAATAGGGGAATCCGCGGCAAATTCCTTCAGCAGGTCAAGGTTGAAACTATGGAAATCACGTGATTCCTGGGAATCCAGCACGATTGTTTCGCAAACGTCGTAGATCATGTTCGAAATATCCACTGCCAGCCTGTCCCCGAACAGGGCATGATGCCGTTTCTTATAGATGGCTTCCCGCTGGATATTCATTACGTCATCGTATTCAAGCAACCTCTTTCGGACGCCAAAGTTATTCTCTTCCACCTTTTTCTGGGCACGTTCGATCGAGTTGGTGATCATGGAATGCTGGATAACCTCCCCCTCTTTGATCCCCATGCGGTCCATGATCTTCGCAATCCGGTCGGAGCCGAACATACGCATCAGGTCATCGTCGAGGGAAACAAAGAACTGAGAACTGCCCGGGTCTCCCTGCCTTCCGGCACGACCGCGCAACTGGCGGTCGACACGCCGCGATTCATGCCGTTCAGTACCGATAATTGCCAAACCGCCCGCCTGTTTTACACCGGGTCCAAGTTTGATGTCGGTACCACGGCCGGCCATGTTGGTGGCTATGGTAACGGTACCGGCACGTCCGGCTTCGGCAACGATATCCGCCTCGCGCGCATGCAGCTTGGCATTCAACACATTGTGCGGGATATTTTTCCGTTTGAGCATGCGACTCAGCAATTCTGACGTTTCAACGGACGTTGTACCAACCAGACTTGGGCGCCCTTCCTTTACTAGTTTCTCAATTTCGTCAATGACCGCGTTGAATTTTTCACGCTTGGTCTTGTAAACAAGATCTTCACGGTCGTCGCGGACAATTTTTTTATTTGTCGGAATAACGACCACATCCAGTTTATAGATATCCCACAATTCACCGGCTTCCGTTTCAGCGGTACCGGTCATCCCGGCCAGTTTCTTGTACATCCGGAAGTAGTTTTGCAGGGTTACTGTGGCATAAGTTTGGGTGGCAGCCTCGATCTTTACGTTTTCCTTGGCTTCAATCGCCTGGTGCAGCCCATCTGAATAACGGCGTCCCTCAAGGATACGACCGGTCTGCTCATCCACGATTTTCACCTTGTTGTCCATCACCACATATTCAACATCCTTTTCAAATAAAGCATATGCCTTGATGAGTTGATTTACCGTATGGACTCGTTCTGTTTTAATGGAATAGTCAAGCATCATGGCATCCTTCCGCTCAAGTTTCTCCTGTTCGGTGAGATTCTGGCGCTCGAGTTCGGCAATCAGTAGGCCGATGTCGGGGAGGATGTAAAAGGTCGGATCTTCATATGACTGCGTGAGCAGGTCGATGCCAAGATCGCGCAACTCGATTGTGTTGTTTTTCTCATCGATCACGAAATAGAGCTGATCGTCGATGATGGGCATGTTCTTCATCTGCTCAGCCATGTAAAAGTTTTCGGTCTTAAGCAGCAATGCCTTCATCCCAGGTTCACTGAGAAATTTTATAAGCGCCTTGTTTTTGGGCAATCCATGATGAGCGCGCAGCAGTTGCTCGCCCGCTTTCTTTATATTCTCATCATTTTTGGGATCTTCCGACAATGCCTTTGCATCGGCAAGCAGCCTGGTAACAAGGTTTCGCTGGGCGTTGTAAAGTTTGGTCACATTTGCCTTAAGATCATCGAAGAGCTGGTTTTCACCTTTGGGTGTCGGGCCCGAGATAATCAGAGGGGTACGGGCATCATCAATTAAAACCGAGTCGACCTCATCGACAATGGCGTAGTTGTGCGGACGTTGCACCAGTTCCTCAGGATTGCTGGTCATGTTGTCGCGCAGGTAATCGAAACCAAATTCGTTGTTGGTGCCATAGGTGATATCGGCCAGGTAGGCATCCCTGCGTGGCTGCGAATTCGGCTCATGACGGTCGATGCAATCCACCTTCAGCCCATGGAATTCAAAAAGAGGGCCCATCCATTCCGAGTCGCGCTTGGCCAGATAATCGTTAACAGTAACGATGTGAACCCCTTTGCCGGGCAGGGCATTGAGATACATTGGAAGGGTCGCCACCAGGGTTTTTCCTTCACCGGTAGCCATTTCGGCAATTTTGCCTTCATGGAGGACAACCCCTCCAATCAGCTGGCAGTCATAATGGACCATATCCCACGTGATCATGTTGCCGCCTGCCATCCAGCTGTTGCGAAACCTGGCTTTGTCGCCATCAATCTCCACACTGGCTTTTCTTGCTGCGAGGTCCCTGTCCGACTGGGTTGCAGTCACTTCTACGTACTCGTTTTCAAAAAATCTCCGTGCAGTATCTTTCATCACCGCAAACGCTTCAGGAAGTATTTCAACCAAAACTTCCTGTGTCAGGTCATAGGATTCCTTCTCAAGCCGGTCAAGAACACCATAGAGTTTTTCCTTTTCATCAATTTCAATTTCATCAGAGTTCAACTGCTCCCTGAGCGCTTCAATCTCCTTTTCCTTCTCAGAGAGGCGTTCTTTTATCCTGGATTTAAACGCATCCGTGCGGGCACGAAGCTCGTCATTCGACAGGGTTTTTATCTCCTGCCAGGATTCTATCGCTTTCTCTACCAGGGGACTGATTCCCTTGATATCCCGCTGGGACTTGTTTCCCAGCATTTTTTTAAAAAAATCGAACATGATATGGTTTTATTACTGCAATATTTTTTGTATATCGGCTTCCAATCCGTTGCTCGGTTGTTCGGCCGCGTACTTATATATCCTGCCTTCTTTGTCAATCAGCACAAACAAGGGATAAGTGTGAACATCATAATCTTTCAACACATCCGATTGATCCCCGATATTGACGAAGGTCCAAACGTAATCTTTTTTCAGGTTTATGAAATAGAGCATTTTGCTAAAATACTTGTCAGCAGAGACACTCACGAAACAGACATTTTCCCGGTACTTGTCATACAATGGTTTGATCAGGTCCATCTCAGAAAGGCAGCCTTCGCAGTAGGTCGTCCAGAAGCACAGCACCACCGGCTTCCCCCGAAGGCTCTTCAGCGAAAGTTCCTTTTGGTCGCGGTTAAGCAGGGTGAATTCAGGAGCCATGGTACCTGGCTGGAGTTTGGTGAGCAAACTCACTATGTCCTCTGCAACAACCCTATTGTCCTGAAATTTTGTTTTCTCCCTTGCCGCGTTGATCGCTGCAAGCACATCAGCCTGACTGTAAGTTGTCGTGTTATATAATTCCATCAATCCTTTGAGCATTACCAGTTCGCGCAACTGCTCGTTTTTCAACACTGTATCAACCGTCATTGCTTTCAAAATGGCTTTATAGGGATCTGCACCTTTTAGCAGTGAAGTAAAATCCAATTTTCTCAGGGTGTTCGACGTAACCGTTATATATTTGGAAAAAAAATTGTTGAAAAAATCCATGTACTCAACATTGTTGTAACCTACAGGTTTGTCGGTAAAATATTTTTTCGCAAGCTGTCCCTGGTTGTAGTATTGCGTAAGCTGTTCGAGTGCGGCAATTTTATATGAGGCATAATCGAGGAAATAGGCGTTTTTCACGGAGCCGAAATGCTGGTTAAGCTGTATGCGGAAAGTGTCCAGTAAAATCTTCCGGCGGTCATGATAGAGTGCATTGAAATTTTCAGTGAGGAATCCGCTGTAAATCGAATTGAATGTGCCGATCAGGTTGTTCAACTCCTGGGGATCGCTTTCTACTATTTCAAGCATCAGATTCTGCGATTGAATAAAGGGATTCACTTCCGTGTATTCATCATATTTCATTGGGGCAATGCGGATCTCATATGATTTAGAAGGCTCAAGGAAGATTTCAGTTTTATGAAAATCAATAGAAATGATCACGCTGGTAGTTTTTTCAAGGTCTACCGACAACGAGAAATGGCCGGTTGAATCGACCCGTGAAGTAACCAGGTTTTTTTCCCAGAAGGTGATCAGGTCGCAGGGCGTTGCAACGCGAATGACCTTATGCTCGGCACCGGGCGCAATGCCATTAATAACTGTTTTTTGGGAAAATGAAACCAAAGAAAAAAACAAGCTGAATGCCAATAATCCTAAAAACCTCATATATAAACCTTTAAATCGTAAATCGTAAATCGTAAATCGTAATTAAAAAACAATCCCCTCCGGTACAAACTGTCTCACATCACCCCCATGCCGCAGAACATCCCTGACAATGGATGAACTTACTGAAACGTATTCCGGAACGCACAGCAAAAAAACCGTTTCAATTTCGGGATACATCATTTTATTCATCTGCCCTATGCCCCTTTCAAATTCAAAATCGGCCGAAGTCCTCAGTCCTCGTAAAATAAAACCAGCATTTTCACTGCGGCAGAAGTCGATGGTAAGCCCAGCATATGTAGTTATCCTGATCCCGGGTTCATGGCCGAAAATCTGGTCCAGCCACCGGAGCCTGCGGTCCAGTGGGAAAAATGATTTTTTTTCACTGTTTTCCCCTATTGCAACAACAATCTCATCAAAGAGCGGGAGCGCCCTCCTGATGACCGATTCATGTCCGCGTGTGATGGGATCAAAGGAGCCGGGGAAGACTGCAATTCTTTGCATGTGTCAATTCGTTTGAACCAGCAAAGATAAGAAAATGGAAGGATTCCAAGTCTATTCGAAGGTGAATGAGACCTGGAATATTTTTGAACTCACCTTGTCGATGGAATTGGTATAGATGTTGCTTTCACGTTTTAATACATCCATGAGACCATACATCATTTTCAACTCCAGACCAAATTTAAACCATTCGTTGTAAAAATCAAAACCGACACCTGCCTCGATGTAAACATCATTCTGGTTGAATTTCACAATTTTCTCATTCCTGTTTTTTTGCTCACGTTTCTTGGCCTGCGATGCAAGGTCGAGGGAATATTGCGCTCCGCCGAGGAGGTATGGGCGGAAATTGTTGTACCGGATCGATTTGAACTTTATTTCAAGTGGAAAATTGACATAGGTGGATGGGATTTTTTTTGACAGGGTCAAGTTTTGCACCGGCTCCTTCTCCCCGGGACGGTAACGATAGGTTTGTACGTCATATGTGATTGTACGGTCGCCGAACGACAAAGAAGGCACGAACTGCAACTCAAAATATTTTCCCATCTGCATGTTAGCGACAATGCTGACGACAAAGCCTGGTGTTGGTGTTGAATTGATGGCAAGCACTCTTGCAGAATCAGGTAACGGCAGGATATCTGGAATGTAGGTGGAATCAAAAACATGCGAACTCAGGTCGTTAATGGGCCGGATGGTTACCAGGCTCTGGTTGACACCAAGGATGAATCCAAAATGGAACAGGTAATCATGGTCATAGGAAGGCTGGTTTAGTACGATCATGCGCTGACTCTTTCCACTGATAGGAAGGCAAAGAGTTGCAAAAAGCAGGAAAGCGATAATGAGTCTGTCGATCTTCAACGAGTCGCGGGGATGTTTATGTCAGAGATTAACGCAGTTTTCCATATTTTATTTTTCAGCAAGGTAGATGGAGGCAATTCCCATGCTCAGGTTCACCTGCCGGGTATTCTTCAATCCCAGTTTATTAAGAATTTCAAGAAAGCTTTTCCCTGAAGGAAATGCAGCAACCGACTCGGGAAGATAAGTATAGGCTTTGCTGTTTCCAGATATCATCCGGCCAAGTCGCGGGATAATATTTCGTGAGTAAAATGCATATAGTTGTTTCATCGGGAAAGATTCCGGATGTGAGAATTCAAGAATCAGCATGACACCTCCCTTTCGAAGTACCCGGCTCATCTCGCCAAGACCCAGTTCGAGATTTTCATAATTCCTTACACCAAAGGCCACTGTTATCGCGTCGAAAGAGTTGTCGGAGAAAGGAATTTTCTCTGCATCAGCCTGCTGAAGCGTTACAACAAGGTTCAGTCCCTTGTCAGTCAGCTTTTGCCTGCCGATCTCAAGCATTTTTTCAGAAATGTCTATTCCGACAATTTTTTGCGGTTTCAGTGAGGCGATCGCAATGGCCAGGTCACCGGTTCCGGTTGCCACATCAAGCACCTTGAAAGGTTTACGCTCTTTCAGCATCGCTACAAGTTTCCTCCGCCATGCCCGGTCAATGCCAAAAGAGAGAAAATGGTTTAAAAAATCGTACCTGGTTGAAATGTCATCAAACATTTCCCGAACCACTTCCTTTTTTGAAGGTTCACTCATAAAAAAAGTTCCAACGGTAGAATACAAAATGCAAAATCAAAATTCAAATTGATAACAGCCTGGACAGGCACCTCAAGACAATTATTCCTTTGATCAAATAAAAAGGGGATTATCCAAAATATCAGATAATCCCCTCAATCTTGAAGAAAAAACTACACGCCCAATTGCAGGCGTTTAAAACCGGTTACGGCCAGATCCTTATCATTTTCGGCAATGTATTGGCGAACAGTCTTTTTTGCGTCCTTGATGAAATCCTGGTTTAACAGGGTCATCTCCTTGAAAAATTTCTGAAGTTTACCCTGTGCGATTTTTTCAACCATATCTTCGGGTTTTCCCTCCTGGCGTGCGATATCCTTTCCAATTTCTATTTCACGATCGATCACCTCCTGCGTCACATTCTCCTTATCAACGGCAACAGGACTCATGGCGGCTACCTGCATGGCAAGTTCATGACCTATTTCGAGTACATTCTTCGCCTCTTTCTTACTTAAACCGATCACTGTTGCCAGGCGGTTACCAAAATGGTTGTAGGCAAATACCACCGGTGCCTCGATAACTTCAAAATGGGCAATCTGGATCTTCTCGCCGGTTTTGCCAAGCAACTCATTCAGCTTTTCTTCAACGGTGGTTGTTCCCAGCGACATGGGCATCAAATCGGCAACTGCATGAATTCGTTGTGCAAGTCCCAGATCGAGTAAATCCTTTGTAAATTTGATAAACTCTTCTGTTTTTCCAACAAAATCGGTTTCACAATTGACCATGATGACAGCACCATAGCTTTGATCATCAGATGTTTTCGCTATCACAAATCCCTGGTTGGCATCACGGTCGGCACGTTTTCCGGCAACTTTCTGACCTTTTTTACGCAGGTAATCGATGGCTTTATCAAAATCGCCTTCCGTTTCCTGCAGGGCTTTTTTACAATCCATCATCCCTGCACCCGACATCTGGCGCAATTTATTAACATCAGCAGCAGTAATATTCATATAGAACTTAGGTTTTAATTATTGAACTAAATTTTGGCGGCAAAGCCTCAGTGAAATTAAGCGAATCAAAAAATCGTAAATCGCAAATCGTAAATCGAAATTACTTTTTAGTGCTTCTTCCTGCTGGTTTGCTGATTCGTTTTCTTGCGGGTTTGTTTTTATCCTCGGGTGCCGGCTCGAGCGCTTTCATCTTGGCAACCTTGGTATCCACAAAATCCTTTTTTACGATCTTGATTCCATCTTCATCCACTTCATCCTCATCGGCATCCATCAGGTCGCCTCCCATTCTGCCTTCGAACTCGTCGCCTTCGCCACGTTCATCGCTGGCTTCCTTTTTATCACGGTCCAGTTTGCGTTCCATCAAACCCTCTTCCATCGCCCTTACCATAGTATCAACGATGAGGGAAATTGATTTGGATGCATCGTCGTTGGCGGGTATTGGGAAATCAACCGTCCTCGGGTCGGAATTGGTGTCAACGATGGCAAATGTGGGAATATTCAGTTTCTTGGCTTCAGCCAGGGCAATATGCTCTTTGAGGATATCCACGATAAAAATGGCGGACGGGAGCCTGTTCAGATCGGCGATAGAACCAAGGTTCTTTTCCAGTTTCGCACGTTCACGTGTGATCGTAAGCCGTTCTTTCTTCGACAAATTGGTATACGAAGGGGAACTCATCAGCTTGTCGATCGAGATCATCTTGCGGACAGCCTTGCGGATGGTGGCAAAATTTGTAAGCATACCGCCCGGCCAGCGCTCTGTTACATAAGGCATGTTTACTCTCTTGACATGCTCGGCAACAATGTCTTTGGCCTGTTTTTTGGTAGCCACGAAGAGCACCTTTTTCCCTGCCTTGGCAATCTGTTTCAAAGCTGCGGCGGCTTCATCCACCTTGGCCATTGTCTTGTAAAGGTCAATGATATGGATCCCGTTGCGTTCCATGAAAATATAGGGAGCCATTGCAGGGTTCCATTTGCGGCGCAAGTGACCAAAATGGACACCGGCATCCAATAATGCATCAAAATTCGTTCTTGACATATAATAATTCTAAGAATTCTAAAATACTAACGTTTACTAAACTGGAATCTCTTACGGGCTTTTTTCTGTCCGAATTTTTTACGTTCCACCATGCGCGGATCTCGCATCAGGAGCCCTTTTGCCTTCAAAGGCGGACGGTGTTCCTCGTTGATTTCGCAAAGTGCACGGGCTATCGCAAGGGCAAGGGCTTCCGCTTGTCCGCGTATTCCTCCACCATCGAGATTTACCTTGACGTCGTACTTGCCCTGGTTGTTGGTCACCTCAAACGGTTCGGTTACCTTGAATTGGAGAATCGGGGTGGGAAAATAGTTCTTGAATTCGCGGCCATTCACGGTAATGATACCCTGGCCTTCCTTCAGATAGATTCGTGCAACGGCAGTTTTCCTTCTGCCGAGGGTGTTGATAACTTCCATATTACTTGATTGAGGTTAATTTCATTGGTTTCGGTTGCTGTGCCTGGTGCAAATGCTCTGTGCCGGCATACACATATAAATTGCGGAACAAATCGCGGCCAAGGCGGTTCTTGGGAAGCATCCCCTTGATAGCCTTTTCCACGACGGCTGTCGGCTTCTTGGCAAGGAGTTTGCTGGGGGTCACCTCCCTTTGCCCACCGGGATAACCCGTATGGCTCAGGTAAATTTTATCCTCCATCTTTTTGCCCGTCAGTTGGATTTTTTCCGCGTTGATAATGACAACATTGTCGCCACAATCGACATGCGGTGTGTAGTTGGTCTTTGTCTTGCCTTTCAGCAACATGGCCACTTTGGCTGCCAAACGGCCAAGAACCTGACCTTCGGCATCGATAAGCACCCAATCTTTGGTCACGGTGGCCGCGTTGGCGCTTATAGTCTTGTAACTTAACGTATTCATGCTTCTTCCTGATTATTTTTAACAATGAACCTTTTTCTTCCAAAAAGGGGTGCAAAGATATTGTTAATTTTCATTCATACAATGCTATTTAATGATTAAAATAGCATAAATTTGCATTATCCTTTATTTTGTGACATCATTTTATTATTTTATGGCTTATTTTATGACATTCTGAATCGAAGCTACCCTTTTTCGGGAAGGTGTATTCGTCAAGAATAAAAAAAAACAGGATTTTCGTATTACCTTTTACTCTCAATACCGATTAAGCAGATAATTAACACCTTTCAATATGGAATACCGCCAAAACGAACAACTGCTTCTGGCTACCGAATTTGTTCAGTTCACCAACAAAAACATTTTCCTGACCGGAAAAGCCGGAACGGGGAAAACGACGTTTTTGCATAACCTGAAGAAAATCACTCCAAAACGCATGGTTGTTTTAGCCCCGACAGGTGTGGCAGCCATCAATGCCGGAGGGGTAACCATTCATTCTTTCTTCCAGTTGAGTTTCGCACCTGCCATCCCGGCTTCGATTAGCCCCGAACATCAAGGTTCACCCTTGGAAAGCTTCCAGAAAAAATTCAGCCGGGAAAAAATCAGGCTTATCAAATGCATCGACCTGCTGGTAATCGATGAAATCAGCATGGTCCGTGCCGATATCCTGGACGCCGTTGATGAGGTATTACGCAGGTACCGCAACCACTCCAGGCCATTCGGCGGTGTACAATTACTGATGATCGGCGATTTGCACCAGCTATCGCCGGTGGTAAAAGAGTCTGAATGGAGTATTTTGAGAAACTATTATAAAAGTGTCTATTTTTTTGACAGCATTGCACTTCAAAAAACGAGCCCGGTCACCATCGAGTTAAAGGAAATTTTCAGACAGTCCGACGCCCGGTTCATCGCATTGTTGAATAAAGTCAGGGAAAACAGGATCGATCCTGAGACCATCCGGGAGTTGAACTCCCGCTTTATCCCCGGAATTCAGTCCGGGGGTACAGGCCCTACACCCGGACTAAAGTCCGGGGAAGAGGGGTACATCACCCTCACCACGCACAACGCCAATGCCTTTGAGATGAATCAGGCCAAATTGCAGGAAATTTCATTGAATTCGCATTTTTTTTCTGCCAAGATCACCGGCGATTTCCCTGCGTTCAATTTCCCCACTGAAGAAAAACTTGAGTTGAAACCCAATGCACAGGTCATGTTCATTAAAAATGATCTGTCGGCAGAAAAACAATTTTATAATGGAAAAATAGGAAGGGTCACCCGGATTACAGATGAACTGGTTTATGTGAAATGTCCCTCCGATGCCTCCGAGATTGCCGTTGGCCCGGTGACATGGGAAAACGTTAAATATTCGCTCAATGAGGAGACCAAGGAGATAAAAGAAGATGTTGCGGGCAGTTTCACACAGGTTCCGTTGAAGCTGGCCTGGGCAATTACCATTCATAAAAGCCAGGGGCTCACCTTTGACAAAGTAATCATTGATGCCAATGCCGCTTTTGCCTATGGGCAGGTATATGTAGCGCTGAGCCGGTGCAGAACCTTTGAGGGAATAGTATTGAGCACTCCCATTTCAGGTTCGGGGATCAAAACGGATGCACTCGTGCTGAATTATTCCCACGAAGCCCATCAAAATGAACCCGGACCGGGCAAACTGCTGGAGTCAAAATATCTTTTCCAACGGGAACTTATTACAGAACTCTTTGATTTCAAACTTATACGTTATAGATTTGACAACCTCATAAAACTGGTAAGGGAACATTTAAAAAGTCTTGATGAAGCAATTACCGGTGAATTGCAGGAGAAGAGGAGCCTTTGTGATGCTGACCTCTTTCAAATTTCCGAGAAATTCAAATTGCAACTTGAAAGCCTGATGGATCCCGCTTTGCTGCCGGAAGAAAATCCAAAATTGCAGAACCGGGTTACACAAGCAGCTCCCTATTTTGCAGTAACCTTAAAAAAACACCTGAAATCGTTTCTTGAACTGATCAATCTCGAAACTGACAACAAGGCTACCAGGAAAGTGTTGACAGATTCGCTGGAAAAATTACAGAAAGATGTTTTCATCAAATCGTCTTGTCTTGAAAATAGTCAACAGGGGTTTGACACCATTTCCTATATTAAAATGAAATCCAGGGCCGACGTCGATTTTCATCCAACTTCCAGGCAAAAAACGCAGGATTACCTCGAATTTGCAAAAAGCATTGTCCATCCTGAGCTGTACATTGCAATCAAGAGGTGGAGAAACAACCTTGCCGACGAATTCGACCTTCCTGCCTATATGATTTTACCACAAAAATCAATTGCTGAATTGTTGAAAAAATTGCCGACAACCATTCCTGCATTGAAAACTATCAAAGGAATCGGACCTGCCAAGATAAAACAGTACGGTGGGGATATCATTGCGCTTATCAACGACTATTGCATTGACAAAAAGATAGTTGCAGAACAAACAGAGATTCCTGTTGCCAGGAAGAAAGTCCGGAAACGCTGATGTACCAACGGCTACTTAGTAAAGACCTTTCTCGAAGCAGGGCTTTTTGCATCCTGGGTGCCAGGGGTGTGGGAAAAACAACGCTGGTCAGGGATTTTGCAAGTCAGTTCAGTAACTGGATCCACCTCGACCTCGAAACGGAATCCGATCGTGAAATCTTTCAGTCCGGCCCGCCTTATGAAGAAACGCTGAAGGCAATCAGCTTTTTGAAAGGCAAAGAGATCCGGGGAAACGGTACATTGATCGTACTCGATGAAATTGGCCTTTGCGAGGAGGCGATCAGGTGGGTGGAAAGACAGGCGCGAAGTGCCACAGGCGAGGTTGCCGTGACAAAAGGGCCCTTTTTTGTGGCAACATCCTCAATCGTGACGGAAAAGCTGGAAATGCTCGTAAATCCTGAAAACGGAATCATGCAGGCACATCATCTTTACCCGTTCTCCTTCGAGGAATTTTTACCGTTAATGGATGATCCCGCTTCCCTGGAAGCGTTTCGCGAGGTCCCTGTTCCCTATTACGCCTATGAAAAATTACTGAATTATTTTCATCTCTATGCACTGATCGGCGGAATGCCGGAAATCACCTCAGAATATACGGCAACCCGTCACCTTAGCGGGTTGAAAAATATTTATGAGAGGATCGAAGAGAGTTTCATCAATGGATTACAGCTGGTTACTTCCGGCCTGAAAAGCCGGAACCTGGCCGTTGAAGTCTTTCAAAACACATTTCCCTATGCGGCTACCCGGATCAGGTTCAACCGCTTCGGAAACCTGGAAAAAGGAAGCCGGGAAATTAGCAGGGCATTCAAAGCCCTCGAACGTGCTTTAATCCTTCAAATGATATACCCGGTAACATCCGCAACCCTGCCGTTATGGCCCGATTCGTCCAAATTCCCCAGGCTGCAATTGCTTGATACCGGCCTGGTCAATTATTTCTCCGGCATCCAGAAACCCCTTTTTCAATCGCATGATATGAATGCCGTCTTCGAAGGTCAGATTGCACGGCAGGTGGTCGGGCAGGAAATACTTGCAGCGGAACGTTCGGGGGCATGGAATGGTTTGCACCCCGGTCTTTCAACTGCCGGCTCAACTCCGGCCCTGAATTTCTGGATCAGGAACAAGGCACAATCCACGGCAGAGGTCGATTTCGTCATCCCCTATTACGGCCTTCTCATTCCGGTAGTCGTAAAGTCGGGAGAGCCCGGCCGGCTTCGGTCGCTGCACCAGTTCATGGATATCGCCCCTCACGCCTATGCGGTGCGGCTGTATGCCGGGAAGGTAGCTGTTCAGCAAACCCAAACCATCCTCGGCAAAAAGTTCTACCTGATGAACCTCCCCTATTTCCTGGCCGGTAAGATCAGGGACCATCTGGGGGGTTTCAGGAAATATGTTGAAGGATGAGGAAAACTTCGGGAACCCAAAGCAGCCCTGCGTTTTTCAATATCTCGTTAAGTTTTGGCTGGGTTTTGGCATAATCCACCAATACGGTAAGATTCCGCTAATCCTGTTTTTACTGGGGTGCCAGCGACAGTTTACGGTCCCAAAAGGCAAAACCGAATATGCTGACCATCATGGCAGTGAAAATTCCATTAATTGCCCACAGGAAGTTGAAAAGCTGGTCGAAGTGCTTGTCCATGGCATCAAACCGCCGGTCAACAGACTCGAATTGCTTATCAACAGACCCGAACTGTTCATTGACGGTTTCAAAACGTGCATTCATTTCTGTTTTGACGGATTCGACCTTTTGTTCGGTCCTGATGATCCTATCCCGGTCGTCAATGGTATATGGCACTTCCTTTATTCCGGCTTTAACCAGGATAGGTAAAAGAAGCATGACAATGACGATAATTTTCTTACTTGTTTTCATTGTTTTTCGGATTAAGATTTTTTGCTTAATCCGGTATGTGGTACAAGGGTAATACAGAAAATGGAAAAAGTTGACAACTTTTCTCACCCCTGCCTCTCCGGAGTTTTGAAACGCGATAATTGTTACTTTTGCAAATTAACCTGTTGATCGGATAGCCACTGTTAACCATTGCCTGTTTATCATGTCCATAAAAATAGAGAACATCACCAAAATATATGGCACCCAGAAAGCCCTGGATGCCGTTACCATTGAAATAAAGCCCGGCGGCATAACCGGACTGCTTGGCCCGAACGGCGCCGGCAAGAGCACCCTGATGAAGATACTCACTTGTTTCATCCCCCCCACTTCGGGAGATGCCTCTGTTTGCGGTTTTGATGTGCTGGAACAGTCAATTGAAGTAAGAAAAAAGGTTGGATATCTTCCTGAAAACAACCCCCTTTACCTTGACCTTTACGTGAGGGAATTCCTGGGTTTTATTGCAGGAACCCACCAGCTTAAAGGAAATATCGCCGGCCGGGTGGCCGACATGATTGAAATGACCGGGCTCGAGTCGGAACAGCATAAAAAAATCGGGGCATTGTCTAAGGGTTTTCGGCAGCGTGTCGGACTCGCCCAGGCCATGATCCACGACCCGGAGGTGCTCATCCTTGATGAACCGACTTCCGGCCTTGACCCTAACCAGTTGCTCGAAATCCGCAACCTGATCACCGAGGTTGGCAAAACCAAAACGGTAATGATGTCCACCCATATCATGCAGGAGGTGGAAGCCATATGCAACCGCGCCATCATCATTCACAAAGGCCGTATCGTGGCCGATGATTCAACGCAAAACCTGCAGCATATCGCCACGTCCAGGTCTATCATCAAAGTTGAATTTGACAAACCAATCGAGGGAAGATTGCTAACTGCAATCCCAGGTGTTCTTGAGATAATGGTTCCCGGGAATGACTTTGAATATCGCATATTGAACAATGAATTTCAAATTACAAAGGACGGGAAACCAATATCCCCGGTGGGTGAACATGCTTCCCACCTATGGAACCTGGTCTCAGCCCCGGGTAGCGATATCCGGGCCGCAGTATTCCAGTTTGCAGTAGACCATAAGTTCACTGTACTTTCCTTACAGCGTGAAGAACAAAAACTTGAAGAGGTTTTCCAGGAATTGACCAGGTCTTGAATCCTTCAACCCTTTTGTCGTCCATTTTTTTTTGCCAATCAGAAATTTTAGTAATTTTGCAACCGGAATAGTGGATAGATTTGATTGATTGCAACCACTGGAAAAAAATGCTAAACCAACATTTCCTTCCTCAATCGCAAATCCCATTCTTTCTTAAATCATGAAATTGCAATTTGCAAAATCGTAAATCGTAAATCGTAAATCGTAAATCTAAAATCTTTTAAAATGGGATATTTATTTACATCGGAGTCCGTATCAGAAGGACATCCGGATAAAGTTGCCGATCAGATCTCAGATGCCTTGCTTGATGAATTCATGAAATGGGATCCTGAATCGAAAGTAGCTTGTGAAACTTTTGTGACTACCGGGCTGGTTGTTTGCGGTGGTGAAGTTAGAACCCAGGGCTGGGTGGATGTTCAGGAAACAGCCCGCCGTGTTATCCGCCAGATTGGTTACACCAAAGCAGAATACAGGTTCGACTGTGACTCCTGCGGGGTGATCTCTACCATCCATGAGCAGTCTGCAGATATCAACCAGGGTGTGGTTCGTGAAAAAAAGGAGGACCAGGGCGCCGGCGACCAGGGGATGATGTTCGGTTATGCATGCAACGAAATGGAAAACCTGATGCCCATGTCTATCGAACTGGCGCATATTTTTCTGCAGGAACTGGCCGCAATACGAAAAGAGGGCAGACAGATGAAGTACCTCCGGCCCGACAGCAAATCACAGGTCACCATTGAATATGACGACCACGGTAAACCGTTGCGCATCGATACCATCGTGGTGAGCACACAGCATGACGATTTTATCCAGCCAGCCGCAAAAACTGCCAAGGCTGAAAAAACCGCTGAAAAGGCCATGCAGGACAAGATCAGGGAAGATGTTGAGAAAATACTGATCCCAAGGGTAAAAAAAACCCTGCCGGCCAGGATACAGAAACTCTTCCAGGGTGACTTTAAACTCCATGTGAACCCAACCGGCAAGTTTGTCATCGGAGGGCCGCATGGCGACACCGGGCTTACCGGGCGAAAAATAATCGTCGACACCTATGGCGGGCATGGCGCGCACGGTGGCGGGGCTTTCTCCGGCAAAGATCCTTCAAAGGTTGACCGTTCGGCCGCATATGCGGCCCGGCATATAGCCAAGAATATGGTTGCAGCAGGTGTTGCCGACCAGGTGCTTATCCAGGTTGCTTATGCCATTGGCGTTGCACAACCGGTCGGACTTTATGTGAATACATTCGGTACAGCAAAAGTGAAAGATAAAAAAGGGAACATGCTACCGGATGGTGCCATTGCCGAAAAGATCAACAAAGTATTCGACATGCGCCCTTATGCCATCGTTGAAAGGTTTGGCCTGAAGAACCCGATTTACCAGCCAACGGCATCCTATGGTCATTTCGGCCGGGATCCATTCTCAGACAAGGTAGAGGTTTATTATCCCGTCAAAGGTTCTAAACCCGCCAAAGTCAACGGGAACGGCAAAGAGGTTTATCTTAAGACGGTTGATTTCTTCGCCTGGGAAAAACTAGATTATGTTGACAAACTCAGGAAAGATTTTGGGATTTAAAAGGAAGATAAGCCATTTACTTTTTCTGATTTTCCTGTGGTCGCTTTCGTATTCTGTGAATGCACAGATTGATATCCAGCGTTATACAACGGCCACTGATACTTTTTACTGGAAACGATATATTCACATACCGAAACCGCCGAGGGTCAACCTGAGGCGGTTTTCGGTTTCACAGTCGGCAAAAATAATCGATTCATTCCTGGGAAAACACCTGTGGCAGTTTCCGCAATTCACCAGGGATTCCATGACTCGGTTTTCGGTCAGGGATTTGAAAAAATGCCTTTACCCTGTGGATATCAACGGCGACAACCTGCCGGATATGATATTCAGTGGATTCAGCGGAGGGGAGGCGGATATTGTGCAGATATGGCTTAACCGGCGCGACAGTTTTGAACTCATTTTTGAAGACTACCAGTATATTTCAAAATTCAGGAAAGCCGGGAATAAACTGGTTGAATTTCAAACAGGCGATCCGGGCATTTCGGATAATTATCTCTATTTCACCCGCGATTACCGTGTTGAACAGGATCATGGTGATCCGGTAATAGTCAGGGGCAAACAAATAGTCGCCTACCGTTACACGGAAGAGCCTGTCACTTATAAACCTTCTCCCATACCCTTCGTTGCAAGAGCCGACACCATGATGCTTCGGGCATCAGCAGCGCAGCAGAATGAGCCGTTCATCCCGCAACTCGACACATTTGGGAACATCATTGCAAAATACCGCTCCAAAGCCCGGGGCAATGTACTTGCATATAAATCGTACGGAAAAGGGGATGACTGGTTTTTTGTGGAGATTTCGCCTTCAGTTGCGCCAACCGCATCAATTCTTTATGATCTTGATAAGATGCCCACTTTCATCCGGGGATGGGTCTCCAGCCAATCGATTCAGCTGGAACCAAAATAAACCGGTTTAATGTTTTACGATCAGCCTTTTGGTCTGGCTTATTTTGCCATCAACAAGCAGCGAACAGAAATAAATTCCATCATTTAAATTACCGGTATTGATGACTGTTTTCCCTGTAGTGGCCGGAAGTACTTGCGTCAGCACCGTTGCGCCAAGCATATCCCGGATCAGGATGCTTCCCTGCGATCCAGAAGGCAATGTGTAGCTGCAACCGGCTTCTATGGAGGCGGGGTTGGGGTAGATGTTCGAAAGCGTTGACTGGCGTGAGTTCGATTCTGCAATGCCCAATGGATAGGTGGTATATTTGATCGTCACGCTTACGGAATCATTTACATTTCCCCTGTCATAGAAAACCCACCTCACTACACTCTCCCCGACCATGAAATGGTTGAATGATACCTGCTGATAATGGCCCACAAAGTCTGTAATAGTCTGTCCGGCTGCCATGGTTGCAGCATTTGGCGAAATATTTGTGCCCGACTGGTAGCAACCACCAGCCCAGCACAAACTTACCTCAGCAGAATCGAGCATCCTGAGCTGGGATTTTTTACACAGAACATCAATCGTTTTGCTGCCGTTGTTTTTAACATACAGGTAAGTGGTCAGTTCAACGCTGTCGGGTGTCCCGGCCTGGATGATGGTGGAATTTGCCACAATCGCCCCGTGGATGTTTGACAACGAAAGGCTCTGTGAATAGCCATAGATGGCAACTACTGAAAGCAAGCAAAGAGAAAGAAACAGTTTTTTCATATAAATTGCTTTTTACGATCGGGGTTTATTTTGCAAAATTACAACAATTTTAATTTACAGGTCGGGCCTGACCATAATATTTATTATTTTTGTAATGGCATAAAAATAAAAAATATGAAAAATTTACTCGTAGTCATTGCGTTTTCCTGCATTTTCTATTCAGGTTACAGTCAAACCCAGCGGCTGGTGCTGCTGGAGGAGTTCACATCGGCCACCTGTGGCCCATGTGTCAGCAAGAACTCCCAGTTCCATACATGGCAAACCCAGAACCCCGACAAATTCACCTCTATTTACTACCATGTCAACTGGCCTGCGGCCGGTGATCCCATGAACCTTGCTGACCCCGGTGAAGTCTCCACAAGGGTTAGCTATTACATGGCCCCCACCAACATGTACGTTCCCTATTCGGTGCTTGACGGCAATTATTACAATGGCGATGCAGGCGGGTGGAACATGGCGACAATCAACACCCGGTACGCGGTTCCCTCTCCTTTTGAGATACAACTGCAGACCCAGATATCGGCCGCTCAGGATACGGTTTTTTCAACCATGCTTGTCAAATGCACCCAGGATGTAGCCGCAAGCATCACGGCTCACAACGTGGTCATCGAGAAATGGATCCATTTCAACTCTGCTCCCTGCGCCAGTTCAAACGGAGAGAGAGACTTCTACAACGTAATGAAAAAAATGATTCCAGGTTCATCAGGCACCACATTGCCTAATTCCATGATGGCGGGCGATTACGTATTGCTTGAAGGAGCCTGGAAAGTCGGGACCGTTTATGATTTTTCCCAGATCGCTTCTGTAGGATTTGTCCAGGATAAAAGCACCAAGGAAATTTACCAGACAGCCAATAGTTCTTCAAATCCGCTGGTGCTACCCTACAATACGGATGTACAGGTAGTGGATATCCTCAATGTGCTTCCAAAAACCTGTGCGAACCATATATCTCCTGTGGTGAAAATCAGGAACAACGGGAATAACCCGATCACCAGCATGATCATTAAATACAAGGTCAACGATGGAGCATTCAGCAGTTATACCTGGAATGGCTCCCTGGGAAGCATGCAGAAAGCCAACATATCCCTCCCCGCATATTCCTACGATATGCAGGCCCAGAATATTCTCACCGTTTATTCGACGAATCCAAACAGCATTGCGGATCAATATCCGAAAAATGACACCATGAAATTCAGTTTCGCCCTGGCCCCGGTTTCTACAAACCAGGTAAAGTTGGCTTTGCGAACGGACAATGCCCCTCAGGAGACAACCTGGAAAGTTGTCAACTCCCTGAACGTCACAGTAGCCAGTGGAGGCCCCTACACGATACCTAACAAACTCAACCAGGAGAACATCACGCTGCCTCAGGCTGATTGCTATTCTTTCATCATCATGGATTCTGGTGGAAACGGAATTTGCTGCACCAACGGTAACGGAGGATATGAAGTCTCTTCTGATGGAACCGTAATCAAGCAGGGTGGATCGTTCGCCTACTCCGAAAGCTCTGAGTTCGTGATGGAAGCTCCTTTGGCAACTTCAGAAAATCTGACCGGCAATCCGCTGGTAGTTTATCCAAACCCATCCAACGGCATCACCAAAGTTTCATTCCACATGAGCCACAGCGGCGAGGTGCAGATGAATCTGTACAGCGCTTTCGCACAACTGATCAGCAGCCGTTCCCTCGGAACCCTTGGCGCCGGCCAGCATGAAACCATGTTAGACGGGCAGAATTTGAAGCCGGGGGTTTACATCCTGCAACTCAATACAGGTTCACAGGTTTATTCGCGTAAAGTGTCGGTGGTTCGTTAATTAATCATTATGAGGAATCCTGACTTCCAGGGCTCCGACACCATATTTCGACATGGGGGCATCGAAAAAAGCGATGCCCTCCTGCTTTTTAAGCAACTCGATGATATTATTGCGCAGAACGCCATTCCCTACACCATGGATGAATACCACTTTGAGGTACTGGCTTGCCAGGGCGCTGTCGAGACATTTAATGAAGTAGTTTATCTGAAATTCAAGAATCTCTGATTTCTCAAGGTTTGTCGGGTCGTCAACCAGTTCGTGAATATGCAGGTCGACAATTGCCTCGCGGGGTGCAACCTGGTACCGGTTGATGAGCGGAGTTGCATCTGCAGGGGGCTTATCATCTGATGCCGGTTCATGCACCGGGTTCTCTTCTGCAAGAAAGTAATCTGTGAGCGAAAGCACTTTCACCACGATGCCCCGGGCCTGAATGACAGCGTTCTCACGATAATTACCCTCCTTATAGAATCTCTTCCCTTCCACCCGGAACTCGGAGTTGAACGGCGGCAGCAATGACTGGCATTGTTCTTTGTGAAACAGGAATTGCATGCATCCATCGGTCCAATGTGTCAATTGCTCGCGGTTGATGGTATCTACCAGCAATTTCGAGTCGGGGAAAATACTACCGTAGTCCATCCCGTTGTAATGTCCGAGAGGCGTTTTACTGAAAATATTGTACAATACATCGTAAGAGCTGTTATTGACCAGAAAAACATCGAGTTGACCGGTTACAAGCCATTTTTGATCATGCGGGACAAAAGCCAGGTAGATGTCTTCCGACTTGCGGTCAATGGTAAGATGTCCCGGCAAATGTATCAGCCGGTCATCATCAGGTTCATCAGGTTCATCTGGCTGCACCTTCAGATCAATGTTGTAATGCTCCTCAAAAAAACGACCGGCCGGCTCGTCCGGGTCGATTTTAATCAGTTCACTGATCATGGTGGGGATTTCAAACCCGTCTTCAATCATGATACTCACCATGCGCGTGTCTATCACCTTCGCCACAATGCCTCCCCCGGAGGCATTCAGAAATTTAACTTTGTCACCAACTTTGAGCATGATACATTTTTATTTTAGTGTGATTACTAATTGTTGCAACAGTAAGGGCAAATGCATGAACCATATGGCAGGTAAACAGAAAAACAGGGCACCGGTTCAACCTGATAATTGGGCTGCAAAGGTACCGGAAATATCAATCGGGAATTTTCCGAAAGCTCCCCGAATAACAGGTAGTATTGCACCCATCCAGATATGATGAATATTGTATATAAAAAAAAGTCGTATCTTGCGCCCAGTATTAACCAAAAAAATGTCATTATGAGGAGATTTACAACTTTGCTGCTATTCTTATGTCTGGCAGCAACCACTTCATTTGGAGGTGGGTATCAGGTTGGCTTGCATGGTATGCGCAACATAGGCATGGGGCTCATCGGAACTTCACAGAGCTATGATGCCAGCAGTTTATTTTACAATCCTGGCGGCGCAGCCTTTGTCAATGAAAAATGGAGTTTTTCAGGCGGTATCAGTTTTATCATGGCCAGGGGAACCTTCCAAGGGAAAGATGTCAGCTACCAGGCCACATTAAAACACGAAATCAATCTACCGTTTTATTTTTATGCTGCATTTAAACCGACAAAAAACTTATCCATCGGAATTGCTGTAAATACTCCTTACGGAAACAGGCTTACCTGGAAGGATGATACGGGGACTGATTGGCAAGGGCGTTACCTGATCAAGGATATTTCGTTCAAAGCGATTACCTATCAACCGACTATTTCTTATAAATTCAAAGATATCATCGGTATTGGCGTCGGTTTTGTTTATGCCACGGGCAATGTCGACATGAACAAGGCTATTCCCCTACAGGGAGCCAATGGCGATGGCAATGTCAATATCAAAGGAAATACCAGCAATTATGGTTTTAATGCAGGCATCATGGTTCATCCCGATAAAGGATGGAGCCTTGGACTGGATTACCGTTCAAAAATAGAGATGAAGGTTAAGGGTGCAGATGCCACCTTCACTGTTCCACAGTCACTCAGTTCACAGTTTCCTGCCGCCAACAAGGTGGATGTGATGTTGCCTTTGCCTGCCAATCTTGACTTTGGCGTCTCCTATGAATTTGGCAAGGACAAACAGTGGATGATCGGGATAAACCTGTGTTATGTTTTCTGGAGCACTTACGACTCGCTTGTATTCGATTTCCAGACTAAAACTACGGCAGTTGGCCGTACGGCAGCTCCTACTTTATATACAGACCAGATGATTGAACGCATCGGTGCTCAATATAAAATCAATAAAACAATTACTATCAGGGCAGGTGCCTATTATGATCCTTCGCCGGTAACGAGCGATTACATGAATCCACAAACACCTAGCCTCACCGAGACCGGACTTACCTGTGGTTTATCTATCTACCCTCTCAAAGGATTCAGCATCGATGCCGCCTTCCTTTACCTGATGGGTGCAAAGCGCAGCGCAACCTATTCTCCCGACAACTTTGCCGGTACATACCGCACAGGTTTCAGCATTCCGGGGATTGGTTTATCATACAGTTTTTAACTTTTAACACATAAAGATCATGAAAAAAATTCTTTTCATTATATTATCTCTGGCAATGTTTACTGCATGTGAACGCAAGATCGACACATTCCAGGTCGGCCAGGGATCTGCGAACTTCACAACATATATTGCCGTTGGCAACTCCATGATGGCTGGCTATGCCGATGGAGCCCTGTATAATTCAGGACAGAAGAATTCCATCCCCAACCTGCTTGCCGGCCAGTTCCAGTTAGCAGGATCAGGCACTTTTGTGCAGCCCGTGGTGACCAGCAACTATGGTGTTGGTTACCCCGGGGCAAAACCAAAACTGGTCCTGGGATACCCGGTCGATTGCAAAGGCGTTGTTTCACTGGGCCCGGTTTATTCTGACGGAGCACTTGAGCCAGTTGCCCCCGTTGGATACAAGGTTAACAACCTCGCCATACCTGGTGCAAAATCATTCCATATGTTTGTTCCGGGTTATGCGCAATACAATCCATTCTATGCAAGGTTTGCCTCAAGTGCCACCAACATGGTGGTCCAGGAGATTGCCCCGTTAAATCCGACCTTCTTTACCATGTGGCTGGGAGACAATGATGTATTGGGATACGCACTCGCGGGTGGTGTTGGCGACTCAATTACCAGCCCGGCCCTCTTTCAGCAGGCCATGGGCGGCATGCTCACTGCCCTGGTTGCCAATGGCGCCAAGGGAGTGATTGCCAACATCCCGGATGTCACAGCCATCCCTTTCTTCACAACCATTCCTTACAATGGGTTGATTCTTACCAAGAGCCAGGCAGACTCAGTTAACATGGCCATGAACCTGTATCATTTGCCTTTTGTTTACCAAAAAGGTCCGAATCCGTTTCTCGTAGGCGACCCTGGTGCTCCGAATCCTTTCAGGATCCGCCAGATGCAGCCCGGCGAACTGGTACTGTTGTCGGTTCCGCAGGATTCGCTCAAATGCAGGGGAATGGGCATCATCAACCCGGGGACTTTCTTCCCCTATCCTATTCCTTCACAATATGTTCTTACCGCCGATGAAGTGGCCAAAATTCAGACTGCTACCGCCACTTACAACCAGATCATTGCCGGTCTTGCAACTCACTTCAACGTTGGCCTGGTCGACATGAACGCAAAACTGAAGGAATTGCAGAATGGGATTGTATGGGATGGAATTAAAATGAATACAACCTTTGTAACCGGCGGAGTCTTCTCGCTCGATGGCGTTCATCTGAACCCAAGAGGATGCGCGGTGGCCGCAAATTATTTTATTGATGCCGTCAACTCCAAATATGGCAGCACGATTCCAAAAGTAAATATCACAAATTATCCGGGAGTTATTTTTCCGTAAGGAACCAGGTTAGCAATTGAACCGGTAAACGGGCAAGCAGGAAAATCACACTCCTGTTTACCCGTTTATTTTTTACTTAACATCAGTTTCCGTAGCCCCTCTGCAGCCCTTCCCCGGTGACTGATGCCATTCTTCAGGTAGGCGGGCATTTCGGCAAAGGTTTGACTGAACCCATTCGGCAGAAAGACAGGGTCGTACCCGAAACCGTCACTACCCTGTCTTTCAGGAATGATCACCCCGTCAACCCTTCCTTCGAAAAGATGTTCCACACCGTCAAGGATCAAACAGATCACGCATCGGAAACAGGCTTTGCGGTTTTCGATTCCCGATAGTTCCTGCAAAACTTTATCAATGTTGTCATCAAAACTGCAACCCTCGCCCGCGTACCGCGCGGAATAGACACCCGGACGGCCATCCAGTGCATCAATCTCCAGTCCCGTATCATCGGCGAAACAGTTCATGCCGGTCAACCCATGGATAAACCTGGCTTTCTGAACAGCATTACCCTCAATTGTTTCCTGTGTTTCAGGAATCTCCACATCAAGGGTTACATCCTTGAGGCTTAAAACATGAAACTCATTCCCGAGTATAGCCTGGATCTCACGAAGCTTGTGCTGGTTATTGGTGGCAAAGAGAAGGTCTTGCATATGAATGGTAAAATGTAAAATGCAAATTGTAAATTGCAAAACAGAAAATTGCTAATTCTTCATTCTTAATTCTTCATTGATCAGGATGGTGATCAGTTCCCGGAAACTCCAGCCGTATGCGCGGGCCATCTTCGGAACGATGCTGGCTTCACTCAAACCGGGTACAGTATTGACTTCAAGGAAATAAAACCCGGTGTCGTTAAAAATATAATCAAAACGGACCACCCCCTTGCAATTCAGCTTTTCATAAAGAAACGTTGAAATTCCCCTGCATTTGCCGGCATCCGCAAGGGGAATGTCCGCGGGTACGACTTCATTTGCCATCCCTTTTTTGTATTTGGCTTCATAATCAAAATACTCTTTCCTGGGAATGATTTCTGTCACCGGCAAGGCAATGACTTTTCCTTCATGCCTCAGCACTCCGCAGGTGAGTTCACGCCCCTTGATGAATTCCTCGACAATGACCTCATTATCTTCGTGAAAAGCTTTGTCCAGTGCGGCGCCCAGCTCTTTTTCAAGATTCACCTTCGACATCCCCACACTGGATCCGCCATTGTTTGGTTTCACAAAAACCGGAAGGGAAAGCTCTGCCAGGATCCTTGCTTCGGTATTTGCTGCATGATTAAGAAGATGAACCGACCTTGCCATTTTAATTTCGTAGGAGCGTACCACATCTTTACAGAAGCTTTTATTAAAGGTAAGGGCGGAAGTGGTCACATCACAGGAGGTGTATGGAATTCCCAGCATTTCGAAATAACCCTGCAATCTGCCATTTTCACCGGGGGTTCCATGTATGGCGACAAATACCGCATCAAAACGGATCTTCCGCCTGCCAATGGTAAGGCTGAAATCATTCTTGTCAATTGGGAATTTTTTTAATCCGATCCGGTAATTCCAGCTTTTCCCCCTCACCACAACCAGGTAGGGAGCAAATTTATCCCGGTCCATATGCAGTTCAACCTGTTTCCCGCTTTTAATGGAGATTTCATATTCTCCTGAATCTCCCCCTGCAACGATGGCAACATTCAACATATTCATGATTTTTAAAGTACAAAAGTAGCACAAAAATATTGTGCCTTGCGCAAAATTCAATTTTTGCGTAAGTTTGTAGCATCTTTAGGAAAACACAATAAAACTGACCTTTTCAGGTTATCAGATAAAGCGGCGGATGGATTTTTTACGGTTTCTCTTTTCAAAAACATTTCTGAAACATTTTCTCATTGCCATTGGGATCACGCTTGCTTTAATCTGGATTATTCTGCAATCGCTTTCGTGGTATACCAAGCACAACGACTATATCATCGTTCCCGATTACAGGGGGCAGTACTACACCGAGGTAAAGTCAAACCCCGAGAATCACAATTACCAGTTCAATGTGATTGATTCCATTTTCGACGCCGATAAACCCAGGGGATCGATCCTGTCGCAGGATCCTTTTCCAGGGGCGAAAGTCAAGAAAAACCGGATGGTTTACCTGACCATCACTTCGATGGTGCCCGAAAAAACCAAAATGCCTGAACTGCGCGACCTCACATTGCGCCAGGCGCAATCGATGCTCGAATCTGCCGGACTGAAACTTGGGAAATTGTCATATATAAAATCCTTCGATGAAGATGCTGTTCAAAATCAACTTTTCAAAGGGCATATTATCAAAGCAGGAACCGAACTTGACAAAGGTTCCGTTATTAACCTTACAGTAGGTATGGGGGCCAAAGCCATGGTTGATTCGTTAAGGGAGGATAGTTTGCAGTGAAGAATATGGTTGACTGGCATACATGGCAGACAATGGTATTAGTTTAATTTTATAATTATCAGGATAATGCGTTTTTTCTTTTTCATCATCTTTCTTCTGCTCACAGGGATTACAGGGTTTTCCCAGGAGATACTTACCGGTTTGCAATATAACCCAATGGTCATGGCCAGGGCAATGGAGCACAATCCTAAGGACTATCTGAAAGCAGGATTGGATACAATCCCGGTAACCCTTCCGTTTTTTGATGATTTCTCGGCCAATAATGTATTTCCCTCTTCCGACCGGTGGATTGACCATTATGCTTTTGAGAATGACGACCTGGCTGTTTACCCGGTTAACCTGGGTGCAATGACCCTCGATGCCATCAACGATTCGGGAAATATGTACCCCACTGCAGTTCCCGGACCGATGGAATTCATTGCAGATCACCTGACGTCACGATACATCAGGCTCGATTCCGTGTTTACCCCTGTTCCGAGGGCGCTTACCCCTGCAGATTCTATATTCCTGAGTTTTTTTTACCAGCCCCAGGGAAGAGGACAAGCTCCGCAAAAAAACGATTCACTCATCCTGGAATTCCTTGTTGCTCCGGCACACGACAGCATCAGTCCAACCGATACGGTTGCCGTTCCAGACAAATGGCGAAAAATGTGGTTTGCCAACGGAATGCCCCTGGACACATTTACACTGAGATATAACAAATGGTTTGCCCAGGTGATGATACCTGTGCATGACCCGGTTTTTTTCAAGAACACATTCCGGTTCAGATTTTTAAATTATGTCAGCCTGGCAAGTACTTCCGAGCCAAGCTGGCCAAGCAATACCGCCCAGTGGAATCTCGACAATGTATACCTCAATTCGGGGCGCAACAGGTACGATACTGTTTATCCCGAACTCCGGTTTGTTTACCGGTCGCCTTCCCTGCTCAAACGATACGAATCGATGCCATACCCCCAATATTGCAATGACCCGACAAACGAAATCAAGGATACCATCGATATCCTGATGACCAACCGGGATATCCTGCCCCATATATCGTCCTACAATTATTATTTCACCAGCCTCGCAGGCAGTTTTTCAAAATCATACAGTGGTGGCACCTACAACATTCAGTCGTGCTACTCCGTTCCTTATGTTACGTACCAGAAGTTTGCGCACCCCGCGGTACCCTTTCTGATACCAATCAGCGAAGCCGACAGCGCGGTGTTCCTTGTCAGGCATGTATTGAACCCCACTGTGCCCGGAACCGTGAAGGGCGACACCATGCAGGCCTACCAGAAATTCTACGACTATTACGCCTATGATGATGGCACCCCTGAGGCAAGTTATGGCCTTTCCCCGGCCGGTTCTCAGCTCGCTTATCGTTTCAATCTGAACAAATCGCCCGATACCCTCCGCGCCATAAGGTTCTATTTCAACAAGACCCTGGGTAACGTCAGCCAGCAGTTTTTCCATCTTTGTGTCTGGAATGACAACGCAGGTAAGCCCGGAAAAACGATCTATTCCGTACTTGTCATGCCGAAGTATGCCGACAGCATCAACAAATTCGTCACCTACCATATCTATCCTCCCCTGGCCGTCACAGGAACATTTTATGTGGGTTGTATCCAAACAACCGACGACAATCTTTCAATCGGGTTTGACCGTTACAACAACAGCCAGAATGAGATATTCTGGAACACCAATGGCATTTGGAATACCTCTTCCATGTCGGGATCACTGATGATCCGGCCGGTCGTCGGGAAACCCATTCCGCTTGGATCCGGCGAACTTCCTGCCGGTGAAATGAAGATAACCCTTTATCCCAACCCCTGTAACACCAATATTCTGCATCTTCATGTTCCCGGAATTCCTGAACAGAGTCGAACTTCAACAGAAGGCACCCTTGTTGTTTCCGACCTGGTTGGTCATGTTCGGATGAGGACCGGGTATCAGCAGGAAATCGATGTGAGCGCTCTTGCCAACGGGCTCTATTTCCTGGAAATCAGGAATTGTTCTGCTTCCCGGATTGGCGTTGCAAAATTCATTATTTCCCGGTAAATGAGCCGGCATTCCACCAGCCATGCCTGAAAAGAACATTCTTCGGGATTAAAAAAGCACCATGGACGAAAAACCAGAAATTCCTGAAGAATCGGGTGAATTGTATGAGCATTTCCGGTTTGTGGTTGATCGGAAACAGAATCCGTTGCGTATCGACAAATACCTGATGGCCAAAATCGAAAATGCCTCACGGAACCGTATTCAAAATTCCGCCCATGCAGGTAACATTCTTGTAAATGAAGAGGTTGTGAAGCCCAACTATAAAGTGCGGCCCCTGGATGTGATAACCATCGTGCTTGCTTACCCCCCCCGTGACACTGAGGTTTATCCCGAAAACATACTGATATCCATCGTGTATGAAGACCACGACATCATGATCGTGAACAAAGCCGCCGGAATGGTGGTGCATCCGGGGCATGGAAACTTTACCGGAACCCTGCAGAATGCCCTGCTTTACCATATACAGCAAAACAACCCGGGGGATCCCGATGCAAAACCGTTTCTCGTTCACCGGATCGACAAGGACACAAGTGGTATCATGCTGATTGCAAAAAATGAACTCGCCCAGTCTAAAATCGCAAAGCAGTTTTTCGACCACACCATCGACCGCACGTATGTGGCACTTGTATGGGGAAATATTGATCATGACGAGGGAACGATCGATGCAAATATCGACCGCGACACCCGGAACCGACTGGTCCAGGCCGTATATGATGATCCGGAGAAAGGACGCCATGCAGTTACCCATTATCATGTTCTCGAACGGTTCGGCTATGTGACCCTTGTCGAATGCAGGCTGGAAACCGGACGCACACACCAGATCAGGATCCATTTCAAACACATCGGGCATCCGTTGTTCAACGATGAAAGTTACGGGGGATCAGAAATCCTGAAAGGAACAACTTTTACAAAATACAAGCAGTTTGTGCATAATTGCTTCTCCTTGCTGCCACGGCAGGCATTGCATGCAAAATCGCTGGGATTTATCCACCCGACCACGAAGCAGTTCGTTCATTTCGATTCCGAATATCCTTCAGACCTGAAAGCTGCGATTGAAAAATGGAGAGGGTACGGAAGCGGGGGAAAGGATTAGGTGTTAAGTTTTAAGTGAAAAAAGTTTTAAGTTTTAAGTGGGAATAGTGTTGGGGTTTGGGTTATATGAGAAATTTTAAGGTTTGGACGGGAAGTTTGTTGCAGGTCATTGCGTCGTGCTACTTCTGGTTTTCGCTCTTCCTTATTTCAGGGTTATTGTTCCCAATCCCTTTCTTTTTATGGATTTCCACGGTATTGTTTGACCGACGAAGGTCTATTCTGCATCAATTCACCTGCTGGTGGGCGGATATCATCCTGGGAATCAATCCGTATTGGAAAATCCAGGTGAATGGACGATACAATATTGATCCTTCCCAGGTTTATGTGATGGTCTCGAATCATCAGTCGGGATTGGACATCCTGGTCCTTTTCAAACTTCACCGTCACTTCAAATGGGTGGCTAAAAAAAGTTTGTTTGCCATTCCTTTTATCGGCTGGAACATGGGGCTCAATGGCTATATCTCCATTGAGCGGGGCCGTGGAAGAAGTAAACTTCAAATGATTGATAAAGCGGTATCTGCCATCAGGGACGGAAATTCCGTGATCCTGTTCCCCGAAGGAACCCGTTCTCCCGATGGTAATTTACAGCCATATAAAACTGGTGCTTTCAGGCTTGCCCTTGAAACCCGCTCACCCATCCTCCCGGTTGTTCTAAAAGAGACCTACCGCGCTATTAAAAAAGGCGGATTGATGGTTCATAAATGTGACAGGATAAAACTGGTGGTGCTCGATCCGATTCCCTATGATTCTTTTAAACATATGGACGCAAAGGAGTTGTCGTTGTTTGTTTTTAATAAGACCAGGCGGGAACTTGAAAAGCAACCCTGATCCTTTCTGCCGTTGACGGATCGCTTTCACATGCGCAAAAGCGCCATTCTGGCATGTTGCAACCATTTACGGGTGCCTTATTGTCATGGTTTCGATTGCTTTTTTCACTGGTATGCTGTTTGACTTTTCCCAGGAAATGAAATTCTAACAATTAAAAATAGGAGATAAAACCATGACACTGATCAAATGGCAACACAGAAATCCGTTATCGGATATGGTAAGCAACATCTTTGACAATGACCTTGGCGACTTTTTCGGAAAACGTTTCAGCGATCCGGCTGCCAACATCATTGAAAACAATGACTCCTTTCACCTTGAAATCGCCGCACCCGGGATGGTCAAGGATGATTTCAAAATCAACCTTGAGAACAACATCCTCACCATTTCGGTTGAGGTTGAAGACCAGAAACGTGAAGAGGGTAAAAATTATTCAAGGAAAGAGTTTTACTACGGTTCTTTCAGCAGGTCATTCACCCTGCCAAAAACCATCGACCTTGAAAATATCAAGGCCGACTATGAAAGCGGCATCCTGAAGATTTCACTCCCGAAAAAGGAGGAGGCAAAGGTTGAAATTAAGAAGGAGATCCGCATTTCTTAAATTGAAATCCCTGTTTGTTGCCCTGCCAGGCGTTAAACCCTGGCAGGGTATTTTTATTTTACCTTTGCCTGATGAAGAAAAATTACAGGGCCCATCTCGCCCTGCTGTGTACCACAATTATTTTTGGCCTTGCCTATAACATTGTCAAGAGCCTGATGCCGGTCGTGCTTTCGCCGATGCAGCTGATCTTTATTCGTCTTCTGGGCGTAATGGTGATCTTCTGGCTTTTTCAGCGGATCTTTGTACCTGAAAAAGTTGAACGAAAAGACCTGGTTATGCTGGCAGTGTGCGGGATGTTCGGTTTTGCCCTCAACCAGGCTCTGTTTTACGAAGGGCTGAACCTGAGCACCCCGGTGGATGCTTCGCTGATCCATGTGCTGAATCCCATCCTGGTCCTGGTTTTTGCCGGCATCATCCTCGGGGAAAAGGTTACCTGGAAAAAAGCTGGAGGAATTGCCCTTGGCGCTTCAGGCGTGCTTATCCTGGTGCTCTATGGCCACAAGGTGAGTTTTGACGGAAATCACGGATGGGGAAATATTCTGATTTTTCTGAACATGGTTTTTTATGCCCTTTACCTTGTATTGATCAAGCCACTGATCGGAAAATATCACACAACTACCATATTAAAATGGGTTTCATTCTTCGGTTTCCTGTTTATCCTTCCGTTTTCAATCAAACAGGCACTCGATATCAGTTTTCAATCCATCACGATCTCCGCGTGGCTTGCCATTGCATATATAATCCTGCTCAACACTTTCGTAGCCTACCTTCTGATCAACTTTGCACTGAAAAGCCTGACCACTGCGACCGTGAGTTATTACAGCTACCTCCAGCCGGTGATCGCTACGGCCATGTCGGTAACAATTGGGCAAGGAAGCATTACTGCGCCAAAAATCCTGGCTGCCCTGCTGATCTTCTCAGGAGTGTTCATCGTGAACCGATCGGCTCCCTTTACCAGGGTTGCAAAGGAGAGGATTACCAAAACCGGCAACGGATCAGAAAAAGTGACGGAAAGGCAATAAGATCCATTCGAAGATCTTTTCGATGAGCGGCCGTCGTTTCCATCCAAGGTAATCGAGTTCCTGGGAGTTCCTGATGGTTTCGGCAATGTGTTCGCTTAACTGTTCTAAAATGGCCGGTTCCGACCCGATCAGGGCAATCTCATACTGGTAGCGGAAACTGCGGAAATCAAAATTGGCACTGGAAATAGAGAAGATTTCATCATCGATTACAAGCAGTTTTGCGTGCAGGTTGTGCGGCAGGTAAAAAAGCAGTTTGATGCCGGTGTCATGAAGCAGTCCAAGGTATTTATTCCGAAGGATATCGACCATCCGCATATCGGAATGTTTTGGCATGATCACTTCCACCACGACTCCTCGTTTGCTGGCCTCCATCATGGCTTTCCTTAGCAGGAACCCCGGAAGGAAATAGGGGGTTTCAATGACCACCGAACGTTCGGCCTGCCTTATGAGTTGGGTATAACGTTTTCTGAGCCTTTGAAACTGGATGGAAGGAACGTCCCGGATTATCTCAAAATCACCCAGTTTGATTTTGCGGGTGAAAGTCATCTTGTTGGTGATGATAAAGGGGTTGAAGGCATTGAAATTTTCAAGGAAAACTTTTTTAAACGACACTGCAAGTTCGCCCTCCATGCGCAGGCACAGTTCGCGCCAGTTCAGATTGTAGCCGGTAATGTTGGCCGACCCGATATAGCTGATCAAATCGTCTATGACTAAAATTTTGCGGTGATCGCGCCGGTGCCCGCGTGTAAAAATATCGCTGTTGATCTTGATTTTTTCGAAAAATTTCACCTCCCCTTCAAACCGGGTAAGTTCTGTAAAAAAAGTCTCCGACACGGGCCCCTTCCCCCATGAATCGATCAGAATCTTAACCTTGACGCCTTCTCTGGCTTTTTTTGTGAGTGCATCGCGAAACCTCACCCCCATGTGATCGTTTGCGAATTTATAAGTTTCCAGAAAGATATACTCCTTTGCATGGGCAATATCATTGAGCATCGAGTTATAAAACTGCAGAGTATCGTCAATGATCCGGAATTCCATGCTGCAAGATGATTTATTCGGTTTATATCAAATCCGTGACCTTTTTCTCACAGGAAAATCAACTCCCTGTTGCGGGAGGGATCCGGGAAGGGGTGTCAGGGTAAAATTCTGCCCAAATTTAACACAAATGATCAATCCTCCGGCAGGTTAATCCCTGAATTGCACAAATTTTACTAAGTTTGCTTAAAAAAAACAATATGATCAAATCCATGACTGGTTATGGGAAAGCGGTCCTTGATATCACAGGTCGAAAACTCACGATTGAAATCAAAACTCTGAACAGCAAACAACTTGACCTGAACCTGAAAATACCGGGATATTTCCGCGACAAGGAATGGGAGGTGAGGGGCCTGCTCACCCAGCGTTTTGAACGCGGTAAGATCGATTTTTTCATCGCCACCGAAGTGACCGGTGAGATGCTGAGTTATTCCATCAACAGCAATCTTGCTAAAAAATACCATGAAGAACTTAAAAACCTTGCCGGAGAACTCAAGGAGGAGTGCCCGTCTGAGATGCTGTCGCTGGTGCTTAAAATGCCGGATGTGATGCAGACAAGCCGCGACGAATTGAGTGAACACGACTGGTCATCCATTTCCGGGGCAATTGATGAAGCAATCACCCAGGCCGACATTTTCCGCCTCAACGAAGGAAAAGTTCTCGAAGCGGATATGACGAACCGTGTACATGGGATACTTCATCTGCTGGAGGCCGTAGAACCCTATGAAAAGATGCGTATTGTCGATTTGCGCGAACGGCTGTTGCGCGATTTCTCAAAGTATTCGGGTGATTTCAACGGTTCAGCTCCCGATCAGAATCGTTTTGAGCAGGAGTTGATCTATTACCTCGAAAAACTTGACATCACTGAAGAAAAGGTCCGCTTGCTGAAGCATTGCCATTATTTCCTGGAAACTTTAAAGGAACCTGTTTCACAGGGGAAAAAGCTTGGATTCGTCACACAGGAAATGGGCCGCGAAATAAACACAATCGGTTCCAAGGCCAGTGATGCCGGGATTCAGAAGCTTGTCGTGCAGATGAAAGATGAGTTGGAGAAGATAAAGGAACAACTTGGAAATATCCTTTAACACATTATAACACGGGAGGATTATGCAGGGGAAAGCGATCATTGTTTCTGCCCCGTCAGGGGCTGGAAAGACAACCATTGTAAAGCATCTGCTGAAGGAAATTCCAAACCTGGAATTTTCCATTTCTGCCTGCAGCAGGGCAAAACGCGATGAAGAGATCAATGGGAAGGATTACTATTTCATTTCAGGGGATGATTTCAGGGAGAAAATTTCCCGGGATGAATTTGTGGAATGGCAGGAGGTATACCCAGGCAGCTACTATGGCACCCTTAAAACAGAGATGGACCGCATCTGGTCGCTCGATAAAACACCCATCTTTGATGTGGATGTGGTGGGTGCGGTCAACCTGAAAAACTATTTCGGCGAACAGGGCCTTGGAATATTTATCCACCCCCCGTCTATTGAAGAACTTGCAACCCGCCTAAAAAAAAGAGGCACAGAATCAGATGAAACCCTTCGTAAAAGAGTTGACAAAGCCTCTTACGAACTTACCTTTGCCACGCACTTCGATAAAATCATTGTCAATGACAACCTGGCCCTGAAATGCAAGGAAATTGTCGCACTGGTAATCACCTTCCTGAAATTATAAAAACTACCCCAACCTTCACTTGTCATTTGTCATTTGTCATTTGTCAATCGTAAATCGTCATTCGTAAATCGTAAATCACAAATGCCCCCTCCCAAAAAAACCGGCCTCCTCTTCGGCTCTTTCAACCCGATCCATTCGGGTCACCTGATGATCGCTTCCTATATGGCCGGGTTTACCGACCTGGACCAGGTTTGGTTCGTGGTTTCTCCGCATAACCCGCTCAAGGAAAAATCTACGCTGCTTGCCGACAATCACCGGTTGTTCATGGTTAACCTGGCAATTGAGGAGGATTCCCGGTTCAAATCCTCGAACATTGAATTCAAACTCCCCCGGCCTTCCTATACAATTGATACGTTAACCTATCTCGGGGAAAAATATCCGGCAAAGGAATTTGTGTTGATCGCAGGCGCCGATATTTTCACAACATTTCACAAATGGAAAAATTTTGAAGAGCTGTTAAAACAGTACCGTTTTTACATCTACCCCCGTCTGAATACCGTCAAAAGCCGGTTCGACGGACATCCTTCCTTCATCCCAGTTGAGGCACCCCTGATCTCCATTTCCTCGTCATTTATCCGGCAATCGGTTAAGGATGGCAGGGATATGCGTTATTTCCTCCCTGAAAAAGTGTGGCAATATGTCCAGGAGATGAATTATTACCGCTGACCCTCACGAAAGATTACAATTTCATTGAAAACGGGGTAAAGTTTGTATCCCGATCATAGTAGTCCTCATTTTCTGCACTTTTCAGGAACCCGACGATTTTATAGGTGAGCGGGGTTGCAAAAATTTCCCAGGCAACCTTGATAAGATAATTCATGATCATCACCTGGATCAGGAGGGATCCCGACCAGAATCCGAGAAAAGCCGCGGGATAAAAGATGAGTGTATCGACAGCTTCCCCGGCAACTGTCGAACCGATGGTCCTGGTCCACAAATATCTCCCATTGAAAAATACCTTCATTTTTGCCAGGACATAAGAGTTTGCAAATTCACCGCAGAGGAATGCAATCAGGGAAGCAACCACGATCCGTGGAGTCTGGCCGTAAACAACCTCATAGGCCTGCTGGTGAATCCATCCATTGGCAGGAGGAAGGGCAACGATGATCTGCGCCATGATCATGGCAAAGAAAAGGGATATAAAACCAGCCCAGACCACTTTCCGTGAACGTGCATAGCCATATACCTCCGTCAGGATATCATTGAAAAAATAGCTGATCGGAAAGAAAAGAATCCCACCACCAAAGGTGAACCCGAAAACAGTGACTACCTTTTCAGCCCCGATCATGTTGGTAGAGATGATCACGGTGACAAAGGCTGCCATGATAAGGTCGTAAAACCGAAAATTCCGGGTGGCAAGGTGTTTCCGGGAGGGAGATTCGTTTTCGGGCAACATCTGCTACAGGTGCTTTCGTACGAAACCGAGGATGGCATTGAGCGTTTCTTCAGGTGCCTCAATGTAACCCATGTGCCCGCATTCACGCAATATGAGCGTCTCGCTCACCGCCGGCAGGGCAATCATCTCCCATAGTCTGGAAACCGGTGCTTTTGAATCTTTTTGTCCCAGGATAAAAAGTACCGGAAGTTTCGTGTTTTTAAGCAGTTCCGACTGGTCTTCGCGGATTTTCATCCCTTCGAGTGCAGCAACAACCCCCTCCTTTTCCATCCTGGAGGCACGCTGGATGAGCCGCTCAATCAGTTTTGAGAACTTTTTATGCACCTCGACCGGGAATAGCCCGGGAATAAATTGTGCCACATAGCTGAATTTATCCTGGTTCACGATTGCGATGGTCCGGTCGCGGTTTCCCTGTTCGAAGGGGGTGTCGGCAAAACAGTGCGAATGAAAAAGCGTGAGCCCCCGCAGCATCCCCGGGTATTTCCCGGCAAATGCAAGGGTGACATATCCGCCCATTGAGTGCCCTGCCATCATGCATTTACCGGCCCTGATCCTTTTCAGCAGTGCAAATACCACTTCGGCCATGAGTTCCATGCTATGAACTTTGGCGAGGCAATCACTCTTTCCATGGCCGGGAAGATCGAGGGTGATTACCCGGTACTTTTTTGAAAGCTGTGTCGCAAAACCGGTCCATATTTTCAACGACTCGGTGAACCCGTGAATCAGCACGATTGACTTGCCTGTGCCATCATCGGTGTAGTTGATGGTTTTCTTCTGGTATTTAAAGGTAGGCATGCTAAAGATTTACGATTTACGATTTACGATTTACGATTTACGATTTTTCAGCTCATCAGGTCTTCTATTTCTGCTACGGTTTTCGGAATCGGTTTGCCAAGGACCCGGTACCCATCGGCAGTGACCAGCACATCGTCTTCGATGCGGATTCCGCCAAAGTCTTTGTAGGTTTCCACCAGTTCATAGTTGATGAATTCAGACAGTTTGTTCCCGGCTTTCCAGATGTCGATGAGTTCAGGAATAAAATAGATGCCGGGTTCGATGGTCATCACGAATCCCTCCTGAAGTTTGCGGCCGAAACGTAGAAAGGCAAGACCGAACTCCTTGCTGCGCTGAACTTCTTCATCATAGCCAATTAAATTTTCGCCAAGCCCTTCGAGATCATGCACATCCAGTCCAAGCGGATGACCAAGCCCGTGGGGGAAAAAGAGTGTGTGGGCGCCTTTTAACGCGGCTTCCGCCGGATCCCCTTTCATGATCCCGAGACTCGTGAGCCCCTTTGCGATTTCGGTGGCCGCAAGCATATGGATATCCCGGAATGGTACTCCCGGCTTCACTGCTCTGGTGGCAGCAAGGTTGGCATTCAGCACCACCTCGTAAATTCCCTTCTGCCGCGCGTTGAACTTCCCTCCTACCGGAACCGTCCGCGTAATATCGCTGGAATAATGAAGGTCGTTTTCGCAGCCGGCATCGATCACCAGCATTCGCCCCTCTACGAGTGTATTGCCATGATAATGGTTGTGAAGCGTTTGCCCGTTGATCGACAGGATTACCGGGAATGATACCGGACCGCAATTTGAGAGCGCGATGCCTTCGATCTTTCCTGCAATTTCACGTTCAACCACTCCTGGTTTTGCCATCTTCATCCCGGTTGTATGCATCATCCAGGCAACATCGACCATTTTTTCGATTTCAGCCACCTCCTGCGGCTCTTTCTGCATTCTCATCCTGATAATTGCCCTGATCAGTGGCTCCGAAGAATTCGCTTTTAATTCCAGGTGATGAATCCCCAGAAGATCCGACATCCACAAAATGGTCTCTCCCCGGTAAGGCGGAACGAAATGAATCCTGCGCTTGCCGGCGACAGCACTCGTTATCATCTCGTTCAGTCCTGTCAGCGGCGCGGTGTTCATCACTCCCACTTTTAGTGCCTGGTCTTTGATGGTAGGCTGGACTCCCATCCAGATAATGTCGTCGATATCCACATCATTACCGAAGATAAAATCTTTGTCTTCGTCAAGATCAATGATTCCGGCCAGATCGGGATGATCCAGCCCGAAAAAATAGGAAAAATTGCTGTCCTGCCTGAATGAATAAGTGTTTGCCGGATAGTTGAAAGGAACTTCCTGGTTGCCTAAAAATAAAATAAGTCCGCCGGAAAGTTCATGGCGGAGTTTATTTCTGCGGGTGGTGTATACGGATGCTGGAAACATAATTTAGAATGGATTTGAATTGTGAATATTTTTCCTGATTTTCTTTTTTGATAAAAATTTCGTCCTAATTTTGAAACAACGAACAAATATATTAAAAGCTTGTTATGAATTCGACTTTTTTTAGATTTTCTTCGATCACAAAAAAGATCTGGATGGCATTTCTGGGTCTTTTTCTGATGATCTTCCTGGTGGTTCACCTGGGTATTAACTTGTGTTTGCTGCGCAACGACGGTGGCGCATGGTTTTCTGCCGCAGCTCATTTCATGGGCACGAATTACATCGTAAAGGTATTTGAAATCGGCTTGTTCGCCGGTTTTATTTTTCATGTCTTCCTGGGGATCATCCTGCAGGTTCAAAACTGGATGGCACGGCCGGTAAGATACATGGTATCCAACAAAACCGACACCCCGTTCCTGTCGAAATACATGATCTATACCGGTGGGATCGTGCTGATCTTTTTGATCCTACACTTCATCAATTTTTATTTCATTAAACTGGGATGGGTCTTCAACCCGAACATGACCCCCGACGGAGAGCCGGACTTTTATCACATTGCAAAGCAATTATTTGTCATACCTGCCTATTCCATTATTTACATCCTGCTTTTCATCGTGCTTGGTTTTCACCTGAACCAGGCTTTCCAGGCTGCCTGGCAAACGCTCGGGATAAACCATCCTCAGTACACCACCTGCATCCGGCGGTTCGGAACATTTTATGCCATCGTTGTTCCCCTGGGTTTCATCATCATTCCCTTTTACTTTTTACTTATCCGTTAGTCATCATGGCCGAATTAAATTCAAAGGTTCCAAAAGGTCCGCTGACCTCAAAATGGAGCCATTATAAAGACCATCAGAACCTCGTTAACCCCAGCAACAAGCGCAAGCTCGACATCATCATTGTGGGCACCGGCCTTGCAGGTTCAGCTGCTGCTGCATCCCTGGGAGAAATGGGCTTCAACGTCAAGATTTTCTGTTACCAGGATTCACCGCGCCGTGCACACAGCATCGCCGCACAGGGAGGGATCAACGCTGCAAAAAACTATCCTAATGACGGCGACAGCATATACCGTCTTTTTTATGATACCATCAAGGGGGGCGATTACAGGGCGCGGGAATCAAATGTTTACCGGCTGGCCGAGGTGAGCAACAACATCATCGACCAGTGTGTGGCACAGGGTGTTCCATTTGCACGCGAATACGGCGGATCACTGGAAAACCGTTCTTTTGGCGGCGCACAGGTCTCCCGTACCTTTTTTGCCCGCGGACAAACGGGACAGCAATTGCTTCTTGGTTCCTATGGTGCCCTCAGCCGCCAGATCAAACTGGGAACGGTCAAACTTTACGACCGCCATGAAATGATGGATGTGGTACTTGTTGACGGGAAAGCCCGTGGCATCATCGCCCGCGACCTGGTTACCGGCAAGCTTGAACGCCACTTCGGTCATGCCGTGGTGATTGCAACAGGCGGTTACGGAAATGTCTTTTACCTTTCTACCAATGCCATGGGCTCAAATACCAGCGCCATCTGGCAGATATTCAAAAAAGGTGCCTGGTTCGCCAACCCTTGTTTCACACAGATACACCCAACATGCATCCCTGTGCATGGTGATTACCAGTCGAAACTCACCCTGATGAGCGAAAGCCTTCGAAATGATGGCCGGATCTGGGTTCCTAAAAGAAAAGAAGATGCCGAAGCACATCGCCAGGGAAAACTGAAAGCCAACGATATCACCGAAGAAAACCGCGACTATTTCCTCGAACGCCGTTACCCCGCATTCGGTAACCTGGTGCCGCGTGATGTGGCCTCCCGGGCTGCCAAAGAACGCTGCGATGCGGGTTTCGGGGCAGGCTCAACCGGGCTGGCCGTGTTCCTCGATTTCAGGGAATCCATCGGGCGCCTTGGAAAACATGTCATCGAAGAGCGTTATGGCAACCTTTTCCAGATGTATGAAAAAATCGTGGATGAAAATCCCTATGAAAACCCGATGATGATATACCCTGCCGTGCATTATACCATGGGAGGCACCTGGGTCGACTATGAGTTGCAGACTTCTGTCACCGGTTTATTTGCCGCCGGGGAGGCCAACTTCTCCGACCATGGCGCCAACCGTTTGGGGGCCTCCGCATTGATGCAGGGACTGGCCGACGGCTATTTCGTGCTGCCCTACACCATTCAGAACTATCTTGCCGGGGAGATCCGCGTTGCACGGATGTCGACAGACAAAGCTGAATTTGCCGAAGCCGAAAGAGGTGTCCAAACGCGCCTGGAGAAACTGATGGCGGTTAAAGGAACCAGGTCTGTTGACCATTTCCATAAAGAACTCGGTAAGATCATGTGGGAATACGTAGGCATGGCACGCAACGAAGCCGGGCTGAAAAAGGCAATTGAACTGATCCGTAAACTGAGAGCTGAATTCTGGAAAGATGTCAAGATCCCAGGAACGATGCAGGAACTGAACACTGAGCTTGAAAAAGCCAACCGTGTAGCCGACTTCCTGGAATTGGGCGAACTGCTGGCATATGATGCCCTCAACCGCAACGAAAGCTGCGGGGGACACTTCCGTGAAGAGTACCAGACTGATGAAGGTGAATGCAAACGGAACGACGAAGATTACAAGTATGTTGCGGCCTGGGAATACAAAGCCGAAGGAGAGTTTATCCTGCATAAGGAACCGCTGGATTATGAAGAGATCGAGGTGAAGCAGCGGGTGTACAAATAAAATGAATTTCGAATACTGAATATCGAATATCGAATACTGAATAACGAATGTCGAAATAGCAGCAAATACACATTTGAATTTTAACCTGATATGGATCTTACATTAAAAATATGGCGGCAGAAGGATGCAAAATCCGCCGGTAAATTTGTCACCTATCCATTGAAAAACATTTCACCGAATTGTTCTTTCCTGGAGATGCTGGATATTCTGAATGAACAACTGATTCAGAAGACCGAGGAGCCGGTGGTGTTTGACCACGACTGCCGGGAAGGCATTTGCGGAATGTGCAGTCTGTATATCAATGGTCGTCCTCATGGACCCGACGATGCCGTTACGGCCTGCCAGCTTCACATGCGAAAATTCAGTAATGGCGATACCATTGTCATTGAACCCTGGAGGGCCAGGCCCTTCCCTGTGATCAAAGACCTCATGGTCGACCGTTCCGCTTTTGATAAAATCATCCAGGAAGGGGGCTATATCTCGGTAAACACGGGTGGTGCCGCAGAAGCCAACAACATCCTGGTAGGCAGGGAAAATTCAGAACTGGCCATGGATGCGGCCGCATGCATCGGATGCGGCGCCTGTGTTGCAGCCTGTAAAAATGCATCAGCCATGCTCTTCGTCTCGGCAAAAGTTTCGCAGTTCGCACTGCTTCCCCAGGGACAGGTCGAAGCCAAACAGCGGGTTAAAAAGATGGTCAGAATGATGGATGAACTAGGTTTTGGGAATTGTACCAACACTTACGCCTGCGAAGCTGAATGCCCGAAACTGATCTCCCGCTCAAACATTGCCCGCATGAACCGTGAATTCATGTGCGCAAAGGTGATTTAACCTGCCTGAAACCCCGGTTCCGTGAGTTTCTCTTTTGCGGAAATGCTTCCTTTCAGCAACATTATTTAATATGAAGGAAATGCTCTCCTCTTGGGATAATTGTCTCTTTGTATTTCAAAACCTCCGGGATTTGAGTGAAAATTAATCACTTAAAAAAAACTTGACTTTTGGAATTTGATCATAGTATATTTACATATCACTTCTCTAATGAGAATGAATAAACTATTCGATAGTCTAAGTTAATATTAACAGTTAAAAACATAAATAATGAGATATCCATATGATGATGCGACAATCACTGTCGGCGACGATGACGATGTTTATGTGGAAGTAATATTTCCTGATGAGGGAACAACTGGTACAACTAACATCAACATCCCTGGGCAGGATAGCAAAGGGTTAAGAAATGCAGGCAGGGTGCTGATCGGCAAAGGGAAGACCTTGAAAGGCGAAGATCAGACCATGATTACTTCAAGTCCGTACAACATTGAACCACGCATTGATAAAATCAGGGAAAACATCACCGTGGCCGGCGTACAGGTTGTTGCGCACGAGAATTTAAAATCGGCAGATACAACGCCACAGATAGAAGTTTGCATCACATTTGTTTAACGGAGTCTGACATGAAATCCAAACTATATTTACTGCTCCTTTGTATTGGTTTACAGTCTTCCGCTTTTTGCCAGTCAACAGATTTAGAGAAGGTAAAAGCCCCCTCATCGCCTGCTGCAGCGGTCATCGGGATCCAACCCACCGCCGTGCTCAGCCCGAAATCGTACGAAGCACTGGAAACGGCCGTATTTTCGAACTTTATAGGAGAACAGGGCCAACCATTGATTCCCAATAACTTTGGACTTGAATTTGCCCCTTACTGGACAAAAGATCATCCGATGCCAATCCAGGAGTACATCTATCCCGGTCCCCTCCAGTCGTTATGGCGGAATTTGTCTTTTTCTGTTGCCTCCACACAGAATTATATTCTGAAGGATACTGTCAAATCAAATGCTCTGGGTTTTGGCATGCGAACTACGATCTATTTTAATGGTAAAAAAGTGAGGGAATCGATCGATTCAACATTAAACAACCTGCTTTCCGCCTCCGAATTAAAAGATGCTGTTTATGGCTGGGGGCGAAGGGCTGCCAAACACACTCCAAAACCAGATAACACATCCAAATTTGTTGATCTGATGGTCGGCAGTTCGTTAGCTGACAAAACCATTCGTGGCTACTTCTTCAACGACTGGGCACTCATGAACACGTACTTTACAAGATTGGGATTGACATTAAAAAAGGAGCTGCCGGCCTGGTCAGAGGATAAGGATAAGGAAAAAATATTCCTCGATTCGCTCAATTCTCAACTTGCCCGCTTTGTCCAGTTAACGGATAAACTCAAAAATGTCGAGTTAAATGTGACAAATCGTCCGGGTTGGAAACTGGATATCGCCGGAGCCCTGGCACTCGATTTTCCGGCCAATGATTTCAATTTCAGCATTGCCCCGCAGCAAAGTGTCTGGCTTACCCCCTCTTACCGGTTTAGTGGCAAAACTTCATGTATTGAGCTTCTTGGTGTTTTCCGTTATAACTGGTATAACCTTGGCTTCTATAAACAATATTTTGAAAACAAGGAGACCTATGAGCATAATTTCGATTATGGTCTTAGTCTTAATTTGTTGTTTAAAAAATTATCCCTTCACGTGGAAGCCCTCGGACGGTATAGCAAAACCATCATCGACCAGTCGACTGATGCGTCGGGCATCACCACCACCCGCTCAAAAACTCAAACCGATTTCCAGTGTATCGGAACGGTTAGCTACCAGATCAGCAAAAAGCTGATGCTCTCCTATAACTTTGGAAAACAGTTTGAACCGATCCTGTCCTATAAAGGAACGCTGATCTCTGTGGTCAACCTGAACTTCGGCTTTGGCGGGCCAACAGCGGCTGATGTGACCAATCTGCCTTAATAAAAACCTCTTAAAGCATTGCCAGATTTGATTTAATCCAGAGATCGCCTTTGATCCTTTTATCTAATTCCTGAATAATGTTTGGCAACCAGGCCGGAACTCATTCCTGTGAATCCAGGAAACCCTTCTTTCTGTATGGAAAACTCCTGTATCCGGATGAAAATTTAAAATTGTTAATAACTTTTTCACTTTTTTGTTTCACCTTTTCATGCAAAACGGATTAAGCCATAAACATCATCATGGCAACCTTGCTCCGTTTTAAGTTGGTGGCAATTGATTCAATTATCACTTTCACCGGCAAAAAGAAAAAAAACCTTAAATATCCCGTACGCTCCGTGTACCTGGTTCCGAGAACAAAATTACCAGATAACGTCCCAGTTCCTGAGCCTTTTCCGGAAATATTCTGGCAATGACCCTGCAACCGGGCGGTAAGATTCGCAGAATCGATAAAATCGGGTAAATTTGCAAAACAAATTCTGCCCTGACGGTGTTTGCCCGGGGCGGATTGCACCCGTTGCCCATTTATGAAATTCAGCGAAATACCAGGAAATCAGCAAATAAAAAGCAAATTGGTCAGGACAGTACTTGACCAGAGGGTCAGTCATGCTCAATTGTTTTTCGGGCCTGAAGATAGCAGCAAACTCGCCCTTGCAGTCGCCTATGCCCAATTCATCAACTGTACCAATAAACAGGGAATCCCTCCGGATCCTGAAGTTCAGGACCAGCAATCCGACGGATTGCCCGATTCCTGCGGCATCTGTCCATCCTGTGTGAAATACCAGAAACTTGTCCATCCCGACCTGCATTTCATATATCCTGTTGCCACAACAAAAAAAATTACCGGTAAACCTCAAAGCAAGTATTTCCTCGAAGAGTGGCGGGCGTTTCTTCTTGACAACAACTTTGAGTCCGGTTTGCAAGGCTGGTATGAGACAATAGGCATTGAAAACAAGCAGGGAATTATCAATGCTTACGACTGCAACGAAATCATCACCACCCTGAGCTATAAAAGCTATGAGTCCGACTATAAAGTGATGATTATCTGGATGGTTGAAAAACTTTTCTATTCGGCAGCGCCCAAAATCCTGAAAATACTCGAAGAGCCTCCTGAAAAAACGCTTTTCATCCTGGTTTCCGAGGAACCCGATCAGATTATCAAGACGATTCTCTCGCGCACGCTAATGGTAAAGATTCCAAAGTCGTTTACCCATGGTAAAAACGAAGAGGATTCAACCCATTTTGTGACCTTTCGTCAATGGATGCGCGCATGTTATGGAGCTAAAATCTTAGAGCTCATCAAATTTGCGCCCGAGATAGCCAAAACCGGCCGGGAAAAGCAAAAAAGGTTCCTCATTTATTCTCTTAAGACCATTGGTTTGTGCGCTTCAATGAATTATCTCGGAGAAATCCCTGAAGCCCTTGAAGGCGAAGAGTTGAAATTCATCCGGGATTTTTCGCCGTTTATTAAACCCGACGATCTTATCGGTTTCAATCAGCTGTTCAATGATGCCATCTTCCACATTGAACGCAATGCTCATCCGGGAACCCTGTTCCTCGACCTGTCCCTGAAAATTGTCCGGTTATTCAGACCGGATTTTGGTTCTTCCGGTAAATAAAACCTGCATTGGCCAAGGAAAAATCTTTTCCAAATGGTGAATGAATCTATTTCAATCCCGCCAATACCGACTGTTCGGTTACATTTGCGCCCAGTTGTTGCGCCATTTTAATATCCCCGACAGCTTCTTTAGGCATCCCGGCAAGCTGGTAGGCCATTGCCCTGTTAATGTACAGGGAGGTTTTCGCCGGGCTTACTTTGATCCCCCTTGTGAAATCATCGATGGCCGGCCGGTAGGACCCCAGGCTTCTGTATGAAACACCTCTCCATTCATACACAGCCGGGTTATCTGTATGGAACTTCAAATAAAATGAGTAGTCGTTGATGGCCAGCTGCCATTTTTTAAGGGAGCTGTAAGCCACTCCCCTGTTCAGGTAAATCCCTGCATTCAATGAATCGATTGCGATCTTGCGGCTGCAATCTTCGATGGCATTCTCAAATTGCCCCAACCTGAAAAACACCGAACCACGGTCGCCCAGGGCAGTTGCCATACCGGGATTGAGTCTGTATGCCTTGTTGAAATCGGCCAGTGCCGAATCAAGTATATCCAGGCTGGCATATGCATTGCCCCTGCCGGAAAGCGCTTTTACATGAATTGAATCGATAGCAAGAGCCTTGCTGTAATCGCCGATTGCCAAACGAGGCTGGTTCTGCAAACGATAGAGGCTTCCACGATTGTTGAGGGCATCTACGAAATTCGGCAACAGTTCAAGAGATTTTGTAAAATCAGGCAATGCCTTGTCCAACATGTTTTCCTTTACATAGTAATAACCCCTGTTGTTGTATGCCGTATGACTCTGAGGATATTTGGCAATGACATCGGTCCACAAGGTTCCGCTGTTTTCCCATACCGCAACCCGCTGACTTGCAAGGACAGTCATTGTTCCAAAGAAAAGGACCATTAACAGGTAAATATAGGGCAACGCGACCTTGTACCTTAATGCCGCCTGGTTCAACAGCCATGCCAGTCCAACCAGGAGCCCGATATAGGAGATATAAGTGTAACGTTCGGCAACGACTGCACTTCCAACCTGCATAAACTGAAGCGTCAAAACGATATTCAGAAAATAGAACACCAAACAAAAGAACAACACCCTGGTGTGTTTTAGAGAATAGAGCAAAATCCCTATCATCACAATATTCAGAAATGGAGTCACAAAATAGATTAACGGCAGGTCCAGCGAATTGTTGAAGACCGGGACAGGATGGAGTGCTGATAGCCCGACGGGGATAATCAGTTTAAAGATATAGATGAAAAAACCATAGGAGGCAAAAAGAAATTGCTGGACAAGGTTGTAATTTCTGAACGCTACGATGGAGGTATGCAACTGTGCGTATATTGTTGCAAGGCCAATACCAATGGCGACTGCAAAAAATGGAATCTTTTCGACAAAAAGAAGCAGGGTGACTTTTCGCTGATAAAAATAATCCAGCAGGAACAGGATCAGTGGTAAAACCACCGATGAAGGTTTGGACAAGCCGGCAAGCGCAAATAAAGCAAAGGAAAGCAGAAACCATTTCCAATGTCTCTTACCGATGTAGATAATCCATGAGATCATCGCCGAAAGAAAGAAAAAAGCATAGAGCACATCTTTTCGTTCCGAAATCCAGGCAACCGACTCGACATGCATCGGATGAACTGCAAAAATTGCTGCGGTAAAGAGAGCCAAAATTTTATTGCGGTCTAAAAGCAGGAAAGCAAAATAGAAGGTCAGAATCGTGTTTAGCAGATGGAGAATGATGTTGACAAGAAAATATGAAAAGGGTTCTGTTCCTGAAAACCTGTAATTCAGAGCCAGGGTAAGCATGGTAAGCGGATGATAATTGAGTGCAATGGGTTTCGTGAAGATATAGTCCACATTTACAGCAGTAAGTGCCTTTATATAAGGGTTTTCCGTTATATAGTCGTTGTCGTCCCAGTTGGTAAACTGATGATGTAACGAAGGAAAATAGATGAAAATGGTAACAATGACTACCACGGCTAGCAAAAGCAGCTCCTTATTTTTCAGGATAAATCCCCGCTCCTGGATTTTACCGGGCTGCGGTTTTGCAGGAGCCCTCTTTTTCCGGACAACAGCTTGGTTTTTCGATTTCATACTTCAATTTCCTGGCAAACAACATAATTTCCCTGGTGCGATACGGCGAAATTAGAAAATATCGTCCGTTTTTTTATATTTGTGAAAAATATTGTCGCGAAACCGGCTACCGTAGTGACTAAATAAGTGATTATAAATCCCCCAGATAATTATTCCAATGACAACTGATGACGTTTTTACCAGCCTCCGGGATTTTGGCGAAGCAAACACAAACCCGGCCATCGTTGAGAAATATGCAAAATATTTCAAAGAGGGCTATGATGCATATGGATTAAACAAGGAGCAGGTTAATGGCAAGGTAAAAGAGATCCTTTCATTGCCGGGCATCACGCAGGATTTCATCCTTGACACTTCCCTGGTTCTTGTGAAATCTCCAAAGTATGAAATGACGGTCATTGCCATTCAGCTGGTTCTTGGTTTTCAAAAATCCTGGACAGCCGGTGTTTTTAAAACCGTTGAAAGCTGGTTCTCAGTTGGCATCACAAACTGGGCACAAACGGATTACATCTGCGGGGAGTTGATGAACCTATTCTTCAAAAAAAAATTGATTGGTCTCCAATCGATTGAATTGTGGAGGAGTGCTTCCAATAAATTTCAGCGGAGGGCAGCCGTGGTGAGCCTGATCAAACCGATGAAACATTCTGCCGATTTCAGCCCGTTTTACAATTTCATCGAACCGATGATGCACGATCCCGCCCGTGAAGTACACCAGGGGCTTGGCTGGTTTCTGCGTGAAACCTGGAAAAAGCAACCATTACCCGCCGAGGCCTTTTTACTAAAATTCAAGGAGACTTCTCCCCGCCTGATTTTTCAATATGCTACGGAAAAGATGACAAAGGAGGGAAAAGACCGTTTTAGAAGAGGCAATTGTAAATCGTAAATCGTAAATCAAAATGGTTCGTCACTTTGAAGAACTCAGCAACAACGCCTGGCCTTCGTTACAGACAATGCACTATGACGGATGGATCCTGCGGTTTGCTAACGGGGTGACCAAGCGGTCCAATTCAGTGAGTTTGCTTTATCCTTCCACCCTTGACCCTGACGAAAAGATCAGTGGCTGTGAAAGCCTCTACGTATCAAGAAACATTAACCCCTGCTTTAAAATCACGGAATTTTCTGAGCCTGCAGGTATGGATCAGCGCCTGGCCTCGAGGGGATACTTCATCCATTCGGAGATATCATTTCAAACCATGGATATTCGCAACATCGCACCTGGTCCCATCAGCGAGATCCGCATCGATGTTGAATTAAATCCCCGGTGGATGGATGATTTTATCCGGATGAATGAATTTGACCCCACCCGAAAATCCACCTACATCGCCATCATGAAACAGCTTTTCCTTCCGAAATGCCTGATCTCGCTGTCGCGTAACCAAAAAACCATCGGCGTTGGCCTTGGGGTGGTGGAAGGCCGGTTTATAGGTCTCTTCGATATTGTGGTTGATAAAGCTTACCGCAATACCGGTTTGGGATATCTCATCGTTGAGAACATTATGCGCTGGGGCAGAAAACAAGGTGCCAGCATGGCCTATCTGCAGGTACTGACAGATAATTCCCCCGCAATCAGGCTCTATGAAAAAATGGGATTCAAGGAAGCGTACCGTTACTGGTACCGGATGAAAACCATCAATTAACATCCTCTGGCAACATAAGGGCTATCAAGGGTACTCTTCATTAAAAAACAGGAGCCTGTCCCAACGGTCAGTACACACTGCATAGATGCAGGGAATTGAACCGTTTCAGACAGGCTCCTGCCAATTTCAATAGATCCTGGTCAGGCAGGAAAATTTACCTGGTTTTAACCAGTTTTAGCGTTTCTACATCATCCTCTGCAATTACCTTAATGAAATAGAGTCCAACGGGCATTTGTGAGAGGGAGAATTCATGCTTCCTTTCACCTTGTAATTCAGTGGTAAGAACCCTGTCTCCACGTAATCCATAGATTTCCACACTGACCTTCCCGTATTGTTTATCCCCCTTTTGTTCCAGGGTGAAATTTCCGGTCGTCGGGTTGGGGTAGATTCTGAATAATGCACTTTCCGTAACCGTCGGAGCAGCCTCTTTTGTTTCAACCAATCCGGCTTTGGTTACTGGTACTGTTACACAGAAAGGACCGCCCGGTGCAATGTATCCATGCATAAAACCTCCTGCAGTGACCAGCACACCCGGCAGAAAATGAATGGACAATCCAGCAATCAAAGTGACGCTGCCTCCGCTGAAAACAACGAAAGATGGCGGGCTTCCACCAAGGGTGATGGTCTCGAGTGCGTTATAACAATCTGATTCTCCACTCAAAACAGTTGTGGTTGGAATAACCAGTTCCCCGGCAATGAAGGGGGTTGAAAACAGCCCCGCGACTGACCAGGGACTGAAACCGTTTCCACTGCAGTTGGAGCGGACATAGGCAAAATAATTTGTCAATGGGCTCAGTCCAAAAACAGCAACACTCAAAACTCCCGCAGGTGTAATACCAGAAACAGCTAATCCTGCGGCTCCGCTTCCGGGTGCCCCGCTGGAGCGGATCTCGTAATCATAACCACCGACAGGTGCGGGAACCGGTGCTGTCCATGAAATAGTGGCTGTGGTCGCAGTGATCAAAGATGCGGTAACAACGGTGGGTTCAAAACAGGTGCTCCCGGTCAGGGTGGCCCAGTACCGGTCGGCCCCACCGCATTGAATGATGGTACTCCAGTCTGAAGGACCTATCCAGACATAGTAAGTTCCGGGATCCAGTACCGTCTCAGTTGAAATGGTTGTATTTGCAGCTCCAAACTGGTTCGCAAGAAATGAATAAGCCGGGCACCCGGAAGGGATAAACCCTATCATCACCGGGAATTCAGCCTTTGCATTCAAGGTTACCCTTGTTCTCTGTGTCAGCGTGAAAATAAACCAGTCGGTGTCGCGGGTACCCCCGTCACACCAGGAAGTTCCGCATATTGTTTCCCCCGGGGTGATAGGTTCAAATGTCGGGGTTGCCATGTTGCATCCACCATTGAGGTCTGCACCGCACGCTTCCTGTTCGGCAGTTGAACCTGCAGGACAGCTCATTTCCAGTTTAACCCAGTACTTGTCCTCCCCTCCGCAGGTGATAAGGGTTGAAAAATCCGGCGCTACAAACACGTAATAGGTTCCTGCAGCCAGGGTTGAGGTGACCGAAACGGGGGGGACGGCTGGTCCGGCATAATAATTAATAAATGAATATACCGGGCAGGGAGATGCGATAAAGCCCATTAATACAGGAAATTCTGCACTGACTGTCATAGTAACATCCGTGGTTTCAGTCAGGGTGAAGGTAAACCAGTCAGTATCGCGGATGGAGCCATCAAACCAACCTGTTCCGCAGATGGTTTGCCCGGGAGCAATGGGTTCAAAAGCCGGGACAGCCATGTTGCATCCGCCGTTGAGGTCTGAGCCGCAGGGTTCAGCTTCGGCAGTTGAAACAGCAGGGCAGTTGAAGATCGCCTTCACTTTTACATCATCAATGAATATGCTGTTTCCCCAGGCGCTGACTCCTTCAAAGACAATATAGGCGGTTCCGGAGGAACCGGGAGGCAGGGTAAAGACATATTCATACCATTGATTGGTATTTGCAACCACAGGCGACAAGATGGAACTCCGGTTCACCGTCCCGAGAAGGATGGCACCTGTCGTATTCTGACTAGTGTTATAATAAACGTTCACCCGGTCTGCAGTTGTAGGGTAGCCGTTATCGCGATACATCCAGAAATGAACTTCATACTGATCGGAAGGCAACGCCAATTGAGGTGTAACGAGTAACCCTGTTGTCCCGGCATTATAGTCAAAGGAGTCGAAACGGGTCATCGCGGCACCTGTATGAGGAGAACATACAGGAAAGGTACCAGCCGTTTGCCGGTCCCAGGTTCCCGGGATGGAGGGTCCGGCCGTATTGATGTTTACCCAGCATGGAGGGGCAAAAGTCGCCCCGTCAAAACTTTCCCTGAACGGGAAGGTATCCACAAAGCAGGAAACTCCAGTTAAGGTCGCCCAGTATTTGTTTTCATTTCCACATGGGTTTTCAGAAAAATCCGATGGTGCAACAAAAGCAGTATAGGTTCCGGCCTCCAGGGTCATATTGACGGTGGTAACAGCATAGGCAGCTCCGAAATTATAGGCCAGGAAAGTACTTTGCGGACAGGGCGAAGCGATAAAGCCAATCTGCATCGGGAATTCTGCATTAACAGTCAGGGTCACATCCGTTCTGTGCAGAAGAGTAAAGGTATACCAGTCGGTATCGCGCAGGCTTGAACTACTAAATGCGGATCCGCATTTGGTCTCACCCAGGGCGATGGGTTCAAAGGCCGGAACAGGCATGTTGCATCCCCCGTTTAGATCAGATCCGCAGGGTTCCTGTTCGGCGGTTGACCCATACGGACAGTTGAAAATCGGTTTCACCTTTACATCATCAATGAACATGCTGTTGCCATATTGGCCTACACCTTCAAAAACGATAAAAGCATTGCCTGACGAGCCGTAAGGCATGTTGAATACATATTCATACCATTGGTTTGGCGTTGCCACCACCGGCGAAAGTCCACTGGACCTGTGAACCGTTCCAAGCAGCGTGCCCCCGGCAGTGTTTGGGAAGGTATTATAATAGACATTGACCAAATCGGCATTTGCTGCCCAGCCATTATCGCGGTACATCCAGAAATGTACCTCGTATTGATCGGAAGCCAGCGCCATCTGGGGGGTTGCAAGAAATCCCGTGGTTCCTGCGGCATAGTCCCAGGAATCAAAACGGGCCATGGCCGCACCCGAGTGGGGAGCACAGGTCGGATTGAACCCTACAGTCTGCCTGTCCCAGGTCCCGGGCACACCAACTCCTGCGGTGTTTACGTTAGTCCAGCAGTTTGGTGCAAAAGTTGTTCCGTCAAAACTTTCTTTGAATGGGAAGGTGGTGATGGTATTGCAGATACTGTAGGTATAGGTCAAACCGGATGTAGGGGTCAACACGTTTGAAAATGAACATACCGCCCCGTTTGAACTGCCGGTGTTCGATAATGCCCAGCCTGATGCGTTGGTCCTGTTGTTGAAATCCGCGTTGGTCGTTCCCCTGAGCCCGACCTGCAAAGCCCCGACAGTTGCAGTTCCGGCGATCGTACCACCGTAAATGAACCTGATTGTTCCCGTAGCCGGGTTCATACGAACCTGGAAGCTAAGTATTTCTCCGATATAATTGGTCCCATAGATCCTCACGTCCTGCCACTGCACCACAATTTCGCCGGATGAATTGGTATTATATGAAATTTTCGGAGTGCCCGAACCTGCATTCTGCAAATCACCTCCAAAAGGGGAAATAACCTTGTCAAATGCGGCATTTCCCGAAATCGGAGCATAATAATAAGTACCCGGAACAGCAGTTGTACCCAGTGTAATAAAGCCGTTTGACGTTACATACATGTTGTTGTAAATAATCCCGTTCATTGTAATACCCGGGATCGTGATCGATGCCGAAATATTTTCATCAAAAGTTCCGGACCATAAAATGGTTTCAGTGGCCAGAGGGGTGTACGTTCCGGAGGAGCTGGCAAAGTTGTACGTGTCAACCTGTGCCCATGAGGTGATGACTCCAAGCAAAAAAAATGCCAGTAAAAAAGTAATTTTTTTTCCCATGGTTTTTTGTTTTAGTTCATGATTAATAAAATGATTAGAATTTTTATCACTCTTCCTGAAAGGAAGCCAGAGGTGGAAGGAGCCGGTGAATATTACAGATGAATGGAGTAAAACAGGAGAATTGTGCAGGTTCAACAAGAGAATACCGGAGTTCCCTTCACTTGAGCGGTCAAAAGTAATATTTCTTTTAATGAATGTCAACAAATAACCGATATTTTACCTAAAATATTTCCACACGGCATCCAACTTATTCGATTTTAATAAGGAACTGTCGTTCTAACCAGGAATGAAAAACTTCATTGTTATCAGTGATTACCGGGAAGGTTAATTTATGTTAAATCATAAACATCATTAAAATAGAGATCAAATTGTATCGTTAATAAAATAACTAAAACAAATTTTTATGAAAACCATCGTTTTTTGCTTCACAATCCTGCTTATGTTCTTTACATTGGGAACATATGCCCAACAGGAAAACTCTCTTCGTATCCACCAGGTTGGCATAACTTTCACCAGCCTCAACCAGTTTGGTATCAATTACAAAACCGGCAATGAAAAAACACTTTTACGATTGAGCCTTCTTTCCCTTAACCTCAGGAATCAGGCTGAATGGGGCAGGCCGGAGGACTCCCTTGACGTGAAAACACAAGGCTACGGCGTGGGATTCAGACTTGGTTTTGAAAAGCGGGTACCGGTTGTCGCACATCTCGACTTCATCTGGGGTATCGAGGCCGGATGCAACTATAGTTACAACAAACAGATTGCAAAAGCCCCCTACTCCAACTTGGAAAGGAAGGATTGGAACACGACACCTTTGGTCAATTTTATCGCCGGCGTAAACTACACCATTTCCGACCACCTGGTTATTGGCGCTGAAATCACACCGGGAATCCAATACTCCTATGGGAAGACGAAAACTATCAACAATAGCCAGACTGTCGAAACGACAAGTTCATCCTTTGGTTTTGGGTTCAGCAGCAGTTCAGCCAGTTTATCACTGGCCTATCGGTTTGCGAAGTAATCAGACATCAGAACAACCGCTGCAATTCCTTTTTAATCTCATCAAGGGCTGTTTCAACCGGCAGTTTTCCTCGGGAGATCGCCACCTCGAAAATCATCTTCACGAGATCAGCCGAGCCCGCATTTTCAGGCAATGCCGACGATGCATGATTGATCATGGCAATGGTCTCTTCCTTGGCATTTTTTATCAGTTCCCATGAAGTTTCTGGGATATAGAGTTGCTGGGAAAGGTTGTATTCGAACTCTTCACGGATCGTACGGACAAGCAACGACTGCAACTGTAACGCTGTGAGGTCCGGGCTGTTTAAACGTAAAACCAGGTTCGACGGGTGAATTCGCTCAAGGAAAAGGACAAACCGCTCATATGCCTGGAGGCGCAGGGGAAGAATTGTCAGGTGATCCTGGCTGCTGCAGGGTAATGGAGCTGGTTTCCGGGTTTCCCGGAGATAAAACCACAACAGGAAAAAAGCGCCTCCGAAGATGGAAAGGAACCGGAGAAATCCACCGACCAGGTGATAATACAAAGGATGATCTAAAGGGGGATGCATGAGGTTTGTTTTGTGACAAAGGTATGAAAACTGAATGACTGGCAACAAGGTGAATATTAGTGACAAATGACAATTGACACGTGACACGTGACAGGTGACAGGTGATGGGTGAAACGATCTTTTTTCACAATTCCCAATTCTTACTCAGATTTTTTTTCTAAATTTGTTCTTTTTTTCAAAAACTTCATTTCCACTACCTTATGACAACACTCGCTAACAGAATCCAGTACCTGGCCGAAAGTGAAACGCTGGCCATGTCGCGTAAGAGCCGCGAACTCAAAGCTCAAGGTCATGATGTGATCAACCTCAGCCTTGGCGAACCCGATTTCAACACCCCTGACTACATTAAAAAAGCCGCTAAAGAAGGCATTGATCAGAACTATACTTTTTATTCCCCTGTTGCCGGTTATGAAGACCTGCGCAAGGCGATATGCGTTAAACTGAAGCGTGACAACAACCTTGATTACGATTGCAGCCAGATCGTGGTTTCCACCGGTGCCAAACAGTCTATTGCCAATGTCATGCTCAGCCTGGTTAATCCGGGTGATGAGGTACTTGTGCCTGCTCCATACTGGGTTTCCTACAAGGAGATCATCAAGGTGGCCGAAGGAAAATCTGTCTTTATCCCTGCCACGATCGAAAACAATTTTAAAATTACGCCCCGGCAACTCGAAGCTGCCATCACACCAAAAACCAGGCTGATGATCTACAGTTCTCCCTGCAATCCAACCGGTTCGGTTTACACCCGTGAAGAACTGCGTGGAATAGCAGAGGTGATGGTCAAATATCCCGCGATCACTATTGTGGCGGATGAAATTTATGAGCATATCAATTTCGTCGGCAAGCATGAAAGTATCTGCCAGTTCGATTTTATCAAAGATCAGGTCGTACTGATCAACGGAGTTTCAAAAGGTTACGCCATGACCGGATGGAGAATCGGGTTCATTGCTGCCCCGCTTGCCATTGCTAAAGCCTGCGACAAGCTCCAGGGCCAGTTTACCTCCGGGGCATCATCCATTGCCCAGCGTGCTGCACTCACCGCATTTATCACCGAGCCCTCCGCCACACCCGATATGGAGATCATGCAGGCAGCCTTCCGTGAACGCCGCGACCTGATGCTGCAGCTTCTGGCAGGGATTCCTGGCATGAAACTCAACCACCCCGATGGTGCATTTTACATCTTCCCCGACATCTCCTGGTATTTCGGAAAATCAACAGGGAATACGATAATCACAAACGCCAATGATTTCTGCATGTACCTGCTCAACAATGTTTTTGTGGCACTCGTTCCCGGCGATGCCTTTGGCGACCCTAACTGCATCCGTTTCTCTTATGCCACCAGCAAGGACAAACTCACCGAGGCGGTGAGAAGAATCAAATCAGCCCTTGAAAAATTAAATTAGTGAACAATCGTAAATCGTAAATCGTAAATCGTAAATCATATGATAATCAGTCCGAAATTAGAAAAATGGGTAAAGGAATGGTCTGACCTTTGCCAGCCCGATGCAATTCATTGGTGCGATGGATCAGCAGAAGAGAACCAGAAATTGCTCGACATGATGGTACAGTCGGGCATGGCCATCAAACTGAACGAAGCCAAACGTCCCGGCAGCTATTATTTCCAGAGCGACCCAAGCGACGTAGCGCGTGTGGAAAACCGCACTTTTATTTGTTCTGCCAGGCAGGAAGATGCAGGTCCGACAAACAACTGGATGGCCCCCGCCGAAATGAAAAAACTCCTCACCGAAGAGTATCGTGGCTGCATGAAGGGAAGGACACTGTATGTGATTCCTTTCAGCATGGGTCCTCTCGGATCAAAAATTGCCCATATCGGGATCCAGCTCACCGATTCACCTTATGTGGTCGTGAACATGCGCATCATGACCCGGATGGGAAAGGCTGTACTCGACATACTCGGAGATGGCGACTTTGTTCCCTGTATCCATTCTGTCGGCGCTCCGCTGGCACCGGGTCAAAAAGATGTCAAATGGCCATGTGCCCCGATTGAAAAGAAATATATCTCGCATTTCCCCGACACAAATGAAACCTGGTCATTCGGAAGCGGTTACGGCGGAAATGCGCTGCTTGGCAAGAAATGCTTTGCCCTGCGTATCGCATCCAACATGGCCCACCGCGAAGGCTGGCTGGCCGAGCACATGCTCATCATGGGCATCACAAACCCGGAGGGAGTAAAACGATATGTAGCTGCCGCCTTCCCAAGCGCCTGCGGCAAAACCAACCTCGCCATGCTCATCCCGAACATCCCGGGATGGAAAGTAGAAACCGTAGGGGATGACATTGCATGGATGAAATTCGGCGACGACGGTCGACTCTATGCCATCAACCCTGAAGCCGGTTTCTTCGGTGTGGCACCTTTTACCTCCATGGAGACCAATCCCAACGCGATGTTGTCGTGCAAGGCCAATTCCATTTTCACAAACACCGGCCTTACCCCTGATGGCGACATCTGGTGGGAAGGGATCGGATCGGATATCCCGGAGGGAACCATTACATGGACCAACGAGGTTTACAATAAGGAAAACGGCAAGCCGGCAGCTCATCCGAATGCAAGGTTTACCGCCCCGGCCAATCAATGCCCCGTGATCGACAAGGATTGGGAAAACCCTGCCGGGGTTCCCATTTCAGCGTTTCTCTTCGGCGGTCGCCGTCCCGGTACAGTGCCCCTGGTTTACCAGGCATTTGACTGGAATCACGGCGTCTTCATGGGCTCAATTGTTGGCTCGGAAGTTACCGCCGCCGCCATCGGGTTGAAGGCGGGCGTACGCCGCGACCCGTTTGCCATGCTTCCATTTTGCGGATATCACATGGGCGATTACTTCGGACACTGGGTGAATATCGGGAAGAATGCCCCTGACAAATCCAAACTGCCAATGATATTCAATGTCAACTGGTTCCGTAAAGGTCCCGATGGCAAATTCCTATGGCCGGGATATGGCGACAACATCCGGGTGCTGAAATGGATCTTTGAACGCACACAAGACACCGCAAAAGCGGTTGAAACAGCCATCGGACTTGTTCCCGAAAAAGGGTCCATCGACGTTAGCGGACTTGGCGGGGTGGCGGATAAGATGGAGGAGATCCTCCTGGTGGACAAAAATGAATGGCTCGATGAATGCGACCTGATCGCAGAACACCAGGCTCAATTTGGCGAGAGGTTGCCGAAGGAGATGGCAGATCAGTTCGAACAGCTTAAGGCCAGGTTGAAGAAATAAAAAAACGTTACGGGTGACAGGTAACGGGTGACGGGTGACGGGTGACGCGAGATTCGTGACCTGTCATCTTGCTTCTTTCACTTGTCACGTGTCACGATATATCCCCAAACGACTATTCCCGACTATGGCCGGAGATTTTAAAATATACACCAAAGGCGGCGACAAGGGTGAAACCTCCCTGCTTGGAGGCACGCGTGTTGCCAAAAGCCATGAGCGTGTCGAAGCATATGGAAATCTGGACGAACTTAACTGTTTCATCGGGTTAATCCGCGACCAGGAAATTGATGCCCATTACCGGGCTGTGCTGATCCGGATCCAGGAAAACCTGTTCGTTGCGGAAGCGATGATTGCAAAAGATCCTGAAACAGTGACGCGAAATTTACCTTCTCTCTCAGAAGAGGATATCGTGGTGCTGGAAAAGGAGATTGATGCCATGAATGAGCAACTCCCTCCCCTTACGAACTTTATCCTGCCCGGAGGTCACCCGGTGGTTTCATTCTGTCATGTTGCACGTACTGTTTGCCGGCGCGCCGAGAGGTCGCTGATCCGCCTCGACCAGATAAGTTCGGTTGAGAATATAATAATTCAGCTGCTTAACCGTTTGTCGGATTACCTGTTTGTCCTTGCCCGAAAAACAGGTAAAGATGCCGGAGCAATGGAGACCCCCTGGATCGCTGAAAAAAACTCTTGACATTCTGATTTTTTTTTTTATACTTTTGCACGAAATTCAAAAAAAGTAATAAATGTACTGGACACTCGAATTGGCCTCAAAACTGGAAGATGCTCCCTGGCCTGCCACCAAGGAAGAGCTGATCGATTGGGCCATCCGGTCAGGAGCGCCGCAGGAAGTTATTGAAAATTTAAGAGAGATCGAAGACGAAGGCGAATCTTACGACCGGATCGAAGATATATGGCCCGACTATCCCACAAAAGATGATTTCTTCTTTCACGAAGACGAATATTGATCAATCGTAAATCGTAAATCGTAAATCGCAAATCGTAAATTTGCCTATTGGCCTTCCCCCCTTTTAAAAAAACTGAAGTTAACGCTTCCGTAATTCCTGTGCGAATCAAAATGCACATTTTTTTCGAATTTATAGTCCGAAGAGTGTTCCAGGATCAATCTACCTTCATCCGCAAGCAAATTTGAGAAAAATATCAGGTCGGGGATTGATTCAATGCCTTCAAGGTCATATGGCGGGTCGGCAAAAATCAGGTCGTAGGTTGACACCATGTGCTTGATGAACACAAAACTGTTCGATTTAACTGCTTTTATATTTTTCGCACCAAAGGTTTCCGCAGTCTTTTTTATAAATTCGATACACCGGTGATTCGAATCTATTGCCGTAACTTCAATTGCCCCTCTTGACAGGAATTCAAAAGCGATGCTTCCGGTTCCAGCGAAAAGGTCAAGCACTCTCAGCGATTCAAAATCGATCATATTATTCAGCACATTGAACAATCCCTCCTTGGCGAAATCTGTCGTTGGCCTGACCGGCAGGTTCATGGGTGGCTGGAGCCGGCGCCCCCTGTAAATGCCGCTTATAATGCGCATGAGAAAAAATTTAGCAACGGGAAAAAGGTCTGAGGCGGCAACTGGTTCAGAATATAACTATACTTGTATGCCTCGTTTCTCCGCCCGGGTTCAATATGGCGGATATACCTGTGTAAAAGTTCAGGAAGACCATCAACTGTCTCAACATTTCCCAAAAGCACCAGTGGGATGTTCTCGGGATTGAAATTCATCTGTTCCAGCACAAAAATCAGGTAATAGGCAACATCCTCAGGGTTCTGAAAGGGAAAGGTGTTGAAGTAGCTCATTTGCCTGCCGTCGAAGATCATGAGGTCAAAGAGACCATCGCGCAGATTCAGAAACACATGCGGAGAGTTGATGCGGTTTTTATAGTTGATCCAAACGCTTTCAATCAAAAGACTTGAAAAATGGACCATGCCGATTCTCGGAAAGACCTCCCTGGCCGCTTCCACGACCGGCTCCGGAATGGCAAATACCTGCCAGGCATCCATGGGCATAAGATGGTCACAGAAGATCTTTTCATCCTGCTCCTGCCTGAAATTGAAGTTCATATAGTGCTCCGTCTCGTTCGGGTCAAACAGGAAAGCAGGTACCAGGGTCGATTTCCTGCCGTCAAAAGCAATTTTTGTCAGCTTAAAAGAGCTTTTCATCCATGGGATGGCTGCGGACACACTGCTTAAAAACTCCATGATCGTAGGCCGGGCGATTGACACACCATCCTGCGGTTTCAGATCAGCCCTCACACAGCGGGTCAATCCAAGAAATTTATTCCGCCTGAAATCAAGAATGCAACAACTGATGCTGACGTCGCTTAAAGTAACTGCAAGCCCGTAATTCCTTGTTTCCTCAGGATTGAAAGATTCATCCAGCAAATTTACTGCGAATGTGTGTTGATTAGCCATAGGAATTGCGACACGGAAACAGAAACCGTAATCGTGAGTGCAATGATAAGAAGAAAACCCGGAATGGGGAGGGCCAATTTACGATTTACGATTTACGATTTACGATTTACGATTTTTGATTTACGATTTTTGATTTACGATTAGAAAGGGGGGGATCTCCTCTAAAAACGTGTAGGTTCGGCTGCTGTGATCGATTTTGCAGGCATAGTGGGCCATTCCGTTGGTAACCGCCAGGTAATCGACGGTGAGGGTCATGTTGTACATGGCGACCTGGTCAAAGACCGCCTGGGTGATTTCCACACCCGGGCTTTTACATTCAACCACCATGCAGGGTTTTCCATCGGTCCGATAAGCCAGGATATCAAACCGTTTTGCCATGTTGTTATATTTCATAGCCCCTTCCACCACGATGAGGGTGGCCGGAAAACCAAGCTGAAGGATCATGAAATGGAGAAAATGCTGCCGGACCCACTCTTCGGGGGTAAGCCTGACAAACTTCTTCCTGATCCCGTCATAAATCTCCTGTTTCCCGTTCTTCCCCATGCGGATGCGGGCGGCTATGTCGGGCAGGTTGAGTTTTTCCACGGTGCTTAAAATACAAACTTACATAAAAATATGACAAATCCTGTATCTTTGCGCAGGATACGATGGAGTTGCTTTCCGGCCGATAAACCTTTTGTTTCGCGTTAGTGACCAGCCCCGGGGTGAAAATTAATTTGTAAAAGATGAAAACAAAAAAAGAGATTGTGGATGATTGGTTGCCCCGTTATACCGGGACGACACTTGAAGAATTCGGCGATTTTATCCTGCTGACCAATTTTAGTGTTTACCTCGATCTTTTTGCAAAATGGTTCAATGTACCCATAAAAGGCCAGGAAAAAGCCATGCCAACGGCAACCCATGAGCGCATTTCCATGATCAATTTCGGCATGGGAAGCCCCAATGCGGCGACGATTATGGACCTGCTCAGTGCGATCAAGCCTAAGGCAGCCCTGTTCCTGGGTAAATGCGGAGGCTTGAAGAAAAAATGCAAGGTGGGCGACATGATCATCCCGATTGCTGCCATCCGCGGCGACGGAACTTCCGACGACTATTTCCCTGAGAGGGTTCCTGCCCTTCCCGCATTCAACCTTCAAAAGGTGATGTCGACCGTGATTCACAACCACAGGAAAAATTACTGGACCGGCACGGTATACACCACCAACCGAAGGGTTTGGGAATACGATGAGCAATTCAAGGAACATTTGCGTGTAACCAGGGCCATTGCCATCGACATGGAGTCTGCAACCCTCTTCATGGTAGGTTTTGCCAATGAAATCCCTACGGGAGCCGTCCTGCTTGTCTCAGACCAGCCCATGGTCGGCAGGGGCATCAAGACCCAGGCCAGTGATAAAAAGGTGACGGTGACTTTTGCAGAAGAACATGTAAAGATCGGGATCGAAACAATGCAGGACCTTATTGAAAAGAAACTGCTGGTAAAGCACCTGAGGTTCGATTGACATAATAAGAAACCCTGGCCCCCATGGCTGAAAAGAACAGCATCAGTTTTGAAAACCTCCTGAGCGACCTGAAAAACCGGATCTATCACCCGGTTTACCTGCTGCATGGAGAGGAGTCGTATTTTATTGATGCCATTTCCGATTTTATCGAACAAAATGTGTTGAGTGACCTGGAAAAAGAGTTCAACCAGACCATCGCCTATGGGAAAGATTCCAATGTGCAGACGCTGATGACCTATGCCAGGCGATTCCCGATGATGGCAAATTACCAGGTCCTGATTGTCAAGGAGGCACAGGACCTGGACAAAATCGAAGAGTTTCTGCCCTACGTGGAAAACCCGCTCACCTCCACCATCCTCGTCCTTTGTTATAAGTACAGCAAATTCGACAAACGCAAAGTGCTTTTCAAAGCCATTGAAAAAATCGGTGTCGCTTTTGAATCAGCCAAATTTTACGACAACAAAGTCCCCGAATGGATCAGTGATTACCTTCGCCAGCGGCAATATTCCATCACACCGAAAGCTGCCGCCATGCTCACCGAATTCCTGGGGGCCGACCTTGGAAAGATCGTCAATGAGATTCAGAAACTCCTGATCAATATCCCTGCCGGATCGGAGATCACCGAAGGTTATGTTGAGAAGAACATCGGGATCAGCAAAGACTTCAATGTGTTTGAACTACAGAAAGCGCTGGCCGCCAGGAATGTCGTAAAAGCCAACCAGATAATCCTCTACTTTGCAGCAAATCCGCGCGAAAATCCACTGGTAAAAGTGATCCCATTCCTGTTCTCCTATTTTGCAAAGGTGCTCACCTATCACTTCCTCCCTGATAAATCGAGAAACTCCGTAGCCGCGGCGCTTTCAGTAAACCCTTTCTTTGTAGCGGATTACCAGCAGGCTGCCCGGAGTTTCCCGCCCGGAAAAACCATGGCCATCATCTCGACCCTCCGCGAATATGACCTGAAGACCAAAGGTGTAAACAATGCCTCGGTAGGCGATGGCGAATTAATGAAAGAGCTGATTTTTAAAATCCTGCACTGAATCTATTCAACCCGGTAGTTGTATTCGGATGACCGGTAGGTCTCCTCGATCATCCTGCCGTATTTTTCAACAATAAACTTACGCCTGAGTTTTAGCGTGGGGGAGATTTCCCCGGAGTCGGTCGTCCATTCTGCATCGAGCAGCCTGATCTTTTTGATCCTTTCCGTTTTATCAAGATCCTGGTTGAACCGTTCAACCTCCCTGCGAATCCTTCTGATGACCATAGGGTTCTTAACCACTTTTTCCCTCGAACCGAATTCAATATTTTTTACTTCACACCAGTTTTTCAGGTATTCGAAATTCGGGATGATAAGTGCAGCCGCATAGTTGCGGTTTTCTCCTACCACCATGATGTGCTCCATAAAGGGTGACTCCTTCATCCGTTGCTCTATGGGTTGCGGGGCGATGAACTTTCCGCCGGAGGTTTTGAAAATCTCTTTTTTCCGGTCGGTAATCTTCAGAAATTTCCCATCCTCGATTACCCCGATGTCGCCGGTGTGGAACCAACCCTCGGCATCGATGACCTCCGCCGTTCTTTCAGGCCGGTTGAGGTAGCCCATCATGATGTTGGGCCCTTTGCACAGAACCTCCCCGTCCTCTGCAATCTTCATCTGGTTTCCTGTAAGCAGGGTGCCAACGGTGCCGAACTTCATAAAGCCGGGTTCAAAACGATAACAGGTTACCCCCGGTGAAGTTTCAGTGAGTCCGTAAGCCTCGAGGATAGGAATTTTTGCTGCCCAGAAGATGCGCGCCAAACGCGGGTGCAAAGAAGCGCTTCCCGAAACGATGAATTTCAGTTCTCCGCCCAGTGCAGCACGCCATTTTCGAAAAACCAGCAGGTTGGCAATGAACAGTTTCACATCGTATACCCACCCGCGTGCATGGTCCAGCTCAAATTTATGCCCCTGTCTCAGTGCCCAGAAGAAAAGGATCTTCATCGGAAGTGGCAGCTGGCGCCCGCTTGCGACTATCCTGTTATAAATTTTTTCGAATACCCTGGGAACCGAGGCAAATCCATGAGGCTTCACCTCCCTGATATCATCTCCAAGTTCATCTATATTGTGAACATAGAAAACGGAAACCCCAAAAGACTGGTAAACATACCCAGCTGTTCGTTCGTACACATGGCATAATGGCAAAAAACTCACTACCCGGTCGTGCATTTTAAGCGGGGGAATTTCACCCAGGGCCTTGTAATTGGTCACAAAATTGTTGTGCGACAACATCACCCCTTTTGGCCTGCCTGTCGTACCCGAGGTATATATGATCGTGGCAAGGTCGCCGGGCAGAACGGCCGCTTTGATTGCCTCAAGACCGGCATGATCGGGGTGCTGCCTCCCGAGTTCAAGAATCTCATTCCAGTTGCGGATTCCATCTATTTGCTCAATGGAAAAAATTTCTTTTAATCCGGGAATATTGGGGATTACACTCCTGATCCGTTCATAAATCTCCTGGTCGGAAAAGATCAGATATTCAATTTCGGAATCCTTGAAAATGTAACGGTAATTTTCTTCGCTGATCGTCGGATAGACCGGAACCTGGACTGCTCCAACCTGGAGGATGCCCATGTCGATAAAATTCCATTCCGGGCAATTGTTCATGACCATAGCGATGCGGGTTCCTTTCTGAAAGCCCATCGCCAGGAACCCGAGGCTGATGAGGTTGCTGTTGCGTAAATATTCATCCGCCGAAAAATGGACCCAGCTCCCATTCCTTTTTATATTAAACAGGTCGCCGATGGAACGATATTCCTCTTTGTATAGCTCCAGGAGATCAAAAATCCGGGTGACTTGCTTCATGGTTTCCTAAATGTTAAAACAAGGGCTTATTAAAAGAGTTTGGAAATTTCAGCTTCGTATTTTTTTATGATGTTGTTCCGTTTCAACTTCAACGTTGGCGTTATTTCACCGGTTTCAAAGGTCCACTCGGTGTCGAGCAGGTCCCAGCTCTTGATTTTCTCGGTATCCCCCAAAAGTTTGTTATACTTGTTTACCTCTGTCTGGAAACGTTTCCTGATGCGCGGCAACCGGATCATTTCAGCATTTGTGGTATAGGGTATCTCCTTGACGGTGCAATATGATTTCAGGAAGACGAAATCAGGCACGATGAGTGCTCCGGCGAACTTCTGGTTTTCGCCCACCACCACAATCTGATCGATGAACAGCGATTCCTTGAACGTATCTTCGATGGGCTGGGGGCTTACATATTTTCCAAACGAAGTTTTAAAAAGTTCTTTTTTCCTTCCCGTGATTTTAAGATGGCCTTCGGGCTCGATCCGCCCGAGGTCGCCGGTATGAAACCATCCTTCGGGTTCGATCGCCTCACCGGTCATTTCAGGTTCTTTATAGTAGCCCAGCATCACATTGGGTCCTTTGCATAAAATCTCCCCGTCTGCGGCAATTTTAACCTGAACTCCCTTCACGACCCTGCCCACGGTGGCGAACTTCATCCCGTTTTCGGTAAGGTCGTTCACGGCGATCACCGGGGAGGTCTCTGTCAGCCCATACCCTTCGAGCACCCTGATTCCCGCACATGTAAACATCCTGGCCAGGCGGGGCTGCAGTGCCGCGCCACCCGAAATGACCAGCAGGCGCTTTCCTCCCAGCGCTTCGCGCCATTTGGAATATACCAGCTTGTCATAAAGTTTCCGTTTCAATTCATAAAACCAGCCATTGGCGCCTTTCAACTCATACCTCAGGGCAAGATGCAGGGCCCAGAAAAAAATCCATCGCCTGAGGCCTGTCAGTTTATGCCCTGTGGCAAATAATTTATCATATATTTTTTCAAGCAGCCGGGGTACCGTCGATAAAATATCAGGTTTTACCTCCTTCATGTTCTCTGTGATGGTTCCCAGGCTCTCCGCATAATAGATTGAAAATCCAAGATAATGGTACAGGTAATTCAGCATTCGTTCATACACGTGGCACAATGGCAGGTAACTTACCGCCCTTGCCTCTTCCCCGAAAGGCGGAATATAGGCGCAGACTTTAATATCGGAGATAATGTTATGGTGACTCAGCATCACCCCCTTGGGATTGCCTGTTGTGCCGGAAGTATAGATGATGGTTGCCAGGTCGCCTGGCGCAACGGCCGCTTTCCTGGCCTCAAGCCCCGCCGGGTCGGGATGTTGCTTTCCAAGTTCGATCAGCTCGTTCAGATGCTTGTGTTCGTGATGATCCTTATAGGTAAATACACCCCTGATATGTTCCATTTCAGGCAGGATATGATCGATTTTACGCAGAAGCTCCTGTCCTGAGATGAAGATATAGATTACCTCCGCATGGCTGAGGATGTACGTGTAATCCGATTCGCTGATGGTTGGGTAGATGGGAACATGGACCGCCCCCACCTGGAGGATTGCCATATCTACAAAATTCCACTCGGCACGGTTTGAGCTTATCTGCGCAATTTTATCCCCGGGCTGGATTCCGAGGGCCAGGAACCCGTAACTGATGTTATCAACGATTTCGCGGTATTGCCTGATGCTGTATTTAGCCCAATCGCCGTTTTCCTTTGAAGCCACGACATCCTCCTTGGGCCTGAACGTTAATTCATGATAAGGCAGTAAATCAAAAATACGCGTTACTTCCATCAGAATTGTTATTTAACCACTTTGAAACGATTATTTTAATGCAATGATAAGAAAAAGTGACTGTGCCGGAAAATCCCCCCGGGGTTATTCTTTGTGTATGTTCACAGCGCTGGCCTGCGCGGTCGGCATCAGCACAAGGTCGTTGATGTTTACATGGGCAGGCAGGGTGGTCACATAATAGACCGTTTCTGCAATATCAACTGCCAAAAGTGGTTCATACCCGATATAGACATTATCGGCACGGCTTTTATCGCCCTTGAAGCGTACCATTGAAAATTCGGTATTCGCCGCACCCGGGGCAATCTGGGTCACCTTGATGTTATGCGATACCAGGTCGATGCGGGTTCCCTTGGTGATTGCGTCCACGGCGTATTTTGAGCCGCAATATACATTTCCCATCGGGTATACCTCCCTGCCGGCAATCGATCCGATGTTGATGATATGACCCTGTTTCCGGGCAACCATCAACGGGGAAACAAACCGGGTCATGTAAAGCAACCCCTTTACATTGGTATCGATCATTCGTTCCCAGTCATCCACTACCCCTTCGTGAATGGGGTTCAACCCAACGGCAAGGCCGGCATTGTTTACAAGTACATCAATTTTTTTCCATTTGACAGGCAAAGCTTCTATGGCACTTTCAACCTCCTCCAGTTTCCTTACATCGAAACACAGCGGCAGCACCTCTATGTCAAACGTTGTGATCAGTTCTTTTGCAAGTTCCTCCAGCAAAATTTTCCTTCGTCCGGTGATGATGAGATTGTTCCCGTTTTCTGCGAATTTCCGGGCGATTGCCTGGCCAAAACCGGCAGTGGCACCTGTGATAAAAATGATTTTATTCATGAGTGATTTTTAGTTTTCTGTATCCATTCCCTTGCATTGACAAACGCCTCAATCCAGGGGGTTATTTCATCTCCGCGGCGATCGCCGGGGTAACAAGCCCATTGCCATGGAAGAACCGAATCTTCCAGGTGGGGCATGATAGCAAGGTGCCTTCCATCATCAGAAGCGATGCAGGCTGCATCGAATTGCGACCCGTTGGGATTTCCCGGGTAACCGTGATAACTATATCTGGCCGGAATGTGGTATTGCTCCTGTTTGAGTGGAAAGTTGAATTTTCCCTCACCATGAGCCACCCATATACCAAGTTTCGATCCGGCGAGGCTTTTCAGCATCACCGTGTCGTTCTCGAGAATATCAACACCTACAAAAGCACACTCGTATTTGTGTGAATCGTTCCACGACATCCACGGTTGCCTCTCATGACCGGGATAAATAAGCCCGAGTGCAACAAGCAGCTGGCAACCATTGCATACACCCAGGCTCAGCGTATCGTTCCTCGCGAAGAAGTTAGCCAGCGCAAGTTTAGCACGGTCATTGTAAAGGAATGCACCGGCCCAGCCCCTGGCTGAGCCGAGGACATCAGAATTGGAAAATCCGCCCACAAACACAATGAGGTTGACATCTTCGAGGTTTTCACGCCCGGTGATCAGGTCGGTCATATGGATGTCTTTCACATCAAACCCGGCAAGATAGAGCGCCCATGCCATGTCGCGGTCGCGGTTCACCCCCTTCTCACGAATGATGGCCGCTTTCACGCCCGATGGTTTTCTCCGCTTCGGGTCAATCCCGAATTGCATGGCCTTTCCTGTAAAACGCTGCTGGAAAGTGAATACCAGTGGCTGCTTTTTATAGTTTGTAAACCGTTCGAGCGCCAGTTTTTCTCCCGATTGCCGGCGATCGAGAAGGTAGGAGGTCCTGTACCAGGTATCTCTAAGCGCATCGATGTCAAAGGAGCAGGATTCATCCCCGCAAGAGAGGTTGAGTGAACGATGACGGGTTATTATGCCAATGGGGAATGCATGGAGGATTTTCGATTTTCGATTTTCGATTTTCGATTCCGGGAGGAGAATGGTGTCGCCGTTTTTCCATTTTTCCAGGTCACTGTTTCTAACCTGGATGACAATACCGGGCTTTTCGCTGAACAGAACCCTGGCTGGATCGGATTTCCCGGCAGGGTTTGCATCTGCAGAGATCAAAGCGTCCAGGGTTATTTCAAGACCCGTATTTTCGACCGGGAAGGTCATTTCGAGAAGTGTTGTGATGAGTCCGCCTGCTGCAACATCATGCCCGGCCAGAATCAATCCTTCCCGGATCAGCCCCTGGATTGTTTCAAAAACACCCACAAAGTAATCCGCATCGGCCACATCGGGGGTTTCATCTCCCAGTTGGTTCAATGCCTGGGCAAAACTGCTGCCACCCAATTCAAAACCCCCTATGGAAAAGGGAATGTAGATCAGTGCCGTATCATCATCAGGGAGCAGGTTCGGACTAACCACTTTTTTCACATCCGACACCTCTCCTATTGCTGAAATGATCACGGTTCCGGGAGAATAAACCACAGTGCCATCCGGATATTTCTGGGTCATCGAAAGGGAATCCTTCCCGGTGGGGATGTTGATCCCGAGAGCAATGGCAAAATCGCTGACTGCCTTTACCGCTGAATATAGGCGGGCATCTTCCCCGGCATTTTTACATGGCCACATCCAGTTGGCACTGAGCGAAACCCCCTTCAATCCATGGGACAGCGGGGCCCATACCAGGTTGGAAAGGGCTTTGGAGATGGCAAGCCTCGACCCCGCAGCCGGATTGATGAGCGCTGCAACCGGCGCATGGCCGAGAGAGGTGGCGATGCCCTTTACTCCCTGGTAATCAAGGGCAGTCACGCCCACGTTGTTGAGCGGAAGCTGAATGGCCCCGCAGGTCTGCTGTTTGGCAATTTTTCCGCTTACGGCGCGGTCGACTTTGTTGGTGAGCCAGTCTTTGCAGGCGACAGCTTCAAGCTGGAGCACCTGGTCAAGGTATTCCTTCAGTTTCTTCGGATCATACAGCAATTTCGAATACTGAACAACGAATGTTGAATCATGAAGAATGGTCCTGGGAGGCTTGCCGAAAAAGTCCGTCAGTTTCAGGTCGATGGGACGGATACCACCCGGATGCTCCTCAAAAACAAGTTGCATATCACCGGTAGTGCGTCCGACTATGTAGAAAGGCGCCCGCTCGCGTTTTGCAATTTCCTGCATGAGGTCAACATCTTTATCCGCCAGCACCAACCCCATCCTTTCCTGCGACTCATTGCTGGCAATCTCTTTGGCAGACAAGGTAGGATCGCCGAGAGGCAACTGATCCATTTGAATGGTTCCACCAGTGGTTTCAATGAGTTCCGACAATGCGTTGAGGTGTCCGCCGGCACCATGATCATGAATGGAAACGATCGGGTTCACATCCATTTCGGTCATGGCACGGATGGCATTGAATACCCGCTTCTGCATCTCAGGGTTCGACCGTTGAACGGCATTGAGTTCAATGGCGTTGCCATATTCGCCGGTGGCAACCGATGATACCGCGCCTCCCCCCATGCCGATGCGGTAATTATCCCCGCCCAGGACCACAATCTGCTGATTTGTCGTCGGTTCGTCTTTAAGGCTGTCTTCCTTTTTGGCAAAACCAACCCCGCCGGCCTGCATAATCACCTTGTCATAACCGTACCTGCGATCGTTTCCGGCATGTTCAAAAGTAAGCACTGAACCACAGATGAGCGCCTGTCCGAACTTGTTGCCAAAGTCGCTCGCCCCGTTTGAGGCCTTGATGAGAATCTCTTCCGGGGTCTGGTAAAGCCAAGGACGTGGCTCCATGCCTTTCTCCCATGAACGCCCGCCATCCAGCCTTGGATAGGAAGTCATATAAACCGCCGTACCGGTCATCGGAACGCTTCCCTTGCCTCCTGCCATGCGATCGCGGATTTCGCCACCCGAACCGGTGGCTGCGCCGTTAAAAGGCTCCACCGTTGTCGGAAAGTTATGTGTTTCGGCCTTCAGGGAGATAACCGACTGTATATCTTTGATGACAAAGAAATCGGCTACATTTTGCCTGCACGGGGCAAATTGTTCGATCTGCGGCCCGAGAATGAATGCAACATTATCCTTGTAAGCTGATACAAGCAGACCGGGTTGCTTTTTGGCTGTTTTTTTAATCAGGGTAAAGAGCGACTCGGTCATCTCCTTCCCATCGATGATAAATGTGCCGTTAAAAATCTTGTGACGGCAATGTTCGGAATTGACCTGGGAAAACCCAAAAACCTCGCTGTCTGTCAACTTACGGCCAACTTTGCGGCTGAGTTCCTTGAGGTACACGATTTCATCATCGCTCAGTGCCAGTCCCTCCTGGCTATTAAAGGCAGCAATGTCATCGATGAAGAGCACAGGATCGGGTTCATGCTCAATGTGGAAGATCTCCTGGCCGAGACCTTCGTAGATGTGCTGCAACATGGGATCGTAGGAAGTGACTCGTGACTCGTGACACGTTACAGGTGAAGGGTCATTCGTCAATTGTAAATTGTCATTCGTAAATCGTAAATCGTAAATCGTAAATTCCTCTATCCTTGAGATGCCGCTGATTCCCATGTTCTGTGTGATTTCCACGGCATTGGTACTCCAGGGGGTGATCATCTCCCGCCTGGGCCCGACAAAGGTGCCCTGTAAAACAGGTTCGGCGATGCACTCCGCACCGCCGAACAGCCAGGTTAATTTTTCAAGGTCACTGCTGCCAAGTTTCTCCCGGCTTTCAACAGCATAGAAATGATCAGAATTCCTGAAAAATGTTATCATGAGTGGAAGGTTCAAAATGCAAATTGCAAGTTGCAGAATGCAAAAACAGTTCAAATTTCAACATTCGTTATTCAATATTCGATATTCAATTATTTCTTGGGTCTTCCGGCTGGTTTGGAGATCCTTTTCCTGGCGGGTTTGTTTTTATCTTCCGGAGCGGGCTCCAGGGCTTTCATCTTCGCCACTTTGGTATCAACAAAATCTTTTTTCACGATTTTAATACCGTCTTCATCCACTTCGTCGTCATCTGAATCGAACATGGAAGAACCCATTCTCATGTCGCCATCGTCGCCGTCGCGGTCATCGCCGGCTTCTTTCTTGTCGCGGTCGAGTTTGCGTTCAACGAGTCCTTCTTCAATGGCCCTTACCATCGTATCAACGATAAGAGAGATCGATTTGGATGCATCGTCATTGGCGGGGATCGGAAAATCCACGGTCCTCGGATCGGAATTGGTATCCACGATGGCGAAGGTGGGGATATTCAGTTTTTTGGCTTCGGCGAGTGCGATGTGCTCTTTCAGGATATCAACGATGAAGATGGCAGCCGGCAGACGGTTCAGGTCGGCGATGGAACCAAGGTTCTTCTCGAGTTTGGCGCGCTCACGCGTAATGGTGAGACGTTCTTTTTTCGAAAGGTTGGTATAGGAAGGGCTGCTCATGAGCTTGTCGATGGAGATCATCTTGCGAACGGCTTTGCGGATGGTGGCAAAGTTGGTAAGCATTCCGCCCGGCCAGCGTTCTGTAACATACGGCATGTTGATGCGTTTGATATGTTCAGCCACGATTTCCTTGGCTTGTTTTTTTGTGGCGACAAAAAGCACCTTTTTTCCTGACTTGGCAATTTGTTTCAGCGCGGCTGCAGCCTCGTCGATCTTTGCCATGGTTTTATACAGGTCGATGATGTGAATCCCGTTACGTTCCATGAAAATATAGGGCGCCATGGCAGGATTCCATTTGCGGCGCAGGTGACCAAAATGAACACCGGCATCCAATAATGCATCAAAATTCGTTCTTGACATATAATGATTCTATAATATTCTAAAATACTAACGTTTACTAAACTGGAATCTTTTAC
>Ga0118677_10000596_pt1 | contig 79159 bp, 49 predicted proteins | sample AliMusrvi5mmetaG_FD_86154 | JGI IMG/M metagenome (GOLD analysis project Ga0118677, IMG submission 86154)
ACCTTACCCTCGGTACTGCCCTTGCGAGCGCCACCACATTCACGAACAGCAGCACCACCGGCAGCCTCACGCTGGGCGGCAATATCACCGGAGGTTCAGGAGGAACCGCTGCGGCCAAAACGGTGATCTTTACAGGCGCGGGCAACACCACGGTTGGAGGCGTTATCGGCGATGGCGGAGCCTCCTCCCTCGCGCTGACGAAATCGGGCCCCGGCGGCACGCTCACGCTCACCGGCAACAACACCTACACCGGCGCAACGACGTTCACCGCTACCAGCACCGCCGGCATCATGAACGTGAACGGCGCGTCCGGAGCTCTCTCCGGCACCTCGAGCCTGACGATTAGCGCTTTTGCGACATTTAATCTGGGCGACGCGACGAACGGCCTGGCCAACCGGATCAACCCCAATGCCTCATTGACCCTCGGCAGCGATCAAGGCTACGGCTACTTGACCGTTTATCGCGGTTCGGCCACGGCGAACAGCCAGTCATTCACATCGTTGAATGTGGGAGCTGCGGGAATGGCGCAGATCCTCACCTCCGGCACGGCCGGGGGAACCCCCACGCTGACGTTTTCCGGCGCGACCCCCTATGTGCGGGGCAGTGGCGGGATGGTGAATATAAATCCCAACAGTATGCCGGTTTCTTTCACGAACGCGCCTTCGGGGGCTGGCAATGTGGCAAACGGCATCCTGCTCGGCGCCGTCATGAACGGCACTAGTTTTATTAAGGCGCAATCGGGGGCCGCCACCGCTACGTCATACGTGAATGATACCTGGGCGAGCGGGACCTACACCACGGTCACCCTTGCGAGCAACACCGCCTATAATAATGTCACGACCGCCGCGCTTCGCTTTGCAGCCCCATCGACAACGGTCAACCTGACGGGAACCAATACGATCCAATCCGGCGGAATTATCGCGGGCTCTGGAGCCACGGGCACGGGCAGCACGATCAGCGGGGGCACAATCCAGACGGGCGTCGCCGGCGGCGATCTCTGGGTTTATGCAATCAATTCAACGACGCCGCTGACCATCGGCTCGGCCATCGGCGACAATGGCGGATCCGGCCTGACGGTGGGATCCTCCAATGGTGTGCTGACGCTCACCGGGTCGAACTCCTACGCCGGGGCCACGACGATCACCGGAGGTGCGGTCCTGAATATCCAGAATAGCAATGCCCTCGGCACCACCGCCGCAGGAACGACGGTCAGCAACGGGGCCGGGCTATACCTCCAAGGCGATATCAATGTCGGGGCCGAAGATCTCACGATCAACGGCTCGGGGCCCGGCAATTTGGGAGGCTTGCGCAACATTTCCGGGAATAATACATGGGGCGGGAATGTTACCATTGGAAGCACTGGGGGGCGCATTAATTCCGATTCCGGGACCCTCACCATCAATGGGAACATTTCCGGCAGCAACCAAACTCCCAGTTTGGGCCTCGTGGGAGGCAACCTCACGATCAACGGTGCAATGTCAATGGGCACTGGTAGCTTTACGAAAAATGGCAATGGCACACTGACGCTCAATTCGGCGAATACTTTTAGTGGGGGTGTGAATATTTACGGAGGTCCGGTGGTGGTCGGGGCGACTGGCGCGCTCGGCACTTCTACAGGAATCAATCTCGGTTATTCCGGAACGACAGCCACCGACGCCCCAACCATACTGATCAGCGGACCTTACACGGTGGATCGCAACATCACGGCTGGTTCACAAGCGGCCGCTGGAGTTGCCTACAATGCGACCTTGGGGGGGAGTAACACCAGCGGGACTTCGACCTATACCGGCAACATCACTCTCTCGACTGCGGCTAATAGCTACACCTTCACCCTGCAGGCCGCAACCGGCGGCACGGTGGAGTTCAAGACCGGCACCTGGGCCAACACCGGCAACAAGACGATCGCCGTCGGCTCAGCCGGCAACGCCGGCACGGTGCTCATCAGCAATGCTCTTGCCGGCACCGGCAATGTCACGGTGAACGCAGGCACGCTGCAAGTCACCAACAACGCCACGCTCAACTCGATGACTGCGGTGAGTGTCAACAATGCGGGCTCAACCCTGGCCGTGAACTACGGCGGCGGGTCGGACTACAAAGAGCTGGATGTGAATGCGCTGCTAACGAAGACGGCCTTCAACGCAACGACGACCGCGTTCGCCTTCGACACGACGAATGGCAACGGAACCTACAGCACCGCGTTCACAAAGGCCGCAGGACTCACCAAACTCGGCGTCAACACGCTCACGCTCACCGCTGCAAACACCTACACCGGCGGCACGACGGTCACTGCGGGAACCCTGCTGGTTGACGTGGGCGCTTCCATCGGCAACGGCGCGGTCGCCGTCAATGGCGGCCAATTCACCGTCAATGGCGTTGTCGGCAACGGCGGAGTCACGGTCGCCAGCGGCGCGTTCCTCGGCGGCAACGGCACGATTGGCGGCACAACCATCGTGAACGGCAACATCAACCCAGGCAACAGCCCCGGGACCTTGAGCTTCACGGCAGGCCTCACCCTCAACGGAACGGCGACGATGCAAATCACCGGAAAAACCCTCGGGGCCTATGACATCCTCTACGGTAACGGAAGCAACACCCTCACCCTCGGCGGCACGCTCGCCCTTGACAACACCGGCTACACCGCCACCTACGGCGATAGCATCCAGATCTTCAAAAACTGGCAGACCATCAGCGGCAACTTCACCAGCATTACGGGAACCGGCCTCAACAGCGGCCTGAGCTGGGACACCGCGAATCTCGGCTCGACGGGATTCATCACCGTTGTCCCCGAGCCCACGACCTGGGCGCTCCTGGCCTTCAGCCTGACGACCGTCATGGTCCTCCGCCGCAGGCGCTTGCAATAAGTATTAAGCCATAAAGTATTAAGTATTAAGTGAAGACCGCCAAACGCGTCAGCCCATCTGCCCTTAAACCTTAATTCTTAAACCTTAAACCTTTGATGGTCCTCCGCCGCAGGCGCTCGCAATAAAAAGTCAGGAGATGCGCGAGCGTCGGGCGGTCATCGCGCAGGGCAAACGCGTGATAATTAAACCCGTCGAAATGACAGAAGCTCACGCCGCAAGGTTCTTTTGCTGGGGAGCACACGCGGCCCGCGTGTCCGGGTTGGCGGCCCGCCGACACGATTTTCCGGCGGGGACGCCGGAAAACACACCCGGGACGGGCATGCTCCCCGGAAGCAGCGCCGCCGGGCGAGGGGTTAACCCCCAAAAGTGTTTTTCTCCGCAGACTCCGCGTTTGCCTCGCTCGCTCCCGCGAGCCTCGTCCTTCGGGCTGCCATTGGCAGGCGACCCGGCTGGCACCCGCCAGCACGTGTTCTGCGCGAGGAAACGCCGGATTCCGGGTAAGTTCTTGAGCCGGGTTCTCAGCCGGGCGATTGGCGTGGCGGTCCTGTGCGCGATGATGCATCCGGCTGCGGGGCTGGCTGAGCCGCCACGCTGGAATCTCCGCTACACCGGAGCAGTTCCCCAGCTCAATTTGGAATGGAAATAATCTTATGAACATCAAACTCCCGCATTTTTTCAAACTGGGACGGCCTGATTTTCTGGCTGTCTGCCTCCTGGTCGCAGCCCTGAATCCTCTCCTCGCGCAGGAGAACCTTTTGACGAACGGCGGATTCGAGGAGTGGGGCAATCCCCAGCTCGGACCGAATGCGGTGAACTTTGAAAATGGGGAGGTGCCTCTTGGATGGATCTCCAGCATCAGACCGGATGATCAATCGGATCCGCGCGCGCTTGTGGCGAAGGATGTTTCTGTCAAGCATGGCGGAGAGGCTTCCGTGCGCCTCGAACCTGTGGAGGGAGTGCCGTTCAGCATCGCGATGCGCGGCAATAAGCGCTGGCTTCCCGCCCCAGTTGCCGTTGAGCCCGGCAAAAAGTATGTCGTCCGCGGGTGGGTGAAGGGCGAGAATCTGGTGACGGTTGATCCCAAACGAAAAGTCCTTCGCGCCGTGGTGTCTCTGGGCGATGGCGGGGACTTTTTTAGGCAGGATAACAAGAACCGTTATGTTCCCGCCTTTTTTGGGGAGGAAGGAACAAGCGATTGGACCCCCTTCCAGTTCGAGTTCGAAACATCCCCCGATGAGGTGACCCTGTGGTTTGCTATCAGCTTCCAAGGCACCGGAAAAATCTGGCTGGATGACCTGGAAATCGTTCCGCTTAGCTAGAGCGGTTTAGCACGAATTCGGCGATTCCTCACGCGGAGGACGCAGAGAGCACGGAGTGGTGAGGGGAAAAGGGCAGGATGCATCGGGACAGAAATATACAGCTTTGTTTTCTCCTCCGCGTTCTCCGAGAGCTCCGTGTGCCAAAAGTGTTTTTCTCTGCGGGCTCCGCTTTCCTCAGACATGGCCGATGGCCTGCAAAATCCTGCCGGATTCTTCATCGGTGAAGCGGGATCCGCGCCGCAGCTTGCTGGCGAGGGTATATTTATTGATCCCAGCGAGGCGGGCGAGCTTGGACACATTGAGGAGCGGGGCAAGGCGATCGATTTCCTCTATCCGGTTAACGCCAAACAAATGGGCTGCCCGTTTTCTCAGGGGGCTGCTTCAGGATGCCTTCTGAGCAGTTACGGTCAGAGTTCCTTGGCGAAGGTTTCCATATCCGCACAACGGATGGCCGTGCGGAGAAGGACATGCAGGCGCGCGGAATCGACGATGTGACCGATTTCCTCGCGAAGCCCATCGGGAACCCGATCGAAACGGATTTCCAGAGCCTCGATGACATCCTGCTGACGGGTGCGCAACTGGCCTTCCTTCCTGCCTTTTTCCATGCCTTTTTCCATGGCAAGCTCTTCGAGGTCTGTGAGGTAAGCGGTGGCGTTCATTTGATCGAATTCTACGATCTTCTCCCGGAATTGCAAGGTCTGCGTTCGAGGCAGTTGCATCATCCAGGCGACCAAACGGAGGGCGTCGCGGACATCGGCGCGGGTATGCCCCTGTTCGAGGAGGAGGCGGGTGAGCCGCCAGCGGGCGGCCATCCGCAGGTCCGGGTTCGAACTGGTCTGCAGGGCGGCGATCTGGGCTTTTGCCGCCAGGGCGGGAAGCGAGGTGTCCTCATCCAGCGATGGCAGAATCTCCAGGAGTTTGCAGACCGGGAAACGGAAAGTCACCTCGCAGCCCAGGCGGCTGTAGCGATAGGTGTCGGGCTTCCATCCGGCCTGTAGGTCGGCGAGAACGGCGAGGGTGACAACATCGCCGCCGGTGGCCCGGCTCAGCCCCTGGAAACAGGCGTGGAGGCGTGCGGTGAAGTCCTCTTCCGCAAAGCTCTGGACTTCGAGGTGCAGGTAAATGGTCTGCCGGCCGCCCTCGAAAGTCCTGACCTCCACGAGGAGATCGACGCGGTTGCCGGGAGTCGCATCCGAGATGCCAAGCTGGCGGAGTTCCTGGTCGAGAAACCTCACCGGGGCCGACCAGTCAATGGCGTCGGCGACACCGGGGAAATAGCAGGAGAGCACCTCGCGCAGGTGGCCGTGCAGGAGGTCCTTCCATGCGCCATCGTAGTCGGATTTCACCACAGGAAGATGAGCGATCCCCGGCAATGGGGAAAGCGGAAAAATGGCCCCGCGTGGGAATAGACTTGAACCACGGATGGATCGGATGAACTGGCCGAACTGCCGTGTCGGCCGTTGAACCAATCTTCTGCCGTAAGATCCGGGGAGCGCGCGCGACCCGCGTGCCGTGAATGGCGACCCGCCATTCACTCGATATGGAATCCGGTCGGCGGGTCGCCGACCCACACACGCGAGTCGCGTATGCTCCCCGGAACCGTGCGCCGTGCAGATTTTTCTTTTACGGACGAAAGAAAGCATGTCTTCACATTTCTATCGTGCATAGTCGAAATATCTACACCGGGCGTTTCCCCGTGCTGTCATCGCGTGTTGATGTGGATGCGGGTATGGAAGTTGCGGTAGCGGATCGGGCTGACCCCCTGGTAGCGTGAAAAGATGCGGCGGAAGTAGCGAGGGTCCTGAAAGCCGCTGGCGCTGGCGATCTCATCCACGTTCAGAGCGGTATCTCGCAGCAGGGCGAGAGCTTCGCGGACCTGGCGGCGGTGGATGGCTTGGGTGAGGGTGTGCCCGCGGGCGTGGCGATAGATGATAGCAATTGTCAACAGGAGCGGGCGGCTGATAAATATCGGATATGAACCAACCCATCCCGTTCACCGAAGTGCGGATCGACGATTCCTTCTGGAACGAACGCCTGCGGATCAACCGAGAGGTCTCGCTCCCGTATCAGTATTGGCAGTGTAAAGAGACCGGGCGGATCGATGCCTTCAGATTGCAATGGCAGCCGGGAACCGGGAGCGCCCCGAATATTGCCTGGGATTCTGACGTGGCGAAATGGGTCGAGGCCGCGAGCTGCAGCCTCGCGACGCATCCCGACGCGGAGCTGGCAGCCCAGCTCGAGGAAGTGGTCGGCTTGATCGCCTCGGCCCAGCAGCCGGACGGCTACCTGAATACCCACTTCACACAGGTTGACCAGGAGAAGCGCTGGGAAAACCTGCAGGACGCCCACGAGCTCTATTGTGCCGGGCATTTGTTCGAGGCGGCGGTGGCCCATTTTCAAGCCACCGGAAAACGGGATCTCCTCGACGTCGCCTGCCGGTATGCGGATTACATTTCCACCGTCTTCGGGCGGGAAGAGGGGAAAATCCACGGATACTGCGGCCACGAGGAGATCGAGCTGGCCCTAGTCAGGCTGTATCGCGCGACCCGCGAAAAACGCTATTTGGAACTGAGCCGGTATTTCGTGGAAGAGCGAGGGCGGTCCCCGCACATTTTTAAAAAACCCCGCGATGGGAGGGGCGGCCTTGACTATTATCAGGCTCACGCTCCCGTCCGCGAACAGAAGGAAGCGGTCGGCCATGCGGTGCGGGCGGTCTATCTCTATTCTGCGATTGCGGATCTGGCCGGAGAATCCAACGATCCCTCGCTGCTGGCCGCCAGCGAGACCCTATGGGACAGCGTCACCAAACGAAAAATGTATCTCACCGGCGGCATCGGCAGCACCCGTGTCGGCGAGGCCTTCACCAACGACTACGATCTGCCGGATGAAACCGCCTACTGCGAGACGTGCGCCGCGGTGGGCATGGTCATGTGGAGCCACCGCCTGGTGCAGCTCGACTGCGACCGCCGGTATGCCGATGTCATGGAGCGGGCGCTCTATAACAGCGTCCTCAGCGGGGTCTCCCGGGACGGCACCAAGTTCTTTTACGAAAACCCGCTCGCCAGCCGGGGCGGGCACCACCGCCAGCCCTGGTTCGAGTGCGTCTGCTGCCCGTCCAACCTTTCGCGCCTGCTGGCCTCGTTGGGAAATTATCTCTTTTCCAGGACGACCGACGGACTGGCCGTGCATCTCTACCTACAGAGCGGAATGGCGCGGCAGAGCGTGGCAGGGGCCTCGGTGCAGGTGAAGGTGGAAACCCGCTACCCTTGGGAGGGTCTCATCCGCTTGACCGTCGAAACAGATCGCCCCGCCGCCTTCGCGCTGCGCCTGCGGATTCCGGAATGGTGCCGCAGCTATGAGGTTCGCATCGGGGGCAAACCGGTGGAGGCGCCGGAGGAGAAGGGATATGCGGTCCTCCATCGGACCTGGAGTTCCGGGGATGCCGTGGAGTTGGTGCTCGACATGCCTTTGGAAAAAATCGTCTCGCACCCCGGCGTTCTTATGAATCAAGGCCAATTGGCCTTGCAGCGCGGGCCGCTGGTTTATTGCGTGGAAGATGCCAACCACAAAACAGGTGTCTTCAACCTCGTGCTGCCGGGCGACGCGAAGATGAGCCCTCGCTGGGACAAAAATCTGCTCGGCGGAATCACGGTGGTGGAGGGAAAGGGCCTGATCCGGCCCCCAAGTGATAACCTCTATTCGAGAGCGGGCGATGTCACATTCGCAGAAACCGACCTGCTCGCCGTCCCCTACTACGCCTGGGACAATCAAACGCCCGGAGCCATGACCGTCTGGATGCCGGGCTCATTCACCACAACAAAACTGTCGGACCAATAGTTCCTTGTCAGCACGGAATCTTTCCGTTAAACATGGATACCATGAACGGTTCTCCCCCACATCATGAGCATGTCGCGATGGAGCCGGAACGGGATGCCCCCGCGTTGCCGGTTCCCACGCTGGCTAATGTTCCTTATGGTGGGCACGAACGCCAGGTGCTGGACTTTTGGAAGGCGGATTCCTCCGGGCCGACGCCGGTTTTATTTTACATCCATGGGGGCGGCTGGCTGTCGAACGACAAGTCGCTCATCGAGCTAAAAAGCGGGATCGATGCGTTTCTGAAGGCGGGCATTTCGGTCGTCTCGATCAACTACCGATATATCAAGCAAACCATCCTGACCGAAGGGGCAACGCCGGAAGCCGTGATCACGCCGTCAGCAGCCGACAAGGAGGGTCCTCCCGTGAAAGTCCCGTTGGAGGACGCCGCGCGGGCGCTGCAATTCGTCCGCAGCCGGGCCGCCGAGTGGAATCTCGACAAGGAGCGCGTGTGCGTGTCGGGCAGCTCCGCCGGCGCCTGTTCGTGCCTCTGGCTGGCTTTTCACCCCGACATGGCCGATCCAACAAGCTCCGATCCGGTGGCCCGCGAATCCACCCGCGTCTGGTGTGCCGCAGTGCAGAGCGCCCAAACAACTCTCGATCCGAAAGAGATGCGGGACTGGACACCCAACAGCCGATACGGCGGACATGCGTTTGGCTTCGCCTGGAACCCGAAAGATCCCGATGAGGAATTTCGGAACTTTTTAGCAAACCGGGAGGCTGTTCTTCCCTGGATTCTGGAATACTCGCCTTACGCGCTCGTCACGGAGAATGCCCCGCCGGTCTATCTGGCCTATGCGTCAGCCCCCGCACTCGGCAAAGACCAGGAAGATCCCACTCACACCGCGAATTTTGGGGTGAAACTCGCTCAGAAGCTCGCGGGTCTCGGATGCGAATGCGAGCTGGTCTATCCAGGCGCCCCAGACGTCAGGCACCCCGGCATTCTTGATTTCCTGCTAGCTCAAAAAATAAAAACATGAAACTTCTCCGAAACATCCTGTCCGCAGCCCTGACTTCCCTGCTTCTGATTCCCATCAGCACCCATGCCGAGAACCCCGTCCTCAATCCCGGCTTTGAAGAGGACGCAGCCACGCCGGTCGAGTGGGGGATCAGCGCAGTTGCCAATGGCGCCAAGGCGGAAATCGACAGCAAGGAATTCCACAGCGGAGAGCGGAGCCTGAGGCTGGATCAGACCTCGGCCGTGACTTTGCCCACCGGAGCGAATGAGGCGGAGAGCATGGCTAAAATTCTGATCGACAACAAGGCGGGTGGATCCGTTAACGCAAGTCAGAAAATCCCCGTGGAAGAAGGCGAATCGTATGACTTCAGTTTCTGGTATAAGGCGAGCGGTCTTCTGCCTGAAAATGTTCGCGAGCCGAAGAAGGGATACGCTCATCTCATGGTCTGGATTTACTGGCAGGATAATCAGAACCGTCGTGTCGAAGGGGACACGGCCGATACTTCCCGATGGATAATTAACCAGGGGGTTGATGCGCCGGATTGGGTTGAAGCCATGAACAAGGGATTCGGGTCGAGCCAGCGTCTGAACGGCCACCCCTGCGTGGCTCCTCCGGGAGCACGATTCGCAAACATCAGCTTCCAATTAATCACCAACGCCCCCAGGGTCACTCCCAAGGTGTGGATTGATGACGTCAGCTTTCAGAAGACCGGCCAGTAGCGAGTATCCCGCCATCGTGCGCGAGCGTTTCCCGGGAGCAACAATCCAGCAAGACATGGGCCGGCGAGCTGCTTTGATTTACTCCAAATCCTCGCGCGCCAGCTCCACGTCCTTAAGGATTTTCAGAAGCAGCCCCGGCCCGATCATTTCTCCGGCATGAACAGGGACAACGGTATATCGCCCGTCCTCATGGCGTAGGGAATGGTGGCTCCCCTTGATCCTGATCACCTCGAATCCGAATCCCTCCAAGATCCGGATGAGTTCTTTTCCTTTGAGTCGCGGCAATCGCGCCATGGATCAGACCCGGATGCGTTGGACTCCGATGAAATCGGGAGATCCCAGATGGTCCTGCTCGTCCTCCAGGCACAACTCGATGACTTCCCGGACCCGCTTCATGAGCGTATCCAACGACTTTGCCTGGGTATGGCAACCCCGCAGATCGGGAACCGTCGCCACAAAATACCCCTCCGAATCCTGCTCGATGATGACATTGAAATCACGCGCCTTGGCCATGCTGGAAAGATGCTCCGATCTTTCAGAAATGCAATGCTTCTCTGATGCTCAGCAGGGGGAGCGCATGCCAGATAAGTGCAAAGGCGCATCTTGAAGGGAGCGTGGGCGTCTCGCCCGCTTGCCCCCTAAGCGGGCAGGATGCCCGCGCTCGTGCGCTGCGACTTTCGAGCAGTAGCCCCTCACCAGAGGGCAACGCTTGACAAAACGCGTGTGTTCCGACAGTTTTGTTCTTGTAATGACTGCAACCAAAGCGAGTGCCACATGGGCGGGCGGATTTGGGGCGCGTCCGTTGCCGTATCTCTACGATGGGGATGCGGATGCGGCGTTCGCCCGGATCGCTGCAAACGGCTATGCTGCTGTGGAGTTGCTGCTTTCCGACAGCGACTTCCTTCCTGGCGGAACTCTTCAGGCGCTGCTGGAGCGCAACAGCCTGGCTTTGTCCGCAATCGGAACCGGAGGCGCAGCGGTCACACATGGGCTCACCTTGAGCAGTCCCGTCGCGACCATTCGAGAGCAGGCGGAGCGATACATCTGCGCCATTATTGATCTGGCGGGACGCTTCGGGGCGGGGACGATCCTGGGCTCGGTCATCGGATCCGCAGAGAATGGCGAATCGCGCGACCAGGCTCTCTCGCGGATCGCCCCGATCATCGGGCGCCTGGGTGATTATGCGGCCGCACACGGATCGCTGCTCCTTGTTGAACCGCTGAACCGCTACGAATCCAACCTGCTGAACCGGATCGAACAGGGGATGGATTTGATTCATCAGGCCGGATCCACAAACGTCAAAATTCTGGCGGATTGCTTCCACATGAACATTGAGGAACCGTCGATTGGCGGATCCATCCGGATGGCAGGGGACATGATTGGCCATGTCCATCTGTCCGACAGCAACCGGTGCGCCGCAGGGCTCGGGCACCTCGACTATGCCGGCATCTCCGAGGCGCTCCGCTCGATCGGTTACAATGGCTTTGTGTCGATGGAGGCATTCCCAACGCCGGACCCTGACACGGCGGCTAAACAGGCGATCAGCACATTCCGCCGGTTCTTTTAACCAACAAAACAAATGAAAATAGCAATTGGCAGCGACAACGAGTGTCACCTGACCGCCGAAATCACCGGCTACCTGAAGGAAAAAGGACTCGAATTGATCCCCTGCGGCGCGCTGGCCGGGAACGAATCCGATTATGTGGACGCCGCGTCCGAGGTCGCGCAGCGCGTGAAATCAGGCGAATGCGAGCAGGGGTTGATCTTTTGCTGGACCGGCACGGGGGTCACCATCATCGCGAACAAGTTTCACGGGGTCCGGGCCGCCCTGTGCGTGGATTCGTTCTCGGCAAAAATTGCCCGTCTGGCCAATAACGCAAACGTTCTGGTGCTGGGGATTCGGCTGACCGGTGGACCGCTCGCCAAGGAAATTGTGGACACGTGGCTTGAGACGCAGCCATCCACCGAACCGCGCAGGGTCAATTTTCACCGGAAAACCGATGCCTTGGATGAGTCCATCTGCTGCTAGCAAACCACCGAAGTTATGAATACTCCATTGTCAGTCGATCCGGCGGAAAAGAAGCCTCTGTCATCCTCCAAGCAGGTCATCGGATTAGTCTTCGGTCCGACTTGGTTGCATGACTATGCGGATATGGAAGCCGCGTTGGCGGAGACCGGACGCAGCGGAAATATTGGAACTGTGGTCGGGTTTGCCTGGCACATGCGCCATGCCCTGGGGGATAGCCTCGTCCACGATGCCGTAAAATTTGCCGCGGAAGCCGCCCATCGCAACGGCTTGAAGTTCGCGATGGATATGGATTGGTCCCATTGGGCGGGCGCATATGTCGAAAGGAACCCCGGGATGGCCATGTGGTTTATTGTGCCCGCAGAGGGGATCTGCACCAACGGAGATTTTGACATTACCATCCCTTACGTGCACAGCGGGAGTGCTGTCCAGGTGGCGGAGATTTCCGCAGCCTACTCTTACAACGACGAGAACGAACCTTCGCTGATCGCCTGCGACCAATACGATCTCCAGCAGAATTCGCACGGGGCAGTTTATCCCCTGCCTTCCGCGGATGACGGTTGCGTTTACACGCCGGGCAGGCCGAACTTTGGAAGGCACTACTACTTGCACCTCACCGGCCGGGTGAAGGATCCGTCTGCCAAAAAGGTCCGCTTTTACGTGGCCATGGAGACTTACAAATACCCCGATGTCGCGCATCCGGACTACCTGAAGACACAGCTGGAGGTGCTGGATACCTACCGCGACATCCCGCTGGATGGCGTTGCCTGGGATGAGCCTGGAAAGCCAAACTCCATGAGTGGCTACAAGGCCGGCCGGGGTTTCCTCTCATTTTTCCACGAGCGCTGCGGCTACGATTTGCGCCCCCGCCTATTGGATTTGGACCGGGGAACAAGCCCGGCGGCCTTCCAAACCCGCCGCGATTATTATGCGACTCTGACGGCGATGAACCACCGGGCGCAGGCCGAGTTCAACCGGCGAGCCGTCGACCTGTTCGGGGCCGACATTTTCATGGGAAACCATCACACTTTTTCCGGGCTGGCCATCGACTTGCGCGCCGGATGCAGCGACTATTTCCAACTCGGTGAGGTCCTGTCCGCAGCATTTACCGATACCGGATGGGACGTCTCGCCGCCCGAAGAGACGACCTATAATTATGCCCTCGCGGAGGGGCTGCGCAAGGAGTTGAAGAAGCCGACCAGCATCGTGAACGACTGGAGCCGGACGCCCCGCAAAGCGTGGTATGACTATTATACCCGGCTGAAAATGCTGTTCGGGCATGATTGGCTCACGAACTTTGTCAGTCGGTGGGGCGAAAGCCATGCCACATTCCCGTGGTCCGACCGCTGGCCAGATGTCGTCCGCAATGCCGGCCAATTGGAGGAATTCTGGGCCTTCACCAAACGCCGATTAGCCGGGCTATCCGAGATGGCCGTCTGGCATAGCCCGCAGGCTGTGGCCAACCTTGAGGTCTCGCAATATCACTACGTGCGGTTGTGGATGACCGGGAACCAAAACCTGGCCCAGGAGGCCATGAAGCACAGCCGGTTCTTTGACTATGTGAGCGGACGCGCGATCGAATCGGCCAGCGTGGCCGATGGTAAGATTCATATGGGTGGAGCCTCTTATCCGCGCCTGGCGCTTCCATTCGCGGTTGCCGTTACCGGGGCCCTGTGGAAGAAAGTTCGCGAGTGCATCGCGGGCGGAGTGGAGATCGTGTTCTTTGGCCCGCCGCCTCGATGGGTCATTGAAACCGGCGAGGATCTCTCAAGCGAGTTCAGCTGCCTTTGCGGGGTCGAACCATTCACATACGAGCAGTATAATGCCTGGCTTGTTGACCATAAGCCGCCTATGGAATTCACGGACTACGAGCCCGTAAAATATGACTTTGTCTTCCCTCTGTCCGCGGTCGGGCCGACCCAGGAGCTGTTTGATGACAACGGGGACATGATCGGCGCGCGCAACCCTGAAACCGGCGTCACTTACTTGACAACGCCTGATCCCCGGGAACGCTTCTTCCAGCATCTGGAGCGGCCTCTCGGAGTCTATCCGGAGATTTCCCACTGCGGTTCCGGGTCCTACCGGCTCATGCTCGATCCGGCGGATCCGAACGCGCTGGTTCTTGTTTGTATCGCGCCCTTAAACGCTACCTTGAACGAGTTTTTTACCTATCAGGGTGACGGTTTTACCCTCACAGGAGGCGCTTGGGCAGCGCTCCGGTTCGAGAACGGTCGCATCACAGACCAAATGAAGGACTGGGGCGCTTCTGTAACTCACTTCGCTTCACACAAGCCTCCGTCCGGTCTGCCATCGTCCGCACCGGGCAAGGCTATAGCATCCAAGCCTTCCCGGAAGGATCGAGAGCCGGCTGAAATGCTGGTGAATTCGTGAGAGTTGGGAATCCTAATGAATCCTCCTCAATCCGCTAAAAACAATCCGCCACGAAACCATGAGCAAAGCATGGGGATCTGGATCAACGAGCCGATGTTCAGCGATCCGGAGCGCATCGACCGCGCCGTCGAATCGCTGGCCGATAGCGGCTACGGGATTGTCAGGCTTTTTTTAAGGAACAGCAGCTTCACCCACCGATCGCCGGAGATGGTTGCGACGGTGGAGCGGGCGGTGAACAAAGCGCACGCGAGGGGCCTCCGGGCGATTCTCGACTGCGAGCCGCACAACATTGTCGCCAATGACATGGGCCGGCAGTATCCCGATGCGATGGGCTGCAAGCTCGTCCGGGTTGAGGCTGGAGTCTCCGACGGCCATTGGCTGCTGAAGGCGGTGACCCCGCGCGGCGCAGCGGCGGGTGAGCTGACCTATGACGGCATTGAGGTGGCAGTCCTTCATGCAGACGGTTCCTCGCGCAAGGTGCATCTCGACGGTGCGGTTCGCCAGGAGAAGCATGCCTACAAAAACGGCGGTATCCATCGCGAGATGAACTATGCCGATGGGGTTCAGATATCTCTTGATAAGACGATCGAGCTCCGGGGCGAGCTCCCGGGAATTTCGAAAGGCCGCCTGGTCGCCTACTTCCGATTCTCCTCGCATGCGTTGCCGGACTTCTGGGCCGATGGCCTCCAGCATTACTTCGAGGATCTGCTCGAGTGCTACCGGCACATTCCGCTCGATGGGGTTGGGTGGGATGAGCCGGCGATCGGCGGGGATTGGAACAGCTACCTCTACGGGAAGGCCTTCGCCGCCGCATTCGAAAAACTCAACGGATACCAGCTTGCCGACAAGCTGCCTCTTCTGGATGAGGAAGGGATGTCCGGCGAAGCGGCGAAGGTCCGTCTCGACTACTACCGCACGCTCAACGAGGGAGTCGCCCGGGCGCAGGCGCATCTGAACGCCAAAGTCCATGAGCTCTGGGGGCCGGATCTGATTTTCGGCACGCACCACACCTGGCAGGGCGAAGGCGGGATCAACGACTACCGGGCGGGCGCGGTCGATTACTTCCGCCTCAACGATCACATGGATGCGGGCTACACGGATTGCTCCCAGTGGGATCAGGCATCGGTCGCCTACGCCTATACCCTGGCCTCCTCGCTGGGCAGGCTCACCCCTTCGGGCGAGGCGGAGGTGAACACCTGGCATTACAAGCCCACCGTGGCCAACGTCCGCCGCAACGTGCCTCTGATGTCGCTGATGAACATCAACTGGTTCAATATCTGGTTCGGCTCCGATAGCGATTGCATCAAGCAGGAAGGTCACTACACGTGGCCGCAGACGGTAAAATCCATGCAGGCGCATCGCAAATTGCAGCTGGCGATTGGCCGGAAAAAACCTGTGGCTGACGTGGCGATCTGGCACGGATGGGAGGGCATCTGCGGCTGGAACCAGCCCGGATTGGCCAACGCTCAAAAAGCGTTTTGCTTGAATACCAGCCGGCTTTTCATCGCGCGCTCGATTGCGGCCGATTTTGTGGATAGCAGGGTTCTTGCGGAAAGCCGGATCGAGGGCGGCCACCTCACCAACAGGCTCGGGGCCTATCGCGTCCTGATCGTGCCTTACGCGCTGGTCATGCCCCGGAAGGCTTTTGAGGTTTGCCAGGCCTTCGCGAAGGCCGGGGGACGGATTGTCTTTGTCGGCACGCCGGTGGCCTTCGACGAATCCGGGGAAGCTCTTTCGGCGGACTTTGCCAGGCTGCTCGAAATGCCGGAGATGTCTGCCGAGCACTACATGGATGGCTTCGACTGCACGTTTCCCTCATCCCGCCCGTATCGTATCGAGGCCTGCCGCCAGCTTTCAAGCGCGCTGCCGAACAAGCTCGTGTCCTGCGAGGGGGAGATCCATGGAGTTCAGGCTGGGAACACCGTTTTTCTCACGGATCTGGACCCGCAGCTCCGGCTCATCGAGCAAATCGAGGATGCCAGGCCAATCAAAGCCCATGGCAGCAACCTCCTCTGGAGGCTCTACCGCGATGCGTCGGGCGACTCGCTCGTCGTGGTGTCGGCGAACGGCGAACCCCTCAATGGAATCATTTGCTGGGGGCAGTCGGTCATAGAAATCTCCGGGGGCCTGGCGGGTCTGCTGACCCTCGACGCCTCCGGCCATCCAACCCAGGCGGAAGGCGACCTCATTTTTGGAAACGGCCTCATACCACCTCTCGGAAATATTGAGAGGATAGGGAGTCGGAGCAAAACAGGGGGCACAGGCGTCCCGCCTGTGAAAGACGCTCGCTCGCGTTGCCAAGTCAGTGCCCAAACGGGCGAGACGCCCGTTCTCCCTGAGTAACTGGGAAGCCCCAATTTTTCCGAGAGGCGGCCTCAGCTTGAACAGCCAGTAAATAGATCAAACAATCTAAGAATCAAATCATGAGAATACTAAACCTAAAAACGGCGATTGAGAAATTCTTTCAGAATTCCTCTACAAGAAACGCCGTTTTAGGGCTGAAATACGCTATGGCGGGCCTGTTTGCCGGATGCCTGTTATCTTCGGGCATTTCTTCTGCCTCCGAAACGAAGCCGGACGCTGCGGAGCAATCCCCAGGCGTCGATGTTCTGGTGTTGAGCGAAAGGATGAAAATCGACCCGCAGCTTGCGGAGCAGTTCGCCGGGGAAAATGTCAAGTTCGTCGTGCGCAAGATTTCCGATCCTCTGAGCGAGGAGATGCTGAGGAAGTTCCATGTCGTGCTGATCGCCGACTGGGACGGGCCTCGCACGAAGTGGTTTTTCCCCCCGTCGCATGTGGAGGCGGCGTTGACGACCGACCGGAATGTCAAGCTATTGCAGGAGTATGTCAAGTCGGGGGGAGCCCTGTTCTTTACACCGATCTATGGCGATCAGATTTCCGCGGAAGCACTGACGGAATTTCTTAAGCCTTATGGCGCATGCCTGATTTCGGCACAGGTTCGCGACGACGCCCATGCCTTTACAAATCTAAAAAAAGAGGGCAACGAAACAATTTTTTCCGAAGGCTACTACGACTACGCATGGACCACCGCCGTCACCCCGCACCCTGCGACGCGCGGCGTTGAACGGCTCTTCTACCCTGCCGGTGAACTCCGGTGGGACGACATGTATTCCACCCCGGTCGTCGCTCTGAAAAATCCCGCATGGACGGTGCTCGTAAAAGGCATGGGCACGAGCCGGCCATCAAAAGGTGTTGACTACAACAACTGGCATACGATCGGAGACAAGCCTCCGGTCATCGCGGCGGTGCGGACGTTTGGCGACGGGCGGGTCGCCCTCTTCACGCCTTCCTTTCACTACACGCTCAGCAGTCCTTTCAGCATCCCGAAAAAAGGGTGGATTGGTGAGGCGCACACAGGGAAAATTGATGCCATCCTGCTCGATAAAGGCGACGGGGAGCATCCAAGCCACGGCCGCAAGCTCATGCTCAACATGCTTCGGTGGCTCGCAGAGCCTGCTCGGGCTAAAGGGATGGGCGGTTACGATGAAAAAGCATTTGCCGAGCTGGCAACGCCTGTCCCTGCCCCCGCGTGGCTGGGTGCTTGGAAGCCGGATGATGGCAACCGCTGGTTCAAGCTGCTCGTCGGTGCGCGCAGCTCATTTAGCGACGGCAAGGGCACGATTGCCGAGTATGCCAAAGCCGCAAAAGCCGCGGGTGTCTCCGTTCTCTTTATGACCGAAAGCTTCGAGCGATTCGACCCGTCAAAATGGCAGGAATACCGAAGCGCCTGCGCCAAGGCTTCGGATGATTCGCTCAAAGTGGTGCCGGGGTTGGAAATTCCCGATGCCTATGGCAACCGCTACCTCTTGCTGGGCTCGCCGGTTTTTCCGGCTCCCAATCTCCTGACGCCGGATGGTAAGGCGCTGGAAAAGCCGCAATACTTATGCCTCTGCTTCCCCAAGGCGATCACCGTGCTGCACCGCGCCACCACCTCGCAGGTCCCCCACGAGCTTCATAAGCAATTTCAAGGAGTGAGCGTCTTCACCTACCGGAATGCTGCTCTGGAGGACAACAGTCTTCCGGCTTACGAATGGCAGGTTTTCCGTTTCTCCAATCCTCTGCCGTTTGTCGTCCATGAGACGTATTCGCCGGACGATTTGCCTGCGGAGGCGGCAACCGGCCAGCAGATGTATGGATCGGCAGATAACCTCGCCGACCTCAACTGGTATCTCGGAGAGCATGGCACTGCGCATTTCTGGGAGTCGCCGGTGCGCCTGCAGATATCTGCCGGCCCAATAATCACTGAGCTTGGTGGCTCCACGCCCGATCAGAATGCGCCGTCGGTCAAAGGCGCGATTCAGTTCACAATTCAAAGCGACGAGCCAATCAAGGAGGTGACGTTGTGGGAAAACTTCAACCTGTATCGTCGCTGGACGCCTAACACCAAAGAGTTCACAGTCAAGAACGTGAAGCTTCCTGAGGGCCATGCCAACTGGATGCTGCTGAAGGCCATCGACGCCAAGGGAAGAATGGTGGTCTCCCCGGGAATGGCATTTGGAAAGCAGGTCGCCCAAACCTGGCGGTGTGCCGATCGTCAGAACTGGTGGAGCTTTCCCAATATTTACACGGGAACGGACATCAGCCAGTTCGATCTCCGCGTTCCCTCCTCTGATGGGACATTGGAAGGTTCATCCCTGTTTCCTGAGATGAAAGGTCCTCAGCGCGGCGACAACCTCGCGGCGCTGCTCGATTTTTCCCTGGCCTGCCCGGGCGCCTATGTGCAGGACGTCTCTGTTGACCAACGCTACACCCGTGCGCTTTGGAGCGATGCGGCATACGATGCGAAGCCGTCGAACGCCACCGTCCGCTCCCGCGTGTTCGAGGCGAAGATCCGGTATTATCTCTACTGGCCCGAGAAGCCGCAGTCTAAGACCGCATACCTCCCATTCCTCAAGGAGGTGACGATCTCCCTGCGCAAGCCGACAGAGCCGTCCGGTGACGTTTTCCCGGTTTTTACGACGCTTGATGCGAAAAATGCGCAGGTCCGCGGCGACATGAGCTACTCCTATATCGATCAGGCCACTGGCAAAGAGGTATCCGGCAAGCTGGAAAAAGGATTCATCGACTTGCCGAAGGGCGGTCATGTCGGCGGCTTCATCGCCTTGTCCGATGGCATCCGGGTCTCGGCCAAGGGATTGGTTGGCTTTGCCCCGCCGGCATGGAACAACGGGGCCTTGCCAATAGGATCGACATGGCATGCTTCGTTCGTGACCGTGCAGCCTGCCGAGGTTGACCGCTGGTTGAACCTCATGGGGCTTAGAGGTGAGATGCCGTTTTCGCTGAAACTGAAACGGGGCAAACTTGCAAACCTCGCATTTTCCGCCGCTTGCGAGGCGGATAACTACGGCATCGAAGCCAGTATCGACAAGGCGCTCGATCCGAAGTTCATCGAGAGCCTCTCGATGGGGTTGGTCAATCTGAACAAGGAGGGTCTGGACAAGCCGCTCTCTGAATACCGCCTGCCGGTGACAGTCGCTGGCGTCTGTTACAACTGGCCTGCCGCCGTTGTCTCGAATGGCGCGATGGCGGATGAGATTCCTGTGTTTGAGGGGAAGGCCTACGCGCGCATTGATACCACAAAGACCGGAAACTATTACCTCGGGAACGTGATCTTGTCCGACTCAACAAACCTGCACATCGGCATCTTGCGCTGGAGCAAGGATGCCTGCGAAGTGGAGGTGAACAATCCGACCCGAAACGATATCACCGCATCGATATGGACTTGTCCCGAAGCCAGGGAGATGTTCCAAGGCCGAGCAAAGGCAACGTTCAAGGCGGGATCTTCACTTTTGCTGAAGCTCACTGAGGAGGCCCGGTAATGCGCCCCGCATTTTCCGGCATGAAGCCCATCCACGATATACTGACAAAACGGCAGCTTGGACTTCAAAAACAATGAAGATGGAACCACAAAGACCACAGAGAACACAAAGAAATGCGTCTTTTTGCGCGCTTTGCGTTCTCTGCGGTTAAAAGTCCATGTATTCCAACCCAAGGACTCCTCGGTATATTCTATTCCTCGCGTTTCTCAGTTCCTGCGGCGCGAACGCTGGGGAACAACCCTAGTGGATTTAAAACGATCTTTCCGAAAAATACAGGTTTTGAAGCGAAACCATTAATAAACATGATAAAACGCGAACAAAAAACGAAGAAGACTCGGATGACGAATAACAAGCTAAGCGCCTCGAGCTTTGATGGCATCTATTCTGGCGAGTCCGCCCGTAAAATCTCATTTCCGCTTGGCGGGATCGGCAGCGGCTGCGTAGGCCTGGCTGGAAACGGTGCGCTGATTGATTGGGAGATTTTTGGCAGGCCCAATCTCGGTGGGAAGAACGGCAACACGCATTTCGCAGTCCGGGCGGAACACGAGGGCAAGGTTCTCGACACGCGGGTGCTTCACGGAACCATGCCGGACCATCTGGCCCTGGGGGTCGATGGGCTGCCGCACTTCGCCGAGGTGGTGTTTAAAGGGCGTTTTCCTTTTGCCACCCTCGAATTCCGAGATCCTCATTTCCCGGGTATCGTTCGCCTGACGGCGTTTAATCCGTTCATCCCCGGCAATGAGAACGATTCCAGTATCCCCGGTGCCTTTTTTCAGATTGAGATCGAGAATACCACGGGGAAAAAACTGAACTATTCGGTCGCATTTTCAACGCAAAACCCAAATCTCGATACTCAAGGCGCCAGCCATTACAGTTTGGATGACACCGGCATCAGCCTTTTGCATTTCCGCCAGGATCCGCTTTCGGACGATGTCTGCAAACAAGGGGATCTCTGTATCGCCACGAGTGCGAGCGAAGTCAGCTATATTGAGTGCTGGAAACGCCTGCGCCGCGGTCAGGGATTTCCGCAGTTCACGCATTACTGGATGGACTTCGCGGCAGGCGGACATTTGAAGCCAAGGCCATTTGAAAAGACGCCTCACTACAATATTGGAGCGAAATGGTATAAGCCTCATGACCACGCCACGCTGGCAGCCCATTCGTTCGCGGTGCCTCATGCCACTTGCCAGTTTAAATTTGTCCTGACATGGAACACGCCGTTTATCGGAGAACCCACAGGCTGTGTGGAGGAAACCTTTGTTCGTCGCCCTTATCATACCGTTGACCAAACAAGCGTGTGGAAGAACTATTATGCGACGCTTTTCCACGACTCTGCTGCCAGCGCAAAGTTCGCGTTGCAAAATTGGGACAGGCTCTATCGTGAAACCCGCCTGTTCTCGGACGCGCTGGAGGGCTCGACGCTGCCTCCGGTTTTCATGGATGCGATCACTGCCAATTTGGCAATCCTGAAATCGCCAACTCTGCTGCGTCTGGAGGATGGATCGTTATACGGGTTCGAGGGCTCGGGAACGAACGCTGGAAGCTGTGGCGGTTCCTGCACGCATGTCTGGCAATATGCCTACTCGATGCCATTCCTGTTTCCTGCGTTGGAGCGGTCCATGCGCGAGATCGAAATCAATCACACGCAACGCCCCGACGGTGGGCTTCTCAATCGCGTGGAACTGCCACTCGGTTGCGGAGAACATTTTTTCCGACCCGCCGTGGATGGCCAGTTCGCCACAGTGATCAAACTGTATCGGGACTGGAAAATATCAGGCGAGACCGAGTGGCTGCGTCCGAAATGGGACGCCATCAAGAAGATGATCTCCTTTGCCTGGGCCGACAGCAACTTGGACCGGTGGGACCTGAACAAAGACGGCGTCATCGAAGGACGGCAGCACTGCACCTATGACAACGAGCTCTTTGGCCCCAACGCCTATCTGACAGGATTCTATCTCGCAGCGCTTAAAGCCGCCAAGGAAATGGCCAAGGCCATGCGGGATTCGGAGGCAGAGAAGCTCTGTGGCAGTCTGTTCACCAAAGGCAGTCGCTGGGTGGAAGACCATCTGTTTAATGGCAGCTACTACATTCAGCAGATCGATCTTCACGATAAATCCATCCTTGCTCCCTATCCGCACACGGATATCGATTCGTCGTGGTATGATGACCTCGATGCCACCGGACTTTACTGGGATGAGGAGGATGGGGAACTGAAGGGACAGATTGGCGAGTCCTGTTTTATCGACCAGTTGGTGAGCCAGTGGCATGCCTCCCGCGTCGGCCTGGGTGAGATTTTTCCCAAGGAACGCGTCCGCAAAACGTTGCTGTCGATCTTCAAAAATAACTTTGTTAAGGACATGCGCGATCATCTGAGTTTCTGCGGCCAGTTCAAGGCTGTGGACGGGGAATCGGGCACCGCAATATGCAGTTGGCCAAATGGCGTGCTCAGGCCGGTTCATCCGATCAGATATGCTGAGGTGGTTTGGCCGGGTCTTGAATATGCCTATGCCGCCCTTCTCCTGCAGGAGGGCTTTATCAAGCAAGCCCAGCAAGTTGTGACCTCTGTGCGTGATCGGTTTGATGGTCGAAAGCGCAACCCCTGGTGCGAATTCGAGGCCGGCCGTTATTACGTGCGTTCCATGTCCAGCTACACGCTGCTCCTGGCCATGAGCGGTTTTGAATATGATATGACCCGAGGCATGATCGGTTTCAATCCCGTCACAAAATGCCACCAGTTTCATTGTTTCTGGTCGCTCGACGGTGGCTGGGGGACGGTGACATTCGCAAAAAGAAGCGTCACTCTCAGCGTGCTTTACGGATCGCTGCCACTTTCAGAGTTCCGCTCACAAGTTCTCAATAACCGGACAGTCAAGACGGTGTCTGCTGACGGTAAACAGCTTTCCTTTACCCATAAAGAATCTGTAGTTCGGCTAAAGAAAGAGGCCATCATCGACAAAGAGTTCAGAATCGATATGTGAATATGCAGCAAGTGATTAAAACCAAAGCGTTGACAATATAAAGAGTTCTGCCAGTTTGCATGTGGATAAATCACCCCCCCCCGCGCACTTTCCGCCATGAAGACCATCCTGCCGACGATATTTCTTTTGTACCTCGCGTTACTGAGTTCCTGCGGCGCGGACCCGGTCAGCTCGCCTCGCGAGGTTCAGGGGTTGGGGAAGCCGGTGCGCGAGCAGGCTGTCGGCCCTATTGACCTTCGCGGCTATGGGAAAATCTCCGCCGAGGGAAAGCTGTGGGCGGCTGCGGGGGGAGATGTCTCCCTGGTGAGGTTTCAGGCGGAGGATGAGGCGAAGGCCGGGATCCTTGCCTCCAAATACGTGACCGATTTGGCGGCCTATGGAGCGGTGACTCCGGTGCCTGCGCCGGAAGGCTTTGGCGGTTCGGCATTCACTGTCCGGCATGGCGGGCTGTGGATCATCGGGCAGGCGGGGACTGAGGTCCTGGTGCTCTCGGGCCCGGATGGCAAGGCGCTGGAATCTCAGGCGAAGGGCCTTGGCGCGAGCCTCTGGAAGGCCCCGGAGGAAAAGGCGTATCCGAAGTATCTCGACTGCTTTGACAATGCCGCTCTGGGCGTGTGGTGGATGGCTGGCACCAAGCCCCCGGAAATCCTCGATTTTTTCCGGGAGAACATCGGCATTGTCAACGCGCATCCCAGGAATTTGTCGAGCGTCGCCCCCAATGTTTTCGATAATGTGAACGAGGAAAACATTATCGCTCAGGCCCGCCTGATCGGGAAACCCTATCGCTTCATGATCTGGGCGGACCTTCCCGCTTGGTGGCGCTGGGACATGGATCCCCGGCAGGCCATGGAAGGAAATGTGCCCGGGGCGCTCTATCGCACGCTTTTTGAAGCAAATTACTACCAAGGACTGCAAGTCACCTCGCCCGAGGCCGATGCCATGCTCATGGACGCGGTCGTCCGCAAGATGGAAAAATATAAGGGCAATGACGACCTGGTGGCCTGGCTGGAGCCGCATGGGGAATACTATCTCTCCGATCCTCAAAAGACATTTCCCGGTGCGGAGCGCGGCTTTGTCGAGTATCTGCAAAAAGTCAAAGGTTACACGCTTGCACAGGCCAATGAAGCCTACGGCATGAACGCCGCATCTTGGGAGACGTTTCCCTATCCCGAGATGGCTTACTTTTTCGGACGGAAAGGAAATTTCCTCGATCTCGATGACAAGCCCTGGCGGTGGAAATCGCTGGTGACCTTGGAAGATGGAAAAGCGCAAGGGTTTGGTGACGAGAAGTTCGATGACGCCTCCTGGGCGGAGGATCTGCGATCCAGCTTCCGTCTGCAAAACCAGTATGGAGACAAAGGGGACGTCCATCCATTGTGGTATCGATTCCGGGCGGATGTCCCTGCCTCAATCCGTGACGGAAAAAAGGTTTTCCTGAACATCATGCCCTACACCGAGCGCAACACGGCGACCGCTGCGGTCTGGGTGAATGGGAAGGAAGCCTCGAATGCCCTGAACACGGAAAAAAACGGCTATTATATGCGGCGCCATCTTTCCTACGATATCACGGATCTCTTGCGTGCCGGGGAGAACCAGTTTGCCATTTACTCGAATGGTGGCCGCATCGCCTATCGGGTCTTCTTGAATAACACTCAAATCGACGCGTTTCCCTATAAGGAAGCCGGGATGAGCCGGCTCTGGATGGATTGGAACGACTACCTGATTTCGGCAAAGCTGCAGACGCTCGAGCGCACGCTGGCGCGGATGCGCGTCGTTGATCCCGTTCGTCCGATCAAGGTGATGACTCCTAAGATGGGCCAGTCCGATGCTCTCGATCTGCTCGAGCGCTACGGGGCGTATCCTCAGCTGACCGGCGAGGGCCCGGGATTTTACAGGCCGATGCATTACAAGGGGTATTCCCGGTTGCGGGGGATGCCCGCCAGCAGCGAGGGGGGCGGTCCGCGGAAAAACGACAGGGAGCTCCAAGGGATGTTCGCTAACATCTTCTGGGAAAGCCAGGACTGTCACGATTATGTCTTCGACCCGCAGCGCGATTTCTGGAAAATGCCGGGCTGCGTGGATTGGTGGAAGCGGAACGGCCCTCTGCTCAAAACCCTTGGGAAAACCGATTTCGGCCCGATGCGGGTTGGCGAGCTGCGCGACACCGAGCAGGATGAGAGGTATAACAAAGGCGAGCTTTGGAACTGGGATCTGGCCCGAGGCCCGCTCCCCGCAGCCGGGGTCAGCCCGGTGCTGGTCAACGGCAAAGAATTCGACCGCGGAATGGCCGACAAAATTCCCGTGATTTTCGATTGCGCCACCTCGGTCATGACTCCGGAGCGGGTCGCGGCCGTCCTGCGCTATGTGGAAAACGGCGGCACATTTGTCGCCCTCCACAATACCGGACGCCACTCGCCGCTGGAACGCGATGCGTGGCCGCTGGCCAAGGCGCTCGGACTGAAGATGGAGGACTACAAGCTGACCAAGGAAGGCGCGCAGACCTGGCCGACCGCCAAAATTCTCTTTTCAAAAGACCAGGATCTCATGCCGGGCTTGAGGGGAAAGACGGCGGAAGGCAGCGGGATCTCCATGGATTACCAGGGGGCCGAGCAGACGGGAGCGGTGAAAATCCGTGGCGCCGATCCTTCGGTAAAAGCCGTGGCGACCTGGGACGACGGCAGCATGGCGGTCTGCGAAGTGAAGTGCGGAAAAGGGAAGCTTGTCTGGCTGGGGTCTCCCTTCTTTTTGCGATTCAAGGATGACTCCGGAAAATGGATGAACGACGAGGGGCGGCAGGCGCTCTTTGTGGATTTGCTGAAGGGGCTGGGGGTCGAGCGGAATGCCGAATCCTCCGATCCGCGTGTCTGGTTCGAAAAGCGGGAAAGCAAGAACGGTCTCTATGACGTGTTCCTTGCCGACGCGATGGGGATCCGCGGGGCGGATTGGAAGCTGGACGATGTGATTTCCACGACGTTGAAATTGCGCGGAATCGGCGACGTGCCCGTGATTGATGCCACGGAGGCAGGCACCCCGGATGTGGCGTCCACACCTGCCGAGGGCGGAGTGAACCTCCCGGATCAGAAGTTTCAGCCGTTCCAGGTTCGTCAGTTTGCAACGGTGAGGAAGGACGCCGGCTTGGTGGCTCCTCTGCATTGGCTGGAAGTCCAGAGGCGCCAGTGGCGGGCGCTGGATACTCCGAAGATGAGCCTGCCGGATGTGGCCGCGATCGCGAAGGCGCAGGCAAAAATCATGGGCGAGGATGGCATGGACCTCACCGAAGGATGGAAAGTCAGGAAATTTACCGGCGCGGCCACGACCGGAACAGAGTGGATTGCGCCGGGATTTGAAGCGGCCGGGTGGGAATCAGGCCGCCTGAGCACCTGGCTGGCTAATGGGTGGAAGGATGCCAAAGCCGTCCAATACCGGCGCGAGGTGATCCTGCCCGCGGAATGGCTGGCTCCCGACAGGCAGCTGCTTCTCGGGTTCTCCTGCGGATCCCAATTTATGGGAATCATCGGGAAGGCTCAACTGTGGCTGAACGGAAAGCCGATCGGCGTGCCATTCGCCAATCCGATGCTTGTCGATATCACCGACCGGGCGAGGGGCGGGAAGCTCGACCTGTCCCTGCTTGTCGAGGGGGAACCGATGACCGGCGGCCCAGGCGGTGTTATTTACCTCCGCTCTGTGCCACGCCCGAAGGAAACCCTGAAGCTCGACGGAACGTGGACCACGGTGAGTTGGTGGGACACGGTCAGCGGAACCGTGGAGCTGCCGGGCCAGATCGCTAAGGTCTTCGGTATCCGGAAGAGGTTTGAGCTTCCCAAGGGATGCGAAGGGAAAAAAGCGAGGCTGGTCGTTGATCAGGGAGAGAAGGGAAACATCCATGGAGCGATCATCAATGGGACTGGCTATTTTTACTGCTCAAAAGATGACATGTTCCCCTATGGCGTCCGCATCGACCATTGGCTGAAGCCCGGCTCCAATGTGATCGACTTATACCCGGTCGGACATTCCTCGTATCGCGGCCAGAAGGGCGCAGCAATCGACGCGACAGTCAGCAGCGTTCGGATCGAATTTTATGATGAGCCAACCAAAGAGCCAAAAATCCCATGACAAGACATAGATTTGTTTTTTTCGCAGCAGCGTTTGTTGCGCTTGCTTCCGCCGCAATGGCCGACGTCAAGATGCCCGGCATCTTCGGCGACAACATGGTTCTCCAGCAGGGGATGCCCTTGAAGATTTGGGGGTGGGCAAGTCCCGGTGAGTCGGTAAGCGTCTCCTTTGGCTCCGACAAGGCTCAGGCAACCGCCAACGAGAAGGGCGAATGGAGGCTGGAACTGCCAGCCCAAAAGGCCTCGGCAACTCCAGCCAGGTTTATCGTCCATGCGACTAATGAGATCGTTTTCGATAACGTGCTCGTCGGCGAAGTCTGGCTATGCTCCGGGCAGTCGAACATGGCGATGGGGATCAATGCCACGGAACATGGCGAGGAGGAAATCGCCGCCGCCGGGCACCCTGAATTGCGGCTGTTTTTTGTCAAGCCGACCTCGGCGGCTGCTCCGCAAAATGACGTGGCTGCCAAGTGGAAGCCCAGCAGTCCCCAAACGATTGTTGAGGACGGAGATTCGCGGCCAAGCGGGGCGCCCTGGAAAAGTTTCAGCGGGGTGGCCTACCATTTCGGCAAGGTGTTGAGCCGGGAGTTGAAGGTTCCTGTCGGGCTGATTCAGGCGGCGGTTGGCGGCTCTTCCATTGACGTTTGGCAGATGGAGAAAACCTCTTTTGGAAAGCCTCCCGGCGGCTATGCCAATGGAATGCTGTGGCCGATTTCCCCGTTCCAGATTCGCGGAGCGATTTGGTATCAGGGTGAAACGAATCAGGCGGAAGGCATGCGCTACGTCCAAAAGACACGGGATCTTCTCTCCGGCTGGCGCAAGGCATGGGAGGAGCCGGAGATGCCATGCTACATCGTGCAGATCGCGCCTTATAGATCCCCGGGAGAAAGCGCCTTTGTGGAGCCTGAGTTCTGGGAGGCCCAACTCGCCATCGCCAATGGCATCCCCAACACCGGCATCGCGAGCACCATCGATCTTGGCGATCCCGCGGATGTCCATCCAAAACGCAAGAGAGAGGTGGGGGCACGTCTCGCCCTGCAAGCTTTGCAAAAGACGTATGGCCGAAAGGATGTTGTGGCTGACGGGCCAGCGTTCAAGGCGCTTTCGATTGAAGGGGGGAAGCTGCGCGTGGTTTTCGAGAATGTCCCTGCCAGGCTGAAATCCAGCGACGGCAAGAAGCTGAACGGTTTTGAGCTGCTGGATGCCAATCAAGGCGGTTTTGTCGAAGCCGATGCGGAAATCGATGGGAAGACCGTCATCGTATCTGCCAGTCAAGTCGCGAAACCGGTCGCCGTCCGCTTTGCTTGGAGCAATGTGGCCGCGCCAAATCTGACGAGCACCGAAGGGCTTCCGGCCTATCCGTTCCGTGCGGCCGAACCGAACGCCTGGCGGATATTCCGCGCGCTGGGCGGGGAGTCAGTTCCTGAACAAAAAGCGAAAGATCCTGAGCGATAGAAATCACCATGACAACCAACCTGCAAAACAAAGAGTGCGATTCAACCTGCCTTGAGACGGGGCATCTTAACCGGGAGGATTGGAAGGGGGAGTTTCTTTCCGTCCCTTGCACCGGCGGCGGCGGACGCGGATACCTCAGCAAAACATTTCCGACGGGCGCACCGTTTGAGCTATGGGTGCAGATTGACCTGGGGCAGAAGGAATCTTTCGACCGCCTCGTTCTTTGGGCGGTGTGTTGTCCCGAAGTCGGCGAGAGTTCGGGCACCGGCCTAGGATTTCCTGTCAGGTTCCGTATTGAAGGGGCGAACGAAGCCGGATTCGAGGCGCCGGAACTGATCTATGAAACGAAGGACGATGTCCCGAATCCGGGCCGTGATTCGTGGGAAGCCCGCTTGTCTGCCCCGGTCAGCTTTCGTTTCGTGCGGCTGACTGTGCTCCAGCCGTTTGGTGCCCGGGCGGCTTCTCCGGACAAAGCCCTCAGCCAATCGCAGTTTCTTGCCCTAGATGAATTCCAGATTTTCAATGGTGGCGAGAACCTGGCTTTGGGGAGATCCGTTCAGGCTCCGAATATCAATCGCTCCAGCATCGAAATCGGCGCCCATGACTGGCATCCGGATTGCCTCACCGACGGGGTCATCCAACCGCTCGAAGTCCGTCGGGACGCAGGAGGAGGCAACCTCTTGCGCCGCGTCTTCCCGGTGGAGAAACCGGTCCTCCGTGCCCGCGCGTATGTCGCATCCAAAGGGTTCTACGAGCTTTCTATCAATGGAAATAAAGTTGGCGATGCGGTGCTCGACTCGGCGTGGACAAACTATGACCAGCGCCTGCTCTACTCGACGTGGGATTGCGGAGAGCTGCTCCAGGAGGGCAACAACGTGGTCACCCTGCTGGTCGGCAACGGCTGGACGCTCTCTCCCGCTGTCATCCTCCAGCTTCGCGTCGAGCATCCCGATGGCAGCACGAGCGAGCTTTGCTCGGATACTTCGTGGCGGCTCCTGCCAAGTCCCATCCGCGAAAACCACATCTTCCACGGTGAGATCTATGACGCGAGCCTCGAAACCCCCGCCGTTCACTCGCCGGATTTCGATGATCGCGGCTACCCTTTTGCGAAAGTCTTGGAGGGGTATTCCCCGGTTCTTTCGCCGCAACTTCAGCCGCCGATCCGTGTCGTAGAGACCATCACCCCCATCTCTCTCAGCCAGCCGCAACCGGGCGTTTGGGTTTTTGACTTGGGCAGAAATATCGCAGGGTGGGCCCGGGTCCGGGTTCCGGGCGGAGATCGTCGGGAGATCAAGCTGCGGTTCGCGGAAACCATTTTTGACGATGGCTCGGTCTGGACAGATCCGGCGCAAACACAGTCACGAAAAAACGGGGTTTGGGAGGACTTCCGGAAGCGACATATCCTTTACCTCACTCTGGAGGAAGCGACGGAGGACGCCCAGTTCGGCACGGCGGACGGAATGATCAACAATGCCAACTACCGGGTGGCGCGGGCGACCGATCGCTACCTGACGAGCGGCTCCCCTGACGGGACAATCTGGGAACCCCGCTTCGTTTACCATGGGTTCCGGTTTGTGGAGCTGACGAATTACCCGGGGATTCCGACCCTGGAAACGATCAGCGGGCGCGTCGTCCACACCGATCTCCGCAGCATCGGTGGCTTCGAATGTTCAAATCCCGTGCTCAACTGGGCATTTGAAGCCTCGCGCCGGACGCTCTTGAACAACCTCCATAGCGTCCCGACGGATTGTTGTCAGCGCGACGAACGGCAGGGTTGGGGTTGCGATGCGCGGGTGGCCACCGAAGCCATGCTGTTTAATTTTGATGCTGCCGCCACATATGTCAAATGGCTGCAGGACTGGCGCGATTGCCAGCGCGCAGACGGAGCCTTCCCGGATACTGCGCCCTATTCCCTCGGACGAATCGGCGGCGACATCGCGTGGGGAGCCACCTCGATCTTTATTGCCTGGCAGGTGTATCTTCACACAGGTGACCTGCGCGTGTTGCAGGAACATTTTCCGGCGACCCTCGCTTACCTCGCATTTCTTGAGCGCACCTACCCCGGCTTTTTTGCCGACGATGCCAACTATGGCGAATGGCTTTCGCTGGAGCCAACCCCCTCTGCCATCGTGGAAAACACTGCGTGGTATGGCGCGGTTTCGGTGGCCGCCCAGGCCGCCGCCGCGCTTGGTCATGAAGCCGAACGCAAGCGTCTCGAAGCTGTTGCCCGGAAGATCGACGATGTCTTTCAGCGCCGACTTTTCGATTCCGGCAGAGCCCTGTATGGAACCCAGCTTCAGACCGCATCGGTGGAACCGCGCGCCAACGGATGGGAACCCGGATTTGCCAGGCAGGCAGAAGGCGGCAGCCAGGCCTCGCAGGTGCTCCCCTTGCGGTTCGGCCTTGTTCCGCCGGAATGGAGGGAACGCGTTTTCGCGGGATTGGTGGAGAATGTGGAGGCGCGAAAGCGGCACCTGAGCGCCGGAGTCTCAAGTAACCAATATCTTTTGGAAATACTGTCCGAGTGCGGCCGGCCGGATCTGGCCTATGCGATCACCTCAACGGAAGAATATCCTGGCTGGGGCTTTATGAAAAAGCACGGGGCTACCACTATCTGGGAGCACTGGGAACACCTCACCGGAAACGGCATGAACTCCCATAACCACATCGCCTTTACCGGCATCGCCGCGTGGATGATGAAGTATCTCGCCGGAATCCAACCGTCGCCGGAAGCGCCAGGGTTTCAAAAGGTGATCCTAGCGCCCGTTTTCCCGGAAGGCCTCGACCGTGCCAGCGGCGAACTGCTCACGCCTCTGGGACTCATCCGGACATCCTGGAAGCGTGATGATTCCGGAGTCGTCTTCGAGGCTGAGCTCCCCGCCGGATGCACCGGGATCCTGCGCTTGCCCGAGGCTGCCGATGGGCGCTGGGTGATCGAGGGAGACCAGGCGGGCAACACCCCGAGAGAATTCACCCAACAGTTCCGTGGGAAATTCAGACGTTCTGATGTCATCATTCAATAATAATCATGGAGCGAGGAAAATGGATGATCCAACCCGCGATGATGGTAGGGACGCCTCGCCGCAGGCGTCCGTAGTTAGATCGGGAAGCGCCGCCGCGCCAGAAGTCGGACGGCTCGGCAAAACCAGCGCGAAGCGCTTCGTGGAACAATGGGTAAGTAAATTGTTTGGCCGGGAAGGCAACCGGAGCGCAGCGGAGAGGCCATCCCTACCAATGATCGGCTCACCAGCTTTCCCTGCACGGCATGATTTCTGAAATTAGTGAAGGGAAGGCCGGTCCCGCTAAGCAGGTCGTTCGACCGTGCGCTGCATCATCTGACAACCATACGGCAGCCGGACGGGGCGAACCGATTTCCCCTCGTGCTGTTGGCGGACCTGATCGATCAGGGCATCGGCAACTTTGCCCTCATCGGAAATCATCCACAACGCTGGAAAAGGGCACAAAATATCCACGTGCGCGTTTCTATGAAAACAAAACGTAACATCTTTCGACTGGTGGACATCCAGCTCCAAGGCTGCCGTTATCACCCCCCGAACGGCCATATCCGGATAGACAATCACAGCATCCGGGTGCTCGCGCTGGCGCCACAGGCTATGGAACTCGTTGTAGCCATACCTGGCCCTGTTGGTCACATATTTTTCCGGCACCTTGATCCATTCATTCCGTGTGCGCAGCCCGGATCTTTCCGCCTCCCGGTGAAAGGTCCCCCAAAAACTCTCGCTGTCCGGCGAGGGCGGGAGAACCGGATCGGCTTTAACGGAAGCGATGATCCCAACGGATTTGCACCCTTTTTCAACCAGGCGCGACATCAGGGTCCGGAAATATCTGTCTTGGTCAAATCCGACCCTGTTTGGATGTCCAGCTCCAGCGCTAGAGACCGACACCGGCAACGGCAGCCTCAGCAGGGCCGGCAAATTGGTGCTGTTGGACAGCGAGATGATCAGCCCTTGAATCTCGCGGTGGAAGATCGCTTTGCGCAGTTCGCCGAGAACCAGCCGCTGCTTGAGTTCCGGCCTCCGATCAACAAAGACGGCGACTTCGATCCCCATCTTCGCAAGCTTCTCTTCCAGGAGACCTTGAAGGCTCCGATAATAGACCCGCTCATCATCCGTCCATACTTTTGGAGAGTCGTAATAGATCCCGATGCGATCCAGCGTCAGCGGGCTCTCTCGCACGTAGGTGCACGAGCCATGGTGGCGCTCCAGCAACCCCTCTTTGACAAGGTTGTTCAGCGCGGTGTGGGCCGTTGATTTGCTCGTGTTCCAGAGCTTGGCGAGCTTCAGCGTCGAGAGCAGCTTCTCGCCCGGGGCCAGCTCCCCATGCAAAACTTGATCCCGAATCTTATCGGAAATCGTCCGGTGAACAATTTCCTGCGGTCCAAGGGCGTCTTCAGCAGGGAGGTTGATCTTCTGGGATTTTTTCATACTGGACGTAAATACTCTGCGCTACGCGCTCCGTAAAAATCAAGAACAATAAGCGCAACAGACAGAACTCTTTGAATAACAACTGAACTGTCAAACCACTTTTTTCTTGTCAACCCGTGATATTCGGATAACTTTGTATCAGGCGGCGAATATTCCGCATCCACCCGAATGATGACCCCAACAACTGATTCTTCAGCGCACGGCCGCGCCTGCGGATTTCGTGTGAAAAGCGGATCCGGCTTCACGCTCGTGGAAGTCGTCCTCGCCTTGGGGGTGTGTTCGTTTGCTTTGCTCTCGGTGATGTCCCTCCTGCCGGTCGGGCTGGACTCCTCCCGCCATGCGTTGGAAATTTCCCGCGTTGCAAAAGCCTTTCAGAAAGTCACCTCGGAGCTGACCCAGAGCCAATTCACCAATGTCGCGGCCATGACCACGAACGCCTACTATTTTGACTACGACGGGAACACATCAGATGCCTCGGGAACGAAATATACAGCCAGCTCGGCTAATAAATATTTTACCGTCCTTGCCAAGGTTGCCGCATCCCCGATCACAAACCAATCCTCGGCCAGCCTGCTCAGGGTCAAGCTGGAGTCTCAAACTCCGCGTGAAACCAACGCGGGGTCCACGACGATCACGATTTGTGACATGGGCTATTGATTGCCGGCGCTTATGTGGCCGGCTCTCCGGGGATCCAGAACGAGGTTTGAGGCGTGATCGGCTCGGGCTCGCCCTCGACTTGCAGGACGATTGTTGTGGCGATGAGGTCGGGCAAAGGCACGGGCAATCCGCGCAAAAACAGTCGGTTGTCTTTTTGCTCGAATGCAACCGTGACGCCGCCGTCGAGGAGCCTGGCGGAGAGCACGCGGTTCTTCATCTCCGCGAAGCAGAGATCTTTTCCTGTGCTGTTCCAGATATGGAGATAGACGTTGGTGCCGCGCGTCGTGACCCGTCCCCAGTTGCTCCAAGTGAACGGCGAGCGGGACGAGCCGTAAATGGATTCACCGTTCCGCCTCAGCCAGTCGCCTGACTTACGCAGGATATCCACCGATTCTGCAGGGATGGTGCCGTCGGAGCGCGGGCCGACGTTGAGGAGGAGATTGCCGGCCTTCGAGGCCGTGTCGGTGAGCATCTGGATGACCTGACGCGGGTTTTTCCAGTTGGCATCGCCCGCGTGGTAGCCCCAGTTGTCGTTGAGCGTCATGCACGCCTCCCAGGCCACTCCGGGCTTTGCCGCCTTGATCGCCTGCTCGCTGATGCTCACGTGCCACGGCTCGCCGTTGCGCTCGTTGATGAGGATCTCGGGCTGGAGCCTCAGGATTTCCTCGTTGACCTCGCGGCTTTGGAGATTGTCCGGGATGCAGCCGTCATACCACAGGTAGTCGATCTTCCCGTAGCGGGTCATCAGCTCGACGAGCTGGGCGCGATAATAGGCGATGAATCGCAGCCTCGCCTCGTCCGAAGACCAGTCACTGTTGCCCGGCCAGTCACGAAAGTATGGTCCAGGGTAGTCGGGATGGAACCAGTCCGCCGGCGAGTAATACAAGCCGACCTTGAGCCCGGCCCGGCGGAAGGCCTCGACGAATGGTCCGACAAGGTCGCGTTTTGGCCCCACCCGCCCTGCATGGAAATCCCCGGCATCCGTCGGCCAGAGAGCGAACCCGTCGTGATGGCGGGCGGTCAGCACGGCATAGCCCATGCCGGCTTCCTTGGCGAGCGCGGCCCAGGCGGAAGGATCGTAGTTTTCCGCGTGGAAGCGATCGACGCTGCTCGCGATGTAATCGTTCTTGGAAATGCGTTCGCGGTTTGCCGCCCATTCGCCGCGCGCCGCGACGGAATAAGCTCCCCAGTGAATGAACATCCCGTAGCGGGATTCGTGGAACCAGTTTGTCATAAGATATGGGCTGTCATTTGACCTGTTACGCAGGGTTTCCTGCAAACACTATGGGTTAAAGACCGAGGTGTTGACAATCCGCGCACGGTAGAACTCCTCGAGCGAGGTGGCGGATGGGACGACCAGCGGGTTGAAAGCCGTCGCGGGATCAACGGCCACAATCCGTGAGTCGGCCGGATCGAGATACCTCTCGAATGTCGTCGCGCCACGCTGGGCGGCCACGACCTTGTCTCCTGCGCTTGTGTCGAAGATCGTCGGATCCGACGCCATGCGAGCCTTGGTCTTTTGCAGGATCTGCGCGTGGTAGTGGACCGTGAAGGTGTTCGATTTCGTTGTCACCTTGTTGTAGATGTCCGCATACGGACGCTCGCGCGTGTTGTCCCCGACCATCGCAAAATTATCGCCATACCAGTCGGTTTGGGCTGTCGCGTTTGATGTCCATGTTTTTCCTGTTGGGACGAGATAGATGTCACAGATCTCCGTAGCCGATCGGAAGATTTCTCCGCTATCGAACTTCTCTTTGAACTGCCGCAGCGTGCCGTTGGTTTCGCTCAGGTTGAGGGAGAGCCGAGAATTCGTTAATCCTGCTGCTGTCGAAGTGCCGCCCTTATACTGGTTGGCGGCGCTCTTGGGAATCATGGCGATCTGCTCCGAGGCCATCGCGGCCTGTAGGCCGGCCGTGCGGTCGATGTAGGTGAACGGAACCAGCTGCTGGTTCATGTTGATCTTGCCAGCCGTCGAGAATGGCTCGCTGATCGCATACGGTTCCACCACGGGCATCCAAAACAGATCAAGAAAAAGATGGTCCGGCGGGCTGGCCATGCCCGGATGGTTCGCCGGGCCGGGTCTGAAAAGGAGCGTTTGCCAGGGGAGGCGTCGCTGCACGCCGGTGGGCAGCGAGCCAAACATCCCCGGGCCTGGCATTTGCCGGTTTGGGGAAAAGAAGGAAGGATTTGCAGATGAGGTCGTATAGGAATTGTCGTAATACGCGATATTTGCGCTGGTCACCGGCGTGACGCTTCCGGGATCTGCGGCGTTGATAAAGGGGCCGTCCCCGATGATGGAGGTTCCATTATCCCAGTCGCCAGGCGCTCCCGTGGATGTGGTTACCCCATTGATGTGATCCGGGATAAACGGGTAACCGAAGGAGGCGGATCCCCAAGTGTAACTTGCGCCCTGAATCAGCTTGCCGTGCCTCAGTGTCGAACCATTTTGATACAAAGCGGAATCGGTGCTCAAGGTAGGAGGAACCATCCTTGTTGTGCTGTCGTAATAGTTGGCTTCCGCCTGGAAAAATGGCGCGGTGGTGGCGGGTGTCGGGCCTATAAGCTGCCGGATGTCCCCATCATCGAGCGGCACGGTTCTCAATACATCGTTGGTTGGCTCAAAATATTGTTTGCTTCCGGCACCGGCAGGGTCTTTTTCCCGCCATCGTTCGTTCGCGCCATTGACGACTCCGGATCCCACGAGACGGTTGGTTGCGAGCAGCGGCGTCGGGAACGTGGCGTCAGGAAAAGTCAGGCTGAGAGTCTGAATCAGGGCTCCGTGCACAAAAGTCGAACCGGAAGGATACTGGGGCTCCGCATAGATGCGGATCGTGATCGTCCCGCCTTGAAATGCCATCGTGGTGGACGTGGAATCCACTGGCAGGATCGCGCTGAAAAATGGAAAGTATTGCGGGAGTTTTGTGAGATCGGTATACGGGACGGGTGTTAATTTTTTGACTTTATTGTCCGAATACGTAAAGCCATAGGGCTCTAGACTCGAAACTCGAGCTCCCACAACACCGCCTCCGCCCATCATATTGCCCATGATTGTCATCTCCGCCTTTGCTGGGAACTGTAATGAGGTGAATGTCGAGTCCGTTGGTTTGAGCTTAATCCCAAATTGATCCAGCCCCTCGATTTCTATATAATGTCCGGGAGACCACATTTCGATCCCTTCGCCTGGGGTGAGTGTGCTGAGGTAGATATAGGCTTGGACGGCGGTTGTGTTTGCCGGAACCTGGGTCTTGTCGGGGATGCCCGCACCAAGGGTTCCGGACTGGAGAGGATCAATCGGGGTGGTCGCGTTGCCCAAGCCCACGAAATGGATGTGAGCCGCCCGCACTTGAAGAAAGCGCCCCCCGAATCCTTGAGTCCCCCAGTCCGAGCGAGAGGCGGGAACTGCCGTGCCCAGACTCACTCCGTGAATGTGATCGTTCGTACCCTTTGTCATTCCTCTGGAGGGGCTGCTGGAGCTAATGCCAAACGCATAGGGCCAACAAGTCGCGGGACTCTCGGGGGTTGTGCAATCAAACAGGTTCGTGCAGCGGATGTAGTCGAAGATCTCCGTGAGGATCTGGCGGGTTTCTAATTGGCCGTATTTGCTCGCGCTTTGGAACGATCCGCCGAATCCGGGAATCTGCTTGGCGGTGAGCCGATCCAGATAATCCAAGAGGGCCGTATTGCGGGACAGTGAGATATCCCAAGTGGGCTCCATGTTTCTCTCTCGCGTGAAATAGAACGGGTAGGTGGTGAGGGGTTGTGTGGTGGGCGGGAGGGCTGCCGGCCACGGAGTTCCCAAGGTGGAGCAAAATGCAATCAGGCGATCGTTGGCTGTCCGGTAATTGGTGTCATTCACCGCGTGGATCGGCCAGGTGGCGATCCTTGGCAGGCCGAAGAGGTTGAGCTCCGGCGCACGGCTGCTTGCGGTCAGGAAAAACCGGCTGGCTTTGACCATCGCGAGGCTGAGCCCGTCCTGCATCGTGCGGTTTCCGCTTCCGATTTTAAGCAGCAGTTCGTCCATGGATGCGTAGAGGCGGTCGGTGTCCGTTGTGATCCAAGTCGCGACATTTTGGACAGGAACGGTCCCCCCTTGCGAACCTCCCAAAGTCAGGCGCGGAGCAATGTTGAAAATCTGTTGAGAAGTCAGAGCCGGGAACACCGATTTGAGCGAAACCGTGGCGGGATGCCCGGGGTATCGCTGGTATTCCCCTCTGGCCGGCTGCGAGTCGGCGAGCTGACGGTCGCCGCTCGTATTGAACCGTGGCGTCGACCAGAAGGTGCCTTCCGAAGCGGTGTTCACGTTGACCTTGCAGGTTTCGTCATCGGCCCAGAAAGCGACACGTCCGACGATCGGGTTTTGTGGTGTTGCCGCAGAGATAACGGCCTTGGTTCCAGAGCTGGTGGAATCGGGAGCATGGAGCGATCCGTCTTCCAGGACGTAGAGCCACTTCACGGGCATAGGAGCGGGCTGGCTGACGGTCGAGCCGGGGACTGTGCCCAACGAAATACCTTGAATATTGAGCGCAGGATCGGTCGCGGCGGCGTAATCCAGAATCGGGAAGACCCCGTTGGCAGGGGCGTTGAGGTCAGTGTAAACGGCGGGCGAGGCCGCCCAGGATGCCGGAACGGGATCCGACGGCGTGGAGTTGCCGGAATTGAACGCCCCGGACGTCGCCACCATGTTATCCGCGCTGTAAAGCTTGTAGTAGCCAGCCGCGTTGCCGGAATTGTCGTAGAGCCGGATCATTCCCGGCTGGGAGGCCCATGCCAGGTTGTTAGCTCCGGCATTCTTGGTGGCATCGCGAACCTGCGAGATCGCGACGTTCACAGCGGTCTCGGCGAGCATTTTGACCTCGCTGGCGTCGGAGCCGGATTTCGAGATCGCCAGCTTCGAGCGCATGCTCACCAGGAACGCGACGGCCAATGCGCTGACGAAGATCAGGCTGGCAAGGACGATGATGAGGGCGGCCCCGCGCTGGGCGCGGCTGCGATTTCTGGAAGCGACAGGCGCAGAGGTAAGACATGGGCAGGATGCCCATGCTACGGCTCGTGGCATCGGCTTCCAGCCGATGCGTCTTCCGATTTTCGATTTTCGATTTTCGGTCACACGGTTCTGGTGTATTTTGGGCGAGTTCATCTTCGATCTCTCCGTGTCCTCCGCGTTCTCCGTGTGAAATCTTCCTGTCTTCATTGGGGCCGGAATGTGCGGACGGTGCCGGTTTGCTGGTCGATCTGAAGGGTGAAAAAGTTGATGTTGTCAAGCGACGTTTTGTCGGCATCGGTGCGGTAAACGAGCGTCAGGGTCGGGGAAGCCGTCCCGCCGAGGTCGGTCGAACCGTCGGGCATGAAGCGGAAAGAGTAGCACAAGGCGCCTCTTTTCGGATCGGGTTGACTGGTGCCGGAAACAGCGGCCGTGAGCACCGAGGACCACGAAGGATTGGTGCTGATCACCACCCGCTCGTTGAGCTTGAGCTCCCGCGCGACGGCGTTTGTAGTATCTGTCCGGTAGAGGAGCAACGAGTCGTTCGTCGCGCCGGGGCAGAACCAGATCCTGACCGGCTGGTTGAGCGTCATGGCGGCCTGCCTGCCTGTGGAGAGGTAATCGAGGAGCTGGGAGGCGCTGGACGTGATGGCCGTGCTGCGCTGGATGCCGGAAATGCTCGTGATGGCCAGCGTGGAGACCACGCTGATGATGGCGATCACGACCAGCAGCTCCAGGAGGCTGAAGGCCAGACGGTTGATTCGTGTGGGCGCTGATACCCCGAAGCCTTTTTCGCCTCTGTTGCTGGAGGGACGGCCGCCGTGCCGTCCGTTGATTTCGACGGACCGGACGGCGCCGGTCCCTCCAAATGCCTCGAACCTTGCTCCGAGGTTGTTTATGGGGCGTCTGGCAATCATTGGCTCCATCGGGCACCCCTGATTTTCACTGTCGAGCGCAGGGTGATATATTTTATGTTTTGCGAATTGAGACTGTCGGTGAGTGTTTTTAGGTTGTCTTCCAAATCCGCAGGCTTCTGAAACAAACCTGCGGTCAATGCCGGCGCGGCAATCGCGTTGTTCCATTTACGAATTGCCGAGGCCTCATCAATGGCCACCATGATCACCTCGACCTCTGGAGGGAGCTGGTGTTTCTGGTTTTTTCCCTCCGTGGTCGCGCTGGCGGTGCGGGAGTTATACACAAAGGTGTCGGCCTCAGCCAAGGAGTGCACAGTGCTGGCGTTTTCCGTATTCTTTGGATAGATCACCAGCGCAATCACGTTTTCGGCCAGGGTTTTTGCGGCGGGTGCAGTCAGATCGATCCAATTGTAGCTGTCCGAGCCAAGATAGGTTTTTCCGTTGGCGCCCGAAGAGTGTTGATACAACGTCCAATTTTCCGAAGGCGCGCGCCATTCCTTGAGGCGGAAGCGGTATTTAGGAGTGACCGAAGCCGGGAGCCAGGTCGGTTGGTCGTCCGGCCCGTATTCGACAAAGTAGCCGTAGGCATTCAGAAGCAACGGCATGCCACCGAAAGCGGCCTGGCTCGCCACCTTTCCGGTGGGGGCCTGGAAGAAGATCCCGTGCGTGGGAAAAGCAGCGGCATCTTTGGGCAGCAGCGCCATGGGCAGAGAGAGGAATTGCAGTTCCGACGCGCGTTCGTATTTTGTCGGATTCTGCAGATCGTCGTAATCCCAATAGGGGTTGAGCGTCGCCTGCCCGAGGAGCGAAGTGATCCTGTCAAAGGCGGCCCGGGCGTCCTCGAAAGACTGCATCTTCTCCGTCGTTCCTTTCCAGGTTTTCGAGGTGACGTTGGTGATCGAGAGCAGCATGACCATTATCAGCGCCAGCACGGCAAAGGACACCAGAACCTCGATCAGGGAAAATCCTGCGGGCGAGTGCCTCAGAGAAAAGGGCGACGGTTTCCGGCGGATGTCGACCAACCCGGCCGATGCTCGTGATGCAGAAACTGCGGGCGGAAATTCTGCCGGCTTTTTCCGGCAGGCATTCGGGAAAACTGGCCTGATCGGACATATTTCCGTCTGGTCGCTCGCCGAAGATTTGATTGCCAGTGGCATCGGTAGGAATCGTGTGGGGATCAGGACGCGGAGGATTTCGTTTTGGGGATAAATGATACGGCAGGGAAAAAATAGGGCGATAATTGACGGTTGACAAGAAGAAATCGTTCCGACAGTTTTGAAGTATCTCAAAATCTCCCGATGCTCTTTCCCACTGAAAAGCTCACGGCCCCTCTCACCGTTTGGTATGAATGATGCCAAGATCATTGAGGCTGATGCCGCTCTGCCTTCCTTACGGAAACCCAAACCGCACGAGTGGTCGATCCAAGCCCTGCGGTAAAATCCTTCTGCAAAATGCAATGAGAACAACACCCTCGCAGAAAGCGGAACAATGACGCCTTCTTACCAAACTCTCACAGCCCTGCTTTTCTCGATCATGATTTCCTCTGCCCACACATCCCCATCGCCGGATTTTTCCACCTTCGATCAAAAAGCCCGGAACGGAGACGCCCTCTGCGTGATCTTCCTCGGTGGCAGCCTCACGTGGGGAGCCCAGTCCACGAATCCCATGGAAACGTCCTACCGCGCTCTTGTTGAAAAGAAGCTGATCGCGACATATCCCGGCGCCCATTTTCGGTTTTGGGATGCGGCGATCGGAGGCACCGGTTCGCAGCTTGCTTCTTTTCGGCTCGAACGGGATGTTCTTTCCCAGAAGCCGGACCTCGCGTTTTTGGAGTTCACGATCAACGACGACCCCTATCCCGAGCCGTCGCCGTCGCGGCTTGCCTCGTATGAGTCGCTGGTGCGACGGTTGGTCCAGTCTGGAATCCCTGTGGTGCAGGTGATCCTGCCTGCCAAGAAGGATGTGCTGCCGAATCCTCCCGAGCGTCCGTTGGATCCCAAACACAAGGCGATTGCCGCTGCCTATGGATTGCCTGTGGCAGACGCGGTGGCTCTGGTTAAGCAGCGCGTGGCCGAGGGAAAATCCACTCCCAACCAGCTTTGGGATTTGCCCGAGGATGTCACTCATCCGGGGGATGCGGGCTATGCGCTTTATGCCGAGGCTGCCTGGTCCGCCTTTGAGCGTGCGGTTTCCGCAAAGAGCCGATGCCGAATCCCGGAGAAGATGATCCATGCCGAGACCTACATGACGGTGAACCGGTTCCGACTCGCTTCCATTCCTCATCTTCCCGAGGGATGGGCATCCGGAAAACCGCATCGCAATGCCGTCGCCTTTGACTTCGTGTGTTCCAAGTGGATGGAGGATCTGGTGATCGCCGACGCCAATGCCGCCCCTTTGCGGCTGAAAGTTCAGGCCAGCGACATCATGATCTTCGGAGAAATGACAAAGAAATCCGGCAGCTTTCAAGTGCGGGTCGATGGGGACGAGCCTAAGGTGATTTCGGCCAACTGCGCCGATGGTAACATGAGGCTGGTAGCGATGATCGCAGAGGGGCTTGATTCTTCGTGGGAACACGAAATCGAAATCACGCCAGATCTTAAGCCGGGCGAGGAATTGCGCATCGAAAGCATCTGTGCGGCCGGTGCGCCAGCCACGGTTTCCCTTGGGGCTTCAAAATAATCATGAAATCCCAGCGCCACGATAGTTTTTCAGTCGGCACCCTCACCTACGACAAGCGGGGGCTGTGGCTGGTCTTCTTCTGGCTCATGTGGAATGACTTTTCCATCACGTTGCTGGAGCGGATGACCGGACTGACCGGCATCCTGCTGCGGGATCGCGGGGCCTCCTATACGCTGATGGCGACATTCGGGACCGTTGGCGGATTGCTTGGGATGTGGATTAACCCGTTTTTTAGCACATGGTCGGACCGTCTCCGCACGAGGTTTGGGCGAAGGCGGCCGATCCTGTTCATCGCGACTCCGCTCTTTGCCGTCAGCCTCTGCGCGATCGCCTTCATGCCGGACCTTTATCAATTTTTGATAAAGTTTGATGGGATGGCGGCGATCCTGAACCGCATCCCGGTCAATGGGGAGGTGCTGTTCATCGGCGCGGCCAGCATCGTTAACGGGCTGTTCAACGGCGTGGTGCTGGCGATCTTCAGCTACTACTACTGGGATGTCGTTCCCGAGCTCGTCCTAGGCCGCTTTAATTCGTTGGCGAAAATCGTAACGGTATCGGCCGTCATGCTCTGGAGCTTTTTTATTGTCGGCTATGCCGAGCACCACACAAAAACGGTCTATATCGGCGTTTCCGTGTTCTGTTTGTCTGTGTATCTGCTTTCGGTCTGGAAGGTGAAGGAGGGCGATTACCCGCCGCCGGAAGCCAGGAAAACCACGAATCCCCTGGAGCCGATCGTTGACTACTTCAGGGATTGCTACACCAAGCCGTTCTATCTCTGGATTTTTGTTGGAACTCTCTGCATGCAGCTGGGCAACCAGGGAAACAATTTCCAGCTCTTTTATCTCCGCTACGATTTGGGGATGGATTTAGCCACCACCGGGTGGATCGACGGGGTCGGCCAGATGGCGACAACTGTCTTTGGCGTGCTCCTCGGCTACTCGGCCGGGTCGCTCATCGACAGGGTCAAGCCGATCCGGGTGATCCCCGTGACCTTCTTTATCTGGTCGATGCTGGGCCTGGTCGCGTTCTTCGTTATCCACGATAAAATTTCCGCCGCGATCATGGCGTGCCTGATCAATGTCAACCTGTTCATTTTCGGAGTGTCGCTCGGGGCGGTGACGGTCGAGCTCTTTCCCCGCGAGAAAATCGGGCAGTTCTGCTCGGCGCAGACGTTCTTCCATCAGACGACGATCATGGTCCTGAACCCGCTTGTGATCTCCCCGTTCTTTGATTGGCTGAAGTTCAACCGCGCCGGATACCTCTGGTCAGCCACCTTTAATCTCCTGGCCGGACTTGTCGCGGTGAAGGTTTATCACAACTGGAAGCGAAAGCAGAAAATGGAGAGCCGGTGAACTCGCCAAACGCATGCAAACACATCAATCAACAATGAAAACACCACTGAAAAATAGCCTCCTTACCCTCGCCGCCGTGACGGCGCTTGCCGCCGCCCATCCGGGAAACCTTCAAGCTGCCGACAAGTTTGGCGGCGATCTGGAGTTCCTCCGCAAGCATGCCGAGGTGGTCGTGCTGACGGACAAATCCGGCAACGCCCAGGTCGCCGTGGCACCGACATGGCAGGGACGTGTGATGACCAGCACGGCTGGGGGACCAAACGGGACCAGCTTCGGCTGGGTGAACCGCGCGCTCATAGCCTCGGGAAAAATCCAGCCGCACATGAATGCGTTTGGCGGGGAGGACCGGTTCTGGCTCGGGCCGGAAGGCGGGCAGTTCTCCATTTTCTTTGCCAAGGGCGTGCCGTTTGACCTGAAGCATTGGTTCACCCCCCCTTCGCTCGACACCGAGCCATTCCAGGTCGCCTCCAAAACCGCCGGCAGCGTGGTTTGCCGGAAGAGCATCGCCCTCACGAACTACTCCGGGACCCCGTTCAGCCTGGAAGTCACGCGCAAGATCCGCCTGGTGACCCCGGATTCCACCCTCTCGAAACACGGGATCAAGCGCCCGCCGGAAATCCAGTCCGTCGCATTCGAGTCGGTGAACACGATCAAGAACACCGGCAAGCAGGCGTGGGCAAAGGAAACCGGCCTCCTTTCGATCTGGATCCTCGGCATGTTCAACGCCTCACCGAATGCCGTCATCGTCGTTCCATTTGAGAAAGGCCCGGAGTCCGAGCGCGGCCCGATTGTCAACGACACGTATTTCGGCAAAGTGCCCTCGGACCGGCTCGTGGTCAAAGACAACGTCCTCTTCTTCCGCGCCGATGCCGAATACCGGAGCAAGATCGGCATCTCTCCCCGCAGAGTCAAACCGCTGCTGGGCAGCTACGATTCCAGCACCCGGACGCTAACCCTCGTCGAGTTCACCTATTCGTCGCACGCGACGGATTACGTCAATTCCATGTGGAAGCTGCAAACGCACCCGTTTGCCGGTGATGTTTTGAACAGCTATAACGATGGCCAGCAAAAGCCAAGCGGAGCGCGCATGGGGAAATTCTTCGAGATGGAGAGCTCGTCTCCCGCCCTCGCGCTCAAGCCCGGCGCAACGGCCACCCACATCCACCGCACGATCCACCTCCAAGGCAGCGAAAAGGATCTCGACGCGATCGCACGCGCAACACTTGGAGTGAGCTTGGCTGACATCAAAAACGCGTTTAAGAAATAGCCCGGAGCCGCGACCGACAGGCAAACGCCCACGATATCCGAAAACCGGTTTCAGATTATGAATACAAAAAAGCAAAGCATGTTCGTCCTTCCCGACGGCAGGAACGTTTTGGTCACGTTCCTCCTCGTCAGCTCGCTCTTCCTGTTGTGGGGGTTTTGCAACGGGATGATCGACGTGATGGACAAGCATTTCCAGACCCAGCTCAAGCTGTCGCTGGCGCAGTCAGCATGGGTCCAGTTCGCCCATTACCTCGGGTATTTTCTGATGGCGCTGCCGGCCGGATGGCTGTCGACGAAGCTCGGCTACAAGGGGGGCATCATCGCGGGCCTGCTGATGGTCGCAGTCGGCGGGTTCTGGTTCATTCCGGCCACGCACATCGCCTCGTTTTGGGCGTTTTTGCTCGGCGTGTGCGTGATCGCCGCCGGGCTGACGTTTCTCGAGACGATCGCCAACCCCTACACGACCGTGCTGGGCGACCCGCGTTACGCCGCGACGCGCATCAATCTCGCGCAGTCGTGCAACGGCATCGGCTGGATCTTCGGCCCGATTGCCGGCGCCGCATTTTTTTACGGGAAGGACGCCAGCGGCGCGGGCAACGGCTCGGAGACGCTCTGGATCCCCTACGCGGCCGTGGGGGCGTTCGTGCTCGTCCTGACCGTGATCTTTTTCTTTTCTCCCATGCCCGACGTCAAGATGGAGGACGACTACCACCTCGACGACTCGAAGCCGGAGGTCAAGCATTCCATCTGGAGCCAGCCGCACTTCGTCCTGGCAGTGCTGGCGCAATTCCTCTACGTGGCGGCCCAGGCGGGGATCTTCAGCTTCTTCATCAACTACATGACCACCCAAACCCCGCCGGTGCCGGACGCCTGGACATCCGGCTTTTTGAAGTCCTGGTTCGAGGCGGGGAAAACCGGGGCGCTGGCATTGAGCGACCAGGGGGCAGCCCAGCTCGCATCCCTCGGCTTTATCTTCTTTCTGGCCGGCCGGTTCAGCGGCGCGGTGATCCTGAAAAAATGTGCCGCGCACAAGGTGCTCGGCCTTTACGGTCTGCTCAACGTGGCCATCTGCCTGCTTGTGGTTCTCAAGATCGGATGGCTCTCGGTGGGCTGCGTGTTCCTGAGCTACTTCTTCATGTCGATCATGTTTCCGACGATCTTCGCGCTCGGCATCCACGGCTTGGGCGCGAGGGCCAAGCAGGCCTCCGCGTTCATCGTCATGGCCATCATGGGCGGGGCGATCCTGCCCAAGCTCATGGGCCACGTGGGAGATCTCCACGGCATGTCCGTCGCTTTCATCGTCCCGCTCGGCTGTTTCGCCTTCATATCGTTCTACGGCTATGCCTGGCCCCGGCTCAGCAAGTCCGGCTCGCTTGGACGCTCCAACGCCGAACATTAAGCCCCGCCCCTGCCATGCCAGTCTCCTACCCAAACAAATGCCGAAGCCATGGATGATCCGTCGACCGCCGAGCGCGCCAAACTCAAGCTCCTGGCCATTCGCCTCCACTGCCTCGCTATGCCTCACGGTGGCGTTCGATCTGGACTCGCACGGTTTTAACGAACGCCCTCATCGTATCAGAAGACTCCCTCCCAATGAATCAAGACCAAGGCCCGGAGACACGCAGCAGACAAATGGATAACTCAGCGCATTGTATCTGTGAGGAATTCAGTTGCGGCATGCGAAGGCGCGCATTTCTACGCATGTTAGGAATGGGAACATTAGCCTCGCTCGGTGGCGGGTTGGCGTCTGAAGCAAAGGCATTGGACGGTTCGGTTCGTGACATTTTCCCAGATAAAAGGCTTGATCCCAGCTGGGTTAATTCATTGTTTGATCGCGGCGTTCCGGAAATATTCCGTGGCGATCAGCTGAAACGGGTTTCCATGCCAATTGGCGGAATCTGTAATGGACTGGATCTGAATTTATCCGGTGACGGCAATCTCGTCGGATGGCAAATATTTACATATCAGGCAAAAATCGCGCAAGCATTCAGCCTGAAAACAATCTCTGATGGCAAGACGGACATTCGCTTGCTCGACCAGAAGAACTTTCCGAATCTCACATTTCGCGGGGAATATCCGATGGCCAAATTGGAATACGCGGATGCGTCATGTCCGGTGAAAGTGACTCTGGAAGCGTTTTCTCCCTTTATTCCACTGAACGTTGATGACTCGTCGTTCCCGGCAACGATCTTTAATTTCACATTAAAAAACACATCGGCGACTCCCGTGGAGGTGACGCTTGCGGGAAGCTTAGAGAACGGAATTTGCGATTACAGCCGCCTCCGTGCGGAAGGCGTGCGCCGAAATGAAGTGATTCGCAAGTCTGATTTCACGTTGATGAACTGTTCGATTCTTCAAAGCTCAGAAACCGGCAAACCCAGCCGACCCGATATCGTATTTGAAGATTGGAGCAAAGGATCGTACGAGGGATGGAAGGTGGAGGGGGAGGCATTTGGCTCAAAACCAGAAAGTAGGCTAGAGCTAAAAAAAAGGAGGCCGTATTTTAAGGACGAAGGTGATAAATGTTATGCTTCCAGTGTCGGCTCGCGGGAACAATCTTCCTTCACGGGTAAGCTGACCAGCTCCCCATTCACTATAGGCCGCCGCTATATTAATGTTTCGCTTTGCGGAGGTTCCTATCCCAAAGAGACCTGCGTCAATCTCATCGTTGACGGGAAAGTTGTCCAGAGCATTGCCGGGCATAAGGATGACATGGTTGCCGTTCATTTCTTTGATGCTCGTCAGTATGAAGGGAATCAGGCTGCGATTGAGGTCGTGACCTCAGGTTCAAAGCGCGGTTATCGATATATTACAGTGGGAAACATTGTTTTTAGTGATCGCGCCGGTGACGGAACGCCCATGGATACGCTGCCTGATTACGGCACCATGGGCCTGGCTCTCCTGGGAAAGCCGGCCAACCTTTGTATCGCTGAAGGGAATCTTGGGCAGGATGGCAAACCTTCCGAAAAGGCTTCGGTTCCGCTTTCCCAATCGCTGATCGGGACGCTTGGACGAACCGTTCAGCTCAGGCCTGGAGAATCTTCAAGCGTGACCTTCGTGATTGCCTGGTTTTTCCCAAATCTGGAAATGGATAAACTGGGCAAAGTCGGACGCTACTATACCAATCAATTTCATTCAGCTGAGGCTGTCCTGGAATATGTCTCAACTCATTATCCCAGGCTGACTGCCGATACGCGGCTTTGGAATGAAACCTGGTATGATTCGACATTGCCCTACTGGTTTCTTGACAGGACCTTTCTCAATATCTCTTCGCTCGCTTCTTCGGAAGCCTACCGTTTTGCGGACGGTCGCTTTTATGCCTATGAAGGCGCTCCTGCCCCAAATTTTCTCGGCACCTGCACGCATGTCTGGCACTATGCGCAGTCGGTCGCGCGCGTTTTCCCTGCATTGGAACGCGATACCCGGGAAAGAGTTGATCTGGGAGTCGGACTCAACCCTGAAACCGGAATCATCGGGTTCCGAGGGGAATACAATATGAATTTGGCAGTCGATGGGCAGTGTGGCACCATCATGCGGTTCTATCGGGAACATCAGATGTCGCCGGACAGTTCTTTTCTCAAGCGAAACTGGGAAAACATCAAGACGACCTACAATCCGCTTTTTGCTTTGGACAAAGCCGAAGTGGGTCTTCTGGACGGGCCTCAAAACAATACTTTGGATTGTACGTGGTATGGTCAAAACTCCTGGATGAGTTCCATGTATATCGGCGCACTTCTTGCTGGCGAGCAAATGGCCAAGGAAATGCAGGACACGGCATTTGCCGAACGTTGCCACAGGATTGCTGAAAGCGGGAAGCAGAACCTTCTCGCTCGTCTCTATAACGGTGAATATTTCAACAGCCGGATTGACCCGGCGCATGCGGATGCCATGAATTCAGGCAATGGCTGTTTTATCGACCAGATTCTCGGCCAGAGCTGGGCCAAACAAATTGGCTTGCCCCTCATCTTGCCGACCGCTGAAACCCGCAGCGCCCTCAAGGCATTATGGAAATACAACTTTTTCCAAAACGTTCAGTCATACAGACTCGCAGCTCAAGGAAACCGAAAATATCGCGAGCACATCCGTCCCGGGGAATCAGGCATGATAATGTGTACCTTTCCTCGAGATGACTGGGATTTCATCAAATCTTCTGGAGGGCAGGATTCTAAAGACTACTCCCACCGATTCGCCTCTTATTTTGATGAAATCTGGAGCGGACAAGAATATCAGGTTGCCAGCCATATGTTATGGGAAGGAATGGTCCTGGAGGGGATGACGATTGTGCGCGCTATTCATGATCGGTATAGTCCACCAAAGCGGAATCCCTGGTCTGAAGAAGAAGCTGGCATCCACTACGCCCGGGCGATGGCGAGCTACGGTGCCTTTATCGGAATCTGTGGCTTTGAATACAACGGACCAAAGGGCGATCTTGGCTTTTCCCCAAAACTAAGCCCCGAAAACTTTCGCGCTCCCTTTATTGCTGCCGAAGGTTGGGGGACGTATTCGCAATCCATCGAAAATGGCAAAATGAAGGTTTCCGTGATTGTCAAATGGGGGCAGTTGAAGCTTCAGTCTTTTGCTGTCAATGTTGTCGGAATGCCGAAAATATCTCAGGCTAAGGCGCGCGTTTCAGGACAGGAGATCGGATTCACATTAAAACAGGATGGCGATAAAATGCTTTTCCAAGTTCCTAAAATGACAACATTAAAAGCCGGGCAAACGTTCTCTGTAGAGCTGCTTTCTAAATAGGACCTGTCCGTTACCCGAAGAGACAAGCGCGTCAAGGGAGATCGGGCAAAAAAGTTCGGGCATGGCATCCGCTTTCTCCGCTGGTCAGAAGGTCTGGAGATGGATTGAGACCCCAATGCTTTTGGGACTGCGAAGAAGGTTAAATAACGTTTTGACATGCGAAAAGAGTTCTGGGAGTTTAGCATGATAATGCCACCCGTTCCCCTCAGCGAGTCCGCCATGAGACGCCATTTACCGACGTATTTGTTCTTTCCGTTCCTGGCGTTCCTTACTTTTCAGGCAAGTGCCGACGATCCGGTTGGTCCCGGCTTGGTGGAGAAGGAGGTATTGCCCAGGGAGTCTCTGCGCGGATACGGGCCGGTCTCCGGGGTTCTTTGGATCAGCGGCGGGGGGTGGCTCGCTTTTGGAAATTGTTTGTGCGGACGAGGGCAAGGCCAAGCTGACCCAGAGCAAATATCTCTCGGACATGGGGGTTCTCCCGGGCGCTGTCCAATCGGGTTCAATAGTTTTGGACCGTAACAAGCGAATCATCAACATGGAGCCATTAAACGGTCATTCGCCCCAATCGGTGAGCCCGATGGAATCCCGCAGCCAAGATGGATCATGGGCCGCGCGCCGGGCGCAGGTCATCCAGCTCGCCAGCGAATTCAGCCATGCCTGGTATAATGCGGGTGCCGTCTGGACCGGGGCCGGGCGCCAGCCGGACACGAGGGAGACGCTGTGGCTCTGTTTCGGGCTGCTGGACGGGGATGCGAGCGATGTGGCGCTGGCCAATCTGCTCCTCGCAGATCTGGAGCAAACCCCCCACCATTCCACACGCTCCCCAGAGGAAGCCCTTGCGACATTTGACATTTTTACGACCAACCACTCGGTGCAGATGCTGGTATTGTATGCCGACAAACTTACACCCGGGGTGCGTCGAAAGCTCGAAGTCTGGGCGCGCGATGCGCTGGGCGATTATCCCGGCGACCGGCAGTCGGACTACCAGTTCCACGGTGCCAACGACAATATGCCCGCCAAGGCGACGATGGGGCTGATCCTCGGCGGCGAGTATTTCGGCGATGCTGCCGCAGTCGAACACGGGCTCTGGAACCTGCGGCAATTGCGCGATCTGCTGACTCGGCGCGGGCTGCTGAGCGAATATACCAGCCCGACCTACACGCCGCTCTCGATCATCAACCTCACGGAAGTCGCAGAACATGCCCGCCACCCCGAAGCCCGCGAGCTGGCCGCCCGATGTGTCGAACGCATCTGGGCGGATGCGCTCGGCCATTACCACGCGCCGACCGGGATGATGGGTGGGCCTTATGCCCGGGCGTATGCGGCCGATTCGGCCGGGCACCTCAACGCGATGGGGATTCTATTGTGGGGAGTTTTTGGCGACGAGGTGTTTCCCCATCCTACCGAAGAGCTCCGCCGCGCGCCGGTGCGCCTGCTTCACCACTACAGCACGCCTTCACAAGTCTCGCTTTTGGCGTGGCTCACATCGGTGGCTGTCGCGCCGCCGCCGGCTTTGATCGGGTGGATGCGCCAGCGAAAATACCCGTTCCATTTGTGCGCATCGGCTGAGCGCGGTGGCGACGGCGCGGGCGAAGTGCTGACGACGCATTATCAGGAGGCGGAATTCGCCATCGGCACGGCAGAGGGTGAGATCTGGACGGCGTTGCAATCGGAGGCGTTTTTCCTGCAATACGCCATCCGCCAGCCGGTTGAAGGCGTCGAAGATCGGCGGACCGTCTTTGCCCGCTACCTGATCAACGACCAGGAGCCGCTCGATGATCAACATTTGCTCAAACCCCATGGATGCATTCACACGGTGCAGTCCGGGCGGACGGTGCTGGCATTGGCACGGCCGGTCCTGGAGCTGGAAGGTCAGCCGATCAGCGCGCTGAAGTTCTCGGTGATTCTTACGACGCACTTCGGGCCCGTCGGGAGCGTCGAGCTAAGGGACGGGCATGTCTTCATCCAGGACGGCCCGGTGTTTTTGGCTCTGCGTCCGCTCAACATGACGGATTGGGGCCGTCAGGATGCCGTGCGCATGGAGCCGGTGGAACACTATCAGGTACTTTCGCTCTACAACTATGAGGGCGAGCAGCGGGCATTCACTGGCAAGGAACTCGGTCGCACGCTCAACGGATTTGTGGCGGTGGTGGGGCTGGCCCGCGAGGAAAGTTACGAGGAGTTTTGCCGCCGTATCATTGCCGCAGAGCTGCTCGACTACTGGCACCTCGGCATGAGGACCACCCGGTATCGCCTGGGCGATCTGACATTGGGGCTGAGCTACGCCGTCGAGGCGGATCGTGTCCGCTACGCGACGATCAACGCCCATCCGGTTGAGCGTCCGATCTGGAAGGCTGACGGATTGCCAGCGGACAGGCTGCCATTTTTAGGCGGCAAGCCCGCGACAAACAGCCTCGAGCTGCCGTATGAGCATCTGCGCGTGGTCTGGGATCCGGCTGCACCGTGGCAGATTGCATCCCAAGGCAGCAGGAAAACAAATTTATGAGGACGCCACTGAAAGTCACCATTGTGCTCCTCATTTTAGCCCTGATGGCTTTTGTGCCGGGGATCTTCGGGCTGGGATCAGGCACGTCCGCTGCGATCACCTCCAGCGGAACTGCCGACCTGCGTGGCTACGGAAAGGTGGCGTGGCGGTTCTCGGAATCCTCCGCCGAGTTCACCTGCGCCGATAGCTCTCATGCTGTGACATTGCAGGGCAAGCTGCTGGCGGACATGTTTTGGGACGTGGGGGCCGGGCATCAGGTCAAGACGGTGGAGGTCGCCGGAGCCCCGGTGACGATGCATGTTTCGCCGGAATATGGGGCGCTGGCGGCGGCGCAGGTGGATCGGCGGGTGCTCGTCTGGGGCGCGGCCAGCGAGGAGGCGTTGGGAAAATTGCTCAAGGAGAATCGCAGCCAGTGGAGTGGTGCGAGCTGGGCCCCCACAACCAAGTATCCGCAGTTTCTCGACTTCTACGATCTGAAAGCGTTCAAATCCTATTCCAGTCCGATGGGTTCTATGCGTGGGGAGGGGATCGATAGCCACTGGCCGTTTGCGAAGAAATTTGGGATTGCGGCCATGGCGTTCCAGGGCGGGGCGAGTTTCACCGACCAATGTCAGGCGCCTGGGGTGGTGAATTGGACGTCGATGGACTTTGAAGTCGCCCAAGCGGCACAGAATGACGGGATGATCGTGCTCTGCCCATTCATCGGCGAGACGCCGCTGTGGGTGAGAAATCGCTTTCCCGAGGGGATGGTGCAGCCGTCGCCGGACTCGGTTTCCACGGTGTTGGGATGTCTGCATACCAACTATGAAGGGTGGGGGCTCCCGTTGGCGGCCCGCCAGGAAAGCAGCTTGAATTTCCTGCGGCGGATGATGGAACGCTACCAAACCGAACCCGTTCTTGGTGGCTGGCATCTGTATTGCGGATTTCCCGGCGCAGAGATGACTACCCACGGAGTAGCTACGGATTACAGCCCGGACGCTTTGGTGGAGTTTCGGCGTTGGCTGCGCGAGGATCGGGGGCTGGATCTCCAGGCGCTCGGGCAGCGATGGCACGGCGACCCGCAGCATTTTAAATCCTGGGATGAGGTTTCGATGCCCGGGGAGCATAGCTTCTTCGGGCAGCTTGATGAAGAGGCCTTTCGCATCGGCAGCGGTTGGACCTGGCAGCGGGCTGGTCAAGACGCACCTGCGGCTGGCGGGATCCCTGTGGCGATGCCTCCCTCGCAGGACCAGCAGATCATCCCGGTGGTGCCAGTGGATTTCCGGGTGAAATTCAACGCTGAGGACTGGCGGAAAAAGCAGGCCGGGAAACGTGTTTTCCTCGTCTGCAACGAAGATATGAGACGCTCCACCGTGCAAGTGTGGCTCAACGGAAAAGATCTCGGTGAACACGGGCCAAAAGTCGGTATCAAAGGTCCGTTCGCCCTGGATGTCACCGACCTGTTGCAGCCCGGAGAAAACGACCTGAGTCTTCGCGTTCCCAACGGCCGCATCCTTGGGCCCGTGTTCCTGACCACCCATGAGCCCCGCCCCTATCCATTCCTCGGACGTGAAGCGAACGCCCGGTTCGTGGATCTCGAGTCATGGAAATCCCATGGCATTCTCCGCAACCACGGGCAGATGCTTGAGACGGCACGGGGCGTGGACCCGAATCGTCCGATGATCCTCTCGGCTCCAAGCTGGGCATTTGCCGATGAGGCCTCTGCGATGGCGAGGCAATACGGCCTGGGCCTGCAGAACACCGGACGCCAGGCATTTTATCAGCCTTGGTGTGCCTCGCTGGGGTTGGCGGGGGGGTTCTATGGCACAAGCGAACCCGGGGCAACCACAAAAGATGCCGGCGAACTCAGCCGCTTGCTCGGTTGGATTCTGATCGATGGCGAAAGCAGCCATAATCTGTTCTGGACATTGGAGGACTATCAGCTCGAAGAGAAGAAGTCCGGCTGGTTCACCAAGAACAAGCGGCTTGTCGAGCTGTTCGGCAAGTCTCTGCGGGAGCTGCCGCCGGTGGCAACGCTCCGTTCGACCAAAGGGTTCGAGCTGGACAGCCCGCTTCTTTGGGATTGGGACCTGAACCGGGGCGAGCTCCAGGCGGCCCACTACGACAGCGCGTATGTGACCGAAAAAATGATGGGGACCGGTCTGGCAGCGAAGTTTCCGGTGGTGATTGATGCGGGCACGGAATATATGGACGAGTCCACGGTGAAGGCGATCCGCCATTATGTGGAAGAGGGGGGCACATTCATCGCGCTGCACAATACCGGACGCCACACCCTGCTCGAGCCCGATGCGTGGCCGATCTCCAGCCTCACCGGGTTTAAAGTCGCCTCCGCGTCACAGAACGGCACGATTCGGTTTGAGAAGTCGCTCCCCATCTTCCGCGGCTGGGAAGACCGAAAATTCGAGGGAAGGGGCATTGTTTTGAATTCGGATAAGAACTCGGCGATAATTGCTGACAGGGCACTGCAATCCGCCACCCCGGACGCCCTGGCGCTTGCGCGCTGGCAGGACGGCAGCGTGGCCGTCGGCATGCGCCAGCTCGGCAAGGGACGCATTATCGTGCTCGGCTCCTCCTTCTGGCGCAACGGAAAGGACGTCGCCGGAACCTGGAAGCCGGGCTCGGAGTTGGAGGGAGTATTCCTGGAGAAGCTGCTCTCGGACCTCGGGGTGCAACGCGATGCCAATGCATCGAGCAGCGCCGTCTGGGCACGCAAGTTCACCACCAAAAACGGGCTGCAGGAATGGGCCATCGCGTTCAATTCGAGCAATGCTCCAGTGACCGCCACGGTTTCGTTCAAGGTTTCCAATCGCCCCTCACAGGTCATGGACATGATCGCCCGGCAGCCGGTAGAATTCGAGTATTCGGACGATGGATGGGTCAAGATCCCCGGGGTGAAATTCGAAGCTCATGCCACCCAGGTTTTCGGCGTCAAACGCGCGGATCTCATCGGCGGGCTGCCGTTCTGGTGGGCCGAGAAGGTGAAGTATTGGCAGAAAAATGGCGACAGCCCGGCCCCCGTGCCCGCAGCCGCCAATGCGGGGATCATGCCTGTCGAATTCTGGCGGTTTTCTCACGCAGACGGCTCCGCCATGCCGGATGGCTGGAATCGGCCGGGCTTTGATGACTCGAAGTGGACTGAGCTGGCATTCGGGAAATCAAACCCCGGCATTGACCGCTGGAAAAGCTACGAAGGAAAAGGCATGTATCGGTTCTCGTTCGCCGTGCCGGAAGAATGGCGGGGGAAACGGATCGTGCTGCGGCGTTTCGTCTTTGGCTCCCCACTCACGTTTGGCGAGGGCGTCTGGACTCTGAACGGAACTCCCTTGCCGACTCCGGCTCCCGCCTATCAGCTGCAGCACTCGGTGCTGGACGTGACCGACCAACTGCTCCCCGGCACGAATGTGCTGGCGGTCGAAGTTTGCGGCGGATTTACCTGGCAAGGAAAAAAGCTTTCAGGCCTCGGTGGTGCCGTATCGCTGGAAGCGATCGAGCCTCTGGACGAACGCGTGGACCTCGCTGGCACCTGGGAAGCGGTCCAGGCCGACTACATCGGGCGAAAGGACGTCACGTTGCCCGGAAAAGTTCGATGCAAGTCTCTGGCCCGGGAAATAGAAATTCCGGCGTCGTGGGCGGACCGGGACGTCTTTCTGCAAGTCAGCGGCCCTAGCCCGTGCGTGCATGCCGTTGTCGTCAATGGCCAGCCGATCCGCCCCTCCTCCAGCCACCAGGTGTATTTTGCAAACCAGGAGGAATTCAACCTGGCCCCCTACCTGAGGGACGGACAAAAAAACCGGATCGAGCTGTGGACGTTCGTCGTCACCGCCCGAGGAAAGGAGATCGCGCCGGAAGCGGACATGGAAATCTCCAGCATCCAAATCGGATGCCGAAAATCACCAAACAAAAAGGAAAACTAAAATGAAAGCGGCATTCGTAATCTTGGGGTCCACCTCACTCTGCGGCCATGCTCTAAATATCTAACCAACCTCACATGCAAAATCCCAGCCTTCCACCCATATATTGTTTCAGCAAATTAGATTCCCGATCTGTCACCCACGAGAACCCGACTGGTGCAAGGGGCCTTGGTGGCAAGGATCGCGGGAATGGCAGCGGTCGCAAAGGAGCTCCCGCCATACGCAACATCCAACCCGGGCAGTTGGTGACCTTGTGCGACATCGAAGGGCCTGGCATGATCCGGCATCTCTGGTTTGCCCGGCCGCACCGCAATCCGGAATTCCTGCGCAGCTACATTCTCAGAATTTACTGGGACGACTGCCCGCATCCGTCGGTCGAATGCCCAATCTCCGATTTCTTCGGCGTCGCCCATGGCCGGACCGCGCATTTCATGACCCCGTATCTCGGGATGCCGGAAGGCCGCGGGTTTCAATGCTATTTCCCGATGCCTTTCGGACGGCGATGCCGCATCACGTTTGAAAATGATTCTCCGGATGTCTTGGGAATGCTTTTTTACCAGGTGGATTATACCTTGGGCGATGAGATCACCGATGAGATGGGACGGTTTCACGCCCATTTTCGCCGCCAGAATCCCTGCCCGGTCAGCCAGGATTACTGCCTTTTGGATACCAAGGGATCGCCCGGAATCTTCGTGGGGGCCGTCATCGGAGTCAATGTCATCGGCCCGAATTGGTGGGGCGAAGGAGAAATGAAGTTTTATCGGGACGGGGATACCACCTATCCCACGATCTGTGGAACCGGAGCTGAGGATTATCTTTGTTCCGGCTGGGGAATGGCTCGCCACGAGGCGATTTATACGGGGGTTAATTACAAAAAGACCGATCCTCAAACCCAATGGAACAAGTTTATTTCGTTCTATCGCTTCCATATCCTCGACCCGATCTATTTCCAATCTGAGCTGCGGGTGGAGTTGCAGCAGATCGGGGCACCTGGCGCCGATTTTCTCGGCGACCATGGTGTGGCCAAGCAAGGAGACACCCATGATACCGAGGCATTGAAAGCGGCTTATGCCAAGCTCGGGTGGGTGGGCCCACATGTCCATCCCGGCATGAGCGACTGGCTATTTGACAGGTCGGACGATTATTGCTCGGTGGCATTCTGGTATCAGAAGGTCACGGCGACGCCTCTGCCTCCCATTCCGTCGAGGGAGGACCGCATCAAGGGAATTGCTTTGCAGGAATGGGAAATAAGCTAAACGAAATCATGAAAGAAGAACGACTGCCTAAATTCGAACTCGACCTCTATTTAATATCCCTGGGAGATTCGCTGGCGGAACATGGCCGCTTGCATCCCCAGATCCAACTCTTCGGCTTGCCGGTGGAGGAATGGGCTGGCCCCGGCTATGCCATCGGCGCATTGTTTGATCCTTATGTCCTGACGGCTCCGCTGAAGCCGTCCACGGTTTATCTGGAGTGGCCGGATGAGATAAGCCAGTCGATGACGAAACACGTTCCGTGTTCCGCTACAGGAGAAACCTTGCCTGGGATCAAGTGGATTGAAACGCGGGTGTCGCAGAAGGAGAAAATCACGTTCCGCGTCAATTCGCACCGGTCTCCGGAGTTATTGCTGCCGATGCTCTGGGGCGGGGTGGAATACCATCGTTTCGAGACGACAAACGACTGGCAGATCCAGGCGACCGTCGCCGAATGTCCTGCTTTGGCGGTGAGGGACGGGGCAGCGCTCTTCGCTTTCAATCCGCTGAAAGTGATCCATCGCTATCTGAACATGGCCGATCCCACAACCACCCGCGACCTGACAGATTTGCTGGTCAAAGCCGTGCTGGGCGCCTCGGGGATCGATCGAGACCTCGATGACGACGATCTCCGTCGCGATTTTCACGCGCTGGGTGTCAGTTCGTTGTTGCTCGGACAGATGCACAAAGCGGTCGGGCAATCCTGGAGCGTGGAGGATTTCGCCGCAGATTTGCGGGCGGCTGCTGCAGCCTATGTCGAGGGAGATCGCGATCGGGCGCGGGAAATTCTTGGAGTCCTTTTCGCGCGGTTTGCGGATAGCCGCAAGCGACTGGTGCCGGTGCCGGTTTATATCATGGTGATGCCGCACGGTGGGATTCTGTTCGAAAACGAAGGTTATGCGGAATACGACAGCCCGGAGTTGGCGGCCCGCGCGCTTAACCTCTTCCTGGACTGGCAGGAGCGGTTCGGTTTCCATTTTGCGCCGGACATCGGGGCAGGCACGCTTGAGGAGTTTGCCAAGAGCTATCCCAAGACGATTCAGCGCTTCCGGCAGGCCTGGGAGAAAGGGGCTGTGGAATTTGTCAATGGCAGCTACGCGCAGCCCTATAGCCAGCTCTGGGACCTGTGGGATCAGGAGAAACAGTTCGAAATCGGCCTGAAGACATTTGACGAATTGTTCGGTCGCCATCCGAAAGTCTATGCCTCCCAAGAAATCGCCATTCACCCGGCGATGCCCGATTTGCTGAAAAAATATGGATTCGATTACGCCGTCCACCGGTCGCAGAACCTCGGGCTTGCGCCGATTGATGCGGCGGCATTGATCGAGTGGCGGTCGCCCGCGGGCGCCGGGGTGCGAACCCTGCCGGCCCACCCGCTCAGAAGCGAGCGACGGGGAGGCGAAATCTGGAGGCATTTTCCGGTTCTCTTGACCAGTGAACGAAACAAGGGACTGCCGTTCATCGCATTGACCAGCCTGATGGACCAGACGTTCATCGACATCTACAACGAGGAAATCTTACGGGCCAATCACTATGCCTCCGTCTGGGGGGAGTTTGTGACTCCGTCGGAATTCTTCGAAAAGACGAAGGCGAACGCTGCCGAACCCCGGTGCTACACACTGGATCAATACTATTATGAGCTGGATCTCTCGGGGAATTCGATTCACGGCCACCAGACCGGCGGGTATTCGAGCGAGCAGGCGTTCATGTTCAAAGAAAGCCATAGGCTGCGGGAGCTCGATAAACAGGGAGCTGTGCCGGAGAGCGATCTGAAACGGCTGCTCAACCAGGAGGCTCATGATTGCTATATCATTCCCTATTTTGCCACGGGATATTTCATGGAAGGCGGGATGACCGATTACGATGGCCCCCGCTATCGTTCCAGCAATGATCATCCCCGTGGTCTGAACCGGTATATCCGCGACGCAGCCGGGTATCCTAAGACTTTCAGTGACCACGCCCCGTTGCGCCCCGAGCCCTGTCTGATTCAAGGGGGCATGCTTTCATCCAGCGGGAAAAAAGTGGAGGTCGATCTCAAAACCGGGGCCGTCGTGAGTTTGGCCGGCAAGAATGTCTTCCTCGGGGCTTTGAAATACAATGGCGTCGCATTCGAGGTGCAGGAGGTGAGAGGATCGGACGAACGGCTCTGCTTGTCCGGCCAATTGCCAGGCTTCGGTGGAGTTGTGGTCGAGTATTTCATAAATTCCGGTTGGCTCTATGGCGAGGTCTCGTGCCCCGTGATGGATCATCGTTGGGAGGATACCAAAATCACCTGGAAGGATGCGGTTTATCTCGAGCATTCCAAGTCCCCGCAAGCCGGCGTGGTGAGGACCGTTTCAGGAGTGGCGCAGCCTACGGTTCTCGAGCGGTTTCATTCATTGGATGTGCTGGATATTCGCGAAGCCAACTCGGTCGTGCAGCTCAAGCACGGAGGGAATATCTTCTTCCGACAGACGTCCACCGCCGTCCAGAACCGGCTCTGGTGCTACGACGAGTTTTGCGACCGCTTCTATTGGGCTGTTTCATTGGAGGCAGAATGAAATACCGCCTTGATATGGTTCATCACAATCCGGGCGAGCGGCCGTTTCAATCGGCCTTTCTCGATCCGGATCACCTTGTTGCGCAGGGATACACCGGCCAAGTCTTCAAGCACATCAACTGCATTGCCACCTTTCGCGCACTCGGCGAGGACTTCTTTCCCGAGGGCTCGGAGGAGCGGGCTTGGCTGGATCCGTTCACGGCCGCGATCGAGGCCGAGATTCGCGCCGCAAAGGCGGCCGGCCTTCAGGTGTTCTTCCACATTGATCTGTTCGTCCTGCCGAAGCGCCTCATAGAGCGGTTTCGCGACCGGCTTTGCGAACAGGATGGCCGCATCTCGCTGGATCAGGACTTCACATTGGAGGTCCATCGCGTGTTGTTCGACGAACTGTTTGAGCGCTACCCGATGATGGACGGCTTTATCATCCGCCATGGTGAAACTTACCTGTATGATACGCCATTTCACGCGGGCAACGGTCCGATCCCGTTGCACGGGCCGTATGCCGAGCCTGAACGTGAGCATGATCGGTTTGTCAAGTTGATAGGGTTCCTTCGTGAGGCTGTCTGCGTGCGCCATAACAAGACCGTGATCTTCCGCACATGGGACTGGCATCCCGATAAATTCCACGCGAGCGCCGACTATTATCTGGCGGTGACGGATCGCATCGAGCCGCATCCGAATCTGCTTTTTAGCATCAAGCACACGGCAATGGATTTTTACCGCCACATCAAGCCCAATGAGGCGCTGGGGAGGGGATGCCATCCGCAAATTATCGAGGTTCAATGTCAGCGGGAGTTCGAGGGGAAGGGTGCCTATCCGAACTACGTCATGGACGGCGTTATTAACGGTTTTGAGGAAATTCCGAAGAAAATCGGACTAAAGGATGTCGCGGGTAATCCGCTTATCCAGGGCGTTTATACATGGTCGCGCGGCGGAGGTTGGTTTGGCCCCTATTTGCAGGATGAATTCTGGCCGGCCCTCAATGCGTTCGTGATCTCCCGGTGGGCTTGTCATCCCAACCAGACGGAAGAAGAGATCCTGCTGCAATTCGGCCGTGAACGACTCGGGTTAACGGACGCGGATGCGGCCGCATTTCGGCGGCTGTGCCTGCTTTCGGCCCGTGCCGTGCTCAAGGGGCGCTATTGCGAGGCATGGGATCGGACGCTGAATGGGATCCGAACCCCGGTGGGCCTCTGGATGCGAGATGACAGGTTGGGCGGCCTGTCCCAATTGGCGGAGGTTTTTGCCTATCTCTATGAGCAGGATCTGTTCGCGGTGGCGCTGCAGGAAAAGGCCGAAGCAGTGGCTTTGTGGGAGGAAATTTTCGGGTTGTTGGCGGGGATCCATTTCCCTGACAAGGCGCAGGGGGAACGATTGGCCACATCCGTCCACTACGGCTTGAGGTTGTTTCGTGTGGTAAAGGCAGGCTGGGAGGTCATGGCACTCGGCTATGGTGCCGACCGGACAGGCCAATTTCCGGCCGCGCAAATGAGAGCCGCCATTGAATCTTATGATCAGGCGTGGAAATCGTATCGGGAGGTTGTTGGTATGAAGGGCGCGGCATCACTTTATCATGGGTTTTACTTCGGCCTTCCCGGTGAGCCTGAAGTCCCGGGATTGGATGCCACAGTTGATCGATATCGGGAAAGATGCGATGCAGCCACTGAACTCACCGCCCTCTGACTTCCGGGTAGGGCCAGCCCAATCCTGCGGTGAGCGGCTCAGACCGGCCATGCATCGCTGCGGAACGGGGAGGCGGGAAGGCCCTCTTCGTTGCAGAGGTTGCAGCCTTCGGGGTTATCGGCCCATGCGTAGCGGACGGCGACAGGCTCCGGAACTTCGGTGCAGCTGACGGAGATCGTTTCCCCTTCGATCAAGGCTTCAGCCCATCGAAAGACACGGTCTCTGCCCGCAAGCGCGAAGTGTCGCAGAGGTTTCTCCCGCGAAGTCAGCCCTTTGCCGACATGGCGGAACGAACACCTCACCCGCCCTCCCGCTTCGATTTTTATGCCGGAAAACAGCGGCCCCGAAGGCAAGACGTCGCGGCCATAAGTTCCGGCCAGCGCGAGCCGGGCCAATCGAAGCCCGACATCAAGCTTGTTGGCCGGGTGAATGTTCAGGGGCTCGCCGATGTCAACAGCCACCGCCATTGCTGTGGCGGGTTCGGACGTCACCTCAAGCTGGGCCTCGCGCAATTCCGCCCAGGTGCTTTTTGTCGGCTGGCAGGGCGGCTCGCCGAAGTTTGCGAGCTGGACTTGCAGGAGGGAAAAATCGCCCTGTCCCCAGGCACGGCGCCAGTCCTGAATCATCAAGCGAAGCAGTCGAGCGTAGAGGCTGGCTTCTCCGGCGTTGGATTCGCCCTGATACCAGATCACGCCGCGCAGGCCATAGGGGATCAGCGGGGCCAGGCGATTGTCAAAGAGGATGTGAGGAGAGTTGTGATTTTCCGCTCCCCACTCCGGTTGCGGCGGCGCGACCTGCCCCCAGTCGTATTCGATGCCGTAGCGCCAGCCTCCGCCAAGCGGTAAAAACTCGGTGCCGCTGCCCGTCGGGCGAAGGCACATAAGGCTGGCTGGACCGGTGATGCCTCCGTCATGAACATGGGACCTGGCGCGCACGGCGATGACGACCCGCCCGTCGGGACCGACGAGACGCTCCGGGACGGGATAGACGCGGTGTTTGCACCAGGCGTCCGGGGTTTCCCATCCCGTGGAGCCCACGAGTTCGCCGTTCACCCAGGTTTCATCATGCTTGTCGATGGCCCCGAGGGATAGCTCGAGATCCCGTCCTCGCCAAGACGCCGGTATTTCCTCAGTGCGGCGAAACCAGAAAACTCCGCTGTGTGGATGACCCTGCTTGTTCCAGTGGCCCGGAATCATCATTTCGGGCCATGAAGAATCGTCCCAACCTGCCCCGGCCCAGCCGTGTCCCAGTCCGAGGTTGCCGGGGTCCTGCGGCGCGTCGGTGCGCTCCCACTCCGCAAATGATTTTGCGGCACCTGTGCGTGAGAATTGCCAGACAAGGGACTCGTAGAACCCGATCTCGTCGCGCCCAGAGGGATCCTGCATCAATGCCTCCCGGCTCATCCAGGCTTGCACGCGGGATCCCCCGCAAGCATTGCAAATCAATCCGACGGGAACGCCGAGCACACGGTGAATTTCGCGCCCAAAATACCCGCCCGCCGCAGAGAATGCAGCCAAGGATTCCGGAGAGCAAACCGTCCAGCGTCCATCGACGGAATCGGCGCGTCCCAACCGGGCCGTTGTTGTCACCGTGAGCAGGCGCACAAGGGGAAGTGCCGGGGCATCCGCCGTCCAGTCCGGTCCGGATTGCTCCAATTTCCACTCCATATTTGACTGTCCGGAGCAAAGCCAGACGTCACCTGTCAGAAGGTCGGTGATCTCGGCACGGCCGGAAGGGGCTTCAACGATCAGCGCGTGCGGTCCCCCTGCAGGAATCGGCGGCAGCCGGAGCATCCAATGGCCCCGGCTGTCCACGGTTGTCCGGGCTTTGTGGCCGGCCAGGCATGCCGCAACGCTCTCCCCCGGCTCTCCGATCCCCCAGACCGGAAGCGGGAGATCCCGTTGCAGAACCGCATGATTTTGAAAGATGGATGCCAATCGCATATGTGGAGAGCAATGTGTATATTCTGTAGAAATACGTTAACAACAAAAAAGTGTTTCTACGGTTTTCTATCAAGAAAATTATAGGCGTGGCAACTTACCCTGAAAATCTCCAGGCCGATTCCAGATCAGCCGGGCATCCCGCCACGCTGCGCGCAAAAGATGGATGGAACCTTAAACCTTGAGCCCGCCCCGGGCATCCCTCGGTTTCAAATTGTTTAGCCTTCGAAATTGTCGGGAAAAATATCCGGCATCTTGAAAACCGACCCGGTAAGCGATTTCCGCGATGGTCAGATTTGTGTCCCGCAGCAGAGTTTTCGCCTGCTCGATGCGGGAGGCATTCCGGTATTCGACGGGGGTGAGGCCAAACGCAGAGCGGAAGGACCGGCAAAGATGGGCGTAGCTGAACCCCAATGTTTGCAACAGTTCCTGAATCCCGAGTTCGGAACGGATATTGGCATCGAGCAATCCCTTGACCGCGCGCGCCAGTTGGAAATGGATTTGCCGGGCATGTGATGGATCGTGGCTTTTCGAGTGCTGAAAAAGATGGGCCATCAACTCAAGAAAGCTGGCGCGCGCGGTTGTCTGTCCCTGCCGCGTTCCAGATTGCCAGCGATAAAAAACTGTTTCCACCAGCCCGGGCACCGGTCCGTTCATGGAAAACGATCCCTGGAAGACGGATTTGGGAACGAACCCTGGTGCCGTCACGATATTCCCCGCTGCCGGCCGGCGGGGGGTATAATACCACATTTGTCGCCCGGCTTGCTTTTGGCGGGGCATCCAGTCGAAATGGATGCAGGATCGAAAAACCGACCGGTGGCAGACGGTGCTGTGTTCCTGGTTCGGGGGAATGATCAGATAGTCGCCGGCCTTCAGGCCCGTGCATTTTCCGTCCATGCTCACATCGCACGAACCCTTCGTGACAATCACCATTTCATGGTCGTGCAAAAAGCGCGCCGGCTCCACTGTTCCGGCACCCCAGGCCCCGCGCCAGAGGACGCGCATGCTGGGGCAGATTTTATCCATCCACCCGTCGGTCATAGATTCATTCTAAGATCATTTCTGTCGGATAGAAATCATTTTTGTCCGGTTTGAGATTTTTGAGCGCGCGGCCAGGATGGCTTGGTGAAATCTTTCCGGGCTTCTTCCCCGACAATAAATGCGTGCGGGTCGGTTCAGGCTCCCGAACTCAACAATTGGTCTCAAAAGTGTTTCCGGCGGATCCTTGTGGATATGCACATCCCCGACTGGGATGAGCGGTTTCTATCGAAGCTGGATGCCGATACCTATGTGAAGACAGTCGCGAAAGGGAAGAGCGGCGGGATCATGCTGTATTGCAACTCCCATGTCGGGCCGACGCTGTATCCCTCGAAGCTGGGGCCTGTCCACAAGGCGATTGGGAATGGCGACTTTGTCGCTGACACCCTCGCGGCCGCTCGGCGGAAAAAGCTGTTTGTCGTGGCGTATTACAGTGCGGTATTCAACAACGCGGCATTTCTCGAGCACCCCGATTGGCGGATTCTCCCGCACCAGGGGGAGTCACTCTACCTGGAGAGCCGCTACGGCACGTGCTGCCCGAATTCCCCATATCGGGATTTTGCGGTGGCCCAGACCGAAGAGTTCTGTGGCCGCTACGAGTTCGATGGCGTGTTTTTTGACATGCTATTTTGGCCCTACACCTGCTACTGCCCGCACTGCACCGCGCGATTTTTGAAAGAAGAGGGCCATCCAATCCCCACGGTGATCGATTGGAACAACCCGCTCTGGATGGCGTATCAGCGTGCCCGTGAACGATGGATGAGCGAGCTGGCCGGGCTGCTGACTTCGGCGGCGCGGCGCACACGGCCCGCCATGACGGTGACCCACCAGCTCAGCCCGGTGCTGCACGGCTGGCGCACGGCGATGCCCTATTCCCTCACCGAGCACTGCGATTACGCCAGCGGCGACTTTTACGGCCCTCCGATCCAACAGAGCGTCGTCTGCAAAATCTTCGAGGCGATTAGCGTTCGCAAGCCGTTTGAATTCATGACATCGCGGTGCACGGATCTCCGGGATCATGTGACGATGAAGCGGATCCCGGAGATGGAGATGCAGGCATTTCTGGCGCCTGCGCACGGGGGGGCTTTCATGTTCATCGACGCCATTGACCCGGACGGCACGCTCAATCCCCGCGTTTATGACCGGATCGGAGGCATCTTTTCCAAGCTGACTCCTTACGAGGAATTCCTGGGAGGCGACCTCGCAGCCGACGTCGCGATCTACGTGAGCTCCGAATCCCGGTTCGACTTTCGCGAAAACGGAACGCCGGTCGGAGCGTCGTCGGAGCGTGCGGATAACATGACAACCGAATTGGGAATGCCGCATATGGCGGCGGTCTTCGGGGCTGCCCGGAGCCTTCAGGAAGCGCACATTCCGTATGCGGTCGTCACTCAGAGAAACCTTGAGCGACTCAGCGGCTACCGCGTGATCGTGCTGCCCAATGTTCTTGTGATGTCAGACGTGGAAGTGGAAGCGTTCCGCGCGTATGTCGCCGGGGGAGGGGCCCTGTATGCCAGCGGCTACTCGAGCCTGGTGGCGGACGACGGCACCCTGCGCGGGGATTTCGGACTGGCGGACGTCTTTGGCGTCTCGGGCCATGCGATGATGGACCATGCCCTGTCGTTTTTTGCTCCGGTGGAGAAACAGTTTGCATCCTCCGTGCTACCTCAGGAGCACCTGATCCATCGCGGTGGCTGGATCGCCATTCAAAACCGCACGGCAACGGTTCTCGCAGATCTCACACTGCCATGGTGTCCGGAAAATGAAGGCACAGTATGGAAGCCTTCATTTTCCAGCATCCACAGCAACCCTCCGGGATTGGCCGCCCTTGCGCCGGGAGTTACCTTGAACCGGCATGGGCGCGGATGCGCCTGCTACGCCGCGGGCTCTATCGAGGCGGAACCGCAGAAGATCAACCGCTCAGTGTTTGCGCTGCTGATCCGGCGGCTCCACGGCGGGACAATCTCTATCGAAGCCGAGGCCCCCGCCTTTGTGGAGCTCACCGTTTTCGACAAGCCCGCAGAGAACCTTCTGAACCTGAGCCTCGTCTCCTTGCGTCAAAATGAAGAGCCGATTCCCTGCCAGGGAAAAGTCCGCGTGCGGCTCGGAGAAAGCCGCCGCATCGCGGCGTTGCGCTCCCTGCCGGAACGGCGCAATCACCCGTTCAGCGAAATCCCTGGCGGGATCGAATTCACGTTCTCTGACTTCAAAACCTTTTCCATGTTTGAACTCGAATACAACCAACCAACACCATGAATACAAAATCCATAGCATCATTAGCCCTCGAACAAGGACAAGGCATTGTCCGCCTCGCTCCCACCTGGGTCCCCCGGTTCTACTGCGTTCCCGGGCGTCGCATCAAGTTGCACCCCGACGATTACTACGCCCTCGGCAGTGCCCGGGGCGGGTTTGACGAGCGCTGGCTGTCGTCCGCCACCCCTGCTGACAACGGGCCGCTGACCGCTCCGGACGAGGGGTTGAGCTACATCACCTTCGAGGATCGGGGCGGCACGCAGAGAGTTCTCTTCCGCGATGCGGTGGAGGAATTGCAGGGGGCGCTCATCGGCGAAAGGCTTTGGAGTGGGCACCGGTGCTGGCCGATGTATTCCAAGTTCTTTGATAATATGGGGGCATTGCCGCATCACGTTCACCACCAGGACCAGCATGCGAAGCTCGTCGGTCAGAACGGAAAACCCGAGGCGTATTATTTTCCGCCACAAATGAATAATCATGGAGGCGATTTCCCCTACACATTCTTTGGCGTCGAGCCGGGAACAACGAAGGACGCGATCCGCGAGACGCTCATCAACTTTACCAAAGGTGACAACAAAATCACGAACCTCTCGCGGGCCTACCGGCTGGAGGCTGGGACCGGCTGGGATGTCCCTCCCGGCATCCTCCACGCGCCAGGGAGCTTTTGCACCTACGAGCCGCAACGGAATTCCGACGTCTATGCCATGTATCAATCGCTCGTCGGCAACCAGCTCGTGCAGGAGGATTTGCTGTGGAAGGATTGCCCTGCGGATCGCCGGGGCGATTTCGACTACCTGATCGAGGTTCTGGACTGGGAAGCCAACGTGGATACCGACTTTGTCGCGCATCACTTTATGCGGCCCAAGCCGGTCAAACCGCCGGAGAAGACGCCCGGATATGTCGAAAAATGGATCTGCTACCGGTCCTCCTATTTCAGTGCCAAGGAGCTGACGGTGCTGCCAGGGCAGACCGTCACGATCAAGGACAGCGCCGCCTATGGAGTCATTTTCGTCCAGGGACACGGCACGCTCGGCATCTGGCAGGCCGAGGCGCCAACGCTCATACGCTACGGCCAGCAGACGTCTGATGAGTTTTATGTGAGTGAAAAAAGAGCCCGCGAAGGAGTCGTCATCAAGAACCCTTCGGCGACCGATCCCCTGGTCATGCTGAAACACTTTGGCCCAGAAAACCCCGATCTCATTATCGGATTATAGGCTTCTTAATTCCCTTGGGTCCACTGGTAAACGCATTGTGAAAGTCTGATGAGGAAATGCGTCTGGAAAGCGTCTGTGCAGCGGGAGTCCCGGCAACGGTCAGTATCAAACTCGCCTTGCCGCCGAATGATCGAACTCCAATTGCAGTAGATCGAAACAACAAAAAGCATGAGCAATACAGACAAAATGTCCCAGCACCGGGTTGCCACCATCGAACCGTGGCACATCACCGAAGAAGAGTTCCGCCCCGAACGAAACGAGATCGCGGAGTCCCTGTTTTCCTTGGCGAACGAATACATGGGGACGCGCGGGAACTTCGAGGAAGGGTTCGGGGGAGAAACCCTCTGCGGCTGTTACATCGGCGGCATCTACGTCAAGGAGCAGCAGACGTATACATGGAAGCGGAAAGCGTTTCCCGATTCCACCAATTCCTTGGTGAACACCGCGAACTGGCTGGAGATCCTCGTCGAGGTGGACGGAGAGTCTCTCGATCTCCATTCTTCCCAAGTCTCTGAATACCGGCGGTCCCTCGACATGCGGCAGGGAATTCTATCGCGCCAGTTGGTGTTCACCACGCGGAGCGGTGCCGTGACCCAACTGTCCTGGGAACGTTTCGTGAGCCATGATGACCCGCACCTCGGAGCGATCCGGTTGACCGTTCAGGCGATCGGGCACGCGCGCCCGGTGAAATTGACCTTTACGATTGATGGGAAGAAGGAAAACCGGGACCACGCCACCTGCCAGGTTCACACCCGGACGGTGCTTCAGGGCGCAACGGACTCCGATGCTTTTCTCCTGAGCAACATCCTGACGACCGGACAATATACGATTCACCGGATGCACATCGAGCCGCCTGCTCTGCGGGATCTCCGTCGTGAATATTTAAAATCAGACAAGCGGATCGCCAGCGTTTTGACGTTCACTCCGGAGCCGGGAGTGGAGCACGTTTTTGACAAAATGGTTTCCGTCTGGACAAGCCGCGATGCCGGGTATCCGTATGGCCTGATCCCGAAAAGCGAGAATCGGACGACCGTGGATGCGAACCAGGAAAAAGAGATTGTGGATTTTGTCCTGGCGAAAAGCAGCGAAAACCTGGCGCTCTATGTGGGCGGGGGATACTCGCGGGCGCTCGTCGCTCACTCGCAAAAAGTGGCCCATCTCTGGGATCGCTGTGACATCGAGATCGAAGGCGATCCGTCCGCCCAGCAGGGGATTCGCTATTGCAGCTTTCAACTCCTGAGTGCGTATCGCGGGCAGGACAGCTTTTTGAATATCGGCCCGAAAGGATATTCCGGCGAATGTTACAACGGGAGGACCTTCTGGGACACGGAGAGTTACTGCCTGCCCTTCTACCTGTTCAACAACCCGGACTCCGTTAAAAAGCTGTTGGAGTATCGCTACAACGGACTGGATGCAGCCCGTCGGCAGGCGAAAGAGTTTGGATATCGCGGGGCCCTTTTTCCGTTTCAAACGATGGATGGCACTGAAGACACGGCGGTATGGGAATACTGGATGGGAGAGATCCACATCAACGCCATCATCGGATACGCGATTTTCGTCTACACCCACGTCACCGGCGACAAGTCCTATCTTCAGACCCACGGCGCGGAGATGCTGATCGAGCTGGCCAGGTTCTGGAGCAGCCGGGCGACATTCATTCCGTTCCGCAACGGATACGCCATCAACCGGGTCATGGGGCCGAACGAGTTTGCCCAAGGGGTAAACAACGACTGGTATACCAACTACATGGCCAAGTGGCTGCTGGAATACGCCGTGCAAGCCGTGACAGAAGTTCAAGTCGAGGCCCCGGAGCATTTCAACGAGGCGATACGGAAGACCGGGTTTGAGCCAGCCGAGCTGGACTTTTGGAGGACAGTCGCCGAAAAGCTCATCCTGATCTACAATCCCGAGCTGGATGTTTTCGTTGAGAACGACATCTATCTTTCTCTGGATCCGATGAGCCGCGAGGAACTGGACCGGGACCGCGATTACCCGATCGAGCGCAAGTGGACGATCCCGAAGATCCACAGCCAGCAGATCTCGAAACAGCCGGACGTCCTGCTCGCGATGTTCCTGCTGCGTGACCGCTTCACGGCCCACGAGAAGTGCCGGAACTATAGTTTTTACGAACAGCGCTGCGTCCACACCTCATCGCTGTCTCCGTCCATTCATTCGATTCTCGCCTGCGATGTCGGGCGCTACAATCAGGCCTACGAATATTATTTGTGGAGTTCGCGCCTGGACCTCGACAACTTCAACAACAATACCGAGGAGGGATTGCACATTTCCTCGATGAGCGGCACGTGGCTGAACATTGTCTGCGGGTTTGGCGGGCTCACCTATACCGGGCCGCTGCTGGAATTTTCACCCATCCTTCCGCCCGGATGGAACGCTTACCGGTTCAAGTTTGTTTACCGCGACCGCACGATCCAGGTCCGCGTCAATGGGGCCGAGGTGAGCCTGTGCCTGCTGGCGGGCGATAAGATCGCCGTGAAACTTTATGGCCAGGAAGTGGAGTTGAGTCGCGAGCCTCTGACAGCGCCGATCTCGCCCGCCTTCCTGAACCGCCCGCAGCCCAAGGCGATCCTCTTCGATCTCGATGGCGTCATCGTGGATACCGCCTGTCTGCATTATCGTGCGTGGAAGCACATCGCCGATCAGGAAGGGATATTCTTCGATAGCCACGTCAACGAACGCCTCAAGGGCGTCAGCCGGCGGCAGAGCCTGGATATCATCCTGGAGCATGCGCCACGTTCCTACAGCGAGGAGGAAATCGAGGTGCTGATGCGGACAAAAAACGACATCTACGTCGAATCCCTTCAAACCCTGACTGAGCAGGATATCCTGCCTGGCATTTCCGCCCTCCTTGACGAGTTGCGCGCGACCGGCTTCAAGACCGCCATCGTCTCCGCCAGTCGCAATGCCGGAGTCATCCTGAAACGAATCGGACTGGCAGGACGCTTCGATGAGGTCGTGACCGGCGAGCATACAAAGATGTCCAAACCCGATCCGGAGTGTCTGCTGGTAGCCTCGCGACTCCTCGGCATCCCCGCTGAGTCCTGCGTGGTCATCGAGGATGCTGCCGCCGGTGTGAAAGCTGCGCTGTCTGCCGGCATGAAGAGCATCGGCATCGGCGACAAGACGCTCCTCCACCAAGCCGACTACACCCTCCCCTCCACCCGCTACCTCAGCCTCGAAAAAGTGCGGGCGCTTTACTGATCCAAGTCGGTGATCTCGTCCACCTCGCGCCATACCGTGTGTAATTTCCACCGTAAAGAAGAATGGCGACGGATAGCACTGGCGGAACTTCCGTCACTCGTATAGGAATCTCACACGCAACAAGCCTTATCTCACCTCGGTAAAAATATTGAAAATTGAACACTACACCATCGGCATGGGCGACCGTTTCGCCCATCAGGGCTGCGCCCAATTGCGCGCCGTCATTCAGGCCCGCGATTTTGGCATATCGGTTCATCCGGTCTGGAACAAATCCAACCGTGAACACACCATCGTTCACAGTAAACCAGATGATCTGCGATCCGAAGCAGATGCTGCGGTCGCGGCGCTTGGATGGAGTGAAGCCTACCACGTGGACGCGGATCACATCGGGCTCAAAACAGTGGACGGGTTTTTGAATGCGAGCGATTTCTTCACCCTGGACGTCGCGGATTTTGTTGGCAAACCATCCGTCGGAACGGCGCGATTCCAGGACTTTGTCCGAAAATGGGGAAGCGAAGTTCAGATCCCCGGCATGGGGCGGCCACTGGGTCTGAGTCCTGCGGCCATTGAGAAGTCTGCGGCCAAATTTCTCCAAGCCATGGTCGAAGCCGGCGCGATTTATCGGCACATTCTCGCCAATAAACACAACGGGGATTTTGTCGTCGAAGTGTCGGTGGATGAGACCGATTCCCCGCAAACTCCGGATGAGCTTTTTCTCATCCTCGCCATGCTGGCCATGGAGGGCGTGCCGGTGCAAACGATCGCCCCGAAATTCACCGGGCGCTTCAACAAGGGGGTCGATTACGTTGGCAACCTCAATCAGTTTGAAAAGGAATTCGACGAGGACATTTCGGTGCTGGCCTTCGCAGCCAGGGAATTCGGCCTGCCCGCCTCGCTCAAACTCAGCGTCCATTCAGGCAGCGACAAGTTCTCGATCTACCCGCTCATTAACAAACTCATCAAAAAGCACGGCTGCGGACTTCATGTCAAAACGGCGGGAACGACGTGGCTGGAGGAAGTGATCGGTCTCGCGGAAGCCGGAGGAGATGGGCTCGCCATCGCAAAGGAAATCTACGCCGGTGCCCACGCCCGATTCGGTGAGCTGACCGCCCCTTATGCCACGGTCATCGATATCGCGCCCGACAAGCTTCCTCCGGTCGCAATAGTCGCGTCATGGACTTCAGAGCAATACGTCGCGGCGCTACGGCACGACCAGCATTGCCCAGACTACAATCCGCATTTCCGCCAATTGATCCACGTCGGATTCAAAGTCGCAGCCGAACTTGGCTCCCGCTACACCGACGCCCTCAAAGCGAATGCTGAAATCGTTGGCTCCAACGTGACAAGCAACCTCCTCGAAAGGCACATCAAGCCGATTTTTGGATAGAGCAAAGCAGCGACACCATGAAACACCGCCCTGCCCTTGCCCCTGATTTTGTCCCAGCCGTTCTCTGGAACAGAAGCTACGCTGCCAAGGTGGCAATAACCCCCGGCTCAAAGCCATTGGCCATCAGCTTTGGAGCGGGGGGTTCCACGGCCTAGGTTTACCGGACAACCGTGCTTCCGCACACGGCGGAAAACTCGGCGCTCGACATCTGGTATTGATGGAAATTTGGTGCGGTCCCTCGCTTCATGGGGGTGAAGTGATATGCAGACACTTTTCTTTGGGGAGGGGTGTCTGCTGGGACCGCGCCATTTTTCAAGAACTATTTCATGTGATTTGTTCTACTATGCATCCACTCCTGTACGCTCAATGAGAAACATCCGACGTGTTTTCGGTGTGACCACCATTCTGGCAGTGGTGGTAGCAACATTCGTCTGGTTCCAAGATGAGGTGTCGGGACCGGACATGACGGGATTCGATTCGCAGGAGATGGGCCGCTTGGAATCTGCCATGTGGCGGAGCTACTACGAAGGGCACTGGATTCAACTCGCATGCCAAACGATGGAAGGGGCCTGCGGGCAGTATCGGTTTTCGTGGTGGGATGGATCGCGCTCGTCTCTGCACGCGTCGCGAGCGGCGCTGTTCTTCCGCAAAAACACCGACGATCCGAGGTGCCTGCCGGAGCTGGATCAATATTTCGCGATCATTTCAAATGCGACTGGCCAGAAGTTTGATATCCGCGCGGCAGCCTCACTGGAATTGCAATGGTGGAAAGAGCGCCGTCAGAACGTGGCCCCCGAGGATTACGCCAACACCATCGCGCGGGCGACGGCACTGGTTTACGGGGTGCCGGAGGAGACGGTGCTGCCCGCAGCCGGGATGCGGGCCGAGGCGATGGCCTACCGCGACGCCCGGCGGGACGGAAAGATGAGCGACGCCGACTGGCAGGAAATCGCCCGCCAACTCATGTTGGCTTATGCCTCGTTGAAGGAGGCTGTGACAAATGGCCGGTGAGTTCATTCCCTTCGGCCCGGACTCCATGATGTGGAGGATCAACCGCGAGCGGATTGTGCTCCTTGCAGGCCCGGCCGCGGCAGTCCTGCAAGTGGCGCATCCGCAGGTCGCCATGGGAGTCGCGGCACACAGTAAGTTTCGAACGGACTCGATCGGCCGACTGAACCGAACCTTGGAAGCCGTGTATTCCGTGGCCTTCGGCACGAGCGAGGAAGTCGAGCGCGTGCGTGATGGTGTGGCCCACGCCCGCTTCTTCGCATCCTGAAGGTTGTTCTTCTTGATGTAGTCCCAAAGCTTCTTGGTCATTGCGCTGCGGGGCAGCGGCTTTGAGCCGACGATGACTGCGAGCACTGCATCCGGCTGGATGGGTTTCATCAGCGCCGGGTTCAGTTTGCGGGCGGGTTTCGAGGCGGGGGAGGCGGCACTCACTTTGCGGCCAACATTTTCTCGAAATCCCGGAGCACCTTGCGGGGGCCGACATACTCGCCGTTCACGTAAGACTCGGCGACCAGGTTTCCGCCGGCATCGAAGACGACCAGGCTCGGGATTCCGGGACCTCCCTTTCCCACAATCGGATTGCCCATCCGGATCGAGCCAAACTCCAGCGCCGGCCACGGCATTTTGTCTTCGACCATGTATCCCTGCATCTGGGACTCGGAACGGTCAGCGCTGACAAAAATCAGCTCGAACAATTCGGACTTCGAGGCATTCCGTTTATACCATTTCACGAGATCCGGCGTGAAATTCCGGCAGGGACCGCACCAGGAGGCGGAGTAGTAAACCGCGATGTATTTCTTGCTTGCGAGGGAATCCGATTTGAACGGCCCGAGCTTTTTTCCCTCCAGGGCGACCAGGTTTGAGAGGCTTGCCCCGATGACGTTTTGGATCTTCGATTTCGGTGCGGGAGTTGGAGATGCGGATGCTGTCCGAGGGGTTGGCGTCGGGGTTGCGGCAGCCGCTGCCGCCTGGTTTTTTGCCTGTTGGACATCGCGGGCCTCTTTGACCGCTGCCGCTTTGACGAGAAGGTCTGTTTCTCCCACCGCCACCGTTGCCTGAGATCCGCCAACATCAATCGTAACACTCTCGGGACCGACCGCGCTGAGCGGATATTCCCTCCCGGCAGGAAGCTTCATCGATCCGGACGTCTTGCCCGCGATGATAACGGGAGCCTCAAGGGGAACGGATACCACGACGGTCTTCGGCCAGAGCGAGCGGTCTGCGGCAATTGTTGATGAGGTCAAGTCCTGCGGAAAAAGGCATGAGCCCGAGAGCAGGAGAAGGAGCAATGCAATGGAGTGAGGTTCGGGAGCTGTGTTTGTTTTCATAGATGGTAGTTGGAATTCTTCGACAATCACTGCGGCTTAGGTTTGTGCCAGCGGCCGTCAGCCCCCTGTAGATAGACCCCATCCTTCTTCCATCGCTCAGTAATGTCGAGCCCATGCTTAGCCTGTAAATCATCGGAGAGGAGAATCTCTTTTTTGATTGATTCCGGGCAATTCGGATTCATCGAAAACCACGGTATTCCCAGGTTTCTTGTCTTGCGGAGACGTAGAAGATCCGATTCCGAAAGGAATGTATTGCCTGCAAGTTTGCAGTAAACCGTGTGAGACGGGTCGGCGGTCAATCTTTCTATCTGGGTCGGGGACAGATTCGGGTTGCACGCAGTTCCTGAACGAGCAAAGTCATCCCGATCTTTGAGGAATAGGTCGATTTCATCGTGAGTCAGATTGGGATTGCTCGCAACAAGGAAGCGGACATCTGCGCTGGGTATGTGGACGAACTCTAGAATCCGCCTATGCTCAAGGGGCAATCTCTCGACAACCGCACGAACTACTTCTGTGGCATAACCATGCTCTCTCAGATATTTGTCGGCGTTTTTCTCCGGGTGCGCGGGGCCAACTATATCAAGGTTACAACCGGTGAACAGCATTCCGATCAAGACTGTTAAGCACGCTTTCAGTGGATTCGTTTTTCTTCTTTTGGGAGTAAAATGTCTTTGGAAATCTGTTTGCTGATCTCTGATTTCCTTTTGCTCGCTTCAGAGCGATGGGACTCATCATCCCACAATGATCGTATAATCAAAATGTCGTATAGGTGAGCCTTGGCATCTTTGTTTTCTGGATCGAGAAGAAGTGTTTGCTTGTAACGCTTGGCGGCCAAATCGAAACGTCCAATGGTAAAGAAACTCGCAGCTTCGGAAAACAGTGTCTTTATATCTTTGTCAGTGGGCTCGACCGGTTCAAGAAGGTCAATGGTAGGCGATGGAGACTGTTTCACATAAGTCGTGACTGGGGAAAAGCGCCTGACTGGAACTCCGTTGTAGTCTCCTGGGGGATACAACCTGATGGCGCGCTGGAACTCGACTTCATAGGGTGAATCGGCTGCAGGAAGAATCGCACTCGAAAGAGCGAGAAGAAAAAACGCGTGGAACGTTCGCATTTACTTTTTGGTGGCTTTCAAGAATACCTCACCTTGGCTCTTTCCCTGGTTATCAATAATTTTCCACAATCTTGCTTCGGAGCTTGATGCTGAAGCTAAGTCCCCTGATTCCGTTCGATAGGGGAAATTCAGCAATGCTCGCAGTTTATCGTTCGGGCAATTGTTGTTGTTGGCGACGATTGCCGTAGCTTCACCACGAGCATCAAGAAGGCGCAATTGAAATTGTGTATCCGTAAGAGAGACGGTGCCATAGGTGCCAGGGCGAGTGACTGTTACAATAATGTCACGTCCAGATCGGTTCGACAAGTATTCAGGGGTGAACTCACATATCGTCTCTGGTTCTAGTCCATTCCTGCGAAGCTCTAAACAAATATAGTATTTTGCTTCTGGTGACTCATCCGGCAACCGGTATCGCCATGCATAAAATGGTAGCTCCCGACCAAGAGCAGGACCGGACAATTGGGTCGGCGTCAAAACATACTGAAGTTCAAGAATCGATTTTGGAACTTTCTGGCATCCAAAAAGCACAATCAACAGAATTATAAGCTGGTGTCGCATATTTCTTGGCAACGTCCCCCTTCAGCGGCACCAGACCGCAGGTGAGGGCTGGCTCGAACGCATCGGAAGCGAAAACGCTTGGCCAGCTCTTCTGCCAGCAGGCCCTGTGACTGAACGGTGGAATGTCAAATCCGTGTTCATCGAAACGCCACACGCGGAAACGATTAACCGGACGAGCTTAGGATTCTTCATTTTTTGAAGTCAGAACAAGAAATATGCCTGCGATGGAGATAATAGAAAACGCTTCCAGGGTTGTGCGGGTTGGATCAAGACACGTCCAAAATCCCGGCGCTTTGTTGACCCCACCTGTGCTCGGTGTAACTTCATAAGCTGCCCATCCAAAATAGATGCTTCGCGAGAAGAGAAATGCTCTTGGAGCTGCTCCAGAGCCTGAATCAAAAGATCCTTCAGGGTATCTCCGTGCAGGAAAGAGGAAAATCAACGCTAAAAATATCAGTGCGATGCTCAAAATGAGCTTGCGAGTGGAATTCATATATTTTCCTAACGTCAATATTATTTCAGCAATCCTATTCCTTGCAGGAGTGAAAGAAGAAACCCGGTTACTACAATCGTTTTTAAAAATGCCCCCGCGCTGAATCAAATGGGTAAAACATGAGGAGTCACAATGTTCAATCTCCCGGCTCTGAGGTAGGCGGCAATACGAAAGTATTGGAAGTTGCGGAAGCCCTTGGCCATGCGCTTTGCGAGTTGAAGGATCCCGTTGACAGCTTCGATGGCGGCATTGGTGAGTTGGGTTTCCATGTAGGCCAGGATGCCATCCATATGTTCCTTGATGGTTCGCCCGAGCTTTTTGAAAGGCTCCAGTCGGCAACGGGCGGCCCAGGAAAGCCACCACTTGATGGAAGCGGGGTTGTTTTCCGAAAGCACGTCTTGCAATGTCTCCCGCAGCGCCATGGCGCGGCCGAGTTTGGGGTAGGATTTGCAGAGTCGGTGCCGCACGTCCAGTTGCTCCTCTGTGCGCGTCCAGGAGTTTCCACGCAGCGCCCAGAGGCCGCCGTAAAGATCGGCTCCCGAACGGCGCAAGTCCTTACGCACAGCATCCAGAGCTTCCCCAGCCAGCTTCATGATGTGGAAGAGATCGAAGACAATGCGGGCTTTGGGAAAGGCCCTCTGGGCGCCGGAGATGAAGGAGGGACTCATGTCCATGACGACCTCGGTGATGAGATTCGGGTCGGCCCCGTGTTTGGGCATCTCGCGGGCGAACTCCTCCAGGGCGTCGCCACTGCGGCCATCGACCATGAGCAACAGATCGTGGCTGTCGGCATCAAGAATCACGGTGACATAACGGTGGCCGCGACGGGCGCTGGTTTCGTCCACCATGATGCGGGTGACTTTCGACCAGTCCTTCTTCTTGTGGGCCTCTGTGACATAGTGATCGAGCACCCTCCAAAGCCGGGTGTCATGCTCCCCGAGATGGCGGGCAGCCGCTTTCACGCTCATTTGCTGGCAGAGAAGCAGGACCATGGCTTCCATCATCAGCGTAAAACCGCTGCCTTTCCTGGCCCAAGGAACCTCGGAGAGCAGAACCCCGTCTTTGTCGCACTTGGTGCGCGGCACACGGGCGATGAGAAAGGTCTCGTGCTGCCAGAAGTTGAGATGCCTCCACTGCTTCTCCACCGTGTCATGGACCGGGCACCACTCCCCGCACTCCGGACACGCAAAGTGCGAGCCGGCTTCGAAATCCAGCCACAAACGCAGCCGGCGGCCTTCGACATCCATCTCGCTTTTGACCACTTTCCACCCGCTCCCGAGCCCGAGAGCCATCCCGAACAAATTGTTGGCATCCATGACCGCAAAACCTTGCACGCTCGCAAGCGCAGCGCGAGCCCTTCCTTCCGATGGCCGAAGGCCCTCATCAAAGTTCCCCCCGAACGCCTGCCGCGGCGAGCGGTGCGGGGATTGGGGGCGCACAGCCCCCAGCAAACTGGTTCGTTTCATCCATTCAACTCAGCGCGGAGCCTTAAAAATCTTTGCCTTTTTCTGTAGCGTATTAATGCCTCCTCGTCGAGATAGTAGCGTCCATCGGCTGCGGGGACTAATATCTTACCAGTTATTAGCTGGTTGCAAATCCATGAATCGCGCTCCTCAAGATTTTTGAGAGCCAGAGTATGCTCCTTGCTATTTGCTCCGATTTCGCGAAAACGGTTGAGCAGACGTATGCATTTTCTCCATATCAAAGCTCGCGCCAGAACGCCGATGATGATCGCCGTCCAAAAAGAAATCAGAAAGTGTTGGGTGGGATTCATATTAATCGTGGATTGATGGCGAGACTATGGACGAGCTTGTTACGAATATTCCTCTTTTGCATTTGGAGCATGGGTTCGGATCACTTCAGCTAACTGTGACGATGGAATGTCCAACCCGGCAAAGTCAATCGATATGAAGTGCGCTTGAGGAAAAGCCGCATGAACAGATGCAGGCGCAAAAACAAAATACCGGCATGTCGCGCTGCGGCTGACTTTGGAAAAAGTCGCGCGCTGACGTCGCGAAAAACGCGGTGGGAGCAATGCCATCTCCCCCTTACCCTGCCTCACAACACGGGGCACATGGCGAAACGCCATAATATCACTCCAAAGAATGGGGGTCTTCATGAGTCGCGTGTCAAGAAGAC
>Ga0118677_10000597_pt1 | contig 79145 bp, 57 predicted proteins | sample AliMusrvi5mmetaG_FD_86154 | JGI IMG/M metagenome (GOLD analysis project Ga0118677, IMG submission 86154)
ATCCCGATCAGCAAGACCACCGACCCAAGCACACTGCAAAAAGAAGCTTTCCGACTTCTCCAACAGGAACTGTAGTCAGCAACACGAAATTCACCAAACACCGAAAGCCATTTGCCACCAAAGGTTACGCTCTACCTTGGCTTGGAACTTGGGGCTAATGGCCGGCTCCCAAAAAAATCCCCTTCCCCCCATCCGCTGCGACGGCGAAGCCGTCGCAGCGGATGGGGGGAAGGAACGATCATGGACGGATCATTAGCTTTGAGCGTAAGTATCCCCCGGTCAAGCCGGGGGCATTCATGGAGTTGTCAGACGACGGGCCCACCAGCCCGGCCATGCTGGAGTTCGCTGCCTGACCCAGGCAGGCGCATCATTCGTTGGACGCAGAAATTTTGGACCAAATACTTACTCGTCGCCCTTTGCTCCGCGCATCCAGTCGGGTAGCCAGCTCCAGTTCAGTACGCTGACGATGCTCGAGTAATCGTCGGTCCAGAGCGGCACGCCAGGCTCAGGTTCGAGCGGTTGCCAATCGTCGTTGTCATTGAGCTGGCCCAGATCCTTGGTCGTTCGGGCGAGGACGGCCCACGTCGACGACGACTTGCCGTTGGCCGTTTCATCCTCATCTTCGCGGAGGCGGGCCTCAAGGCCCAGCGCGGCGGCCGTGCCGGCTACAACCGGCTCCAGCCGCAAATGCCGGTTCGAAACATGCACCATCAGCAATCCGTGCGGGGCCAGCTTCTGGAAATACATCTTCACGGCCTCGTAAGTGATGAGATGGACGGGAATCGCGTCGGAGCTGAAGGCGTCGATCAGCAGCACGTCGAACTGGCTGTCGGGTTCACGGGCAAGCGTCAACCGAGCATCGCCCATGCGGATCCGCGGCCGCACGCGGCAATGGGAGAGATATGTGAAGTAGGCGGTGTTCTCCGCAATCCGCCGCACGGCCGCGTCGATCTCGAAATAGGTGAGCTTCTGCCCGGGCTGGGCATAGGCGGCGACGGTGCCGGTCCCCAGGCCCACGACGCCGATGTGGCCGCGGCGCGAAAACGCGGCGCGCTTTTCCAGGGCGTCGAAGACTTCGCCCACCGGCCCGGTGCGATGGTAATAGGTCCAGGGATCGAGGGCATCGTCCGGGTCGTGGCTCTGTTGGCCGTGCATGGTCGAACCATGCATCAGGGTGTGAGAGACGATTTGTTCTCCACCGCGATCATAGTGACCGACCTCGACGCGGAGGACGCCGAAGAAGCTTCGCGCGGAATAGAGGATGTGCTCCTGGTCGCCGCTGAGCACGCAGATCGCCAGGAGCGTCGCAACGGCCGCGGCGAAGCGGCCGCGGCGGCGCTGAAGGAGGAAGGCCAAGACTCCTGCCGCGACGACCCAGCAGATTTGCGCCGTTGAATTGGTGATCGCCAGCAAGAAGGTTCTCATTGACCCCGAACTCCACTTCGCGGCCATGTCGGCAAGGCGTCCGTGCGAAAGGGCGCAGACGGCAAAGGCGAAGACGCAGCCTTGCATCAGCATCAGCACCAGATCGGACCACCGCCAGAACCTATTATATCGGCTCAATCGCGGCAGGGGACGCAGCAGGCATGCCGCGACGAGCATCAGCGGATACTCCAGCACGCTATTGAAGACCAGTGGAGCCACGAGTGCGCAGATCAGGCCGCCGACGACACCGCCGGCCGACATCCAGAGATAAAATTCGGTCAGGTGCTTGCTCGCCGGGCGGTCGGCGGCCATCGCCCCGTGACACACCAGCGCGGTGAGAAAGAAGGCCGCCAAATGCACTAAGCCCACGGCGAGGATGCCGTAGGTTTGCAGCCCTCCGACGTAGATCGTGGCAGCCGCGCCGGCGAGTCCCGCGGCTTGAAAAAACCGCAAGAGCCAAAGCCACTTCAAGATCGGCCAGCGTGCGAAGACCATGATGAAGGAAAGCAGATAAAGCCCTAGCGGAATGGCCCACAGCAGCGGCATCGACGCGATATCGACGGAAAGGTGCGCCGTGACGCCCATCAACAACGCGGAAGGCACGAGCGCCAGCGCCAACCAGCGGAGGCGGCGGAGCAGCGTGATCGGCGCATGAAAGCTGCCGGGAAGCGAATCATCCCTTTTCGATTGATCGGGATCCACGGTCGCGGAGAGGGTGGCCGGTTCCGCGACCGCCGCTGGACGCCTTGCGGTGATCCAGAGCGCGGTTGCGCAGAGTCCAAAGAATGCCATGAACAGCCCGTAGCCAGCAGTCCACCATTGCCTCTGCAAGGCGAGCGGCAGGCGCGGCTCGATCAGCAGCGGATAGGCCGCCAATCCGGCGAGGCTGCCGAGGTTGCTCGCCGCGTAGAGGAAATAGGGATCCTTTGCGGATCGCCCGCCACAGTGGGCGAACCAAGCTTGCAGTACCGGCGCGCTGGCCGAAATGCAGAAAAACGGCAGCCCCACGCAAACTGTCAGCAGCAGCAAGAGCCAGGCAACGGGGTTGCTCTCGCCCGGCGGCGTCCAGCCCTCGGCCACGCCGATCGGCAAGCTGATCCACGCCATGCACAACAGCGCAATATGCAGGACGGCCTGCCGCCGCGGGCCGAGCCACTTCAGCGAGAGGTGGGCATAAACGTAGCCCGCCATCAGGGCGGCCTGGTAAAACACGAGACAGGTATTCCAGACCGAGGGCGACCCGCCCAGCAGTCGCAGCACCATCTTGGCGAACATCGGCTCGACGATGAACATCAGCGCAGCGCTGAGCAGGATCGTGGCCGCGAAAATTAGTTGCACGAGAGGTTCCCTTTCCAGTCCCGTTATATCGGAACCGGCAAGGCGTCACAAGCTCCCACCCGGAGAATAAGCCTTGCGGACCACCGGCGCGGATCTCTCAAACGTCGCCACGGGAGCGACAAACTCGATGGTGCGGACGGTGCTGCCGCGATGCCAGAAGGGGCTGTCCAGGGTGTAGATGCTAACCATGTAGCGATCTGTCTGGCCCTGCACGACCACCTCGCAAACCATCTCCACTCCTTCGTTCCCCTTGCCGTCCCGCACTCGCTTCTCTTCGAGCAAGTGGTAGCCCCGGTGATCGACCAGGTCGCTGTGCAGGGCCTTGGACCAGAAATCCAGGTTCGCCCGCTTGGGAACCGCGAACTCCCGCACCCAGAGTTTTGAAGTATCGGCACAGATCGCCTTCAGTTCGGAACGGTCGCTCGCGACGATCAGAAAACCTTCCAGCGGTCCTACCGACAGTCCGCCCGGCAACAGCGTAGTGATGCTGCTCACGCCCGGGCTGCCAGTGCTCTCGACAGAGCCGAAGCCCTCCATCACTTGGTCCGCACCGACGCGGTTGATCCAAGCAAACGGGCTGAACACGTCGGGCCGTCCCAGCTTCGATTCCGGAACCCGCGCGCGGAAGAGCACCTCGATCCGTGAATAGGCGATCTGTTCTGAAAGGTCTTCGAGCACGCCCTTGAGGCCCTCGATGGTGGCCGTAAGCCTGAGTAATTCCTCTTCCAGCTTGATGATGTCTTCGATCTTTTGGGCCTTCTCCAGAAGCCCCAACACCCGTCGCCGCGACCAATCGGCCGTTTCGATGTGCAGCCTCAGGTCTTGATACTTTCGCGTAACGTCGTCATTGCGGATCGTCTGGCTGACGATGCTACCCAGCGAAGGCATTGCGGCGATGAGTTCCTGAAACCGTGCGGCGGGAACACGGCACACGACGTGGGTGTCCTCGCGGCTCTCCAAGTAACCGCCGGTGCTCTGCGCCCCACGGATAAATTGGCCCATGGCCTCTTCGACGTTTGATGTGGCAATCTCGAACCGTGCGGTGTAGACCATCTGGCGGGCGGCACCCTGCGTGGCCGCAGCGGGACCGGCATTGTGATCTTGTGCGGGCGGAAGGTCTTGGGCAGGCGAGCGGCCGGCAGGATTCGCGCCGCCCGCCTCTCTGCTGGCGGGTAAATCGGCCGACGCTTGGCTCATCGTCTGAAACCCGCGAATGGTGCTAGAACCGAGATTCTGACTCTCGCACCCCGTCGCTAGGATTGCCAGGGCCGGCACGGCCGCAATCCAGAAGAGTCTTCCGCTAGGAGACGGTGTGCGCATGACATACCTCCGCCCGGCCACAGACCGGTTACGAACACTGAAGAAGCTGCTCGTACAGGAATCACAACGCCTAGTGGCGACCGTCATGGAATTTCACGACGCCCCCACCCTGTAGAGTGCCTCGTTACCGGAACGGCCAGATAGTAACGCAGGACGAACCAAGGCACAATACCAGACTAACCGATCGTGATCTTTTCAATCAGCACGCGAGTATGAAGCTGGCGGTGGCCGGTACGGCGGCGGTAATTCTTGCGACGACGGAACTTCTGGACAACGAGCTTGGGCCCTTGCACAACGGACACCACCTTGGCCGTGACGATGGCCGCAGGCAAGGCCGGCCGGCCGATCTTCAGGCCCGACTCGTCGCGAAAGGCGAGCACTCGCTCGAACTTAATCTCTTCGCCGGCCGCGAGATCGCGGAAATCAATGTCTAGTTCCTGGCCTTCTTCCACCTTGAGTTGGCGGCTGCCGTCTTCGATGATTGCGTACATGGATAGCCCTACGTCGATTTCAAGTGTCAAGCCCTATAGTCTACCGCGGCCGACGGTTCCATGCAAGGGGGTCGGAAGGAGAAATTTAGCGTGTGCAGAGGGCGGCCGATCCATTATAATCCCAGCGTGTTGAGTATCGGCCCAACGGAACCCCCTTTTTGAGGAGCATGTTATGGATCGGCGAGATTTTCTCCGTCACTCGAAGGCGGCCGGCCTGGGTGTCGCCGCCGGGTTGACGATTTTGCCCAAGGCAGCGTCAGTTTTTGGGGCACCGGCCAATGAGCGGCTCTCACTGGCCGTTGTGGGGTTGCGGAATCGTGGGTTGGCGCTGGCCACCGCATTTGCCCAGCGGGCCGATTGCCGCATTGCCTACCTGTGCGATGCCGACAGCAGCTTGAAAGCCTCGCGAACCGATAGCGTGGCCAAGGTGCAGGGAGGCGTTGCCCCAAAATTTGTCCAGGATTTCCGTAGGGCTTTGGACGACTCCTCGGTCGATGTCCTGGTGATCGCCACGCCCGATCACTGGCATTGCCTGGCGACAATATGGGCCTGTGAGGCCAAGAAAGATGTCTATGTGACCGCACCACTGAGCCACAATCCGTGGGAAGGACAACGGGCGGTCGAGGCCGCGAGAAAGCACGAGCGGATCGTCGTCGCCGACTTGGCCTGCCGTAGTTCCTCGTATGGCCTCAGCGCCAAGAAGTACATCGACTCCGGCAAGCTTGGCAAGATCCACTTCTGTCGCGTCCATGAGCAGTCAGGCCAGAGCAATTTTCCTGTTTTGCCTGACGCTGCCGTGCCCGATGGCCTCGATTGGAACGCATGGAACGGTCCGTCACCCAAAAACCCCTATAACGCTAACTGCCAAAACAACTGGCACGGTTATTGGCAATATTCCGGCGGGAATACCGCAGTTGAGGGCATCCACCAGCTTGATCTGGCGCGCTGGTTATGCAGTTTGGATTATCCCAAGTCGGCTACCACGCGGGGTATACGGTTCGATACGTCAGGGGCGAACGAAACGCCCGATACCTTGGTCAGTCTGTTTGAGTTTGACCAATTACTGATGAGCTTCGAGCTGACGCTGACTACACCTTACATGACGCGGATTTCCCAGGCGGTCCGCAACGGCGACGTGTTTCCCCATTGGCCGCAGTGCGGATCGCGGGTGGAAATTTACGGCAGCGAGGGGATGATGATTGTCGGACCACACGGTGCCGGCTGGCAGGTCTTCGCCCGGCCGCGGCACGAACAAGCGACGCTTGTGGAACGCGGCTGGGGTAAACCGGTTGATCGAGAGCACCAGCAGAGTTTTGTCGAAAGCATCCGCAACCGCAAGCAATCCGGTACCGACATCGAGGAGGCACACCGCAGTACCCTGCTGGTCCATTACGCCAACATGAGCTACCGTACCGGGGGGCAGAAACTCCAGGTTGATCCGAAGACCGAGGCCGTCGATAGCCCTGAGGCCATGAAGCTCTTCCGCCGTTCCTATCGGAAGCCCTGGGTGGTAGGGTAAGTACCTGTCCAATATTAGCCCCGCGATTTTTGTGGTGCAGCCGTCCCGGCCGCAGGCGAAAGCGTGACGCCCGCACCAGAAGTATTTTCTGGACGAGTACTAAGAGTTCGCCTGCCAGTCAATTTGGGCAGATTTGAACAATCTGACTACAGATGCTGCGCAGTCGCGACATGCTTTTGTAATCGAGAGTAGTCCTTTGAAATCCTCGCTGCCCATCTCTTGGGGCATTTGGAGTATTTACTGCAATCGGCAGAATCGCGCAAAGTCAGGGCGAATAAGGGGTTTCGTCAATAGACATGCGTTCAGATATAAATTCTATCGCGGCTGAAATATTCAGGCACGACGTTTGCATATTACCTCGTTCGTCTGAGGCACTCGGTCAAAACCCTCGCCAACGCCTGCAGAAAAAATTTTTGCGGCACGATCGAGCAAAAATGGGTGCAATACACTGAAAAAAGAGGTTTCGACCGCGGCCATGCCAGATCCGAGGGCGAATTTTTGCCTTCGGCCTGAACACTCTCGCAGACGGATACGTATCAGAAATGAACGGCATAATTGAACAAGCTGTGCCGCGGTTGACGGGACGCCTCGACTTGATGGTCTTGAGCGACGAAGAGTTGCTCGTGGATTACCGCGACTGCGGAAACCGGCTGGCATTTGAAAAATTGGTCCACCGGTATGAGAAGGAGCTGTACGGGTATCTACGGAATTACCTTAGTGATCCCGAGATGGCTGAAGATGTTTTTCAGCAGACTTTCCTACAGGTTTATCTGAAGTGTGATCAGTTCCAGCCTGAACGGAAATTCCGTCCCTGGCTTTATGCGGTCGCCACAAATCAGGCCATCGATCATCAGCGGCGTTGTGGCCGTTATCGGATGGCGAGCCTTGACCGGCGGATGGGCAACCAGGAGTCCGACACGGGTGCTTTAATCGAGCTTTTCGACAGCCCTCAGCGGGGACCGGTCGAAGAGACAGAGATCCACGAGCAGGCCGACGAAATTCGCCGCGCCGTGAATGACTTACCGGAGCAGATGAGACAAGTGGTCCTTTTGGTGTATTTTCAGGGTCTAAAGTATCGCGAGGCGGCTCAGGCCCTGGGCGTTCCCGTGGGGACGGTCAAGAGCCGGCTTCATGGAGCGATCCAGAAACTGGGCGAAGTTCCGACCCTTAAATTGCAATGATTCGTGCTCATGATTGATCGGGCGATGATGACGGATCGGGTTCGACAACAGGTCTTGGATTATTTGCTGGGAGCCTTGGACGACTCGGAAACGGATGTCGTCAAGGCATGTTTGAGGTCGGATCCGGTTTACCAGAAGGCGATGTATTTAGCGCGTGGCGACATGCTCCGGCTCAGCAATCTGGTGCGCGTGGGGGGGATGAGGCGAGAGGTAGTCTCGCCGCCGCGACTTGCTGAGCGGACTTGCGAATTTCTGTTCGATCCGGCACGACGACTGCGCGTCGTTTTGCGGTCGCGAGTGACGCCCCCACCGACCGGCGGATTGCATTCTGGCAGCCGCTTGAACTGGGTCGATGTGGGTGTGGCCGCCGCGATCTTTTTGATCGCGGGTTTCCTGGTTCTTCCGGCCATCCACGGAGCGCACTTTGCCATCATGGCCGATTCGCCTTCGGCCGACCGCCCAGGCTATCCAATCGTAAATCAGGGCGAAATTGGGCAGAACGTGGTGTCGGAAGACTTGCATATTGAATCTTATTCCACGGCTTGGCCAGACAACGGCAACGAGGGCATCCATTCCTACGATGATCGCGAATTCGCCCCCGGTCTACAGTGCGACGACACCATGCTTGCCTCCAGAAATTGAAATCCTTTTGAAGAACGACACCGCCGAAGACAGGAACCTTCCAGCCCCCTCTTGCGAGCTTTTCATGTCTTGACCACTGGCCGCCGATCGTTTAGAATCTAGGGAGAGCCCCTAACATAACCGCATGAACCTCGGCGGAATCGTCCCCGGGTGGAGCATGGTGTTGTGCTAGGGGTTCTGGTTTTGGGAGAAGTTGCCGCCCCCTACACAGGTGGGACACCGACCCTACGCCTTTCCTACGCAGGCGAGACGCCTGCGCTACAAATTTCCCAGGAGATTGAACTGATGCGACGTCAAGACGTCCGCAACGTGGCCATTATCGCCCACGTTGATCACGGCAAGACGACGCTTGTCGATTGCATGCTGCGCCAGAGCGGCCGCTACCGCGATACGCAATTGGTCGGCGAGCAAATCCTCGACTCCAATGACTTGGAGCGCGAACGGGGCATCACCATCCTGGCGAAGAACATCGCCATCCCCTATCGCGGCATTAAGATCAACATTATCGACACGCCGGGCCACGCCGACTTTGGCGGCGAGGTCGAGCGCGTGCTGCGCATGGCCGACGGCGCGTTGGTGCTCGTCGATGCGGCCGAAGGTCCCATGCCGCAAACTCGCTTCGTGCTCTCGAAGGCATTGGAGTGCGGTTTGCAGCCGATCGTGGTCATCAACAAGGTCGATCGCCCTGACGCCCGCCCGCATGAGGTGCTCGACGAGGTCTTCGAGCTTTTTCTGCAATTGGGTGCCGACGACCGCCTAGCCGACTTCCCGCACATCTACGCTAGCAGCAAGCTTGGCTTTGCCACCCATGAACTGGGGCAGCAAGGCGATTCGGTCGCGCCGTTGATGGACATGATCTTGGAAAAGATCCCCGGTCCGGAGATCGATGCCGAGGCACCGCTACAGATGCTCATCACCACGCTGGATTGGTCCGACTATGTCGGCCGTATTGCGATCGGGCGGCTCTACTCCGGCGCGGTCAGGCCGGGCATGGACGTCGCCTTGATGCAAAAGAACGACAAAATCTCGCCCTCGCGGATCGTCTCGGTCCAGGTCTTCGAGGATCTCGGGCGGGTCGAAGTCCAGTCCGCGGAGGCTGGCGACATTGTCGCCCTTGTGGGGCTGGAGAATATCGAAATCGGCGATACGGTGAGTGATCGCGATTTTCCCAGGGCAATGCCCCGACTGGTGGTCGACGAGCCGACGCTGAAGATGACCTTCGGCGCGAACACCTCGCCCCTGGCTGGCCAGGAAGGCAAGTATCTCACCAGCCGCCACCTCCGCGAGCGGCTCATGAAGGAGTTGCAAAAGAATGTCGCCCTGCGTGCCGAGCCGATTCTAGGCACCGAGCAGTTTTCTGTCGCTGGCCGCGGTATTTTGCACCTTTCCGTGCTCATCGAGACGATGCGCCGCGAAGGTTTTGAACTTTCCATCGGCAAGCCGCACGTGATTCTTCACGATAATAACGGCGTGATTGAAGAGCCATTCGAGTCACTGGTGGTCGAAGTTCCGGAACACCAGACCGGCCCCGTCATGGAAATGGCCGGCCAGCGTCGCGGGCAGCTCGTCGATATGCAGACGCACAATGACTATTCGTACATGGTGTTTTCGATTCCCGCCCGAGGATTGATCGGGTTTCGGACTCGGCTCTTGAATGCCACTCAGGGCACGGCCATAATTCACCACCGTTTCGAGTGTTACAAGCCAATGGAAGGCGAGATCGAGACTCGGCCCACGGGCGTGCTGGTTTCCCTCTGCGGCGGCCGAGCCGTGGCCTACGGACTCGACACGCTCCAAGAGCGGGCCGAACTGCACGTCGGCCATAATGACGTTGTCTACGAAGGCATGATCGTCGGCGAGAACAGCCGCACGGACGACATGAACGTCAACCCCACGAAGGAGAAGAAGCTTTCCAACATGCGGGCCTCTGGCCACGACCGCAACGTCCTTCTCCGGCCCGCACGCCGCATGTCTTTGGAAGAGGCCCTGGAGTTCATCGAGGATGACGAACTGGTCGAAGTCACGCCCACGCAGATCCGCTTGCGGAAGATCCTGCTCAACGAGCATGTCCGCAAGCGCGCTGCGCGGAAGGCGGCTGCGGTGGGAGTGTGATGCCGCGCGGCTATACTGCTGCCGCCACCATCTCGTTGGTCGCTGCCACAACTAACTCTTCTCGCATGACCCCCACTTCCCTGGGGGCTTCAATGCCTAGCCGGATCTGATTGCCGCGGATTTCCACAACGGTGATTGTGATGCCGCCGTCGATGACGATTGATTCGTTGAACTTTCGGGAGAGTATGAGCATGATGGATCTTCCTTGCGGGGGAATTTGTATACGTCCGTTCATAACATCCGTTATTCTATTGAATAGTATACGCATGTAAAGAACATTCAGTTCTACATCTCCATCTCCGCGACACGGTTCGTTGACAACTCGCCGTAAGTCATTTAGAATTAGTAGGTTGTCGATATTATTAGGGGGCGTAATTTAATGTTCGAGGTTTGATTTGTCGCAAAAGGCCTGGGGCGGTGTATTTGATGTGGCGACCGATCGCCGTGTTGAGCAGTTCACGGAAAGCGTGAGCTTCGATCGCCGTTTGTTTGTACAGGACATCGAAAGTTCCGTGGCCCATGCCCAGATGTTGGCAAAAGTTGGCCTTCTCACGGCCGATGAATGTCGGATCATTGAACAAACATTAGGCGAGATCCGCCGGGAAATCGAGCATGGAAACTTTCCGTTCCACACGGAACTGGAAGACATCCACATGCACATCGAGAAGGCCCTTGTCGATCGGATTGGCGACGTTGGCCGTAAACTGCATACAGCCAGGAGTCGCAACGATCAGGTATCGACCGACCTTCGGCTGTGGGTTCGTGAAGCGATTGACATCATTATTCAGCGGCTGGCTGATGTTCAAGGGGCGTTGGTCGGCCGGTGCGACGCTGATGCCAACGTGATCCTTCCAGGCTATACACACACTCAGCGTGCGCAACCGGTCTTGGCCCCGCATTACTGGCTGGCCTATTGCGAGAAGTTTCAGCGCGACCGGCAGCGTCTGGCCGACTGTCGGCGGCGGACGAACTGCTTGACGCTCGGCACCGCGGCCCTGGCGGGAACCAGCCTGCCGATCGATCGCGACGACGTTGCCCGGCGGCTTGGCTTCGAGGAAGTGGCGGCCAACAGCCTCGACGCATCGAGCGATCGCGACTTCGTGCTGGAGTTTACTTTCTGTCTGACAATGATCGCCGAGCACCTCAGTACCTGGGCTGAAGAGTGGATTCTCTGGTCGACCGTGGAGTTCAACTTTCTCAAGTTGCCGCAGGCATTTTGTACCGGGTCATCGATCATGCCGCAAAAGGTCAACCCCGACGTGCTGGAGTTGATTCGCGGCAAAACGGCTCGGGTGATTGGCAGCTTGCAGACGTTAATGGTTCTGATCAAAGGTCTGCCGCTGGCCTATAACCGCGATCTTCAAGAGGACAAGCCGCCGCTGTTCGACGCTTTTGACACGGTTCGGGCGTCGCTGGAACTGGCTGCGCCGTTGATAGCCGCGGCGGAACTGAATCGGCCAGCGATCGCCCAGCGACTCGACCGTGGGCATCTCGACGCTACCACCTTGATGGAGTATCTGATCTGTCGCGGCGTCCCTCAGCGAACGGCCCATGGCCTCGTCGGCCGCTTGGTGCGCAAGGCATTGGACGGCGATGTACGGCTATCCGATCTGCCGCTGGAAGATTTCCACGAAGCACTGCCGGAATTGGATGAATCGGTTTATGACGTTTTGGGGGTCGAGCGAGCGGTGGCCGCCATGCAAAGCTTTGGCTCGACGGCACCTGAACAGGTGAAGAAGCAAGTCGAGAAGTGGAAAAAGGAGTTAGGAGTTAGGGGTTAGGAGGGGGGATCGAGCACAGCGACCATAACCCACGGCTTGGATTCAACGACTACAGCCGCTCGCGGCTTCGCAATCGGCAACTGTTTCCATCATGAACCATATTCGCCAAATATTGCTTTACGCAGGGATTTGCTTTTCGCTGACCGCATCGGCACAAGGCATCGACGAGGCGCCGGCCAAGGAGAAGGCTGGAAAGCCGACTGCGGGCAGCAAAGCCGGGGCTGCAGGTAAGTCGGTCAACCTCGCACCGCCGGAAGACCCCGTGGTTACGGCCTTGCTGGCCTCGAATCCGACCACGCCGTCCGAAATTTTCACAACGGCGCAATTGCTGCTTCAGGCTGGCCGGCCAGAACTGGCCAAGGGATTCCTGAAAAAAATCCTGGATGCAAAGCTCGATGATGGCCAGTGGACGACCCTGGTCGACGAGTTTCACACGCCCGCCTTCACCGAACTGGCCAACCGGACCGAATTGCGGCCCGAGAGCGAAGAACTGATCCACGCGGCCCTGAGCGCCGTCAATCGTTGCTTGCACGACCCTGCCCGCATCGCCGAGCAGATCAAGCAATTGCAGGATCTGTCGCCCGAAGTTCGTGCGCGGGCCTTGGCGAGCCTGCAAAGTGCTCACGGCGCGGGCGCGAATGCTCTGATTGCCGTGCTCGCCGATCCGCAGCGGGCTGCGGAATATGCAGCCGTCCGCGCGGCCTTGGTGGCCATGCGCGGCGACGCCATCGATCCCTTGGCTGACATCATCCAGCGCGCTGAGCCGGAATTCATGATCCAAGCCATTCAAGCCTTGGCCCAGATGCGGGCCACCCAGGCGACCGTCTATCTTTTCGCTCCGGCATTGACCGAGGAGGGCGACGTGCGTATCCGCGCTGCGGCGCGCGAGGCGATTGTGAAATTGATGGGGCAATTGCCCAGCAAGGCCCAGGCGGCTCAGCAGTTGTCCGATCTGGCGCGCAGCTACTTTGCCGGCAAGCAGAGGATGCGGATCGATGTCGACGGCCGCGTCACGTTGTGGAGATGGGATCCGGCGTCCAAACAATGCACCGCGCGAAATTGCGCGCCGGACGATGCCGCGCGGGCGATTGCGGCCCGACTGGCTCGTGCGGCCCGGTCGCTTGCGCCGGACAACCGCCAGGTGCGGATGCTGGCTCTGGCAGCCGAGTTGGAGCAGGCCGTCTACGATCGGGGACTCGATAAGCGGCTGGATTTTGACAAGGATCCTACCGTCCGCGAAATTGCCTCAATCGATTCGCGGACGATCGAAGGTGTGCTGGCCTTCTGCCTGGCCGAGAACCATCCGGCGGCAGCACGGGCGGCGGCCGAGATCCTCGGTCGGACGGGGAAGCCACAGGATCTGCTGCGGGGAGGTAGCGATGTATCGCCGTTGGTGCGTGCGGTGCGAAGCCCCGACCGGCGGTTGCGAATGGCCGCGGCGGAAGCAATTGTGAGCTTGCAGCCACGGGCTCCCTTTGCCGGGTCAAGCCATTTGTTGGAATCGTTGGCCTACCTGGCCGCGTCGAGCGGTGGCCGCCGGGCACTGGTCGTCAGCCCCAATACCGTGACGCTGGAGGAGTGGATTGGCGTGCTGAAGTTTCGCAACATCGTTTCGGATTCGGCTGCCACCGGTCGCGAGGCGGTGCGCATGGCCTTGCGTTGCCCCGACTATGAGTTCGTCTTGATCGACATGGCGACATTAGGCCCGCCAGCGGAAGAAATCGTGCAGCAGCTTCACCGGGACTATCTCACGGCCAGCTTGCGGATCGGGCTGGTGGCTCGCGCAGGTTTCCTCAAGCGGGCCGAGCGGATCGCTGACGAAGATCCTTTGACGATCGCCTTCTCGCAGCCCATTGATGCCGCGGCGACCCGCTGGCAATTGGGCCAGCTTACGGCCCTCGCGCCGCGAGAGTTCGTCGGCTTTTCTGAACGGCAAGATCTGGCCGTGCGGGCATTGGACTGCCTAGCGAAGCTGGCGGGCTTATCCGGCAATCTCCATGACATGCACCGGGTGGAAGATGCCGTGCTGGCTGGTTTGCGGGTGCCGCGATTGAGCGGCCACGCGGTTGCCGTACTGGCCAACCTCGGCACGCAGGCGAGCCAGCGCGCCTTGGTGGATCTGGCCAGTCGTTTTGTCAACCCGCTCACGATTCGCCAGGCCGCCGGCACCGCGTTTGGTTTCAACGTGCAGCGGTTCGGACTGCTGCTGGACCGAGATGCAGTTCGCGCCCAATACGCCCGCTACCATCAGAGTGCTTCGCAGGATCTGGCTACGCAACAAGTGCTGGCATCCATCCTCAACAGCATCGAGTCGCGCGCCGCGCCATCGCTCCTGGAATCGGCCAAGATAGTCGCCGTGCCGGAGAAGCCGGCCCAACGTAAGCAGCCGGGTGCGCCGAAGGACAAAGCCCAAGAGCAAAAAAATAAGGATTGAAAATTGCAAATTGCAAATTGCAAATTGAAAATTGAAAAGGAGAAGGAGAAGGAGAAGCGACAACGCCGTTTCTGCCTGGCGATATTACTAGGTAAATTCCGTCAGAGGGGACCGCGCATACCTTATGCCTGCATCTCAATTTTCAATTTTCAATTTTCAATTTTCAATTTTTAATTGCTTCTCCCATGACGCGAGTTCCCTCTTCCACCGCACACGGCACACACGGCGATCACGGGCCGCCCATTCCCGGCCTCATCGGCTCCGGTCCGGCCATGCAGCATTGTTATCGGCTCGTACGGCAGGTGGCCCAGTCGAATGCGTCCGTACTATTGTTGGGCGAGACGGGCACCGGCAAGGAACTGATCGCCAAGGCCATTCACCGCCTCAGTCCGCGGGGTAGCGGGCCTTTCATTCGCGTGAACTGCGGTGCATTGCACGAAAACTTGCTGGAAAGCGAATTGTTTGGCCACGTCCGCGGGGCTTTTACAGGAGCCGTGGATAACCGCACTGGCCGCTTCGAGGCAGCGCACACAGGGACTGTCTTTCTCGACGAAATCAACTCCACCACCGCCAAACTCCAGGTTAAACTGCTGCGCGTGCTCCAGGAGCACGAGTTTGAACGCGTGGGCGATACGCAAACGATCCGCGTCGATACCCGCGTGATCGCCGCCAGCAATCGCGATCTGCTGGAAGAGATCGAAGCAGGCCGGTTCCGTGAAGACCTTTATTATCGCCTCAACGTGGTGACGATCTATGTGCCTCCCTTGCGCGAGCGCCGCGAAGACATTCCGCTGCTGGTCGGGCACTTCCTGCGGATCTACAACGAGCAAAACCTCCGCCACGTGCCGCATGTGCAGCCCAAGGCCATGGAGATGCTTTGCGGCTACGAGTGGCCGGGCAACGTCCGCGAATTGCAGAACTACGTCGAGCGCGCCGTGGTGCTTGCTCCCAGCGACGAGTTGACCTGCGACCTGCTGCCCGAGGCCGTCTTGGGCCAGAAACCACGGCGAATCGGCCGCCCTCGGCCGTTGAATCTTGATGCCCTGGTGGCGGAGTTGGTCGAGCAGGGAATCACCGCTGCCGGTCCTCAAGCCGACAATCTTTCCGTGTCTATCGTCAATCGCGTCGAGAAGGAATTGATCCTCCACGTCTTGGCCGACTGCGACAATGTGCAGACCAAGGCCGCCGACCGGTTGGGAATCAATCGCAACACGCTACGGAAAAAGCTGGAAGAATATGGGCTGGAACGGCCGTAAAGAATCTACATCACGCGATCGATCGCCGTAGCCACCTTGCGACACAAGGTCATGAGGTCCGCGAATTGCTTGAAGGTCAGGGATTGATAACCATCGCTCAAGGCGGTCTCCGGGTCAGGATGGACCTCGATGATCAGGCCGTCGGCCCCGGCGGCAACGGCGGCGGCGGCCATCCGCGAAACGAGCGCTGTGTGGCCGGTGCCGTGACTGGGATCGACCACCACGGGCAGGTGCGTGCGGTCGTGCAGGTAAGGCACCGAAGCCAAGGCGAGCGAGAACCTCGTGTGCGACTCAAAGGTGCGAATGCCCCGTTCGCAAAGCATCACACTGGGATTGCCAGCGTTAAGGACATATTCGGCTGCCAGCAATAGTTCGTCGAGACTGGCGCTAGGCCCACGCTTCAACAAGACCGGTTTGCCTTCTGCCCCCACGGCCTCCAGGAGACGATAGTTCTGCATGTTGCGGGCACCGATCTGCAAGACGTCGGCATAGCGAGCCACGAGTTTTACGTCGTTCTCTGACATGACTTCGGTCACCACGGCCAAGCCGGTTTCCGCGCGGGCGGTGGCGAGGATTTTCAGGCCGTCTTCCTTGAGTCCCTGGAAGCTGTAAGGACTGGTGCGCGGTTTGAACGCGCCACCGCGGAGGGCCGTCGCCCCAGCCGCCTTCACGGCACGCGCGGTGCCGAGGGTCTGCTCCTCGTTCTCCACGGAGCAGGGGCCAGCGATCGTGCCGACGTGGGCGTCGCCAATGGTGAGACTGCCAACACGGATCACGGTCGGCTCGGCCTTGACCTCGCGGCTGGCAACCTTGTAAGGAGCGAGAATGGGAACGACTTCGGCCACGCCGGGGCCGCTTTCCAATGACTGGCGATGCTCATCGCGCTTCTCGCCGATGGCCGCGATTACGGTCCGCTCGGTGCCAAAGATCGGATGGGCCTTCAAGCCGAGGGCTTCGACACGCTCGATGATGTGCTGGATTTCTTCGCGGCTTGCGTTTTTTTTCATGACGACAATCATGGCAGGGATCCTTGGGCTGAGTGGTAAGGAACCCTCCATTCTCGCAAACGGCCTGAAAATTGCAAGAACTAGCCTCCTGACCGAGTTCGGCGAGGGTCTCCTGACCCCGCCGAAACGTCGGCTCGGTCAGAGACCGGCCATAACAGAGCCAGAGACCGGCAAGTATCCCCCCGGTCTAGTGGATCGAAAAGCAGCGGTCGCCGGATTTAGGGCATATACACAGGCACGATCGCCTCAATACCGTTGAATACCCCCTACACATTGGGCCAGTGACGACAGTTCGCAAGGCTCCAATCGAGATCCAGGAACCCGTGCCGGACATCCCCTCCCCTTGTCTCGGGCCAGTTACACGACTATCATCAATTCTTCCTCGGAAGCTGATTTTGGTTGGGAGTTTGCAATGCGTCATGTGCTTTCAGCAGTGGTCCAAAACGTGCCGGGTGTGCTCTCGCACATTTCGGGCATGTTGGCCTCGCGCGGCTACAACATTGATAGCCTAGCTGTGGGGGCTACGGAAGACCCCCAACTTTCGCGGATGTCCTTCGTCGTCGTCGGCGATGACCGGGTGCTGGAGCAGGTACGGAAGCAGTTGGAAAAAATCGTGACGGTTGTCCGCGTCGACGACATTGGCTCCCAAGACCACGTCGAACGAGATCTGATGCTGATCAAGGTCTCGGCCCCCGCAGGCCGCCGGGCGGAAATTTCCCAATTGGCGGAGATTTTTCGCGGCCGGATCGTCGACGTTGCCCCGGAGGCGATGATCATCGAAATTGCCGGGCAGGAAGGCAAGGTCGAAGCGTTCATTGAAATGATGCGGCCTTTCGGCATCATCGAGATGGCCCGCACGGGGCGAATTGCCCTGGTTCGCGGTAAGGGCGACGGGCAACCCAGCTTGAAAATCGATAACCCCTGACGTCGCGCACGGGGCCAGATCAGAAGCAAGAGAATCATTTATTTCAGAAGCGATTTCAAAACAGGAGTATCACTATGCCGGCGAAGATTTATTACGACAAAGACGCAGACCTTGCTCTGCTGAAGAACAAAACCATTGCCATTCTCGGTTACGGCTCGCAGGGCCATGCTCACGCACAGAACTTGCGCGACAGCGGCTGCACGGTGATCGTGGCCGAGCTGCCGGGCACACCCAACGGCGATCTGGCCGTCAAGGACGGTTTCACGCCGATTTCGGCCGCGGAGGCGACGAAAAAGGCCGACGTCCTTACGATACTTCTGCCCGATGAGCTGCAAGGCGACATTTTCCGGACCCAGATTCGCGAGCACCTCACGCCCGGTAAAGTGATTGTCTGCTCGCACGGGTTCAACGTCCACTACGGCCAGTTCGACGTGCCCAAGGGTGTTTCGATCATCCTCGTGGCACCCAAGGGGCCTGGCCATCTTTTGCGGGCGGAATTCGTGCGCGGCGCCGGGGTGCCGTGTCTGATCGCCGTGGGGGAAGGCTCGACCAAAGATGCCTTTGACATTGGCATGGCCTATGCCAAAGGGATTGGCGGCACGCGGGCCGGCGTGATCGAGACAACCTTCGCCGAAGAAACCGAGACCGACCTGTTCGGCGAGCAGGCCGTGCTTTGCGGCGGCGTGAGCGAACTGATGAAGGCCGGCTTCGAGACGCTCGTGGAGGCCGGCTATCAGCCCGAAATGGCTTATTTCGAGTGTATCCACGAGATGAAATTGATCGTCGACCTGATCTACCAGGGCGGTCTGAACTACATGCGGTATAGCATTTCCAACACGGCCGAATATGGCGATTACACCCGCGGACCAAGGATCATCACCGCAGAGACCAAAGCGGAGATGAAGCGCATTCTGGCCGAGATCCAGGATGGCAGTTTCGCTCGCGAGTGGTTGCTCGAGAATCGAGTCAACGCCCCGTGCTTCAAGGCCATGCGGCGGCGCGAGCGGAACCACCTCGTGGAGAAGGTCGGACGCGGCCTGCGGCGGCTGATGTCCTGGATCAACGCCAAGGAAGTTTAGCCATCACCCCCTGCCCCTCCGTGTTCGGCGCGGGTCTCCTGACTACTGCTGTAAACATCTTTGGAAAGGCTAAGTACTTACGGGAAAACAGCTTTCGCGGGACGCAACGTGAAGAAAACCTTTGGCGAGGCTATCTTCAACCTCGCTGCGAACCCCTGGAAAACGCGTATTCGTCGCATTTCGTGCCTCGCAAAGATGTTTACAGCAGTAGTCTCCTGACCCCGCCGAAACGTCCGACCGAAGGTCTCCTTGTGGATGGGAGACTGTCCATAATATGGAAGTTTAGAGATATACTGTCCCTCACCCCCTGCCCCTCTCTCAAAAGGGAGAGGGGAGTTAAGGTGCCAGACCAATGGCCGCGACGCAGACCAGTCAGCAGCAGCAGCAGGAAACCCGCCAAATGTTTGAGGCTCTCAATCTGGGCGATCGGATTGATGTGGCGCACATCGTCACGATCGGCCCGCGGACATGGACGACCCAGAGCGTTGGCACGGTCGTGCGGACGGAGCGGGGGCGGCATGGTCTGCACTTCCGCAGGAACTTCGACGACAAAGTGTTCAGCGATTTTATCCTTTTGCGGCGCGATGACGGCGAACTGACCACGGTCGCGCTCGACGAATTTACGACCCTGCGGCGATTATCCGCTCCACAATGACCCCCTCCTCCTTGATCTCCTTGTTCCAAACGCACCCACGCAGTTTTGAAGACAACCGCTTCGTTTACGCCGTGGTCAGCCGGCGTGCGGGCGGAGTGTCGATCGGCGTGAACCTCAACCCGGAGAAGTATTGCAACTTCGATTGTGTCTATTGCCAAGTGGATCGTACCATCCGCGGTGGGCCGGTGCTGCGAAAGATCGATTTGCCGCAGTTGGCTGGCGAACTGGACGAAATGGTCGAACTGGTTGTCACCGGCCGATTGTTTGAAGGAACGCGGTTTTCGACGACGCCGGCCGAGTATCGCCGTCTCAACGATATTGCCCTGAGCGGCGACGGCGAGCCAACCGCCTCACCGATCTTCGACGAAGTGGTGCAACTCTGCGCCGATATTCGCCGCCGCCATGGTCTCGATCAGGTTAAGATCGTGCTGATCACCAACGCCACGCTGCTCCAGCGGGAGCGAGTCCGCAAGGCGCTCGAAGTCTTGGACGCCAACAACGGTGAGATCTGGGGCAAGCTTGACGCCGGCACGGAAGCGTATTACCAGACGATCGACCGCACCAAAGTCAAGCTGGTCGAGGTCTTGGAGAACCTCCTGATCACCGCCCGCACGCGTCCGATCGTGATTCAATCGCTCTTCATGCGGCTCAACGATGAACCACCGCCACTGTCAGAGCAAGATGCCTATTGCGATCGGCTTTGCGAAATCGTCGCCGGCGGTGGGCAGATCAAGCTAGTGCAGATTCACACGATTGCCCGCCGCCCGGCCGAAAGCTTTGCTAGTCCGCTGCAAAATGTTGAAGTCGACGCCCTGGCGGAGTTGGTCAAAAAACGCACGGGACTTGCGGTGGCGGCGCACTACGGCTATGAGTAGCATTTCCAATCGTCCGGAGAAGGCAACGGGTGGGCCGACGGTGGAATGGCCTGAAAATCGGTTTCTCCCCCCGGTTGCCGGACTATTACATGACCACTAGAATTAATGGCTTGTAAGAAGTTTGTTTCATAGCCGCCCTCCGCAGGCGAGACGCCTACGCTACAAGTCCCCGTTGGCCCCCCCTTTCCAACCATCCATGAGCGATCCTTACTTCCAACAACTCTTCGCCGACCGCATCGGCGGTGCGAACTACGGCAAAGATACCGAGATTTACAAGTTCGAGAAGATCAAGCGCGCGAAGCGGAAAGCCTTGGCCGAACATCCCCAACGGAAGCTGGTCGATTTTGGCATTGGCGAAAATGACGAAATGGCCGCTGCCAAGGTTCGCCGTGTGATGACCGCCGAGATCGATAAGCCGGAGAACCGCGGTTATGCCGACAACGGCATTACCGCCTTCAAAGAGGCTGCCGCCCGCTTCATGCAACGCGAGTTCCAGGTGGAACTCGATCCCGTTCGCGAGATCAATCACTGCATCGGCACGAAAACGGCGCTGGCCATGCTGCCTGCGGCCTTCATCAACCCGGGCGACGTGACGCTCATGACCGTGCCTGGCTATCCGGTCGCCGGAACGCATACCAAGTACTACGGCGGCGCGGTGCATCGCTTGCCGCTGTGCGAGGAGAACGAATTCCTGCCCGATCTGGATGCGATTCCGGCCGATATCCGCCGGCGCGCCAAGCTGCTGGTGATCAACTATCCGAACAGTCCGACGGGAAAGGTTGCCACGCGGGAGTTTTACGCCAAGGTCATCGACTTTGCGATGAAGAACGAAGTCGTGGTCATCCAGGACGCGGCCCACGTGATGCTCAGCCATGCCGATCGTCCGCTGAGCTTTCTGGAAGTGCCAGGTGCCCGCGAGGTGGGTGTCGAGATTCACTCGCTCTCGAAGGGCTGGAACATGATCGGCTGGCGGATGGGATGGGTTTGTGGCCACGAGCGGATCGTGGGGGCGCTGGCCGACGTCAAAGACAACTCCGACTCCGGCCAGTTCATCGCGGTGCAAAAGGCAGCGGCAGCGGCCTTGGACGACCCTTCCATTCCGCGCAACACACGGGAGAAATATGGCCGTCGATTGCGGAAGCTGCTGGCGACGCTTCGCGACTGCGGCTTCGACTGCCAAATGCCCGGCGGCACCTATTTCCTCTACACGGCCAGTCCCAAGGGCCTAACCGGCGGCGTCCGCTTTGTGACGGCGGAAGCGGCCTCCCAGTTCCTGATCACCGAACATTCGATCTGCACGGTGCCTTGGGACGACGCCGGCAGCTTCCTGAGGTTTTCGGTAACCTACGAAGCTTTTGACGAGACGGCCGAAGATGCCTTGATGGCCGAGACCGGACGGCGGTTGAAATCGCTGAACCTGGAGTTTTAGGATATGGTATAATGGGGCGGTAGACAGAAGCCAGCTTCTTGGGAAACCCCTACATGGATCCGACTCCACCGCGCCCTGCCAAGCCCACGAAATCACACGACGGCCGAAAAACTCCCGTTAGTAACAACTTCAGCCTTCTGATCATCGCCGTGGTTGTCTGCGTCGGGCTGGCCGCGATTTTTCTTCCGTTCGGTTCCCAGGTGGTCATCAAGTTCGGTCACCTGCAAGAGCTTATCGAGGAGGGAGCTCCGTCGAAAACGAACGTGGATCCCTCAATCAAAGTCACTGAATCCGGTAATGGCACGGAGCTGACGGTTCGCTATTCAAATTTGAGCGATCTCCACGTGGGACCGAATGAAATCACGGGGAAAGTCACGCGGGAAATACTCGAACCGGAGAACCTCCGCGCGGCAGCCAAGAAGGATCTGCCCTTTACTTGCTCGCGCTACGGATTGGATCAAGACAACGGCCAGTTGCCGAGCCGGCTTTCCGCCAAAGGTTTTCACGACTTCCAGGGTGGATCGTCGCCCAGTCCGTGGCGGAATTATCTCATGCTGCTCGGGCTGATCGGGGGCGTCATGGTCATTTCCATCCTGCTCCTGCGGCGACTGGGAGGGGCCAGTTCGGCGATGGCCTTCGGCCGCAGTCGGGGGAAGTTGTTGGCTCAGGAAGATATCGGGGTGACCTTTGACGAAGTCGCCGGCATCGATGAAGCCGTGGATGAACTACGCGAGGTCGTCGACTTTCTCAAGCAACCCGAAAAGTACCAGGTGCTGGGCGGCCGCATTCCCAAGGGGGTGCTGCTCGTCGGGCCGCCGGGCACGGGCAAGACGCTGCTGGGCAAAGCTGTTGCCGGCGAGGCGGGAGTGCCGTTCTTCAGTCTCTCGGGATCAGACTTCGTCGAGATGTTCGTCGGCGTCGGTGCCGCGCGGGTCCGCGACATGTTCCAGCAGGCGGTGGCCAAAACCCCCTGCATTGTCTTCATCGACGAACTTGACGCATTGGGCAAGACTCGCGGCACGAGCGTTGTTGGCGGTCACGATGAACGCGAGCAAACACTCAACGCGCTCTTGGTCGAAATGGACGGCGTGCATTCCAACAGTGGCGTGATTGTGATGGCTGCCACCAACCGGCCGGAAACTCTCGACCCGGCCCTGCTCCGCCCGGGACGATTCGATCGCCACGTACTGGTCGACCGGCCCGACGTTCGCGGCCGCGAGGATATTCTCGATGTCCACATTCTGAAGATTCGCGTCGATAGCTCGGTCGATTTGCGGGAAGTCGCCCGTATCACCTCCGGGTTTGTCGGCGCTGATCTGGCCAACCTGGTCAACGAGGCAGCCCTCCTGGCGGCTCGAGCAGGCAAGAAGGCGGTCAGCATGCAGGAGTTCACCGAAGGCGTGGAGCGCGTCACGACGGGACTGGAAAAGCGGCAGCGGGTCATGCACGCCGACGAGAAGCAGCGAATTGCCTATCACGAAAGTGCCCACGCACTGGTTGCCGCCAGTCTACCAAACACCGATCCCGTGCATAAGGTTTCGATCATTCCGCGCGGCTTGGCCGCACTGGGCTACATGATGCAGCGGCCGGAAGGCGATCGCTATCTGCTGACTCAGAGCGAGTTGGAAAGCCGCATCCAAGTTGCCCTGGCAGGCACCCTGGCGGAAGAACTCATTTACGGCGATGTCTCCACGGGTGCCCAGAACGACCTGGAGCGCGCCACGGAAATCGCGCGCAGCATGGTCACGGACTACGGCATGAGCCGCTTGGGCCGGGCCAGCTATCGCGAGAGCCACCGCTCGGTCTTCCTTGCTACCCAGAATGACCTGGCCGGCGACCGCACGCACAGCGAGCAGACGGCACGCGAAATTGATGAGGAGATCAAACACATCCTCTTGCAGGCCCAGTGCAAAGCCAGCCATATCCTCAAGACTCGCCGCCAGGCACTGGAAGCCCTCGCCCAGCGGCTCATCGTTCTGGAGACGATCGACAATCTGGAACTGAAGGCCATTCTCGAACAGAACTCGCCCAGCCCGATGATCGTGCCCGGCACTTGCGACATGGTCAAGCTCCGTTCTCAGCCCGAGGCCATTCCCCTGGGCGACATTACGGCGGAAGGCGCCAGCTAGCCAGGATTATTCACGCCCCCGGAAATGGTGGGTTGCGCACGGTATCTAACCAGACACTTTCCGCTGTTCGGGACGTGTTCGCGTAACGCACCATCCGTGCTCCACCCACCCTGCGGCTACAGTTTATGAATAATCCGGGCTAAGGCTCGATCAAGTAGGCTTGGCCGTCGAGGTTAAGCATCACGGCTTCATCCATGGCCAGGTACTGCGACATCGAACGACCATGGCGGTTGGCCAGGGCAAAATAGTCCTTGCTGAACTGTTTGACCTTGCGGGCGTTCTGCTGCTGCGTCGGCGTCACCTGGGAATCGACCCACTGGTTCTGGCGTCGATAGAAGGTGCGGTTGCCGATATTGCGAACGGACGCCTGGGCCTGCTCGGCCTCTGTCCGAACCTCGCTGCCGTAAGACAATTCACCGGCTGCCTGGGCCGCTGCGACGGCTGGAGCAGTTGCTGGCACGGCATTGGCCGCGTTTCGGCCGTCGCCGAAATATCCGCCTGAACCATTGCCACGAAGTCCGCCGGCCGGCATTGCTGCCGGGGCAGCCTGGGCAAAGCGGCCAAAGCCGCTCGATTCCGCCTTCTTTTCGGCAAGATGCGGACTGCCGGAATAGTCGTTGGCAGGCGAGTAGTTCTTGGCGTTTTGGAAATCGCCCTTCATCGCCCGCTGTGCGGTGCCTGCCGCGCCGCCCGTTTGGGCCAAGGCTTCCAGCCGCCGGTTCGTGCGATCCACGTTTGAAGTAATGTTGTGGAGGTTGGTCGTCTCATCGGCCATGAACGACGTGTACGGCGTGAGGATGCCGTGCCGCGTGGCCAACTCAACCAATTCCTTTACCAGTTCGTCGTTCTTGCCGTTGAGGTCCAATTGGTCGAGGATCTCGCCCACGCGGCGAACGGCCCACAGCTTTTCGACAAAGGCCAGCGATTCGTCACTGCTCTGCTCGACGAACGTGGCGGGGAAGTCGAACTTCTCTTCCTTGTCGCCAATCCGACCCGTCAGGACCACCTTCGCGGCCCCTGCCTTTTTATAACGCCCCACGACGACCAACTGATCGCCGGCAAAGAGATCGACCACTTCGTGCGGGTAAACGCGGCTGATGGGCGAGCCTTCTTCCGTTTTGACCATGTCGAAGTCGTAACGCATCTTCATGCCGGTCAGCACCGGCGACTCGATGCGGTTGTAGAGTTTGGCGACGTGCTCCTCGATGTTCTCGTCGGGCCGCACGTACTCGCTCTGGCCGAAATTCTCGCGGACAAGTTTATCGAGGAAGCGGGCGTTCAGATCGTAGCCCACGCCAAAACAGAAGACCCGGGCGTGGACCTTGTTGAACTCCTTCGAGTTGGCCACGATCCGCATTTCGTTGCTCTCGCCCACGGTCGGCAGGCCGTCGGTGAGGAAGACCACATAGCTGGGGCGGCCGGCATCGTGGAGTTGCGCCAGTGAGACCCGCAGCGCCTCGTTGATGTTCGTGCTGCCGCCGGCATAAAGCCCTTCGGCAAAGCCCAATGCCTCGCGGCGGGTCTGGTCGTTATAGCGTTGCAGTTCCGGCCGGAACGATTCGACCTCGCTGTCGAAGGCGATGATGTTGAATAAGTCCCCCTCGCGGAGGTTATTCAGCACGTGCTTCAGGGCCGCGCGAACCTGCTCGATCTTCTGCCCGCTCATGCTGCCAGATCGATCCATCACCAAGAGGACCGTTTTCTTCGGCCGCTCGCTGCCAGCCTTGATCTCCGGGCTGGCTAGCAAGAGGAAGTAACCATCCTGATTCTTGTCCGGCCGGTAGGTCAAGACCCGCATGCTCACCTTGCCGCGGCCGATGTCGTACAGCAGGCGGAAGTCGCAGGCTGGAACCTGGTCCTTCGCCGTGTAGCTGACCACGGCATGGCGATCGTCGGGCCGCTTGATCTCAACGGCATGTGTCGGGCTGTAAATGTTCTTGATGTCCTCCTGGCTTTCCACGGAAATGCGGAAGTTGATCTTTTCAACCGGGTGCGACGTGTACTTGGCGGTACTCAAGGGGAAGAGGAAATCGGTCATTCCTTCCTGTTGGCGGCAAAGCTGCACGTAGCGCAGCGAAACAGTCCGCTTGGCTCCCGGCGGCACCGGGAAGACGCTCGTCTTGAACATTCCCGTGCCTACCCACTCCAGTAAAGCTGGGTCTCGGTTCTTCCGCACGATCTCCTCATAGGCCCGGCGCGCGTCCTCCGCGCTGAGCAGCTTGGCCGGCATCTCCTTGCCGTCGACCAGCAGGGTCATCCGATCAATCGCCCCATCGTAGGGTAAGGGAAAAATGAAGGAAACTTCCATTTGCCGGCTGCCGGTATTTACGAACGACTGGGAAACCTGCACCTTGGCCACCTGGTCGACTATGCGGGCGTCGACCTCCAGGGTGTCGATCTTATAAGAGACCGGGGACGGTTCCGGTACAGGAATGGGTCGAGGATAGGGGGGCGGATAGGGGTGTGGCGGCCAGATGATGATCGGCCGAGGAAGGCGGATATGCTCTGCCGGATCGACCACCACCAGCAATCCCTGGGCACTCGCAATCGCAGGAACCAAAAACACAATAACGGCAACCCACCGGCTCAACTTGGCAAACATGGCAAATCTCCTTTTTCTAGAACGCACTCATGGTACATTGAGTTCGACGCTGCTGCCCGCCAAAAAGTTCCCGATAACCGATCGTTTGCAAATATATTCCAACTCTCCGCCGGATTGTGGCTCGGTCAGGAGAACGTCTATAACAGGTTCGGTCAGGAGACCGGCCATAACAGGCGGCTCGGCCACAACAAGCCCTGCCTAATTCGCTGGCCCTTCCGCCGGTTCGCTCACCTCAAACACGTAACATCCTGAACCGATTCCAAAAACTGTCGCCGCGCGTTCCGTCCTCAAAATCTTGACTTCCGGCACTTGCGCGGCGGGGAGGCCATTGATCTCGATCTGCTCCGTTTTGCCTGCCGGCACGTAAACCGACGCCGTGGCGCCAATCGGGATTTTAACGAGCAGCCGCAGACGCTTCCCGTCGCGCCGCCAATGGCTCACGATGTCGCCGCGAACTGATTGGTAACTGGACCGCACCCACTTCAGATCCGCGACGATCTGCGGCCGGATGATGATGCGATCAAAGCCCACGGCTTCCGGTTCGGGCTGGATACCGCCCAACCATTGGTAGAACCACTGACTCACCGATCCGAACATCGGATGGTTGTGCGAATAGGTGTTGTCGCTCCCTTTCCAATGCTCCCAGAGCGTGGTGGCCCCGCCCTCGAGCATGAAGCCCCAACCGGGAAAAGTGTGCTGGTTCACGATGCGGTAGGCCGTCTCGGCATGGCCTTCACGCGAAAGCACGTCGAGCAGGAACTTCGTGCCGAAGATACCCGTGGAGAGGTGCCCTTGGCTCGGCCCGCGGATGTCGTCCAGCAACACTTGCAGCGCGGCGGCCCGCTGCTCCGGGGCGAGGAGATTCTGGCAGAGCGCGTAGGCTTGACAGGCCTGCGTGCCGGGCCCGATCCGGCCGGTGGTTTTGTCCCAGAATTTTTCCACGTAGGCCCTGCGGATGTTGCCGGCAAGCTGTCGATACTTGGCAGCCTCTTCGCGTCGGCCGAGGATGGCGGCTAACTCGCCCACCGCAGTTGCGCTGGCCGCATACAGCGGCGTTACCAGAACCGGCGCGGGAAGGCGGATGAGTCCTTCGTGATCGCTCAAGCCCTCCTTGACGATCAACTCCGGGTTTGCCTTGGCCACCAGATCAAGCCAGCGCTTCGAGACGTCGAATTGCTCTTCGATTAACTGCCGATTACCGCAATACTGGTAAAGCTGCCGCTGGAGCAACGGATGCGCCATGGCCCAGGCCACGCCGCAGTACTGAATTCCCACGAAGGGGGCCGTATCGGTCAGCATGCCGTCTTCTCGAACGCTGTCGGCAAAATCGCGCACCGTCTTGGCGTAGAAAGTCGCCATGTCGTAGTTCATCAGCAGGGCTTCGCTGGTCACGGCCAGATCGCCGCCATAAGCAAATCGCTCGCGATGGGGACAATCCGACTGCACGCTGAAGAGGTTACTAAGAAATGTTCGGTCGCACATTTCCTGGATGCGGTTGAAGCGTTCGTTCGAGCAGGAGAACGAGCCGATTCGCGGCACGTCGGCGTTCAGAACCAGGCCCGCGATCGCGTCCAGCGGAGGCTTGCCGGGATAGCCCGTCACCTCCACATAACGAAAGGCGTGGAAGGTGAATCGCGGCGTGTAGCTCTCCAGCCCCTTGCCGCGGGCGATGTAGGTATCGCCCTGCCAAGCGATGGTCGGCGGGCCGGAGTGGTCGATGCTGTGGTCCTTGCCTTCTTCCTGGGGCTTCCCTTTGATCTGGCCGCAAACGCTGGTCATTGGGTTGAGTGTGCCATCCTGGTGCAGGAGTTCTCCATAGCGCAGAGAGATCCGGGTTCCCGCGGGGGCCGAGACCTTCAAGGTTGCCCAGCCCGCGAAATTCCGGCCCAGGTCGAAAATAAACATGCCGGGTTTGGGTTCGGTCCTCTGGATCGACTTCAGCGTGGATGTCACCCGGATTGGCGGCTGCGACTGCGACCTAAGGCGGCCGATCGGTTCGGTGGCCACGGCCGCCTGCCGCCAGGCCGCGTCCACAAAACCGGATCGGTCCCAATTGGTCTGTTCTTTGCTGGCATCGTATATTTCGCCCAAGTAGATACTGTTGAAGCGCGTGGGGCCGTCGCTTACCTTCCAACTCGTGTCACTCGCGATCGCCTGCCGCGTGCCATCGGTGAACTCGACTTCCAGCCGCGCGATGAACCGCGGCCGTCCCACGGGAAGGTGCTCGCGGAGGTTCAGGTATCCCCACATCCGCAGCGGCAACGGGTTGTACCAGCCGTTGCCAAGCGTCACGCCGAGGCAATTCGGCCCCTCGGCAAGATGGTGGGTGACGTCGAAGGTGCTATAAAGAACGCGTCGGGAGTACGGCGTCCAACCGGGATCGAGAACGCGATCACCTATCCGCTGGCCATTAAGGCTCGCCTCGTAGTAGCCCAGCCCACTGATGAAAAGCCGCGCGCGGCGAACTTTCTTCGTCAGGGCGAACTCTTTGCGGAAGAGCGGCGCGGGGTCTTCGCGGTAGAAACCCTCATCCTTCCGCGGATTCAGCTTGCCGTCGTTGAGCCATTGGGCATGCCAGTCCTCCTCTGCGAGCAGCCCCATTTCCCACGTAGCCGGTCCGCTCCAGTCCGAGGCCGCTGCCGACTTGTCCCAAGCCCGGACCTTCCAGTAGCACGCCAAGCTGCTTGGCAAAGCACGGCCGCCATAGACGACCTGGACCGACTGCTTCGATTCCACCTTGCCGCTATCCCAAAGGTCTCCCTCGTCCTTTGCCAATCTTTCCGGGCTGCTGGCGACCAGGATTTGATAAGCAGATTGCACGTCGCCCAGCCGGTCTGAATGGAGCACCCAGCTTAACCGCGGCTGTGGCGCGTCAATCCCCAATGGCTGCCGAGAGTATTCGCACGTCAAGTCCGTGACGGCGAGGGTGCCGGCGGCAATGCCGCAGGGCACCCCCAGGACACAAAGCATGACGATCGATGCCTTGAGTAGTATCGTTTGGAGCGACATCGACATCTCCTTGGTATTGAGTAGTCAGTATAGCGTGTTCATGTGGTTCCCAGGGGCGAGCCATCACCAATCCCTAGAACATTACAAGCAATGACAGCCGATTGCAACCCCCCAGGAGAATTATTAAGTTATTCCGTCCCATTCTGGTATAGTCCGGCTGGCCTTGGCGGACTACAATCCACGGCGGTCTTGATGGTAATCCGGAGCTAAGTGACATGTTTCAGCACGTCTTATGCGTCTTTCCCTATCGACGGACGCGCAGTTCAAAGACATCCTTCCCACCGCTGGGGCTAGAGTACGTCGCCGCTGCGCTCCGTCCCTACGCCGAGCGGATGGATCTGGTCAACTTCCGGCACGAACGCCGGCCCAGCACGCAGTCCTTCCTCCGACCAGAGACCGACCTGGTCTGCTATTCCATCAACTGGCCGGAGGATTTGGAACTGATCCGCGACGACATCAACGCCTTGCCGCCGGGGGTGACGACGATTCTGGGCGGGAGGACCGCGACGGAGAATCCGCGTTACTGGCTGGAAGAGTGCCCGAACGTGGACGCTGTCGTCTGCGGCGACGGCGAGCAGGCAATTGCCGAAATCGCCGAGGGCCGCCCCTGGTCGGAGATTGCCGGTCTGGCCTACCGTGGCCGCGATGGTCAATTGCTCTTCAATCGGCCGCGAGACAACGTCCCCTTGGACGACAACCTAATGCCCGCTCGCGAGTTGCGCCGCCATCCCTATTACCTGACCACCAAGGGAGTAAGCACGGGAATCAAGGTCGACCAGGTCGCTGGCTCGCGTGGTTGCCCGTTCAATTGTCGGTTCTGCAATTTCTCGATCAACCCTTGGGGAGTGAAGCGCTGCTGGGCACCGCGCTCGCCCGAGTCGATTGTCCATGAGATCGAGCAGATCGATGCCGACCTGGTCCTCTTCGTCGATGACGTCTTCACCTTTCAGCCGGACCGCGTACTCGCAATCTGCGATCTACTGATCGCGAAGGGAATCCAGAAACACTACATCGTCAACGCCCGGCTGGAAATCGCCAAACGCCCCGATGTGCTCCGCAAAATGGAGCAGGCCGGGTTTATTGCCATGCTCGTGGGCGTCGAGTCGACGCAGGACGTGACGCTCAAGTCGATGGGCAAGGGTTTCACCATCGAACAGGTCCGCGAGCGATTCCAAGTGCTGCGCAAGTCGAAGATGATCATTAACGCCTACTTCATCGTGGGCAACCTCGGCGAAACCGAGGAGCAGATGCTCTCCACCGCTTCGTTCGCGCGCTCGCTCGGCGTCGACCTGATTCACGTCTCCCGCTTGCGCAACGAGCCTTACTCGGGCCTCGGCGAATTGGTTGCGCAGACACCCGGCTACCACATCGACGCCGAGGGCTTTGTCTATAGCGATGCCTACTCAGCCGAGCTTATCGCCGACCTCCGCAAGCAGATCGATCGGCAGTTTCACACTCCTCGGCATGTGATGCACGTGGTGCTCAAACTGATACGGATCATGAATTGGCGAGCGAAGGCCAAGGCCCTGCTGACGATCCCCGTCTTCCTTGCACGGATCCTCGCAGCGCAGGTCGTTCGGAAGGTGCGCAAGTGGATGGGGCTAGAGAAAAAGAGTGCCGATGGCGTGGTTCCCCGGCCCCATTGTCTTTCGGGCCGAAGGACCAATGGCGGAGAATTGTTGGCCCTTCGGGCCGAATTTCTGGCCGAAGGCCCAGCCATTCATCCAGCGAAGGGCGAAGCCCTGGATTAGACTAGGCCAGGGCGTGGCGTGGCGAATTGTTGGCCCTTCAGGCCGAAAGACAACCGGGGGAGCTGTTATCCAGGGCTGCGCCCTTCGCTGGGCGAATTGCTGGCCCTTCGGGCCGAATTTCTGGCCGAAGGCCCAGCCAATCACCGCATTTGCCTTCGGGCCGAAACCAGCCAATCACCCCATTGTCTTTCGGGCCGAAGGACCAGCTATTCATCCAGCGAAGGGCGCAGCCGCTAAACTCCATCGGGCAACCGTGCTCAGCAGCGTCTGCCGGTCGATCGGTTTGGTCGCGAAGTCGTCGCAACCGGCGTCGAGGCACTTCTGCCGGTCCTCCGCCATGGCGTTGGCGGTCAGGGCGATGATTGTGCCGCAGTAGCCCTCGGCGCGCAGACGACGCGTGGCCTCGTAGCCATCCATCACCGGCATCTGCATGTCCATCAGGATCAGATCGAACGGCGCACCCCGCGCGAGTTCAGACATGGTTTCGTCATACGCAAGCTGCCCATTCTCGGCCAACGCCACCTCGGCACCGGCCTTCTTCAGCACAAAGGCGATAAACCGTTGATTGTCCGGGCCGTCTTCGGCCAGGAGAATCCGGCCGGATAATTCGATCTTGTCCGGGGTTGTCGGGGGCGTTGTCGGAGGGCAATCTCGCAGGGCCTCTTGTGTATTCGAGATCATACGAATCCCGTCAAGCGGTCCGGGATCGATCGTCATGCTGAACGTGCTCCCCTGGCCCGGCGTGGAGTGGACTTCGATCTTGCCACCCATGGCCTCGGCCAGCCGTTTACTGATGCAAAGCCCCAACCCCGTGCCGCCGAACTTCCGCGTGGACGAGTTGTCCACTTGACTGAAGGCTTGGAAGAGTCTTCCGATCTGCTCTTCGTTCATGCCAATGCCAGTATCGGTCACATCAAAGCGAAGTTGCGGTCCAGGAAAAATTTGTGGTGCAGGCGTCTCGCCTGCCCTTGCAACCGGGACGGCCGCACCACAGGAACCAAGTCCGGGCAGGAGTCGGACTGCGATGCGGACCGTGCCTTGGTCGGTGAACTTGATCGCGTTGCCTACCAGGTTGATGAGCACTTGGCGGAGCCGCAACGGGTCGGTAATTATAGTTTCGGGCAGAGGGCCGTCCATGGCGGTCTCGAGTTTCAACTGCTTGGCGGCAGCGCGGACGCGCATCAGCGAGGCAACCTCGGCCAGCAAATCGCAGGGTGAGCAGTGGATCGGCTCGATCTAAATCTTTCCGGATTCCACCTTCGAGAGGTCGAGGATGTCGTTGATCAAGGCTAGAAGGTTCCCGCCGTTGCGCTTGATGATCTTGACGTGTTCACAGGTGGCACGGCCGACGTTCTCCTCCAGCATGATATCCGCGTAACCCAGGATGGCGGTCATCGGCGTGCGGATTTCGTGGCTCATGTTCGACAGAAAATCGCTTTTGGCACGGGTGGCGGATTCAGCGAGGCGCTTGGCCTCTTCGAGGGCATGGTTGATCTCAATCAGTGACTCCTCATCCCGCTTACGGCCGGTGATGTCGCTCATCGCGGCCAAACAGACCGACGCACCGGCGGCGTTCTGCACGGCGGTCGCCTCCAGCCTCGCCCAGAATACCGTTTTATCGTTTTTCACCATACGCACTTCGCACACCTGCTGCTCACGCGTTGCAAAAAGCCGTTTGCGGAACAGGTAGTAGATGTTTTGGTCTTCGGGGAGGATGAAGCCAGACAACTGCCGCCTGACCAAATTGCCTTTTACCGCGCCCAGCAGGGTGGCGGCGGTGAGATTGGCATCCAGGATCTGCCCTTGCTCGCTGAGGGTGCAATACTCTCCAACCGCGCCCAGAAGGTGGCGTCGTTTGCACGCACCATCCGCAACTCGAATACCTGCGGCTTGTCCGATGCATGGGTTTGTTTGCGATACAGGTGGTAGGCGACCACGTCCTCGGAAAAGATAAAGCGAGACAATGGCTGGTCGATCAACCTGACTCTGGTCATGCCTAGCAGGGTGGCGACGGTGAGATTGGCCTCCAGGATCAGCCCCTGCTCGCTGAGGGTGCAATAGCCCACCGGTGCCAGGTCGTAGAGGTCAAAATAGCGTATCCGCGCGGCCTCCAGTTCCGCCTGCGTCTGGCGGAGCTCGTCGTTCTGCATCTCCAGTTCGATCTGATGTATCCGCAGCTCGTGGAGCGTCTGCTGCTTTTCTTCGAGCGAGAATACTTCGTGCTCCCCAGCTTCCTGGATTGTGATCTCTTTCTCGGCCCGCTGACGCAATAGATCATTTTTCGCCATAATGCCCCCTCATTTGGGATTCAATTATGTTTGCGCTCGCTCCGTGGTTGCAATGGCATACATCTTCCCGGCTTCATTCAGCAAGACCCTTTGCCTCAATCCGCTTGATGCTTGGGTTGTCCGTCAGCAGTTTCATTTGATGGATGGCGATCTGGTTCAACTTGCGAAGCCGTTCCACCTGCGGTGCAAGCTCCCGGATGAACAGCGCGTTCAGATTTTCTAGGTTGGATAGGCACGCGAGCTGCGACACGTCCGCATCGTCCCGGATATTACCTTTCCTGCCTGGATTTTTGTCGCGCCAATCCTTCGCCGTCATGCCGAAGAGCGCCATGTTCAGCACGTCCGCCTCCGTGGCATAAACTAGGTTCACCTGTTTTGGCGTGAGTTCCGGCGGCACAAGGTTCTCCTTGATCGCGTCGGTGTGGATCCGGTAGTTGATTTTTGCCAGATTACGCCGGATATCCCATCCAAGTTGCTTGAGTTCCTCGTTCTTGAGCCGCTGAAATTCCTTGATGAGATAGAGTTTGAATTCGACTGAAACCCAGGAAGCGAACTCGAAGGCGATGTCCTTATGGGCGTAGGTGCCGCCGTAACGCCCTGCCCTGGAAATCAATCCAATGGCGTTGGTTGATTCGATCTGGCGTTTGGCGGTCAGAATGAAACTGTTGAGTCCGGCGCTATTTCTAATCCCATCGAATTCGATGGGATTAAAACCGGGATTATTCAGCCGCTCCCAGATACCCAAGAACTAAATCGTGTTCCGGTTCCGCAACCAATTTTGGATAATATAGTCGGTGCGATCCGCGTCTCTGTAGCGTGCAATATCGGTGAGGCTGATATAGTCCTCTTCGTGCTGCCTCTGAATCGTGATTTCTTTGCTCAAAACCCTGATCTTCGCCATTATTCTTTTCTCCTACTTCCATATTCCTTGTTTTTGCGGTGAATTATGTTTGCGCTCGTTCCGTGGTTGCAATGGCATACATCTTCCCGGCTTCATTCAGTAAGGCCGTGGAGATCATCGAGACGGAGACGACCTTGCCTGTTTTAGTGAGCCGTTGGGTAGGATATGGCTCCAGGATTTCAGCCCGGCTAAGCTGGTGTACCCTCGCCAACGCTACCTCTTGCAGTTCCTTGGGGATCCGGTCGCGGACGTTCATCGCCAACGCCTCGGCCTCGCTCCAGCCATACATCCGCACCGCGCCGGGGTTCCAGGCGATGATGCGGCCTTCCAAGTCCTGTACGGTGATGGCATCGTGCGCATCGCCACATACGGGGTTATTCATATCGCAAGGCTTCGATGGGATCGAGCCGCGAGGCCTTCCAGGCGGGATAGAAGCCGAAGACGATGCCCACGAAGGCGGACACGGCGACGGAGATGGTGATGACCAGGATCGAAGGGCTTGTTGGCCAATGTTGGATGTTGCGAACCAAGATCGAAGCCAACCGCCCCAGGAGAATGCCGATGGCGCCGCCGACCAGGCAGAGCACGACGGCTTCCACGAGAAACTGCCGGAGGATGTGGTGGCTGCGGGCGCCCACGGCCATGCGCAAGCCGATCTCCCGCGTCCGCTCCGTCACGGAGACGAGCATGATGTTCATGATGCCTACGCCGCCCACGATCAGCGAGATGCCGGCCACGATCATTAGCAGCACACTCATCATGGCGGAAGTCGAGGAGAGGTTGCGGGTGAGTTCGGTCATGTCGCGGATATTGAAGTCGTCGTGTGAATCATCGTTTTCGCCGTCGACCTTGATGTGATGCTGCTCGCGGAGGAGATCCTTGATTTCGCGGATGGCCTCCGGAATCTGTGCCGTGGATACGGCCTTGACAAGGATATTGTCGACGGTCACGAGGCGGATGGGTTGCGGAGTGTCGGCTGCCTGGGTGGCCGAGATGGAAGGATAGAGGGCCGTGCTGCCCGGATAGGTATTGTTGAGGCTGTTGACGGTGGTGGACGTGCTGCTTGTCGAAGCCGCCGCATTGGGAACGGCGTTGGCCGACACGGCGTTGACGCGGAATTTGATCGTCGTCCAGGGGGCTACGATGACGTCATCCTGATCGCGGCCCATCATGTTCGCGCCCTTGGGCGACAAGACGCCTACGACCCGAAAGGCGACGTTGGAAATGCGCAACTCCTTGCCTAAGGGCGACTCGTTGTCGAAAAGCTCCCGCTTGATCGTCTTGCCGACCATGCAGACCTTATTGGCATTGAGCACATCGCGGTCGGAAAAGACGTCGCCCTCCTCCAATTCGGTCCAGTCGCGAACATTCAGGTAATTGGGTGTGGTGCCGACGACGGACTGGGTCTTCCAGTTCTTTCCGCCGTAGACCAACTGGCCCGTTGTCTGCACGATGGGTGCGACGTCGCTAATCGCAGGGCACTGCTGGACTAACTGATCGGCATCGTTGGGCGTGAGTGTCGGCCGGCTGCCGGCGCCAAAGCTGACTCCGCCGCTCATTGCCGCACCGGGTAATACGACGAGGTTGTTGGCGCCCATGCTGGCGATTGTTTTCTGGATGGCCGTTTTCGAGCCTTCGCCGATTTCGGTCATGGCGATCACTGCCCCCACGCCGATGATCACGCCCAGGGCCGTGAGCGCCGATCGCATCTTGTTCCGCCGCAAAGCCCCCAGGGCCGTGCGCCAGGTGGGCGGAATCAGGGACGGCATGCCGCGCGGCGGCAGCGTCTGGGCGTCGCCATAAAGCGACTCGGCCGCGCGCCCTTTTTCCACGGCGAGAATTTTTGCCGGTGCCCGTACTGCCGCAACCGCCGGCGGGGCTTCCGCCACAGTCACAGTCAACGCCGCGCCACTGGTCACGGTCTTCGCGGAGCGCGATGCATGCGCAGGCGCTGCATGCCCATTACCATTGCTGTTTCCGCTTGGCCGCTCGTCATTCTGAATCGCGGGCGTGCGGTGCTCCATGTCAGTGGCAATGTTCTGGCGGCGTTCATCGCCTTCGACCAAGCCATCGGCGAGGTGGATCGTGCGATGGGCGAAGGCGGCCACCTTGGAATCGTGCGTGACGAGAATCACCGTGATCCCCTCGGCGTTGAGTTGCTGGAACATCCGCAAGATTTCCACGCTGGTGTGCGAATCGAGGTTGCCCGTCGGCTCGTCGGCCAGCAGCAAGGCCGGACGATTGACCAGCGATCGGGCAATAGCCACCCGCTGCTGCTGCCCGCCGGACATCTGCGAAGGTTCGTGGTCGGCCCGGTCGGCCAAACCGACGCGGTCCAACAACACACGAGCAAGTCGCAGGGCCTCGATACCGCTCGACCGTTGCGGAGAATAGTCCAAGGGCATGGTCACGTTGTATAACGCGCTGGTTCGCGGCAGCAGATTGAAGCTCTGAAAGACGAAGCCCAGTTTGGCCGTGCGCACCAATGCCCGCTGATTGGGCGTGAACTGGCTCATCTCCTCGCCATCGAGCCAGTATTCGCCGGAACTGGGGCGGTCAAGGCAACCGAGGATATTCATGAGCGTCGTCTTACCGGAGCCGGAGGCTCCCATCAACGCAACCATTTCGCCGCGCTCGATGGTTAGCGATATCCCCTTGAGCACCGGAACGTCAACCTCGCCCAAGTGATAGGTCTTGGTGATGTTTTCCAGGCGAATGAGTTCCATGATCGTCTCTTGCTCCCGTGTGTTTAGTTCCCATTTCGACGTGGAGGCGCAGGGTACTTATTTGGAACTACTAGATTTATTGGAGTTGCCGCGGAACAACTTGGGCATGAAGGGATTGGTCGTTTCGCCGCTGTCGCCTTCGCTGGCGACGCTCTCGCCGATCGCAATTTCCAGACCTTCAAGGAGGTCTTGCCCGCGGACCTCGGTCATTGTGCCGTCGGTGGCGATAATCTTGACCGGAAGCGGTCGGACGAAGTTCCCTTCGACAATCCACAGGCGACCCGACTCAAGATGCTCCTTCTTCGCCGCAACGGTTTGCGGCGGAACGGGAAGGCCCGGCGGTTGGTGTTCGCTGCCGGTGGACTTCGCTTTCCGCGACTCCGCGGGCGCGACCGATTTGCCATCCTGCCCGGCGTTCTTTTCGGTTCGGGCCTTCCAGTCGGTGGGCTTCAATCCGGTCGTGGTGCTCGCGAGCGGCAGGTCTTGTCCCGCGGGAGACGGCTTTGCATCTTGCGTGGGCTGTGCGGCGCCCTGGGTACTGGGTACTGCCTGCTGAGCCGTGTCTTTTGCCGGTCCACCCTTCCCCTCGGACTTCTTATTGTCGCCGCGTTTCGACTTGTCGCCGCGACGGTTCATGGCTGCCACGGTCTCATCGCGGACATCGGGGGCGATCTGTTGCGGCCGCGGCTTCCAGCGCAAGGCAGCGTTGGGCACCTTCAAGACGTTTTCGTGACGTTCGATTTCAAACAGCAGGTTGGCCGTCATGTAGGGGAGCAGTTTCATTTCCTTGTTCTCCGTCGTCACCACGACGGTATAGGTCACCACGTTCTGGGTCATGCTGGCATTCAGGCGAATTTGCAAAACTTCGCCGAGGAACGAGTCGTTGGGATAGGCGTCAACGGTAAAATGGACTTTCACGCCGGGACGGATCCGTCCGATGTCGGCCTCGTTGACCGATGCCCAGACCTGCATCCGCCCCAGATCCTTGGCCAGCAGGAAGAGGCTGGGGGCGTTCAACGCGGAAACGACTGTCTGCCCCACGTTCACGCGGCGGTCGACGATTACTCCTTTAACGGGCGAGGTGATGACCGTGTAGCCAAGATCGGTTTGGGCCAGTTTCAGCGAGGCCTCGGCCTGCTTGATCACCGCGTCGCCGACATCGACATTGGCCTTGGCCACTTCAAAGTTTGCCACGGCGGTGTCATAGTCGGTACCCGCGATGGCCTTCTTCTTGATCAGGTCGTCCGACCGCTTCATTTCGGCCTGCGATTGGGCCAGCTTGGCCTTCAATTGCCCCAGGTCCGCAATGGCACGGCGAACTGCCGCGTTGGCCAGATCGTACTGGGCCTTGTACTTGGTGTCGTCGATGCGGGCAAGAACGGTGTCCTTTTCGACGAAGGAGCCGTAATCGACTTTCAACTCCTTGATCAGGCCCGCCACCTGCGCGCCGACGTCGACGACTTCTTCCGGCTCGACGGTTCCCGTGGCCCCGATCGTCGGCAGCATGTCGCCGCGCTCGATCTGGGCCGTGCGAAAGTTGGAGGTTCCCGCGGTGCGGTAGTATTTGACGAAATAGACGCTTCCTGCCCCGACTAGGCCGAGGAGGGTCACAATGGAAAGAATGGTTTTCATGGGTTTACTATTGTTCTGGGGGTAACTCTCGATTTTGAGCCTTTGCTCGCGGTGATTTCAGGATGACGGTTATGGGTGTGGCCATTGGTGGTTTGGAGGGTTCTTTCACAGACCCCTTCCGCGCCGGCTTGAACGGCGGCGCAGGCATTGACCAGGACTTCCAGCGATGCGCGCACCGCGTCTCGCTGGGATGAGGAAAGACGCTCCAGCACCAACAGCGTGCGGCGGACCCGGGCTTCGCAGCGATTGCGCATCATTTTTTCGCCTTGGGCGGTGAGTTGCAGGCAACGCACGCGGCGGTCGTTGCCTTCGGCTACCCGCTTGACCAACCGCGCCCGTTCCAGGCGGTCGGCGATCTGCGTCAGGGCGCTGAGTGAAACGCACAACTCGCGGCTCAAGGCCGACATCGGCCGGGAACCTTCGCTGAGGATTCCACACAGCCGCAATTGCGCCAAAGGCAAATTATCGGCCGGATCTTGTTCCGAGGAAGTTAGCCCCCTCGCCAGACGGAGTATTAGCCCAGCGACGGTCTCGGCGATTGCTAACAAGTCCTGTTGACGCATGAATTCAGCATCCTTCCAGAGATTCAACCCCGCCGCTGCAACTTCGGACCGCGGCAACTCGTTAATTCTCCTATATTATTAATATACGTAAAGTAATCGCCCAAAGGAATGCGTTTTTTTGGGTGAATAATTAAGAGCGCTTCCAGTTTCGGCTTTACCCAACGTACTTCACCGAAGCCAGCCGGCGGCGAATGCCGGACTGAAATTCAATGGCTGGATAGCCTACTATCAGGGTCACGCTGATCTTGTTCTCCTGGGGGATGCCGTACTTGGCCTTGAACCGCCGATTCTGGTTCAACGCCACGCTGGTACCGAGCATGCAACTGCCTAACCCCTGAGACTCGGCCGCAAGCGAGGCATAGGTCGCCACGATCGCGCAGTCGAAGGGGTCGCTCGTCGGGCCATAATGAAAGAGCATGGCCGCGGGGGCATTGTAGGTGAACAAGTCGCGGCCGGCGCGCCGCATCTCGGGAAGCATTTTCATGAGCGGGCGAATGAAGTCGCGGAACCCTTCGTACTGAAACTTGCCCACGAAAGGCCGCATCAGCGCCAGCATCAAGGGATTCAGGAATGCGGCCGCAGCGTCAAAACTCTTGCAGGCCTCTTCAGCAAAAATCTGGACCTGTTCCGGGCGCGGGAAGACGACCACCCCCACCTCGCTGGGCGGCAGGCCCATGGGCGCGGTTGCGGATGTCTCGATAATCTGATCGAGAATCTCGCGGGGCACTTCCTGGCGGGTGAATTGCCGGATGCTTCGCCGTGCGGCGGCCAAGGCGGCGAACTGCTCGGCCGTCGCCCGGCAATCGGGCGTTGGAAGCGCCATCTGATCGTTACTCCGCGCCCCGCGACCGGAAACGGTAATGCTCTGCGTGGGACAGACAGCCGTGCAATGTCCGCAGGCAATGCAGCCCAGCAGCAGGCCCGCGCCTGCTGACGGATGGCCGTTCTCCATGTGCAACACCTGGTCAGGGCAGATTTCCACGCACTGTCCGCAACCGGTGCAGGTTGAATCATCGACAAATGGAATGCCATGTTCACGAAGGCTGTAGCCCATGTTTGGTCTCCTTTTGGTTCGCCTCGCGCTAAATTATCAACCACCCGCCAAAATATCAAGTATCCCAATCCGCCCGAACCTGACTTTGTCCTCTACTCTCAGGAGGAAAAGCCTGGCGTGCGACAAATTCGCCTTACGCCAGACCGTGGTGTTTTGCGAGCTGATAGAACCGTCCCAACCCTTCCTGCTGTCGTGGGCCGAGATGAAATTCCAGGTTATCGCGCAGATAGCACAGGCATTCCAATTCAGGGATGCCGACCTCGGAAGACGCCAGTCGGGCGATCTCGGGCAAGCGCGCCAGACCTTCATCGCGGGCGGAGGCCAAGGCGCGATCGATCCGCTCTGCCTGCACATGCGGCCGAGCGGCCCACAGGGCAAAAACAAACGGCAGGCCGGTCCAACGCGACCACTCTTCGCCCAGATCCCAGACAAAGGCCAGATCCTCGTCCGGCTCCAACATTCCGCGGTCGCCGATGACGACCACTGCATCGGCCGGACTATCAATCGGCATCCTGTCCAGCGGTAGGGGCAGCAGGGATGGCTCCAAACCAAAACGCTCGCGCAGCAGGATCTGGGCCAGGGCCGCGCTGGTCCGCGAGCCTTCGTCCAAGGCGAGCGTTTTCACCCGCTCGATCGGCACGCGACCGTAAAGTTTGACGCTTCGCACCGGGCCGTCGCAGGCGATGACCGCGTCGGAGGCGATCCGCAACCCGGGCTGCCGCAAGTACTCGATCGAAGGAATCAAGGCTACGTCGAATCGCCCAGCGGCCAGCCCATCGGCCAGGCGGCTGGGGAAATCGACGACAATCTCCGCCTCCGGCAGGAGCCGCGGCAGGGTGTGCATCAACGGCCGGGCGTTCAAATAGCTGACTGCCCCCAGGCATATTCGAGACATGAGGTTTTATAGTCGGAAGTTGAAGGTATTCGCGATCAGCCGCCAAAGCCGGTCACCGAGCGAGAGCGGCGCGGTGTGGATCTTGGCCCGGCCGCGGAGGCCGACGAGCATCACGCCTTCCTCATCGGTAATCGGCACGAGGGCCTGGTAGGATGCGCTTTGAGGCGTCTCCACGCCCGTCTCCGGATCGACCTTGCTGGGCAACTCACCGCCAGCCTTGGTGGAGAGACGCCGGGGAGTGATCTTCAAGTTGGAAACCGAGATCCGCTCGATCCGGCCGTGCAGCGTATCGTGGGGCAGGGCGTCGAACTTCAGCTCGACCGCCTGGTTTTCCTTCACGTAGTCGATGTCGCCCTGGTCGATCACGAGGATTGCTTCCAGATTTCGCGGATCGCCCACCAAACAGAAGAGCACGCCTTCTTTAAGAAACGGCCGGTAACTCTCCTCATCCAGCGGCGTGCCGGACCAGGATGGCAACTGGCCCCCCTCGATCCCCTCCTGATGCGTTGCCGGCGTGGGCGGGGGCGGCAACACCGTGCCGTGGCGGGTTGCCTTGAGAATCAGCCGATCGCGGTCGGCCTCTTCTTCCTTTCGCTGTTTGCGGACCGATTCCAAAGCCCTCTCCAATTGCGGAATGGTTTCAGGCGACTTGTGTTCGTACTGGCTGAGACTTCGCAGGTTGGTGAGCCTGACCTCGTACTCCTTTTCCTTGCCCACAAGCTTGGCGATCTCCATGTCCAGATCTTTGTTTTCCAGCGCGGCCAGCCGCTGGCCTTTGATGACCGCCTGGCCGGCTTTGACGTCGACCTGGGCCAGCCAGCCTCCTTCGGTGGCATTGATATACACGGGGTCGGCCTCGTGCGGCTGGACCTCCATGGTGGCAATCACCGTATGCGGCAGCGGAATGAGGAACAGGGCCAGCAGGATTAGGATCGCGATGGCCAGGCTGGTAAACATGCGTGTTTTTTTCACTTTTTCGAGCCTCCCGGGCACGTAGAAGAACTTGCCGAGCTGGTAAAGCGGCATCACGATCAGGCCCCACAGCGAGGCCATGGCGAGCATCTGCCCAATCTTTTCCAGCCGATAGGGCTTGAAGACGTGATACAGAAAGAACAAGATCGAGTAGACCACCACCCATTGATAGATGGCGGCCGCCACCGAGTAGATCGCGAAGAAGATCTGGTTCCGCTCGGGGAGAAAGGGATCTTCGGGCTGTTCCAGACCGAGGAACCAGAGGCCCATCTTGCGGCTCAAGACGGCGGTTGATTTCTGCCGCAGGTTGGGAATTTCAGTGATGTCGGAGAGGATGTAGTAGCCGTCGTACCGCAAGAGTGGATTGGCATTGAAGATCAAGGTGCTGACCGAACAGACGAACATGATGTTCAGGCAGAGGTGGTTCAAGAGGCCCGGTTCGCTGAACCACCAGATCCAGGTCGCGACCGAGGCCATGATCAACTCGACGTACATTCCGCCGGCGCCGATGGCCGCGCGGTGCCATTTGCTAGGCAGCAGCCAGGAGTCGGATACATTGCAATACAGGCAGGGAGTGAGCACGAGGACCATCACGCCCATTTCGTGACATTCGCCGCCGAAGTGTTTGCACATCATGCCGTGGCCAAACTCATGCAGCACCTTGGTCACGCCCAGCGTGACCGAGAGCAACAGCGCGTTCTCGAAACTGAAGAACTCATGGAACGCCGGCAGCCGCGACGTGAATACGTGGAACTGCACCGTCACCAGGGTCAACGCGGAAAGACCCAGCCCCATGCAGCCCAGCACCACCGTGCGGGTGTAAAACCAGCTCACGAAGGGATAGAGCCAGTTGAGGAATCGCTCGGGGTCGAAACCCTTGAAGCGGATGCAGAGAACATTGGCCAACGCGCCCAGGAATTCCTTGCGGCGGCGTTCGCGGCGGCGCTTCAGCAACTGCTTGCCCTGGCCGCCCACGCCGGCGATCACCAGGCCGCTGCGGTGCAACATGCCGAGGAACTGCTGGAGTTCTTCCAGGGTGATCTTTTGCGGGGGAAACTCCTTTTCAAAGCGATCTTTCAACTCGTCGAGGCTGACTGCGCCATCCAGCCAGTTCAGCAGGACATATTCCTCCTCCTGAAAACGGAAGTAGTTCAGCCCGACCGGGTCTTTGACGATCCAGTAGCTGCGCCCCAGGTAATGATGCCGTCGCGCAATGAGGTCCGGCCGCCGCCGGATCGACAGCGCGCGTGCGGAACTGGAAAGCAGACTGTCTTGAAGCGTGACCACGAATTCGTTTCTGTGACGATCGGTAGAGTGGTGTCGAGAAAGTAGTGCGGGCTTTAGCCCGCCTTGCACGAGAAGCCGGGCTAAAGCCCACCCTACTCAGACCATTATTTACCCAGTTGAATGTTCATTTCGGCTTGCATGCCCGGACTGAGCAGCCAGGAGCCGTTCAGTTCCTGGTTCGTGACCTTGGCGCGAACCATGTAACTGTCCCCCGTATCGGTGAGAGGCTTCACGAAAACGACTTCGCCGGGAAGCGATTTCTTCTCGCCGCGGGTAATCACGACATCGACGGTGACCTTCTTTCCCTCAAGTTCGGCCCGCGCGAACTTAGCGGCGGGCACATTCCCTTCGACCCATAGGCTGTCGAGCTTGACGACGTGGATCACTGCCTGCGCAGGCTGCACCGCTTCGCCCTTGTGGGCGCGGATATCGACCACCACGCCTTTTCCGCTAACGGGCGAGAGGATTTTATGCCGTTCGACCATCAGTTTGGCCGCGTCGACTTCGGCCTTGGCGACCTTGGCCTCCGCGGCGGCAATCTTCCGGTCGAGCGTGGCCTTCTCGATGGCCAGTTCGGTCTCCTTGCACTTGAGGAACAATTCACTGAGCCGCACCTGGGGAACCGAACCGGGAACGTCGGTACACGCTTTTCGGTTGACTTCGTATTCGGCCTTGGCGACGGCCGCGGCGGCCACGGCATAGCGGACATTGATATCATCTTCGGCCTTGGCCCTGGCCGCTTCGTACTTGGCCTCGACCACTTCCTGCTCCCGCTGGGCCTTGCGATCGTCGAGCTGTAGCAAGAGTTGGCCCTCAGTGACCTGCCGGCCTTCCGTAACCGCGACTTCCATGATCACGCCGGCCTCTTGGGGCGGCAGGTCGGCCTGCTCGGCCAGGGCCACCACGCAATGCGGCACGTTGGCAATCGTGGGCAGAGCGGTGTCTTGGGCAGCGACAAGCCTGACCGAAGCTGCGACAGCGAGAAAACAAAGGCCTATCCAACGCATGTACGCCAGGCTTTCCAGCCTGACCGAGGCTGCGACAGCGAGAAAACAAGAGATCATGCAGCGCATCTTCAGCACTCCTCAAAAGAACCGGAAGAAAACCTTCGCCTGGATGAATGCCAACAGATCGTGGAACCAGACATAGCCCAGTGAGCGCCGGCCGCAATGAACCTTGCCGGTCACCGTGGCACCCGCGCGGAGATTGGCCAGATCGATGTCCTGCTTGTTGATGGCCACCTTGATGACCACCACGTTTCCCTCGTCCTTCTCCTGGATTTCGGCCGTGTTCTTGATCTCCTTGACCGTCCCTTGCTCCGTCGTTCCCGGCTCCGTGGCGAGGATATAGGAGACCGGCAGTGGCTCGTGACGATTGTCGCTAGCTAGTTTCTCGGCGCGGGCTATGTAGCCCATGCGGTCTTCGGACATGTGCAGATCAAGTTCCCAGTCACCCTCTGGATTGGCAACGCGGAGCAGGGCCTGGCCTTTCTGGACCGGGCGGCCTTCCAGCCGGTTCTTCAGATCCCAGGTGACAATCTGGCCGTCGATAGGACTATGGAGTTCGAGATCGGCAACCTTGGCCTTGACAATCTCGGCCTGGGCCTGCAAACTGCTCAGCTTCTGCTGCGATTCGGCCAACTGGCCCATCAGCCGCGCCCGCTCGTCGCGCTTCATCGACCCGCTCGTGCTCATTTCGTGCGCGATGTCATTGACGTGTTGGTGTTCGATGGCCACCTGACCCTCGATGTCGACCTTTTGCGCGTTCAGAGTGGGATTGCGGAGCCTCAGTAAAAGTTGCCCCTTCTTGACCCAGGAGCCATGTTCGATCGGCTTGCCGTGGGTATCCGTTCCGAATTCGTGAATCTGCCCTTCGGCGCCGGCATAGACATCCTTGCGTTGGACCGGCTCCAGCGTTCCCTTGGCGTGCAAGTCGAAGTCGGCCGGCACAATGCACAACCCCACGAGCACCACCAAGAGGGCAATGGCGACCATGATCGTCTTAGGCAAGGTGCGGGCCTGAACGATGAACTTGCTCTTGCCGATCGCCCGCCACAACGGCATCAGGAACAGGCTCTGGTGCTCCATGGCGTTGGCCATGGCCACGGAACTGTGCCGGCAGACGATGTCGATCCGCTGGGCCATGGCGGGAACCACGCGGTTGTCTTCAATCTGCTCGACGATCAAGGCGCCCACCGGACCTTCGGCGTCGTCCTTCTCTTGCTTGTCGGCATCCTCGTTGGGCTTGGCTCGTCCCAGGGGCAGCACGGCGATCATCTTTGAATGGGCGTCGTCAACATACTCCTGCACCGCCTCTTCGACCTGCGGGGCCAGGTCGCGAGTATCGCCCGCATACCAGACCGGTTCGCCCGTGGCCACCACCGCCGAGGCCAGACGGCCCAACAGCCGCACCGTGTTCGATCGCTTGTCGAACACGTCCTGTCCACTGATGGCCTCGATCGTGCAGCGGTTGCCTTTGCGAATGGCCACGCTTACGCGGTCGCACTCGATCAGCCGCCGGGCTTCGTTGGCAATGGTGTAGGCCGCCTCGATGGGATCCAGCGAGGAATGCACGCTGCGGGTAAAGTCTTCCAGCCGGGCCCAAAGAACCTGGCGATCGGAGAAGTGCCGCAACTGGTGGCTTTTGAGGAAGTCGCCGGCCAGCTCGCACATTTGTAGCAGGAAACGGAGATAGCCTTGCTGAACCTGCTGCGACGTTTCGTTACGCTGGAAGATCTCGACCAGACCGACCATTTCCAGGTCGGTCCGCAAAGGTCCGAAGACGAGGAGGTATTCCGTGGGATTGGCTGCCTCGTCGTCGCCAAAGCCAGAGTGCGGCGGCACCAGCAGGCCGTTGCCGCCAGCCACGTCCGGATTATTGAGAAGCTTATAGAGCAGCCGGCCATGGCTTTTTTGTTTCTCTTCGTCATCGAGCAGACCGGTTTGCTGAAGATTGAGCTGATATTGCAGCGAGAGCTGGCCGTTCTCGCCCGTCGTCCAGACCACTCCTCCGATGGCAGCCAAGGCGGAAACCACCCGATTCAGGAACTCACCATAGAATTGGCCCGGGGTCACATTTTGCCGCGATAACTGCGCGATCTCGCCGACCAATGCTTGAATCTGAAGACGGGTCTCCTCAATCTGATGGTCATCCGGTTGTTCGTAGCTACTCATTCACCCACCTGGAAACTAATGCTTGCACGGAATGACTCCTTATAAGGGTAACTCATTGGGAGCGCAAAGGGGAGTGGAATCGCTCTTTTTTCCCTGCCCGGACAACCATTCCACTCAACCACCAGATAGAGCGGCAATGGCGAATTTTGTGCCAGCATGCGTGTGCCACGCAATGTCAGTTTTCTGAGTTTTTCGGCATAATTTACAACTATTAGTGCATTTAATAACACCTATACGAGTTAATAGCATACGCAAAAACAGGGAAAAAACTAAGGCATTAACTCCTTTGGCGTTACTCACACCACTCGTATTTGGCGGCCCACTTCTGCACCAATTCGACCCAATTCTGAATTCATTGCCCATTTCGGATCCGTTTCTTTTCGCCGCGTCTCGCAACACCCACCTTCTGGCAAAGGCAAAACTCAGCCATCGGGCCGTCTCGCGCCCCGCATTAACTTTCCTTGATCCACTACCTAGTACGCCACCCACGCGCCGCGCGGTTATTTCAAATGCATTCGGTGGGGCATCCACTTGACCGGCGGAGGATCGATGCCAATAATCCTTTATTGACATGATTTATAGTCAAAAACCCTTTAGAAGGAGTTTCTCTCATGGTTCGATATTCGACGTCCTTGCGGACCCTACTAACCCTGTCGATTGTTTTCGCGGGGGTCTCGGCCAGCGAAGCAGGCCTGTTCGGGCGATGGCGCGCCTGCTCTGACGAACCGGCGCGTCCCCCGGCCATGGTTTCGACGCCGCGAGAACCGGCCATTCCGGCGGCGGACCAGACGAAGGTTTCGACGACCGGCCCCATCGTCTACACGGTGGCGAAGCCGGTGGTCGGCGAGAATCCCGACGGCGCGCTCTCCGTTCCACGAAACAGGTCGAATCTGCCGGTGCGGAGCACTTCTCCCGGCACGGCCTGGAGTACGACGCCGCGCAGTTCGTGGGACTTCGGCAAATTTCCGCCCTATTCCAACTAGCCCCTTGTTTCCCTGCCCTTTCGCAGAGTCATCGATCAGAAGCTGAAGATTAAGTCCGTGGCGAAGAGGAATTGGCTGCTCCGCGTGCCGTCGCCAAAGGGGAGTTGGCCTTGGAGGTTGGTCGAGCCGCTGTACGCATCCCAGCGAAGCTCCGGACGGACGACAAAGTTGGGATGGGGGTGCCAGTTCAGTCCCAACGTGGCCTCCGTGAATGTGCCCGCAAATCCCGGGGCGGCCATCCAGCCGTAATTCGCGTTGCCCACACCGGCAACCCGCGATCCATTTTGGTCGCGGAAAAACTCCACGCGGGCACCCGCCGACCAGCACGGGTTGAGCGTGTAAATCAGATACTGGTCCAAGCCATACCACTTGGCGTATCCGCCGGGCTGGGTGGAACTGACATTCTCCGTGCCGCCAAAGACCTGCTCGAAGGCATACAGCAGCTTCTCGCTGAAGTTCTTCTTGAACACCAGGGCATACACATACTGGTTGTCGGCCGCTGCATCTTGCGGGCCGATGTCGGTCATCAGCGAGAGGCTGACCTTGTGTTCGTCGTTGTGCCACTTCATTCCGCCCAGGAAATGGAGCGCGCCGTTGGGATCCTCGAACGCATTAAAGCCGTCGTGAAAACCCCCGATGAGGTTCCAGTACTCATTGAGCTTGTAATCGGCTTGGACACCGGTGACCAGCACGGGTTCCGAATAGCCGAGGGCGTAGGAATGGGAGTAGAAGAAGTTGCCCGGCGCAGCCACGACCTCGTAGCCGATCGAGGCAGCATAATGGCCGAGCTTCACGGTCAGGTCGTTATAGCCCACCTCCAGGTAGAACTGCGGCAGGATGAAGCCGTAGAGATGGTTCGGCGCGTCGATGTTCGTCTCCAATCCGTAGCATTCGCCGTAGCGCCAATCCGAGCCGTACGTCAGGTCGATCCGTCCGCCGATGTCCCAGCCGCAGCCGTCTGTCTTGACGGCACGCTCCCAGCCGATCCACAACTGATTCATTTCATACTCGTTGCTTCGGTCGTTGCAGAAAACCGGCCCGTTCCATCGATTCGTGGGACTCAGCGAGTTGAAGGTCAATCCCTGTTCGACCCAGCCGTACTGCTGGATTCCCAGTTCCTTGAGCGCGCTCGGTTCGGGAAGGCTCCACGGCTTGTTAGGGGCCGGGTTCGCTTCGGCCGACTCGGCCGACTCGGCAGTAGCGGCAACTCCCTCGCTCGCCTGCTCGGCCTTGGCCGGAGCGGCCAGCGACGGTTTCGCCTCGTCAGAGCCATCGGCCTGCGTGCGCCCAACCGTCAATCCCAGTACAATAATGACAACCGAAAATGTTAAGAGTGATGCTCTCATTATCCTTCCTTCCATGAAGCGAGAATGCGGTTCCGTCCACGTCGTGGCCGAGGCGGAAAAGACTTGTCAACCGGAACGCGCGATTGAGAGTCGCGCACGGAGCAAGCATTTTTCGCACCACGAATCTCTATCGGCCGCCGTGAACGAGGCGCATTTACCGAACATGCCACAATTCCCCGAGAAAGCTCATTTCGGGAACTCCCTCATGCGGTTTTGATCAAAGCTGCGGGAGATATCGCTTTATCGCAGCAGGCAAACTGCTCAAGCCCTAGCGGTGGAAGCGATCAAGCGGACCTCGGGCCTTGATTGACCTAGTTTACCCATTTTATTACCTTTGTGGATGCGATTGTAAAAATTACAAACATTCCACAGGGCCCCCGAGGTACGGCTGAGTTGCGAATATATTTCTAGCCCTTTTGCAGCAAAGGGTTTGTGTTGTTTCTTGATTCCAGGACCAGTCACGGCACTGAGTTTGGCACAGCAACTGCTCCATCAGCAAGGCACGACAAGTGCCCTGGGCACGCTTCTGCAACCTCCATGAAGTCAAGTCCGTGAATCTTAGGTAGAGTCGCTCATTCAGCGAAAACACCCCACCTCGGGGCAGACCGCTTTTCACGGTCCCAAGGGCCCCGTTGGCTACTCACCGAGCCAACGGGGCCTTGTGATTTAGAAAGAATTTCTCGGCGGAGGTAACTGTAATAAAATAGAGCGGGCACTGTCGGCCCACTCTACTGCCAGGAGAATTGTAAACTCTCGTGGAACGGAATTTATTCCGTCGCTTGTCTTTTTCAGGCAGGCATGAATTCCGCCTTGCGCAGACATCCTTCCTTCGTGGGGAAGCTTGCATTAAGGCTTTCGCAGTCGACAAAGGTCATTCCCGATGATGGGGAGAATGCGAAAATACCGCGGGGAGCATCTTGCCAGTTTGAATATTACATCGTACCCTAGAGGGAATGGATCTGCGCTGTTTTTCCGATTGACCGTGTAGTTCAGCGATCTCGATCTTCCGAACGCACCACAAGTCCACGTTTTTGTCTTCACAAGAGGAGTTTTTTTCATGGCACGATTGTTCCTTTCGTTTACTTTTGCCTTGGCAACCGCAACAGTAATTCTGTTCGGTGCGGGGGCAACATCGGCATCCGCCCAGCCGGCAGTAACACCTACCACCCCCGCGACCTCGCCTGCTCAGAAGAAGTACCCCGAGGCACAGGAGGCCCTCCAACTGCTGATTGGCAAGCGCGATATGCCGGGTGCTATCAAGTTGCTTGAGAATGCCGCGCGGAAATATCCCGAGCTTCCTTCGGCGCACGTGTTGATGTATCAGATTCTTGCGCAACTGAATCAGCCCAACGCCGCCCGCTTTGAGCTGGAAGTTGAAATCAAAACTAACCCTAGCGATCCGGAACCCTACGTCATCCTCGGCAACATCGCCTTGCAGGAGCGGCGGGTCGCCGAGGCGACGATGGACTTTGATAAGGCCAAGCAGTTGTTGGCCACCTACACGAACGCCGACCGCAAAGGCGCCATGGAACAGCAGACGATTAGCGGCATTGCCCAGGTGGCGGAAACCCGAGAGGAGTGGAAAGAAGCCGAGTCGCGGCTTCGGGATTTCCTCAAGTTGTCGCCCGAGGATCTGGTCGGCCATCAGCGTCTGGCCCGGTCGCTGTTTTGGCAGGGCAAGGCCAGCGATGCCTACGACATTTTGAAGAAGGCCAAGGATATTGATCGCACGAATGCCAAGAAGCCCAATGCGAAGGAGGTCTTCCTCACGCCGGAAGCCATCATGGCCCAGTATTACGATCAGTTTGAAGGCGCGAAGTCCCTGAATCCCGAGAAGTGGTTCAAAGCCGCCCTGGTGAAGGCGCCGGATGATCTGTCCACGCGTCAGGTGATTGCCATTTGGGCCTTGGAAAAGGGGAGGCTTCCCTTTGCCAAGGAGCAAGCGGAGGCCGCCTTGAGGATCGAGGCAGCCGATGCCAAGAAGTTCAGCGGTAGCAATGTGGGCCGCATGCTCCGCGGCCTGGTTGCCTTGTGGGAGAAGGATTGGTTGGGAGCGGAGAACTATTTCCAAAAGATCGTCCTCGAGAACCCCTCCGATTTCGTCGCCAGGAACAACATCGCCTTGGCTTTGGTAGAGCAGGACGACCCGGCGAAGAAGCAGCGCGCGTTGCAATATGCGGAGGCCAATTATCGCGACAACAAGAACAATCCCGACGCGATGTCCACCTTGGGTTGGGTCTACTTTCGTCGTAACGAGTTCGATCAGGCCGGGTTGGCCCTCGACCAGGCCGTCAAGGCAACCAACGGCAACTTGAACAATGCCGATACGGCTACCTATGTGGCCCATATCCTTTACCACAAGGAGATGAAGTGGCAAGCCAAGGAAATCTTGGACAATGTTCTGAAGAATGACCGGCCGTTTTCCATGCGGCCGGAGGCTCTCAAGCTCTACGAAAAGGTGAAGGACGCCACGCGGCCCGCGGAAACTACTCCGGCGGTCGCGCCCGGTGCGGCTCCCAAGACGCCCTGAGCTTGAAAATTGCGAGATTCCGAACGGTCCCTGGGGCGGCTGTCACAATGGCCGCCTCAGGGCGTTTCTTGCAACGAAGGATTGGCGAATCAATATCAATACTGTCGCAGAAATGTAGGGTGGGCCGAGTCCCGCCACGAGAAACGCTTGAAGATAGTGGGATTCGCCGCGCTCGTCCCGCCCTAGGTGGGCAAGAACTACCCGCGAAAAAAAAAGATCACAGCACGACGTTCCATCGTCATGCCATGATCTTTATCCTGAAATGGGACACAAGCTGTCCCACCCTCCCGGTAGGTCGATGATCTACTCATCGGCAATGCCGCCAGGAAATCTGAAGTGAATTTGATCGGTTCCCAACTTCCACCCAAGTGCCTGTCCAACATTAACTCCGTGTCTTTGTGGTGCGGCCGTCCCGGCTGCATGTGCAGGCGAGACGCCCGCACCACAAGTTGTTTTTGGACGATCGCCAAGCGAGCGCTAAGCCCACTGGCCAGCAGTTTGATCGTGGGCTACACTAAGGGTTTCCCCGGCTTTTGAGGTACACTTGGGATGGTAGTCATGGAAATGGACCAATTGGTCGCGTTGTGCAAGCGGCGCGGATTTCTCTTCCAATCGAGCGAGATTTACGGCGGTCTGCAAGGCTTTTGGGACTACGGGCCGATGGGCGTGGAGCTCAAGCGGAACGTCCGAGAAGCTTGGTGGCGAGACATGGTCACCGGCCACAACGAGTTGTTGGTTCCATCAGGCGCCCCTTCGGTCTACGAAATGGTCGGCCTGGACTGCGCGATCATCATGCACCCGCAAGTTTGGAAGGTCTCGGGGCACTATGACCTGTTCCATGACTTCATGGTCGATTGTCGCGAGTCGAAACACCGCTACCGCCACGACCAAGTTCAGGGGCGGTGGGTCGAGTATCGCGGCAAGCGGATTTTCGTAACCAGTGAGGCCAGCGGCACGGAAGGTGAAGAACAAAGGCAGCAGAAGGCGCTGAAGTTCTTCGATCTCCGTTCCAAGAACGCTGACGAACTGCAATGGCAGGGCGAGCCAGTCTCACTGGCCACGATCAAAGATACCTCCGCGGTGCTTGGGCCTGATGCCAAGACCTTGGGCACGTTGACCGAGCCGCGGGAATTCAACCTGATGTTCAAGACGATCGTGGGCGCGCTGGGCGGCGAGGAAGACGCCGTCTTCCTTCGCCCCGAAACGGCCCAGGGAATCTTCGTCAACTTCAAGAACGTGATGGACAGCACTCGCGTGAGCATTCCGTTCGGCGTGGCCCAGATTGGCAAGAGCTTCCGCAATGAAATCACGCCGCGGAATTTCACCTTCCGCTCCCGCGAGTTCGAGCAGATGGAAATCGAGTTCTTTTGTCATCCCAGCCAGTCCCGCGCCTGGTATCAATACTGGCGAGATCGGCGATACCAGTGGTATCTGGATCTCGGTCTGGCCGGCGACCGTTTGCGTCTGCGCGACCATACGGAAGACGAATTGAGCCACTATTCGGTCGGCACGGCCGACATTGAATACGCATTCCCCTTCCTCGCGGCAGGTGAGTTCGGCGAGTTGGAAGGCGTAGCCCATCGAGGCGATTTCGATCTCCGCAGCCACATGGAAGGGAAGCTTGTCCGCCAGGGGAGCGAATTGGTTGTGGAAAAGGATGCTGAAGGCAAGCCGCGGCATCGCGGCAGCGGCAAGGACATGAACTACTTCAACGACCAGACCAAGGAACGTTTTATCCCGCACGTCATCGAACCTTCGGCTGGCGCCGATCGGGCAACGCTGGCCTTCCTCTGCCAGGCTTATACCGAGGACGAAGTGCCCGACGAGAGTGGCAAGGCCGCCAAGCGCGTGTCGCTGAAACTGCATCCCCGCTTGGCCCCCATCAAGGCGGCCGTCTTCCCGCTGGTCAAAAAAGACGGCATGCCGGAGGTGGCCAAGGAAATATATTCGACCCTAAAGCCCTTCATGAACGTATTCTATGATGAAAAGGGCGCGGTGGGCCGTCGTTATCGCCGCCAGGACGAGATTGGCACGCCGTTTTGTATCACCATTGACGGCGACACCTTGAAAGATGGTACGGTTACCCTTCGCGACCGCGATTCGTTGAAACAGTGGCGGACCAAGAAGGAAGATCTCGTGGACGAACTTCGCCAGCGGCTGCGATAAAACTTCCGTTCCTAAGCCGTTGTCAGCAAAGCAATTCCGCGTTCACAGCCAGGGCTTGGCACACGATATGCCATTGCCATTTGCCATTTTTCGCGAATAATAGAGTTGCGAGGGGTCTGCGGCAGTCAGTGCAAGGAGAAATGGCCATGAGACGTATCTTCATTTTGGTTGGCACATGGGCATCGGTTGTGGTGGTTGCGGGCGCTTGTTTGGCGGCCGAACCCAAAAAGGCTGGTAATCAACCTGCTGCTCCCGCTTCGCCCAGCCCTCCGCCGGCACGCCAGCCTGCTGCGCCGCCGTCAACTCCCACGAAAGGGTCGGGGGGTAGTTTGCGTTATGTCGCTCCACCGACCTCGGGGGGAATCGATACCAATCGCCGCGCGGCGGATGCGCGGCACGCAGCGCAGGCTGCCGCAGCCCAGCAAGCGGCTGCCGCGGCCGCCGCGAAAAATTCTGCCGCTGCCGCTGCCGCTGCCACAGCCGCCGCCAGCGCACGGCAAAACAACCGCAACCATCGCCTCGATGGCAACTACCGGAATTCGCCCTACGGTTACGGCAACGACAATTATTACTCACCCTACGGCTATTCACCGTACGGTTATTCCAACTCGCCTTACGGCTATGTTCCGCCTGGCGCGACACCCTACGTTCTCGGTTACAACCCATCGACGGGCGCGTCGTTTCTTGCCCCCTACTCAGACGGCTACTCACCCTATTATCCACAACAGTACGGCTATCAGTATCCCTACTACCGAAATCCCTATCTTGGTTACGGTTATCCAGCGGCGGTTTTTGCTCCCGCCGGTCAACTTTACGGACTCGGGCCTATCCAGCAGTTGATGGGCGTCGATCGCTGGTCTCAACAGCCGCAGGCCCCTGCAAACGGGCTGGCCAACGGTAATCCCAACCTCTTTGCCAACGGCAATGCCAACGCCAATCCGGGCTTTGCAAACAACAAGAATGCTGGCCCGAATGCGGCCCGGCACGACGCCGATCCTCCGCTCCGCAAGCCTGCCGCGCCTGCGGGCGGCAAGGCGCTGGAAATCGCCTGGAAATTCATCACTTATGGCGACGCCCATTTTGGAAATCAGAAGTTCAATAATGCCCTGGATCGCTATCGTCGCGCAGTCCGCGAATGCCCTGGCCTGAGCGACGCCTGGTTCCGGCAAGGGTTTGCTTTGGCGGCTTTAGGGAGGTACGAGCAGGCAGCCAAGGCGATGCGCCGTGGCCTCGAGGAAAAGCCAGACTGGGTCGATAACAATTTCCGCCTCGCTGAACTTTATGGCGACGATCCGGCCGAAAAAAAGTCGCTCTTGGACAAGATGGTCAAGACCGCTGAAGAAGAGCCAACCAATGCCGACTTGGCCTATGTTGTGGGCGTGCATCTCTATTGCGACGGCAGGCCGGATCAGGCCGCGCCGTTTTTCCGCCGCGCGGCTCAGATCCGTGGCACCGATGCTGAAGTGAAGCCCTTTCTGGCCAAGTAGAATAATTCGGGTTTGAAGTAAACTCCGCAGAGAATCGAACCGATTAAGCAATCTAGGTAGATATTGCCGGTTGCGCGGAATCCTCCGGCACCGACTCCCGGTCTCTTCTCTAACCTAGACGAACCTGACCATGTCGAATCCGTTCATCGACCAGATTCGTGGCGGCAAAGCCCCTTCGGTCACGGAATTGGTTGTAGAAACTCGTATTGATTCGCCCCATACCGCTGCCAATACGGAGCAATTCGAGGAAGCGGTCGCTGTCGAGGCGGCCGACCTGGGCAGCGGCATCGATCTGGAGCCGTGGGACCAAGAAGAGCCATCTGCGTCTCTGCCTGAACCAGAAACAATCTCATGGCAAGTTCAAGCCCAGGCAGCCCAGCTTGCCGAGCATCTCCGTGGCCGACAGCAGGAACTCGATCATCGCGAGGCCGAACTCAATGCAAGGGCCGCACAACTGGAGCGCGACGCCCGAGCTGCCCGACTCTGGTTGGAGGAACGATCCGCCGAGTTGGAAGAGACGGCCCAGCCGGCCGAGAGCATCGTTTTACAGGAAGAAGCGATCCGCCGCATGGCCGAGGCATTGGCGGAAAGGGAACGGCGTCTGGCCGAGTCGGAATCTGAATTGGACAGGCAAGGGGCAGCCCTCCAAGAGTTCCACGAGCAATTGACTGCCGATCGCCAACTCTTGGAAGAAGAATCGCTGGCAGAGCGCGAACGACTGGCCGCCGATCAGGTTCACTTGGCAACGGAAATTGAACAGAAGCGTGTCGAGGTCCAGCAGCGGAGCGAGCAGGCTGACCAGGCCCATGCGGCACTGGAGCAGTTCCGTGCGGAACTGGGCCGCATGCACCGCGAGACGTTGGAGATCCGCCTGGCAACCGAGGAGTTATGGGCCGAACTTTCAGGTTCCGCCCCGCCTGCCGCAATGACGCGATCGCTGGGCCGCATCCGCAGCCGCCTTGCCGACCACTACCGCATGGCAAGCCTGGAGTTGCATCAGAAGAAGGAAGAACTCGAGCAGCTCCGCGGTCAGTTGTCGGAGCAGTACGAGAAGCTCGTCCAGCAGAAGCGGAATTTCGACGCCTGGGCTATCGAATGCCGCGAGGAGGTCGAGCAGCAGGCGGCCCGGCTCTTGGCTCGAGGCGAGGATCTCGATCGCCGCGAGGCCGACATGGCCGAATATGCCCTCCACACCCAGGCCGAGAAACTGGCCTTGCAGCAGGAGATCCGCCGCCTGCGGGCAAAGCTGATCGGAAAGGCGGAGATCGAGTTGCCGGCCTAAATCCTCAACACGACCGGCAGCATGTCGATCTTGGCGGCGAGAATGAAGTCATTCTCCGTGAGGCCGCCGACAGCGTGGGTCCAGATCTCGATCCAAACGTGTCGGAAACCCGTCAAGTGAAGCTCGGGATGATGGCCTTCCTCTTCGGCAATCTCAGCCACGCGGTTGATGAAGTCGATACCGTCCTTGAAGCTCTTCACGAGCCATTCTTTTTCCAGCCGCAGGCCGTCCTGGCTGATCCGCCAACCAGTAAGCGATCGGAGATTATCGGCCGCCTCCTGGCGAGGCAGCTTCTCGATCCCGCCCTCGCAGGGGCTGCACTTCTTCGTCTGGAACAATTCGGCAATTTGCGTTGACATGGCAATTCCTCCTCCAGGGTTGTGAAACGTCGTCCACGTCATTATTGTTCGCTGCTCGGGCGGTTCGGTCAACGGACATTTTTCCTCCCTCTGGACTTCTTGACTCCCAGCGCGTTATATTCATGCGGGATTCTCGCCCGAAGTAATGCGGCGGCGGTATGTCCGTCAGCCCCTGTCCCTGCCCCCCCAAGGAAGCCAGGAAAACGCTCATGTTTAAAGGCACATCCATTCTCGTTCTGGCCGCGGTGCTCGGTTCTGCCGGGCTGGCCCAGGCCAAAGATGTCTATTACGACATTCCCATTCGTGAACTCAAGCTGGTCGAAGGTCGCCTGCCGGGGCCATCCGACACCTATAACTGGCGATATTACCAGCGAATGCAATCCATGGGACCCTACGCGATTGTCGAAGGCCAGGGCGAAGCGTATCTGACAGGCCCGGGCAGCGAGGGCGACTGGTCCAATTTTGCAGTCCCTAACGAAGAGCAATTGAGAAATCACATTCTTCTTCGTGCCCCTGAAGGGAAGGAGATCCAAGGCCGGTTGATCATTGCCAAAGCCGATGCATCGGGGATGAATTTGCTGCGGTTTGTCGTTCCTGCCTCGGCCGCCAAGCCCGAGGCCAAGGAGCCTTTTTACCGCGCCAGACTGGCTCATTACGATCGCTTGCTGGCCCGCGACATCCCTGGCGGGGCTTGGTTTCGGCATCAGGCCCGCCTGGCCCGGACCGATCTGAAAATGCCGCTGGAAAATTCCGCGATGCGACTTCCGGCGCAGCGGTTCAATAGGCAGGATGAACTGGCCAACACCTATGACCTGTTCACGGGCGGTCGAGCGATCAGCGAAAACCTGCAGCTCGAACGAACTTTGCCGCAGCGCGGACCGAATGAAACGCCGGTGAAGATTGATTCGCTTCAGGGGATCACGATTGCCGAAATCGACTGGAAGCCGCTGATTAAGGACGCCAAGCCGGAACTCGATCCGCTGGCCTATAAAATTCCGGCCGACCAGCATGTTGTCTTCTTCCCCAGTTTCCAGGCCGCCCTGGCGGTGTCCGATGAAACCAAGCAGCACGACACGCCGGTACTGCGATTGGCACAGCCGCGCTGCGAAGATGCGGGGGTCGTGGAGCGTTATCAGCATCAACTCGGCCTGCCGCTGAGCACGCTGGCGCGGCTGCTGGGGCCGACGTTGGTCAAGAGCGTCGCCCTGACCGGCTCCGATCCGTCGTTTCCGCTGGGAACGGATGTTGCCATGCTGCTGGAAACTCCTCAACCGGCAATGCTGAGCAACCTGCTTCTGGGCCGCGTTGCCATGGCGATGGGAGACGTGAAAGACGCCAAGGCCCTTCGCGGCACAATCGCCGGGCTGGCCTATCAGGGGTTCGTCTCTCCCGATCGGACTCTGTCGAGCTACGTGGCCCAGTTGGACGGCGCGGTGGTGGTCACGAATTCGATCTACCAGTTGCAGCAACTCGCAGCGGTCCGCAGCGGCAAGGCGAAGTCGCTGGCCTCGTTGCCGGAATATACGTTCTTCCGTATCCGCTATCCTCGCGGTGATGCCGAGGAATCAGCCTTGATCTTCCTTAGCGATGCCACGATCCGCCGCTGGTGTGGACCGCGGTGGCGGATTGCCGATTCGCGACGCACTTGCGCCCGGGCCGTGCTGACTGAGTTGCAGGCATCGCAGCTTGAAGCCCTGGTTCTCCACAAGGCTCAGCCGGGACCGATCCATACCGATCTGCCAATCCTCGGCGGCGGCGGCGCGCTGCGGCTTGAGCCTGAGGGCGTGGTTTCCAGCGTCTACGGAACATTGAACTTCATGACTCCCATCGCGGAAATGCCCATGGAGGAAGTCACCAAGACCGAGGCCGACGCCTACCAGGCCTGGCGCGACGGCTATCAGCGGAATTGGAACTGGGCCTTCGACCCCATCGGCCTGCGGATCAGCCTGGGCAAGCAGAAACTGGCCGCCGATCTGACCATCATGCCCTTGATTTTGGCCAGCGAATACAACCAGTTCGCCGAGATTTCGCTCGGCGGGAAGTTTGATCCCACTGCCGGTGATCCACACCAGGCCCTGGTGCATTACATCCTTGCGCTGAATCATAAGTCGCGCCTGTTCCGCATGGGCGAGGGCTTTGCTGCCAACATGGGGCAGACGATCTCGTTGGGTTGGATCGGACCTTCGCTCTCGGTCTATGCCGACGAAGATCCTTTCTGGGAGGAACTGGCCAAGGTCAAGAAGGATGACAAAATCGAAGCCTTCATGATGAAAAACATCGGCCGTTTGCCGGTGGCCGTGCGGATCGATTCCACCAATCCCCTGAAATTAGCCCTCTTCCTGGCCACGGCGCGGACTTTCATCGAACAGACCGGTCCCGGTCTGACAAGCTGGGAATCGCTGAAGCATAAGGATCAAAGCTATGTTCGCATCTCGCCGGTCAAAGGCAAGAATACGATTCCCCGGGAGATCGAGAACCTGGCGATTTACTACACGAGCGTCGGCGGGGCGTTGACCATCACGCTGAGTGAACGGGTGATGCAACGTTCCATCGATCGCATGTTGGCTGAAAAACCTGCCGAGGACACGGGCAAAACTGGGGCCAAGCCGGCCGAATCGCCACACGCTTGGCTCGGCTCGAACACGGCCTTGCACGTCAACAGCCGGATTCTGGAGATCGGCAATATTTTGGGCCGTGAGCAGTACCAGCAGCGGATGCAGGTTCTGTGCTGGAACAACTTGCCGATCCTCAACCAATGGAAGCGGCTTTATTCCGATCGCGATCCCGTGGAGGTGCATCGGCAGGTTTGGGGCGTGACGCTGCTTTGCCCCGGCGGAGGAAAGTATGTCTGGAATGAGAAATACCGGACGATGGAATCGACCGTCTACGGCCACCCCGGCCAGCCGAAAGAAGGCCCCTTGGCCCCGCCCGTCCTGAGCGGCTTTGCCAGCGGCGATTTCGGCCTGACGCTGGAGAACCAGGGCCTGCGTGCCCGGGTCGAATTGCGGCGACCAGCGAAGAAATAGGTGAAAACAGCCTCCTAGCGCTCGTCCAAAAACACCTTGTGGTGCGGGCGTCTCGCCTGCACATGCAGCCGGGACGGCCGCACCACAAAAACAGGGAGTTAATGTTGGACAGATCCTTACTTACCCAGCGGTGGACGTTTCGCCGCGGGATCAACGGGAGCCGAGGTTGATGGCTTTATTTCCGATTCGCCGTCCGCCTTGGTCCGCGAATCGCCGCGGGCCGGCATCCGAATGACGATCGCGAAAAGGACCAAACCAACGAGCATCGCCACCCCGATGCCCATCCATACCCATTTTGAGGGAACTTTCTTTATCTTGCGTCGAGGAACTACCCTTACTTCGCCCGATTGCGATGGGCTGCGCGGCGCCGCGGGCTGGCTGTTAATTACGCCGTCCAGGAAAACGGCCGATTCATCATTGGCCCCCGTCGGCGAGATGGAAGCATCCAGCAGCGTCGCCTTGGGCAGCAGTTTCTCGCGCAGTTTGGGATCGGAAAGCCCGCCGCTATCCGACTTGCGGCGGGCAATCGTCGGCGTGGCAGAACGGTCGTAATTTGTAACCGTATCCGTCAATGCACTACCCGCCGGAGACGCTTCGGCGACGGCTCGGCGCAATTCGCCTGAATCGCGGCGTTTGGACGGCGCGCCGGCCTGCGTCAACCGCCGAGCGATGGGAGGCGTTCCGCCCAGACGGCCCGAGCCGGAAAGATCGCTACCCAAGGACGAGCCGAGTCCGCGATCGGCAAGCCATTGCTGCAATGCCTGCGCGACATCGTTCATTGACTGATAGCGTTCGGCCGCCTTTTTGGCCATCATCTTCATGCAGATCTCAATCAGATCGGCCGGAGCATCGGGCCGTTCTTTGGCAATGCTGGCAGGCTGTTGCTTCTGGTGGGCCATCAGCCGTTGCGGAAGCGTGCCATCGGGAAAGGGCGGGTGACCGGTGAGAAGGAAATAGAAGGCACAACCCAGGCTATAAATGTCGGCACGCGCATCGACGCCATGGCTGTCGATGGCCTGTTCCGGCGCCAGGTAGTCGGCCGTTCCCAGCACATTCTCATCGTACTGCACTGTAAGCGAGGCGAGGTTCTCGTCGGTGAAACGCGCCAGCCCCAGGTCGAGAACTTTGACTACGCGCTTCTGATCGACCAGCAGGTTGGCCGGCTTGACGTCCCGATGGATCAGCCCGTTGGAATGGGCATGGCCGAGTCCTTCGGCCGCTTGACGGATGTATTCGGCGGCCGTGGCGTATTCCATCCGCCCGCCTTTCTTTACCGTCTGCTGTAGGTCGCGGCCATCGACAAATTCCATCACCAAATAGTGTGTATCACCATCATTATCGACATCATAAGCGCGCACGATGTTGGGGTGATCGAGCGAGGCGGCCGCCCGGGCTTCACGATGGAAGCGTGCCAGGTAAGAGGTGTCCGTAACACGGTTCCGCGGTAAGACCTTGATAGCCACCCGACGTTGCATCAGCACGTGCTCGCCGAGGTAGACCGTGCTCATCCCGCCCGTGCCCAACTGGCCGAGCAGTTTATAGCGGCCGAGAAAGAAGCCGCGATACTTCCCTTCCAGCAATCGATCGCATTGCCACTGGGAGATCAGATTCTCGACGACGAATCGCCGTCCGATTTCATCCACATCGGAGGGGAGCTTGTCGCCCGACTCTTTTTCCAATAGCGCAATTAGCTCCTGAAGCCGGTCTTTTTCCACCAGCCCACTGCGCCGTATCAGGTCGAGGAATGTTTCGACGTTGGGTTTAGACATGCGCTTTTGCCACCGTGCGCACCAGAGAACACTTCCCCTATCATAGCACGTCACAACAAAAAATGCTAGTATACCCCGGATTTGGCCGTGCGACCCGGGGCTAATAGCTGTGCCCCCTCTTCGGGGTCCGACGTTTTGGCGGGGTCGGGATACTCACGCCGAACCGCGCTCAGTGCTCGTTCAAATACAACTTGTGGTGCGGGCGTCTCGCCTGCACACGCAGTCGGGTCGGCCGCACCACAAAAACATGGAGTTAATGTTGGACAGATCCTTATATGTTCACCGCGTTTGGACGGGCGAACTGCTGGCGGTAGCCGCCTTCATTTCCTTGGGGTGCAACAGCCAGAGGAGGATCGGGGCGGCAACGTAAATCGAACTGTAAGTTCCCGTCAGTACGCCGACGATCAAAGCGAAGGCGAATCCGTGGACTGCCTGGCCACCGAAGATGTAAAGGATAAAAACCACCAACATCACGGTAAAACTCGTCAGCACGGTGCGGCTGAGGGTCTGGTTCGTGGCGTCGTTGACCATCTGCCGGGTGACCGTCGGCGACTTTCCGCGGATTTCCCGGATTCGGTCAAAAACCACGATCGTGTCGTTTACCGAGTAGCCGATGATCGTCAGGAAAGCTGCCACGATCGGCAAGTTGATCTTAAACGGTTCGATGAGCAGAATAGTCGACAGACCGGGAACTTGCGCCAGATAGCTGCTGAAGGCGATTGCCCCCAGCATGACCAGCACGTCGTGGATCAAGGCAATAACCGCCGCCAAACCAAAAGCCACCCCCTGGAAGCGAATCCAAAGGTAAAGGATGATCAGCGACCAGCTACTCACCAAAGCCACGACGGCCCAGAAGCGGGTGTCGTTCGCCACGGCCGAGCCGATATTGTCGACGATGGGGAAGTAGGGCAACTTACCCATTTTCAACTCCAATGAGTTCAACAGGTCCTTGAACTTTGCCGGCGTCAACGCGATCTTGGCTTCGGAACTCGGCACGAGTTTCAAATTCCAATGTTCCGACTTCTTCGACCCGTCGGGAGTCGTCAGTTCAATTCGCACCTGATCGACGAGAGGCTTACTCTCCAGAATCTCCAGAAGCGACTGTTCGACCACGTTCTTGAGGCGATCTTCATCGTATCGAACGGGCTGCGGCGATTGAATCACCTTGCCGTCGATCAGTTTGGCCAGGGTCGATGAGAGCGTGAGCGTTGCCTGGAACGATTGTCCCGGAGTCGAATCGGCTGTCGAATCGGCTGCGGAATCAGCCTTGGTCGCTGGCGTCTTAGGCTCCGACTTTGCTTCCGTCTTAGGCTCCGTCTTAGATTCGGCCTTCTCCTTTGTTATCGCGGAAACTTTTTCCTCCGCCTTCGCATCCGCTTTCACGGCGGACGATTCGGCCTCGGCAAGCAATACGGCTTCGCCGCCAGCCATCGCCACGAGGCTCAGGGCCGGCAGATCTAATTGCGACTGCTTCTCAACGGGCTTAGCGTCTGGCGGCTTGTTCTCTAGCGGCTTGGATTCCGTCTTGTCCACTGGCGGTTCCGAAGGCTTATCTTCCGGCTTGGTTGCACTCTTTTCCGCGGGCTGGATGGCGGTGGGCGCCAGTTTTTCCGGCTTCTTCTCCTCTGCCTTGGTCGCCGGCTTCTCGGGTGCGGTCGGCGCAACCACTTTCTCAGGCTTCTTTTCTTCGGGCTTGGCCTCTGGCTGCCCTGGTGCGCGCGGCGTGGCCGTCAACCCCAGGGTGATCAGTTTCTCGCCGAATAGTTTTTTGAGCAAACCCTCCACTTCCTCGCGGTCGCTGTTGGAGGTATCGATGATGAAGCGTTGATTGTCCGGCTCATCCTGGCTGTGGGCATTGGTAACCGTCGCATCGGGAAGGTCTTTTGCAATGGTATTGATCTGCTCGCGGATCTGGTCGATCTTTTGTTCTTCTTGGAAGGCGACCTGCACCGAAACGCCACCGGTGAAGTCGATGTCGAACAGGCCCTGACCGCGCAGCATGGCGATGGCGATTCCCAACACGGTAATGACCGCCGAGAAGGTCGCACAGGCCGGAAACCAGGCCATGAAGTCGATCTTCGTGTGGCCAATCCACTGCATCATGTCCAGCCGCTGGATCCAGCGGCGGCGTTCGGAGACTTCAAAGATTACCCGGGCCACAAACATCGTCGCCCAGATGCTCAAGATGGCCCCCAGCCAGAAGGTGACGGCAAAGCCTTTGATCTGCTCCGTGCCCACGCTCCAGAGGACCGTGGCCGCGATAAGGTGCGTGATATTGCCGTCGATGATCACGACGCCCACGCGATGGAAGGCATTGCGGATCGCCATCCGCAAGGCGGCGCCGTGGGAGAGTTCTTCGCGTAACCTCTCGTAGATCAGCACGTTGTTGTCCACCGCCATGCCCACGGTCAGCGCCAAACCGGCCAGCGCCGGCAAGGTGAAGGGGGCCTTGATCAAGATCATCAAGGCCACCAGCATGAGCATGTTCAAGGCCAGAACCAACACGGCAACCAGGCCGGCAAAACGGTAATAGACAAGCATGAACAACGGCACGGCAATCGACGAGATGATCATCGCGATCTTGCTCTGTCGGATGGTTTCCGCACCCAGCGTGGCCTCGGTGGTCATGTCGCGGACCGGCGTCCGCTCCAGGGCTGCCGGCAGGCTGCCAGCGTTGATGATTTCAACAATTTCCTTTACTTCCTGCAAGGTGAAATTCCCGGTAATGCGGCCGGAATCGGAAATTGCGCTCTGGATCGTCGGCGCCGTTTGCAATACGTCGTCCAGCACAATCGCCAACCGATACCTGAAATTGCCAATGGGCACATGCTCGCCCGTCAAATGGCCGAATTTTGCCGCGCCTGCCGGGTTGAAGGAGAACAAGACTTCGGGCGTGGCCGTTTCTTGGTCCGTCCCGGTCCGCGCATCGCGGACGTCGCCGCCGGTGACGTTATACGCATCGGTCTCCGGGCTAAGGACGAGGACTTCCACCACATCCTTGTCATTATCGTCCTTGCCTACGATCAAGGATGCCTCATCCCCCTTGATCTTTTCCATTTCTTGTGGGCGAACACGGCACCACTTGGCCAACTCTTTCCCCGTCTTGGGGTCAGAAATGGTGACCGTCTTGATTTTGGAAGAATCGACGGGGAATTTCTTTCTTTCCGTCTTGGCCATTTCGATCAGCGATTCGTGGTCCCGCTTCGTGGCCACGATGCGGAACTCCAAGGCGCCGGTCGTGGAAATAATTTTGCGGATTTCTTCCGCCTCGACCTGCTTCTCCTTGGCCGTGCTTCCGCTCACGGATGGCATGACGATCTGCACCATGTCCGTGCCCAGGCTGCGCACCGAGATTTCCTTCTGTCCGCCGGGATTGACGCGTTTACTAATCGAGGTGACCAGCGAATCCATCTTGTCGGCACGCCACACGGTTTTTTGCTCATCGACCTTGTAGACCAGGATCGATCCGCCGCCCAGGTCAACACCGAGCTTCGGCGGCCAACCGCGGATGACGACCACCGCGCTGGCCAAAATCGCAAAAAGGATGATGCCGAACTTCACGCCATAATCCGCTACTCGCAACGCCTTTGCCAGCCAATGGCCGATAAGGCTGGAGCCGAGCAGAAGCCCGAAGAAGATGGCGGAATTGAGAAAAGCCGTAGTTTGAAAAAAAGACATGAGAGAGAATTCCTGCAAAAGCTATTTCGACGGGGTGTCGGCAGATGGTTCGTCGCCCAGAACCTGCGCGATCGAATTGAGGGTCACGCGAAGTTTCGCGTTGGTGGCTTCGTCGATCCGCAGAGTAACTTCATTCGACTCTTTGCTGACGTTGGTAACCACACCGTAGATGCCGCTGGTGGTGAGAACGCGATCATTTTTCTTGATCCCGGCAAACAAGGCCGCCTGACGGGCCTTTTCTTTCTTCATGGGCAAGTAGAGGATAAAATACCAGAATGCCGCGAAGACAACGATCATTGGCAACATGTTTGTCAGCAGGCTGCCGTTTCCGCCGGAAGGCGTGGCCGGGCCACCACCCTCTCCTTCGGCAAATAGGATCGCAAGCGTGTTCAGCATGGTATTCACGGCAAAATCCCTTGATCTAGCAGATCCTCGACCGACCCGGCATCGTCGAATTTTTTTTCGAGCGGTTGGCCGATTACAACAATGTAAGCGGCCCGGCAAATCTGCCCAGCCGAGCCACCGCAATATGTTGGTAGCCCTGGATTTTAACTTATTGTCGCGCGAGCAACAAGAGGAACGGCCGGACTAGCAGGCAATTTTTCTTACCCCATGGGGTGGGCCGAGTGAATCAAGTCCCCATACGAACCAACTTAAGGATTTTGGTATCATTGTCCCGTGCAAAACTTCTATGAATTTCGCAGGTTGTCGCCCTCCTCGCCGAGGGAGTTCAGGACCGGGTGGCCTTGGGCGGTTTCCCGCCAGGAAGGGCTCCCACAGACCCGAACGTGCGCAATGAACGCACTCGGTTCCTCAAGATGGGATCTCGGTATCCCGAAGGGATTCTGTCGCGTGAAACGTGAGGAGTGCGGCGTGGAACGTGAACAAGATGAGATCTCGGTTTCCCGAAGGGATTCTGTCCCCTAGCCCAGGGTTGCCGCGCAGCGGCTACCCTGGGGATGCGAATAAACGATACCATACCCCGAAGGGGTTGTGTCTGGATAAAAGGCCGACTCCAGAAATGGGACACAACGCCGTTGGCGTAGGGGATTTCGCGGATACCGTTTCCCAGGGTAGCCGCTGCGCGGCAACCCTGGGCTAGGGGACAGAACGCCGTTGGCGTAGGGAATGAATGGGCACGAGTTCGATTTAGCAAGTTGCATCCTGGCTACTTATTTCGTCCAGCCGAGGATCTTTTCCGCTCGATATGCGGCAAAACCATCCGATTGGATCGCCGCCCTCGCTCCGGCCAGCAATCTCTGGTAATACGTCAGGTTATGGATCGAAAGCAGGATCGGGCCGAGCATTTCCCTGGCCATGAAAAGATGTCGGATATATGCCCGACTCCTTCGACAAGCGGGGCAAGGGCATCCCTCCTCCAGCGGACGTGGATCGCACTCATATTGCAGATTTCGCAGCCGGATCGGCCCGGCATCGGTAAAGGCCATCGCATTTCGCCCATTTCGCGTCGGCATCACACAATCAAACAGATCGATCCCCCGAGCGACCGCTTCCAGCAGGTCTTCCGGCCGACCTACACCCATCAAGTACCGCGGCCGGTCGGCAGGCAAGTGCGGCACCGTGACGTCGAGAATACGATACATCTCGCAGGGCGCTTCGCCAACGCTCAACCCGCCGACGGCATAGCCGGGGAAGTCAAGCTTCCCCAATGCTTCGGCACACTCCACGCGGAGATCGGCATCAAGCCCCCCCTGAACGATGGCAAACTGGGCCTGATCGCCAAGCCGGGCCGCGGCGCGGCAACGGACCGCCCAGCGGATCGATCGCTCACAAGCTTCGCGAACCACGGCCGGCTCATTGGGTAATTGCACGACGTGATCGAGGACCATCGCCACGTCGCTGCCTAGGGCTTCCTGGATGGCCACCGCGCCTTCGGGCGAAATGGCCACAAGACGGCCGTCGATGTGCGAGCGGAAGACGGCCTCCTGCTCACTGACTTTCGACATGCCCGCCAAGCTGAATATCTGGAAACCGCCGCTATCGGTCAGGATCGGGCCGTCCCAGCCCATGAAGGCATGTAACCCGCCTAGTTCCGCCACCACTCGTTCACCCGGCCGCAGGGCCAGATGATAGGTGTTGGCTAGCACCATCTGCGAACCGCTGCCGCGGATCTGCTCAACTTCCAGTCCCTTGACGCTGGCCAAGGTTCCTACCGGCATGAAGGCAGGCATTTCCACCGCGCCGTGCGGGGTGACGAAGGTCGATCGCCGAGCAGCCGTCGAGGCGTCGGTGTGGTGGAGCTGAAAGGAAAACGCCACGCGGCTATTCTCCTCGGAGCTTCAACCCCAAAACCGCCATTTTCTCGCGAACCTCATTGAGGCTCGTCACGCCGAAGTTTTTGCACTCCAAGAGGTCGTCACCGGTGCGGCGAACCAACTCGCTTAGAATGTTGATACCCATGCGAATCATGCACTTGCGGGCGCGAACCGAGAGATTCAATTCGGCAACGGACTTGGCCAGCATGGCCTGCTCATCGGCCGAGAGCGGCTCCGGTTCCACTTCGGCGGCCGGTCGTTCGGAGGCGAGCTGACCGAGCCGCAGCCCCTTCAAGCCAAGCATTTCCTTGATTTCCACCAAGCTCGTTTCGCCAAAATTCTTGCTGGCCAGCAGCTCTATTTCGGTGGTGCGGCAGAGGTCGCCCAGCGTGTTGATCCCCATGTTTTCCAAGCAATTTCGGCTGCGAACCGAAAGCTCGAAGTCCGACACGGGAATGCTCAGCACCTGGCCCATCCGATCGCGCTTCCGCACGGCGTCGTCGTCATAGAACTGTTCGTTCGAGGCCTCCGTATCCTTGAAGAACAGGGCGGCCCGGGCGTGATCGGGATAGGCATCCAAGACCCGCTGGTAGCACTGTGCGGCCTTCTCGTACTGTTCGCGATCTTCGTAAAGCAGACCGAGATTCAGCAGCGAACCGACGTGCGAGGGGAAAGACGATGCGGACCGCCGGTAGAATTCCAAGGCCGTGTCATCATTTCCGTGGCGATCATTCTCCAAGGCCAGTCCGAACAGCGCGCCGGGATGAGTGCGATCTGCCTCGACGGCACGTTCGTACAAAGCCACAACTTCAGTCGGATTGCCGCCGACAGCCGCTACCGTCGCGCCGCGCTGGTAAAGATAGTCGGCCGTCTGTTCGATCGCGCCGAAGAGGTTGTCCAACACCGCCAGCGCGGCCTGCGGTTTATCGGCGTAGCGCAGGGCCTCTGCCCGATCCAAGGCGCATTGGCCAACGTCGTAACCGGCTTTTTCCGCCGACTGATAGCTTGTGACAGCTTCCTGGTAATGGCTGCGAGCGAAGAGCGATTTGGCCAGATAATAGTGCGCCATCGCCCCGCCGTCAGCTTGTTTGAGGACTTCGGTAGCCCGGAAGTAGCGACCCAAGAGGTAGAACGCCACACCCAGTCGAACCATGCTGGCCGGAGTTTGCTCTTCCTTGGTCTGTAATTCATTGACTGCATCGCGGAGAAGCTGAAAGTTCACGTGATCCCTGCAAATAGCCTCACGAATTTGCCTAACTTCGGCAGGACCGAAGGGGCCGTTATCCAAAATTGCCTGCTTGATGTCGAATTCCGCAGTCGTGACCATTTAATCTACTACTCCTGATGTTCCTCGCGGCCTGAATGCACTGCCGCTTGCATGAAACCAGAGAACCTCGGTAATTCACGAGGTATCTACCGAAGAGCCAGCGAAGGGAGTTGAACCCTTAACCCCCGCATTACGAATGCGGTGCTCTGCCAATTGAAGCTACGCTGGCAAGTTGTTACTGTAATTGAACTTATTGACTTCTGTGGTCTGCGTCATATAACGCACGTGACACCAGACTTGACACCAGTTGAACTATATCTCCCCTACGACACCAAGCACGGGGAGAACCAAGTTGTCCAGTGTATCGAAAAAACCCAAGGTTGACAAGCCCCTTAAACCATACCCCGATTTTCCACTGTTTCCGCACGCCACAAAGCGTTGGGCGAAGAAAATCAAAGGAAAACCATTACTTCGGGTCATGGAGTGATCCCAGCGGTGCCCTACAATTCTATGTCGATCAAAAAGATGATCTTTACGCTGGCCGGAGACCGCGAGATGTAACTGGAGGAACAACTGTCCGGGAGTCGGTAAATCGTTTCCTGACCTCCAAGAGACACCTGGTTGACACCCGCGAACTGGCCGATCGTACTTGGCTAGATTATTACACGGTCTGCGAGCGAGTCGTCAGGGTACTTGGGGGAGAGCGGCCGCTACTTATTCGGTGAGCACCCAGTTCTACGCCCGGAATCGCCATCGCCTGTCACGGTCCAACTCTGCGGCCGGTAATCGGGGCACGGCTCACTTCAAGCCTTCGAGAAAGGCGCGCAGTTTGTCGGGCCAGCCCTTCACGTCCGGCGGCAACGGCAGCTTGAGGCCGAACCCATGGCCGCCATGCTTGGTCTTGGTAAAATCGCACGGGAGCTTGGCCTCCTGGCACGCTCCGGCATACGCGATGGCACTCGGTGCCCACGTGTCGTCTCCCGCGACATAAACGAAGGCGGGAGTTTTCACCGGTGCGACCTCATCGAGCACCTTGCCGGCCTTCTCCAGGTAGGCTGGATACATCAGGACCGCGAAGTCCGGCGGCGTGCCCGTTGCGGTCGCGTGCGTCAGCCTCGCCGCAAGGTGCCCGCCAGCCGAAAAACCCATCGCGCCTATCTTCCGCGTACTAAGCCCAAATTCGCCGCCTCGCTTTTGCAGAAGCGCGAGAGCTGCTTTCGCGTCGGCAAACGCTAGCTCGCGGGTTTCTTTGCCGGCGTTGACGTGATAGAGCAAAATCGCCACGTCGTAGCCGAATTCGTTAAGCTTCTTCGCAACAAAGTAGCCCTCGTGGTTGATCGCGAGAATGCCGTAACCACCGCCGGGGCAAACCATGATCGTGCCTCTTGCCGGCCTCTGCGTTGTAGGAAACAATTCCAGCGACGGCGTCTCCACTTTGTGGATCCGATCAATGCCGTCTTTGCCCGGCTCAGCCACGGGTGCAGGCACCCCCGCCTTGCCTTCGAGGGAGATGCGGCGGATATCAGCTTGCAGATCGCGATCCAAAGCGGCCCCATCAAAGGGAACGACAATAATCTTGCTGCCGTGGCCGTTATTGCCCGTCTGCGACTCCTTGGGCGTGTCGAGCACGGCGAGCGTCACCGCCAAGACGTGGCCGTTCTCCATGTAAACGCCAGGCCGCTCCATCTTGTGCCAATGGTTGACTGTGCCGTCCGTGTAGCGGCAGAAGTCAGTCGTCGGATCGTAGGCCAGCCCGCGGTTGACCCAGCCGCTTTTGCCGTCCTTCGAGGTCAGGTGGGATGCCTTTCGCGTATTCCAGGAGTTGACGATGATGTGATACAGGCCGCCGCTGTAGAAGATCGCCGGGTCTTCAAGGTTGGGAATGCCCCGCGGAAACGCCGACCGCCCGTCCGTCACATACGGACCCAGCATCCCGTTGGCCGCCTTGCTGATGAACACCCGCCCGGACCGTGGCACGATCATGAAATCGCCGTCCGGGCGGACCATCATGCTGATGTTTGAATGATCCAGTCCCTTGCCTTGGATCGTGCCCAACCGCTTCCACGGGCCGCCGAGCGACTTCGACACAAAGACCGTGCCCGGCCGTATCTCGCTGATCACCAGCGCGTAGCGGCCGTCGGGCAGCACGAGGGCCGTCACGCAATGTCCCTTGCCGCCCTCGTCGTCGGGCCAGCAGAGTCCCTTGTCGACGTACGGCCCCGTCATGGAATCGCTCACGGCATGCACGACCTTCGATTCCCGCCACGCTTCATGCCCCAGGCGTTGCTCCCAGCGGCTGGCGAACATGTGAAACTTGCCGTCCGGGCCCTTCATGATCGGGCCGTCCCAATAGTTCCAGCGGGTCATGGCCGCGTCCTCCAGACCGTTCTTCTGGTCACGAGATCCAACCTCGGCTGCCCCCCATGCATCCTTGGAGAGCGATCCGCTGATCGGCATTGGCAAGAAATAATCGATGAAGGATTTTTTCGGAGGGTTCCTTGTCTCCTGGCAGAAGCTGGAACCGACACCGGTCAGCAAGACGAGAACCGGCTGGATGACAAGTAGAGACCGGAGGATCTGTTTCATTTTGTTGTTCCTTTTTTCAATGCCGTTCACATTCCGAGCAGCGTGCAATCCGGGTATTATCATCGACTTCGGCCGGCATCTTGCAGCCGATGATCAGCGTGCTGACAGCGGGCAGGGAAAGCACGTAGCTCATCCACTAATTTCTCAGAACACCTGTTCCCTTGATATATTTTGGAGCGTTTGCCGCACTATAAGTGCCTGCGGGCTGACGCGTCCCGTCGAAATGAAGCGTATGGATACGCATTTCTCCTTCAAAGTTCAGGTCAAGCGTTGCCCCGTCGGAAACATAGACATCGTTCTTGCCACCCAGGCTGCGTGCATTCGCAAGAGACAAGATGCCCTTGGTCACCACGGTCGATCCGTTATAGCTGTTAGCCCCCGTCAGAATTAACGCATTGGGCCCTGTTTTGAGTAGACCACCGCTGCCGTGAATCGTGCCGGAGAGCGTGAGGTCGCCGCCGGTCGTGTTGAACTCGGTCGCCGCTGCCGGATCGTTGGCGGCCCCTCCGCGACAGCCTGCGGATGTCGGGCAAGTGCCGTCAACCGTCGCGTCAGTGATACCAGCGATTTCAATCGCGTTCGCCACGGACAACGCCGATTGATTACCCAGGCTCATTGCATGTTTGGGATTGGAGGTCTTGCCACCCAGAGTTACCGGCCCGGTTCCGAGCGAATGGGCGTGGCAGATTAGCAAGTTGCCGGAGTAGAACCTTGTGCCGCCGCTGTACGAATTATCCCCGCGAAGTGTAAGCACGCTCCCGGCATCCTTCGCATTGAATACCTTGATCAGGCTGCCTGGCCCGGAAATGGCCCCAGACATGTCGATCGTCGAATTGGTATTGAAGACAAGCGACGTTTCCAGCGTCACCGCATTCGGAATCACATTTTCATGGCTGCCAAACCATGCCATTCCCAGGCGTGTGCCTTCCTTTCCGGCGATCGTTAGCACGCCACGCCCAAATGGCCTGGTGCCGCTGATCCCGAACATCAGATCATCGTGCCCCTGGCGATCATCCGGATTTTGCCCGAACCACTCGTCCTGGGCGATCCGTGTGTTGCCAGTGTAGTCACTATCGGAGCTGACTCGTCCGATCGGAAAGAATCCCGTGTACGTCACGTTGCCGCTGCCGGTCATCTTACCGGTCATGACGGCCCGGTGGTTGTCGAGCGACTGTACCCTATTGTTCCCCACCAACGTCGTCGGACTGGAGAAATCTTTCCAGGTGTTCAATGGATCTTGGAGCTTCAGAACCGCATTGTTTAGCGTCAACGCTCCCCCATTGAGTCCCTCGGGACTGGTCTGGAGCGTAGTTCCATGCACGCTGATGCTGGTCCAATCGTTCTTTTCCTTTTTCGGAAACAGTTCCAGAAGAAACGGTGCGGAGTGAGCCAGCCTCATCTTGTCCCCGATGGCCGCATGGATGACCACGTACCCCTTGCCGATTCCTCCAATGGCCATCTTCGCGGGCTCGCCCGCCGCACCGGCTGAAACATCCACACGGCAGACGACTTTCGGGCTTTCAAAAGTCTTGCTGGTCGCAAGCTCCACCGGATCGGTGATCGTGATATCGGGGGACACGGCAGGTATCGGCAGGAGCTTCGCAGCCTTTTTCGCATCCACATACCTGCCCATGTCCCGCATGGCGATGACGTAGTACTTGTTGTCATTAAGATACTTCATCATCGCCTCGAAGCGTGTCGGCTCAACCCCAACGCCCGGATGCTCAACGTCGGGCACGCCATGAAACGTAAAGATGGGGATGCGGCCTCGAGTTGCCCGCGTTGCGGCACTGGTGAAGGTTTCCAGCGGCGTGTTTGAGACGATCGTGAAAGACGGGGTCTCGAACGGATTGTCCACCGTCGGTCGGTAGGGGCGATCGTTGCGTCCGCCGCTTCGGGCAAATAGATAGCCATTGTCCAGTAGTGTAGGGAACAATTGCGTGCCGACGGTGTAAATGGGCCAGCAGAAGGTCGTGGGCTTGGCCATTTTGTTTGCCAGGCAAAGCTCTTCAATCTTCTTCACTTCCGAGAGGAACCCCGCGGCACTACTGCCTCCACCAAACTGCGAGTGCGACCAGGTGTGATTTCCGATCTCAAAACCCATGTCTTCCAGAGCCTTGATCTCCACCCAGGACATATACTTCGTCGGATCCAATGCGGGATTACCAAATCGCGTGATGTAGAATGTGCCGCCAAAGCTGTATTTCTTCAGCAACGGACCGACGAACGTCGCATGACTGCGGCACGCGTCGTCAAACGTGAGAACCACCAGCTTTTCCGGAATCGGATCGATAACGATTCCGTGCGGATCCGGTTCTGTCGGCGGCAACCCGAAGGCGATGACAGGCAGTGCGACAACGGCGAGAAGGATAGTTCCAGCAAGCCTGTGTTTCATGTTTCGGATAGTATCTGTTGGCGAATCGCAGGACGCCTTCGCCTCCCAATCCGAAGATCGTGACGGGTTGACCGGTGCGACCGAGAGGGCGGCGTGGAATACCAGCTTTCGTACTCTGGCATCCGCTTGATTTTGTTCTTGAGATGAAAGTGAAGACAATCTGGGGATGCTTAATGCATCCCCGGCGGTATCTTCTGCCGCACACCGAACCTCCGATTAGAATGCGGTGCCTGTGGTTTGATCTGGCGGGGTAGGAATCGACTGTGGCGTAGGAGGCGTCAGCGGTGACGAGGCTGGCGTCGTCGGTGTTGTTGCTGGTGGCGTGGACGGTGGCATCGGCTGTGGTGGTGCTGGGATCGGTGTCGGCAGTGTATCTGGTATCGGCGACGCTGACATGTAAGGCTGTGTCGCTCCTGGGATCGGATAGCCATAGTATTGCGTCTGAAGCACAGGTGCGGGCTGCGGATAGTAGACCGGCGGCAGGACCACGTAGCCGCGGAGCGGAGCCACGGGCACCGGCATGTATGCCCGGTATCGGTACGGGAAGTACGGGCGAACATAGGGTCTGTAGTACGGGATCGGCCGATAGACTGGGATCCCGACGCCGATTGCCAGGTATTGTGCCTGGGCCGACGACGCGGCAAAGGATAGCAGGAGAGCACCGAACAGCAGCAGAGCCTTCTTGAAATTCATCGTAATTCCTCCTTTGGGCGGCCCGTTAAGGCCCGCACGGTTTCTGATAAAGATCCCTGAGATTTGATCATATCGCCACCAGGGAAGAAAGGCAACTAGCAGCGGATGGATTCTGCCGCATCGGTGTTTTGGAGCTAACGGGATGGCCGTATCCGCCGTGGGGATGCTGACAGATATGGTCGCCATGTCACGGCCAGCGGCCCCGACTGCCTCTAGGGACCATATAAAACTGACGGCCCAACCATATTGGGTTACTGCGTTTCAAACATATCAACATCCTACTTGCATAACATTCTAACTTCTTACTTTTAACTTCTAATTGACCTTTCGGCGTCTATTCCGCCCCTCTGGTCGTATTTCTTAACTGTTCCTGATTTTCGTTTTATTTGATACCGCATGGTGCTCAGCGTTAATCGGGTGTCTTCAGTTCCGCCGTGTTTTATTGCGGCCCAAGGAGTCAAAATCATGACTGTGTAGGCGCCTGCCGGGCCGGTTCCGTGGCCTCACTCCGCCGTGCCCGTCTCGACCTTGTGGGCGTAGTAGCGGACTTCCTTCTTTCCCCATGCGTCCGGATGGTGGATGAACCCCTGCTTCAGACTTGTACTGCGGGCGTTGTGACCGCCTGCCTGGATGATCTGCGGACCTTCGGCGTCAATCAGTTCGTCGCTCTTCGTGCTGGGGCGAACGATGGCAATATGGCCGGGATGCGTGGGATCTCTTTCCTTGTAGACGGCCACGATGAGATTGCCCTGATTGGCCAAGTGTTGAGCCCGATGCCCGTCGCGCAACCACGTCCAGCCATACTGTTTTCCGTGTTCTTTGCCGGATTGACAGAGCCAATCATACTGGGCATTGGCCAGCAGCGTGGTCGCGTGCTCGGGCGGACGGAGGATATAAACGCCCAATCGCATGCAGGCCGCCGCAACAAAGGCACTGCAATGCGTGGCACTCATTCCCGTTTGCTTGGCCAGCGGCTTGCCAGTCTTCCAACTCACCGTCTCCTTCGCCAGCCAAAGATGTTCGACATCCATGGCATCAAGTTTCTGGGCCAACCGTTGGCCGGCAGGCGAAATCTCTTCGGCCCGGCAGGGCAGAGCCGCAAACGCGATCAGAACAATAAGCAACTTGAAACATCTTGGCATGGTTCTGTCTCCTTCTTCGTAACCTCTTACGATCTCGCTCTGATAATGTTACACCGGACGCCGTTGCGGGCAAGCAGCCTTCCTGCCCTAAATCAGCCACGCGTGCCATAGATTGTCACTGCGGCAACGGTCAATCCAATTCCCAAAAGAAACACGCAACTCGCGTACAGATACGCTATGCCGAGAGGCCGGGCCAGATTGACGGCCCACCCGAGATTCCTCCAGCGTCCGGCTCGCGGCACGAAAGTCCGCGAGTCCTTCTTGCTGAAATAGATTTCATTGCACAACCCACTCCAGTTTTCCGGGTTGCTCCACTCGACCGCATTGATTTCCTGCTGGGTCATGATTAGGCTCCTGATCGAAAGTTAGTTGCGGGCGTCACGCCCTTCATAGTCCTTATACGCGAGATAATGCCGACTGTTACAAAAGTCTGTTAGCGGTGTCGACAGCGAATGGCTATCAAGAAATAATAGAAGGCCGCGTCATGCGGCCTTCCTGGATGCCTGTTGGCCGGCAACTTGCCTGGAACCTATTCGTTTACGATGGCGTCTTCCGCGAATGGCGTCGTCACGGCGGTAGCAGCAGTCGCTGTGGTTGTCGGATTGCCGTGATACAATTCCCAGCCGGTCGGCGTGGCCCCGAAGGAGTAGGTGCCGTCGGTGAGGGTGTAGCGGGCGGTGTCGCCATTGCCTCGGTCGAACTGGAGTTCGTTACCCGAGGTCGTATCAACAACCTTCGATTCGCCCGCCTGAAGCGTGTAGGTCTGGTTTCCCACGACGAATGAGAGAGCCGTTTCGTTCGCAACCTGATTGATCACCCTGACCTGGCGGGCACCGACGACCGGCGTAAAATCGGCAACCGGTGCGGCTACAACCGCTGGCGAGGCGTAGCAGTAGGAGGTGTACTCGGGGACGTAATATTCGGAGCAGCAGCAATCATAATATCCGTAGCCATAGTATCCGCCGCAGTAGTCCCAGTCCCAGCAGCCAAAACCGCAGCAACCCGAATTCCAGCACCAGTCGTGCGGCCAGCATCCGCAGAACGGTTTGCAGTACTTCGAGGACTTCTGATTCTTGCAGGTCGAGTTCTTGAAGTTCTGGTTCTTGTTCGCAGCCAGGTCATTCTTACCCTTGGACGACTTGTTCTGCTTGGCGGATTGATTTCCATTGTCCAACTTGGCAACCTTGCTCGAATCCGATACTTTCCCTACCTTGCTGGGTTTATTGACCGGCTTGACGGATTTCAGGTTTTCCGGCTTCTGGGAGGTTGTTGACGGCTTGAAACTGCTGCTAACCTTACCGCTGCCCTTCGAGGATGACGGGTGAGAAGCCTTAATGTGGTTTGCACCACTGGTGTTTTTGGAACCACCCGTATGATGGGAACTGCTGGAATGGTGGGAACCGCTGCTGCTGTGGTGGCTTTTGGCCTGGACATTGCTCACGAGAATTGCACCGACCAAACCCGCTGCCACGGCAAAAGACTTCAAAGATTTGAACATGATCGTACCCTTTCGTTACTTGATTTGCTGTTGTTTTTGACGAACCGTACCTTGCTCAGCTCGTCCTTCACCCCCTTATACGGACCGATTCCAAACTGTTACACGAAAATTATCCGGAAGTCCGTTTTCTATTGCCTCGAACGGCTGTGATTCACGGAATTCGATCATATGGAGAAGAAAGGCCGCAACGCGGCCGTTCTTTTTCGCATACCCAATAGGCAGGACCGACCGGAGATTCTCCCGGCTTGAATACCGACTGCTGCGTACAGGCGGAAGATTACTCGTTCAATCAAAGTGTCTTGTAACACCCGGCACCGGCTCGCGTATATGAAGGTGAGAACAAACCCGCAGTCCAAAGGAAACCACCATGCCTGCCCCGCATTACCAGAGAATGGTCCGCCCGACGATCGGGCTCTTGGCCGTCCTCGTTTCGGCCGCGTTCCTGCGGCCAGCTTCCGCCGGAGATCCCGCTCCTTGGGAGCTGAGTGTAGCCCGGAACGCGACGTATGCGGCCACGGTCAAGCGTGTCAATCATCTGGCGGAGCAGCTGCTAGGCATCGATCGGAAGGCGGCTGGCGAGTACAAGCGGACTCACCCGGGCGTCTTGCCCGAGACTAAGCTGACGCTGCCCAAGGCAACAACCCCCGCCTTTGATTGGTGTAACCTGAACAAGGTCTCCGAAGCCCATCGGCAACGTACCGGCGACTGCTGGGCCACGGCTGCGACCGAGGCATTGGAGTGCAGCTTCCTGATTTTCAACAATCGCCGATACGACTTATCGGTCCAACCGGTGATCGATCAACTCCGCTACCACGCGGAGAAGATCGGCGGCAAGCCGAGCCAAGCCTGCGATTTCTTCCTTAAGACGGGCACCACCCGGATGGCCGAATATCCCTATACGGGCAAGCCTGGGCCGCTGAAGAACGTCGGTTTGGCTTACCGGGCGATTGCCTGGGGCTATGTGGCCCAGGACGATCGGCCGCCCACGATCGCCGAGCTTAAGAGTGCGTTATTGCGTCACGGCCCGATCACTGTCGATCTGCTGGATACTCCGAAGTTGAAGGCCTACCGCGGCGGCGTTTTCTCGGAGAAGGATCCGCCTAACCCGAAGCACGTCACGAACAACCACACGGTGCTGCTGGTGGGATGGGACGACACGCGTGGTACGCATGGGGCGTGGAAGATCAAGAATTCCTGGGGCACGGGCTGGGGCGAGCAGGGCTTTATGTGGATCACCTACGGCTCAAACAACGTTGGACTCCACGCCACTTGGGTGAAGGCCCAGAGCCTGTATTACAATCTGCCCGGCGAATTCGTAAAGAACGTGCCGGGTGCAAAGCTGTTTCCGCGTATTCACCAAGCGACAGCCAGCCTGGCTGCCACCGCCCAAAAGCAATCTGTCAACACCGCCCGCCGTCCTCAGAACCATCAAGGCTAGTCAAACGCGTGACCATGACTCTTACTTGCCAAGCCAAAAACTTTGCCGGCCACGGGCTATAGCATCACCAGTAAGCGGGCGGGTCATAGGGCAGAACGGCCTTGACCACGCATGATCTTCTACAGCGAGAGCGATGTCCATGACACCAGTTTTGGCAGAGTGTCCAGCATCGCCTATCGCATCGACAACGGGCGGATAGCCAATGCAGGCAACGCGAAGATCACTTTCCTGCACGCTGTCACTTGCCTCCCGTTCGATGCCGGTGCTATTCACAGAACCTTACCCGACCGGCAAAAGTGGCCTCTTGCCCTACAGCGTCTCAGCGTGCTTCTGGAGAGCTTTTGGCCTTCCTACATCTCTTGGGCATCCAAAGCCTAAAACTGCCTCCAGAATGCGTCCAAGAAGCTCACGGACCCTAATAATCGTCGAAACCACCCGTGAGGGCGTCTTCCACTCGATCCGAAGCTAAAATTTGCCAGAATCTCGCTGGTGAAGTGGTTTCTGGCTGCAGAGTGGGAACCTGGTATCAATCGATATGATTGAGATGGCCAAGGTTATTAGGGCGTCTTCAAGCGTCACCAAACTTAATTTCGTCGTATTGCCCGCGAGTTTCGTCCGGCATAGGATTCCAAAGATTCAGATTTCTATCACTACTGGACTTTTGCAAATTACTAAATGGCGTTGAAAAAACAGGGGGTTTGGGGTCTAATTTCGGCGATTTTGCCTGGCGCAGGAAGGCCGGGCTGTTTCAAGGGTCCACGGAGGGTCCAGCA
>Ga0118677_10000598_pt1 | contig 79076 bp, 65 predicted proteins | sample AliMusrvi5mmetaG_FD_86154 | JGI IMG/M metagenome (GOLD analysis project Ga0118677, IMG submission 86154)
GAATGGGGCAGCAGGTATTTCTGTGGCAGCAGCCAGCGATAACTGCGGTTCAAGGGCGCGGGCGGCGCTTTGAGGTGGTAGATGCGGACGTACGGCGTAACGTCTTCCACGCGCGTCCCGGCGGCAGGCACGACGAGGCGCAAGTAGTGCTGCCTGTCGTCCGCGGCGGCCATTAAGGCGCGGTAGAAAGTCCCTATGCCCCCGGACGCCAAATGCCAGGAGTTGGTGATGTGAAGCGACTTCACAGGATCGTCTCCGTGCCGGGGGGAGGTGGAACGCCGGCCAGCTTGCGCGCGGCCAGGCGCGGCAAGACGAGCAAAAAACCGCCGATCAGGGCCGGCACGCGACGCATGTCCTCCCCGAATGGACGGGCTCCGTCACCGACCAGCATGGCACCGTTATACATCACATAGAGGTTAAACAGGTCGGAAACCTGGGTAAAACAAATCGACACGAGAATGCTTTTGGCGAGTACGGGCGTGCCGCGGGTGTAGTGAATGGTGAATTCGATGGTGTGCGCAACCAGCGGCACCACGAACATGGACCCGAGGATGGCTTGCCACATGGGACGGACCTTGCAAAGCATCTGGGTGGCAGCGCCCCAGCCGCCGCTGGTGGCGGTGCGCCAGACGAACTCGGCCAGCATGGCGCCGACGGCGGCGCGCAAGCCGGCCTGCAGGTTGAGAGTAAAGAAGATCAGGCCGCGGAAGAGCGCGCTGAAGACCGCCGATTTCCAGTTCCAGCGGCGGACAAACAGCTCGATGGGATGCGCGCAGGCCCAGCGCAAGACGCTTAGCAGCGGTACGCCCTCGGGTGGCGACGGGGCCGCCGGAGTGTAAAGCGGGAGACGAGGCATGAGGGTTGTGACCGTGCGAGGCACGGCTACTACAAGATCCCTCATCTTTGTTTAGCTCGGATGACAGATGGGCGAACCGAACATAACAGCACGAAAATGACCGGAAAGAAGCGGCGGCAGCGTCAATCGTCGGGGGCGTCGAGCCAAGCGGGCCGGCGGAATATGTCGCGGGGCCGGGAGCCGTCGGGCGGGCCGATGATGCCCTCGTGCTGCATCTGGTCGAGGATGCGCGCGGCGCGCCCGTAACCGAGGCGCAGGCGCCGCTGCAGAATCGAGGTGGAGGCCTTGCCCATCTCGCAGACCACACCCACCGCATCGCGGTACAGCGGGTCTTCGTCGCCCGCCAACTCCTCGGGCTCGTCCTCGTCGTCGGTGGGAGGGGCGAGCAGGAAAGTCTGATCGTATTCGGGCGTGGATTGCCGCTTCCAGAAGGCGACCACATCGGCAATCTCGATCTCGGTGACGAACGCGCCGTGCACGCGCACCAGGCGCGACGAACCGGGCGGCAGGAACAGCATGTCGCCCTTGCCCAGCAAGTGCTCCGCGCCCATCACGTCGAGCACGGTGCGGGAATCGACGCGCGTGGCGACGCGGAAGCTGATGCGGGCCGGGAAATTGGCCTTGATGAGACCCGTGATGACGTCCACCGACGGGCGCTGCGTGGCGAGCACGATATGCATACCCACGGCGCGCGCCATCTGGGCCAAACGGATCACCGATTCCTCGACGCCGGCGCGCTCCAGCATCATCAGGTCGGCCAACTCGTCGATGACAATCAGGATATAGGGCAGCGGCTTTTCGGGCTCCGCGACCTCGGCAGGTTCGGTGGGGGAATCGGGGAACAGTTCGATCGGTTTGCCCTTGAGCAACTGGATCTTCTTATTGAACTGGTCGATATTCCGGACGCCGTAGCTGGCCAGAAGCTTGAGCCGGCGCTCCATCTCGAGGACGCCGTTGCGCAAGGCGTTCACAGCCTTTTTGGGCTCCGTGATCACGGGTGTGAGCAGATGCGGGATGCCGTCGTAGATGCCTAGCTCGACCCGCTTGGGGTCGATCAGAATCATGCGGACCTCGTCGGGCGTGGACTTGTAGAGCACCGACATGATGAGCGTGTTGAGCATGACGCTCTTGCCCGAGCCGGTGGAGCCAGCGATCAGCAAGTGCGGCATCTTCTCGAGCTCGCTGACGCGAATGCGCCCGCTGATATCCTTGCCCAAAGCAAAGGTGAGCCGCGCCGGGGCGTCGTGGAACTCGTCGGATTCGAGGATCTGGCGCAGGCTGATCATCTCACGCCGTTTGTTGGGCACCTCGATGCCCACGGTCGGCTTGCCCGGGATGCGCTCGATCAGGATGGATTCCGCCTGCAGGCCGAGGCAGAGGTCCTCGCTGAGCGTCGTGATTCGGGTGATCTTGACTCCGGCATCAGGCTTGAACTCGAAGGTCGTGACCACCGGGCCGGGATTGATCTGCGCGACGTTGCCCAGGACGTTGAACTCCTCCAGTTTGGCCTTTATGTGAACGGCGACTTCCTTGAGCTCCGCGCTGTCGTAGGACTCACGGTCGGCGGGCGCGTTCAACAGGGAGGTGGGAGGCAACTCCCAAGCAGCTGAGCGCACCGTCTCCGGCCGCTCCGTCACAACATGCGGCGGGAACAGGCGCGGGGCCGGTTGATCCGCAATGCTGCGGATGGGAATGTCCTCTTCCCAAGGCGGAGCGTCGCCGACGGCCGGCGCCGGAGTCAGGGGGCGCGGCTCCCAGCGGGTGTTGGGGGAAACCGGGTGGCCGTCCGTTTCAGTGGTTTCGTAGAATGCGCTGCCCTCGTCCTCGGCGTACGCGGCGAGATCGCTCCCAAGCCCCGGGGGCAGACCTGCGGAAACCGGCTCGCCCGGCAGTTCGCGTTCACTGGTGGATTCCGCATTGCGCCGGGGTCGGCGCGCGTCGCCCGGTTGGACACCGATTCCCGGTTCCGGGTTCTTGCGGCGGCGGACGGGCAGCAGCGCGACCAGCTTCGCCCTGAAATCGGGGAACAGTCCGTGGAGCGTGAAGGACGAGATGAGGTACAGCGCGAGAAGCAGGAACGTGCCGAGCAGCAAAAGCGTGCCGGTGGAATTCAGATAGCGTGTCAGCGTGGTGGTGACCAGCAGGCCCGCCACTCCGCCGATTTCAAACGAGCCGTGCCAGCCGATGTACGGCCCCCCCATGGTCAGAAAGCCGCTCAGTGAGAGCGCTGCCAAGGCGTAGCCGACAGCCCGCGAGACGGGCGGCCCCACGGTGCGCAGCTGCAGTGAGCGCCATCCGGCGATCAGCAGCAGGGCCGGTAGAATCCAGACGGCCAGCCCCAGGCTCTGGTAACCGAGGTCGGCCAGCGAGGCTCCGACGCGGCCAATGGCGTTATGCGGAAGGTCGGCGGGGGACGCGGTGTTCCAGGACGGATCGAAGGGGTCGAAGGTGGCGAGCGACAGCACGAGGGCCAGGAACGCGACAAGGCACAAAATCCCCATCAGTTCCCGGACGCGCGGAATCTGGGCGAAGGACAAAAATCTCATGCCGGAATTACCGGCCGGAAGCAGCTAGAGCGATTATCAGTATACCAAGGGCGATGCGGTACCAGACAAAGACGCGCAGCGAGTTCGACTGCAGGAAGCGCATCAGGAAGGCGATGACGATAGTGCCGCTGAGTCCGCTGACGATGACGCCGACCAGGAAGGGGGTCCGCATGTCGGGCGCGATCCCACCCTGCTTGTGCAAGTCCCAGGCCGCTTTGGCCGCGGCGGCTGCGATGGTTGGGGTCGAGAGCAGGAACGAGAAGCGGGCCGCGGCACTGCGAGTGTAGCCGCGCAGGAGACCCGCAGTGATGGTAATGCCGCTGCGTGAGGTGCCGGGGATCACGGCCAGCGCCTGCGCCAGTCCGACGGCCAGGGCGTCCCACAGGCCGAGGTTGCGGATGCCCTTATCCTGGCGGCCCACCCGCTCGGCGTACCACATCAGCAGGGCGACGCCGATCAGCATTCCGCCGATCACGTACATGCCAAGCGGTGGTTCGCGCAGCGTGGTGTCCGCCGCTTTGTGCAGGGCGAGGCCGGCGATGCCCGCCGGAACCGTGGCGATGGCCATCAGCCAGAGCAGTCCGCGATTGTCCTTCAATTCGGGGTCGATCCCGGCATTCAGACCGAAGCCCTGCCCGAGCACTTGCACCCAGTCCTTGAAAAAGTAAATAATAATCGCCACGAGCGTGCCCAGATGCAGGGCGATGTCGAAGGTTAAGCCGGGGTCTTTCCACCCTAAGAGCCAAGGCGCTAAGGCGAGATGGCCGGAACTGCTGATTGGTAAGAATTCAGTGAATCCTTGTACCAAGGCAAGGATTACTACTTGATAGAGAGGCATAATGGCAACGTAGGCCATCCTAACGCACTCTCTTTTCCCCGCGCATGACAAACACAAAAATCATTGCCACCGTCGGGCCAGCCTGTAGCGACGCAAGAATGATCGGCCTGCTGATCGATGCGGGCGTAACTGTCTTTCGGCTCAACGCCTCGCACGGCACGGCCGAGGTCAGAGAGGGATGGATCGACGCGATCCGGAGCGAATCGGAGCGGCGCGCCCTGCACATCGGGATTCTGCTGGACCTGCAGGGGCCCAAGATCCGGCTGGGCAAATTCCAGAACGGTCAGGCCACGCTGACCGTGGGTGCGGAATTCACCATCACGGTGGAGGACGTGCTGGGCAACGAGAGCATCGCTTCGACCACGTACGCCGACTTTGCCCGCGACTTGAGGCCGGGCGACCGGGTCCTGCTGGCGGACGGCAGCCTGGAGTTGCGCGTGCTGGACGCGGACGGCGTACGCGCCCGCTGCACCGTGGTCACGGGCGGCGTGATCAAGGACAACAAGGGCATCAATCTGCCGGGGGCGCAACTGAGCACGCCGTCCCTGACGCGCAAGGACATGGCCGACCTGCAGGCGGGTCTGGCCAAAGGCATCGACATGGTGGCGATGAGCTTTGTGCGGCGTCCCAGCGACGTCCTGCGCCTGCGCCTGTTCCTGGAAGAAAAGGGCGCGAACATCCCGATCATCGCCAAAATCGAGAAGCCGGAAGCGGTGGAGACGATCGCGGAGATCCTGCAGGAAAGTGATGGCGTGATGGTGGCGCGTGGCGACCTCGGCGTCGAGATGCCGATGGAGAAGGTGCCGTTTATCCAGAAGTCGATCATCGAGAAGGCGCGCCGGGTGGGCAAGTTCGTGATCACGGCTACGCAGATGATGGAGTCGATGATCGAGAATCCGTTCCCGACTCGCGCCGAGGTCAGCGACGTGGCCAACGCGATCTACGACGGCACCGACGCGGTGATGCTCTCGGCCGAGACTTCGGTCGGCAAGTTCCCGGTGGAGACCGTGAAAATGATGGTGCGCACGGCGGCTCAAGCCGAGGATTCCGTACGACGCCATGGCTTCCGTGAATTGCTGAACAAGGATTACGTAACGCATGCCGAGATTGTGGCGGACAGCGCCTACCGTGCGGCGCGCATGTCGCAAGCGACCGCGATCGTGGTGTTCAGCGCCAGCGGGTCCAGCGCGAGGCTGGTTTCGAAATTTCGGCCGCCGGTGCCCATCTTCGTCTTCACGGCAAGCGACAAGGTCGCACGAGTGTTGAGCATCGTCTACGGCGTGCAAGCGGTGGTTGCCAAGGAGACGGCATCCACCGACGAGATGATGGCGCAGATGGACCGCACCATGCTGGAGAAGGGCTTGGTGAAGCCGCGGGACAGCGTGGTGTTTGTCGCGGGACAGCCTATCGGCCGGCCCGGCACAACCAACCTGATGAAACTGCACCGCATCGGCGAAGGCCGCTAAGGCTAAGGCAGCCCCAATTGCGGGATGCTGGCAGGAAATCCGGCTGAGACGGGTCCTGCGTGACGGCCAAGCGGGCGGAGGGACCTGGGTGCACCAGCACGGAGCCGCCCTAGTGGATGCCCAGTTTCTTCTGCATCGCTTCCAGAGTGACGCCCTTGGTTTCCGGGAAGATGAAGAGCACAACGAAGAACTGCGCGACCATCATCACCGTGAACAGCCCGAAGGGCGCCGCACCGGACGCCTTGGCAATCAGCGGGAAGGTCATGGAGATCACCGCGTTCATGAACCAGTGTGAAAAGCTGCCCAGGCTCTGACCCTTGGCCCGTACGCGGGTGGGGAAAACCTCGCTTAAGTAGACCCAGATCACGGCGCCCTGCGAGAAGGCGAAGAACGCGATGAAGCCGACCAGCAGCCATACCAGGAACTCCTCGTGCCGGTTGCTGGCGAAGATGGCCGTCACTCCTCCGAGGCACACCGCAGTACCCACGGAGCCGACCAGCAGCATTTTCTTACGCCCGAACTTGTCGATCACCGACATGGCGATGATGGTCGCGATCAGATTGGTTGCGCCAATCGCAACGGCTTGGAGATCGCTCGACACTTTGTTGAAACCAGCGCGGGCAAAGATGTCGTTCAGGTAATACAGGATGGCGTTGATGCCCGAGAGCTGATTGAACATGCCGATCGAGATGGCGAGAAACACCGGCAGCCTGTACTTGCGGATGAACAGCGGCTCGTTACCCAAGCCGTGTTCAGCGTCGATGGACTCGACGATGGCGGCCAACTCGGCTTCGTGATTGCCTTCGCCGACGTCTTCCAGAACCTTGCGCGCTTCATCGACGCGGCCCTGCTTGGCCAGCCAGCGCGGGCTCTGCGGAATGCCGAACAGCATCAGGAAGAAGAAGACTGCCGGTACGGCCGCGATGCCCAGCTTCCAGCGCCATTCGGCGTCGCCGAGGCCAGCCTGGCCGATGAGGTAATTCGACAGGTACGCGACCAGGATTCCGAAAACGATATTGAACTGAAACAGCCCGACCAGTTTGCCGCGACTGCGCGCCGGAGCGATCTCCGCGATGTACATCGGCCCGAGCACCGACGACCCGCCGATACCTAGCCCTCCGATGAAGCGAAACACGAGCAGCGAGTTCCAATCCCAGCCGAACGCGCACCCAAGAGCAGAGATAAAGTAAAGCCCCGCCATGAACATCAGGCTTAACTTGCGTCCCAGTTTGTCGCCCGGGATGCTGGCGAACATGGCGCCCAGGATGGTGCCCAGCAGCGCGCTGCCTACCGTCAAGCCCAAGCCCCATTCGGAGAGTTTGAAGGTAGTTGTGAGCGCACTCGTCGTGCCCGAAATGACGACGGTATCGAATCCAAACAACAGACCGCCGAGCGCGGCGACCACGGTGCTCTTGATGACGTGCGAATTCAGCTTCATTGGTACTCCGGCGAGCGCGACGATGGCTTCGAACTAACTCCGCGGCTGTATCCGACCGGGCTTCGATCGACTTCCTCGATGGAGCCGCGATGCGGGAACCGGCGGACTGCTCCCCGACTGGATGCGCAGAACCACGGCAGGCAGAAAGCAAACAAACCACTCTATCACCGCCGCGCTTTTGAACCACGTCCAGCCCCCGGCTGCGCCTCTCGCCGCCCCCGCCGCATTGATGGAACAACGCTGCAGATTCTCGTTCTCAATCAGGGAACATTGAAGGCGCCCTGCATCGGGTTCGCCATAGATTCGCCAACGGCACGACTCGAACCGACAGCGATTCCAAGCAGATGCGACGAAAACAGCTGTAATTCTTTTGTTATTCTGCCTGCCCCCTCTACGTTTGGGACGAGTAGCGACCCTATATGAGTGAGGTTGTACTAATGATCCCGACCCAACGATCCCAACCGAACGGCTTCAGCATCTCCCTCCCCGTGGAGTTGACTAAGGCGGGACCGAAGAGGGTTTCCCACACCCTCAAGACACACAACCTCAGTGCGAAGCGCGTGCTGATGAACTGCCCGTCATTCCCCATCGAAATCGGCCAGGAAGTCGAGTACTTCGTAAGCCTGCCAACCGACCCTTCAGGTGCGCCCGTACGACTGCGTTGCCTGGGGCACGTCGTTCATCGCGACCCGGCGCTGGACCTGTTTGACGTCAGCATTGAACGTCATGAGTTTGTGAGCGATAAGACATTGCTGCGCCGCGCTTCCTGACCGGGGCACTCTCCTCTAGCCCGCTTGCATCGTTCTCTCACGCCCGTTACTCTTGTCTAGTGGCAAAGAAAGGGCGAATGAGTGAACTTGTCTCTCGGCTTTCCTGATCCCGATTCAGACGACATCCTCAAGCTCACGCGGCGGGCCGACCTCGAGAAATCAATCGCTCGCCTCACCGCCTGGATGCAGGAGCCGGACTCCCCCATCCGCGCCATCCGTCAGATTCCGGCGCGTCCGGCCGATTCGGTCCCGATTCCGCAGGAAGTTCCTGCAAGTCTAAGCGAAGTCCTGGTGCAAAGGGGAATCGAGCGGCTGTTCGTGCATCAGGCCGAGAGCTTTGAGTCCTTGAACCGGGGCGAGAACGTGGTCGTCGTCACGCCGACGGCTTCGGGCAAGACGCTGTGCTACAACCTGCCGGTGCTCTGCCGCTTGCTGCAGGATCCCGAGGCGCGCGCACTCTACATCTTCCCTACCAAGGCGTTGGCCGAGGACCAACTGCACGAATTCCACTCGACTGTCGAGGCGATGGGATCGGACATTCGCGCGTTCACTTACGACGGCGACACGCCGCAGGACGCCCGCAAGGCCATCCGCGAGCGCGCCGGAGTGGTGCTCACAAACCCCGACATGCTTCACTCGGGAATCCTGCCGCACCATACCAAGTGGGCCAAGCTGTTCGAGAACCTGCGCTACATCGTAATCGACGAATTACACACCTATCGCGGGGTCTACGGCAGCCACTTCGCCAACGTATTGCGGCGGTTGAAACGCCTGTGCGAGTTTCATGGATCGAAGCCCCAGTTCATCTGCTGTTCCGCGACCATCGCGAACCCGCGCCAGCTCGCCGAATCCCTCACCGGCACGAATTTTCATCTGGTCGACCGCAACGGCGCGCCTGCGGGCGAGAAGTACTTTGTTTTCTATAACCCGCCGGTCGTCAACCGCCAGCTTGGGATCCGTCGCGGATACCTCGGGGAAACGCGGCGTATCGCTTCGGAGTTGGTCATGCGCGGGCAGCAGTTGCTGGTCTTCGCCAACAGCCGACTGTCCACGGAAATCCTCGTGACTTACCTGAAAGACGCCTGCGAGAAGCCTCCCGCGCGGCCCGGCTCCGTGCGTGGCTACCGCGGCGGATACCTTCCCAGGGAACGCCGCGAGATCGAGCGCGGTTTGCGTGAGGGTGAAATCCGGTGCGTTGTGGCCACCAACGCTTTGGAACTAGGCGTGGACATCGGATCTCTCGACGTCGTGGTGATGGCGGGCTATCCCGGCACCATTGCTTCGTCCTGGCAACGGGCCGGCCGGGCTGGCAGGCGCCTCGGCACCTCGCTCGCATTGTTCGTCGCTTCCAGCGCGCCTCTCGACCAGTACATCGTGGAGCACCCCGACTACTTCTTCGAAAGCTCGCCCGAGCACGCGCACATCAACCCCGACAACCTCGAGATCCTGCTGAGCCACGTGAAGTGCGCGGCGTTCGAACTGCCCATCCGCGACGACGAGAAATTCGGAAAGCAGCCGGCAAAACCGCTCTGCGAATTTCTCCAGGAGCTCGGTCTGGTACACCCCAGCGGCGGAGCCTGGCACTGGACCTCGGACAGCTACCCTGCCGACGCCATCAGTCTGCGCTCCGTCACCAGCGACAACTTTGTGGTCGTCGACATCACCACCGAGGAGAAGATCATCGCCGTCGTCGCCTTCCCGGCGGCCTTGGTCGAGTTGCATCCCAAAGCCATCTACCTCCACGAGGCCAGGCAGTTTCAGGTGGAGCGGATGGACTACGAGGGCCGCAAAGCCTACGTTCGCCAGGTAGATTGTGACTACTTCACCGATGCCATCGACTACACCCAGGTAAAGATACTCGAACAGTTCGAGTCTCAGGCCGTGCCCTCGATCGATCCGGGCGCGCCTCGCGCCCAAGCCGCGCACGGCGAGGTGCGCGTCAACCGCCAGATCGTCGGCTTCAAGAAGGTAAAGTTTTATACGATGGAGAACGTCGGGGCCGGGGCGCTCTCCTTGCCTGAGCAGGAGATGCACACGACGTCGTTCTGGCTGCACTTCCCACTTCCGTTCCTCGACCGCTTCGGCGACCTGTCGCCCTCCGCCCGGCTGAACGGTGTGGCCGCTCTCGGCAACGCCATGCGCACCGCCGCGGCGCTACTGCTGATGTGCGATCCGCGTGATCTGGGCGTATCACTGACGGACAAGAGCGGCACGCAGACTCCGGGATTTGAGCCCGATCTGCACCTCTACGACAACTACCCCGGCGGCATCGGGCAAAGCCAGCCGCTGTACCAGATGAGCGCCCTGTTGCTGACCGCGTCGCGCGATCTTATTTCGTCCTGCCCCTGCGAGAGTGGTTGCCCGAGTTGCGTCGGCCCGGAAGGCGAGACCGGCTCGCGCGGAAAAGAGATCGCGCTCCGCATCCTGGAAGCTCTGCTGCCAGTCCAGTGAGAGGCGCGCTACTGCCCAGCGCCCGCGTGCCACGTAGCACCTCCACTCGATCCTGGACTACGCTCGCTCCCGGCGCTCCGCATTTGGTCCGTGCTCGCCCAGTTGACTTTGCGTCTCTTTCCGGTAAAACAAGAGGTAAGCGAGCCCGACGCTCATTGGGACCAGCCCCACCATGGCCGCACCGATCGGCAAACCGCCATTCCGCTTGGCTTCATCCACTAGAAACTGCCGGATTTGGTCCTCGGTAGCCCCCTGCCCTTTCAAGGACTGGGCCTCGGAAAGCCTCCAAGATAGAGATGGGGGATGCCCCGCAGTCACCGCGATGCTCGCGAACATAATCACCGTCGCAACGCCTGCGAACAGCCACAACATTCCGCGCAGCAGGTACACGCGTGGGCTCCATGGCGCTTGGGGCCGCGCTTCATCCAGCGCGAGCGCTTGTACTCCTTTTTCGATTGCCGCCATGCGTTCTTCATGGCGCAGAACCGCCCGCTTGTGCCTGAGCGCCACAACCATCCCGAGACACGCGACGGCCAGCGTGATGACGGACAAGGCAAACCAAGGTGCTTCAGAAGGACCCATCGAGTTGAAATCTCCTTTTCGTCACTTAAGACCCGCCTGCCCCCGCAGAATGTTTCACGGACCGCTTGAAACATTGCATATCCGGCGTAAGGTCTAAACAGGCAGGTCCCGGTTACCGGCCCATGGAGCAACGGATCAAGTCGTGTCTCGATAAGGGCGACCCGCGCGCGGCGTTCGACCTGCTCGTCCGGCTTTACCAGGACAAGGTCTACCGGCTTTCGCTCGCGATCCTAGGTGACCCGGGTCGGGCTGAAGACTCGGCGCAAGAGGCATTCTTGCGCATTTGGAAAGGTCTCGGAGGGTTCCGTGCACAATCGACGCTGAGTACATGGATCTACTCCGTCGCGCGCAACACCGCACTAACCGCGCTGCAATCCACCTCCTTGCACCGGACACATTCGCTAGAGGAACCCTCGATCCGAATCGCAGCCGAAGACTACCGGCAGGAATGCGCCGCACCAGCGCGAGCCGGCTTCGATGTCAGTGCGCTGGTCAACCAACTACCCGCACGCTACGCCCAGGTCATTCGCCTCTACTACATGGAGGAGCGATCATACGACGAAGTCGCCCGGCTGCTCGACATTCCCATGGGAACCGTCAAGACGCTGCTGCACCGCGCTCGCAATGAACTCGCCACGGCGCTGGCCCGAAGTACAGTGAAAGGAGGCTAGCTATGCCCTGCACGGATTTCGAGAATCTCCTGATCGATTACCGCGAACTTGCTCCGGTGGATCGTTGTCGCGCCGATGTTCACCTGCAAGCCTGTGCGGAATGCAGGAACTGGTTTGAAGCGTTGGCCGAAGTGGACGCGGCGCTGACCGCTCGTTTTGAAGGCCTCCACGCTCCGGCGACGCTGGCTGCGGCCCTCCAACGCAAGGTCGCTCAATCGGGGCCGCTACGAGTGAGTGCGGTACCCGATATCCTCGACTTCGCCGGCGGCCTGGGAGTAATTTGCGCAACGACCGTGCTGGCCTGTTTCTACATACCGTCGTCGCTGCTCTCCGCACCCATTTTGGTCGCGTGCTCCAGCATTCTGCTGGCCGCCGCGGTGTCGGCCGCCGCATGGTCACTGCGCGGCAACGAAAACTGAACACCACTCTTTAGCGAGTCGCCTGGATGCCAGGTTGAGGCCTAACCGTCCGCTCGCCGACGCTTGGGAAAGCCCAGCCTCAACATGCAGAGCCGGATTGCGACAAGGAGGTCTTTATCGCTGTTAAACTAATCCTGGCGACGAATTCCAAGGAAACCGCCCGGTGCGTCGGTTCTGCCCTGTTCATTGTCGTAGGGCTGGAAGCACTAACAGGCGAGGCACAAAGCAGCGACGACTCTGGCTTGAACCTCGCAGAGTCCGCAATTGGAACCGCTGGGGGTGCATAAATCACGGGGAGTTGTAGAGCTTCGACGTCTGGCTGGACGCTACTTGGTCTGCTGGGACTATCAGTTTTTTCATCCGCAGCGGGCGCCCAGAACTTGACGCTCGCATCCACCCACACCGGCGCATTCCAATTGGGTCAGACCAATGCCTACTACCTGCTGCGGGTTAAGAATACGGGCTCTGCGCCAACGTCCGGTATCGTCTCGGTCGTTGAGAACGCGCCAGCCGGCCTGACGGTTACTTCGATGCTCGGAGACGGTTGGACCTGCACGGCGAACTCGTGCAGTCGCAGCGACGCTCTCGCCGCTGGAGCGTATTACCCGGCGATCATGGCAGTTGCCAGCGTGGCGCAGAGCGCCGGATCGAGCTTGACCAACAAAGCAACTGTATCGGGGGGCGGTGATCTGAACATGGCCAACAACACGGCCAGCGACGTTACCGCCGTTTCGGCGAACGGGTATCCGGTCGGTTGGGGCAACAACACTCATGGTCAAACAAGCGTGCCGCCTGGTCTGTCAAACGTCGTGGCGGTTTCGGCAGGCTCGGGCTACGGCCTTGCACTCAAAGGCGACGGAACCGTTGTGGCTTGGGGCGATAACTCGAACGGTCAGGCATCGCCGACAGGTATCTCCGGCGTCGTGGCGATCTCGGCGGGTTCCAGCCAGGGCCTCGCGCTGAAGAGCGATGGCACGGTCGAGGCTTGGGGCCGCAGCCTTTACGGCACCACGGGTGTGCCTGCAGGCCTTACAAATGTCGTCGCGGTTTCGGCAGGCGGCAATCTCAATCTCGCGCTAAAAGGCGATGGAACCGTCGTCACCTGGGGCGACATTACTGGCGGCCCGTCGACGGTGCCGGCCGGGCTGTCGGGCATTTTCGCGATCGCAGCCGGCGGATCGACCAGCCTCGCATTGAAAAGCGATGGAACGGTCTTGGCCTGGGGCAACGATCCCTGGGGCCTGACGAACGTGCCGGCGGATCTCACCAATGTTTCGGCGATTGCGATCGGCGCTGGATGCGCTTTCGCGCTGAAGGGAGACGGCACGGTTGTGGCCTGGGGCCGTTTTCTCCTTAAGGACTACTCAAGCACTCCGGCGACGCTCCCGTCAGGCCTGTCGAATGTGGTAGCGATCTCGGCCGCAGGGAGCACTGTTCTGGCGCTGCAGGGCGATGGAAAGCTCGTGGCTTGGGGGGACAACACTTGGGGGCAGGCAACCGTGCCCGCAGGCTTCGCGGACGCTGTAGGGATCTCGGCTGGCGATTCGTTTTCCCTGGCTCTCGTGAGTGCCGCTTCCGCGACCATCCCGGTGACCTTCGCCATATCGACAGATCCAACCATCTCCAGCTTCCCCGGCACCCCAGGATCGGTGTTCGTGACTGTCGATGACGGTTCCTACGGAGGTTCGCCCTTCAAGTTGAATTGGGTTTCGGGTAGTTCTCATACCATCGGCACGACTTCGCCGATTCCGGCCATTGGCGATTCCCGGAATGTCTTCACAGGCTGGAGCGATGGTGGCGGCATGACGCACACGGTGGCTCCTGAAGCGGCAGTCACCTACACCGCAACGTTCAAGTTCCAACGCAAATTCACCACTTCGGTGAACCCGCCGGGCGCTGGCGCCATCGCTCCGGGAACCGGGTTCTTCGATAACGGCAGCAAGATTCAGATCTCGGCGACAGCCGCCCCGGGATATGTCTTCAACGGATTCAGCGGAGCCGTCACAGGCCTGGCGAATCCGCAAAGCCTGACGATCTCGGGCAACGTACCATCGGCTGTGACCGCGAACTTCGTGCCTGCCATTGTCACCGACCTGGCGATTACGTCACGCCACACCGGGGCGCTGATGCGTGGTCAAACCAACGCGATCTATGTGTTGAGAGTGAGCAACGCGCTGGGCGGAGCCCCTACTGGCGGTGCGGTGTCGGTGACGGAGCATCCGCCGGCGGGCCTTACCGTCACCGCAATGGGTGGGACAGGCTGGACCTGCGGCGGTAATCGTTGCTCGCGCACGGACGCCCTGGCCGGGGGACTCTCCTATCCGGCCATCCTGGTCGTGGCCAGCGTTGCGGCGGATGCACCGGCGACTCTGACGAACCAGGCGACCGTGGCCGACGGTTGGGACTTTGATCTCTCCAACAAGACTGCCAACAATACTGCAGCGGTCGTGGACAGCGGTTATCCCGTTGCGTGGGGTGACAACACAGACGGGGAATCGGTAGTTCCCTCTGGCCTTGCTAGGGTCGTTTCGGTGGCCGCTGGCACCCATTTCAGCCTGGCGTTGAAGAGCGACGGGACAGTCGCGGCGTGGGGCGAAAACAGCACGGGCCAGACGACGGTGCCCGAGGGCCTCTCGAACGTTGTGGCAATCGCGGCAGGCGATTCCCATACCCTCGTGCTTAGGAGCGACGGGACGGTTGTGGCCTGGGGGAATAATGCCGACGGTCAAGCGAGTGTGCCTGCGGGTCTCTCCGACGTGGTTGGCATTGCGGCTGGCAATGGCCAAAGCGTGGCGCTCAAAAGCGATGGAACGATAGTGACCTGGGGCGCTGGCCCGGCGCTGCCTACAGTTCCATCCAATGTCGTGGCGATCTCGGACCAAGGACTCCTGGCGCTTATGTTAAGGGGCGATGGAACGGTCTCGAGCTCGGGGTTGGGTAGCAGCGCCACAGGGGCCGCAGGCGCCGAGAATCTGGCCGGTGTCATAGCGGTCGCGTCAGGCTCCGAGTACAGCCTCGCACTCAAGAACGATGGGACTGTTCAGGCCGTAGGCTACTATCTGGATTGGCACGTGCACGCCGTCGCTGCGGTTGCGCCGGCGGGACTCTCGAATGTCGTGGCGATTGCGGCAGCCCCGGCCACTGGCCTAGCGCTAAAAAGCGACGGAACTGTCGCGGTTTGGTCCGCGTTCGGCGGTGAAGCGCCGTCCGTGCCGAGCGGACTTTCTCGCGTTTTCGCGATTGCTGCCGGCGGGTCGCATTTCCTTGCCGTCCGGAGCAACGCCGATCCCGTGCCGCCGCGGCTTCGCCATCCTGGCCCATCGATCCCGCCATCGACCGGTCCTCGCCGCTAACCGAAGACAACTGCCGTTTCGACTCAGGCAACGCAGAGGAACGGATCAGCGGGCCTCCACGCTAGCGCACAAATCCTCGACCGTATCCACGGAAGCAACACCGGAACGCTTGATGTCGGTACCGAGCCCTCCCCATCAACAGGGAAGGGCTCGGACACTCGCGATCGCCAAGCCCTCGACCCGGATGCCATGCTTGGCGATACGCCCGCCACCTGATCCGGGCTGCCATCAGTAAAGATACGAGAGCCAAAGCACTGGAACTTCAGCCCTGCCAGCACGTGATTTAGCACAGACGATCGGCAACCCGAAAGCTCCGCGCTAGCACGGGGTGAGTGATCGGAGACGGCATCACAGGACGAAGGTCCATAGCCAGAGTGACGATTGGCCCCCCGGTCCATCGATCGAGGTTGCCCTACTGAACGGGTCCGCACGCGATGCGAGCGCCAGCGTTTCCAGCCGGGTCGGTCTTCATGTCGTCGGCTTTCTCGTGAATCACCACAGCCGTGCCACCTTCATGAAACAGCGAATTGGCTCCGCTGCCCACCAGGGTCACGCCCGGCAGAGTGCCCGTGTAAGAGCCCTTTCCGTTAGCGCCGACCTTGAAGTTCGGCATGTCCCCGGCGTGGTGACCGTCCGGATTCAAGAGGCCGTGTTTCTTGCTGTCCGGATTAAAGTGCCCCCCAGCCGTCTTGAAATCCGGAGCGTCGCACTTACCGACGGTGTGCACGTGAATAGCGTGCTCTCCGGCGGTTAAACCTGTTGCCTTCGCGGACAATGTGACCGCGTTCTTACCCTCCTTCAGCGTCACCTTGCCGACGGTTTGCCCTTTGGCGTCCTTCAGTTCGGCCGTAGCCACCTTGCGGTCCGCACCTGCAACCGAGAGAGCCCCGGCCAGAAACAGAACCACCATCCCAGTAAGCCATTGCTGAGTCTTCATCTGCAGATTCTCCTAAAGACGATCTTACGGAGTATCGGCGGCCACGTCCAAGGGCTTTGCTTTATCCCGCTAAATCCGGAGTTGAACTGCAGCGAGGATGAGTCCGGTAGCAATCGATCACCCGGAACCGGGTTAGGAGATAGCGTGGGAGCGTCATTCCTATCCATGCCGTAGAGCCTGGCCGAACAGCAGGCAAGAGATGGTGCTCTTCGTCTCGGACGACAAGTGCGGCCCGACGCGCGACTGGGGATTCTCGGGAATACAAGCCGGATCCAGAAGATGTTCGGGCGGGCTGGCCCCGAGATCCCATTGGAAATCCGGTCCAAAGCGCACGCCCACAATCCAACCGATGTCGGTCCTGCTGCAGTGGCAGACCTCGCCACCCACCGCATGGCCACAGTGTAAGAACTCCACGAATGCGCCTTGCGGCACCGGGCGATCCAACGTCAGACTAACGCCGAGGGAAGACAAGTCGTCCAGATTGGCAAATGCTGTGCACACGCCCGTCGAGGACTCGGCCCATCTGACTTCGACCAGACCGGCACAGAGGAGTCGGTCCCCTCGACGCCTTTCCACATCTTCCATGAGCTGAGTATCGGCACAAACGCATAGTTTGATTAGCCCTTAGTTTGCGGGCGGATTGAAATGGTCCAGAAATCAGTGCCAAACGGTCGTTCGTGGCGGACAGGAGTAGCCACGAACCGATCCTCCGTAACGATCACCACGGTCCCCCCGGTGGCTCTTTGAGGCTCGAATTCGTGGCGGACCCCAGGATCGCGAGCGAATGGGCGAGAGGCACACCTACGACAGGCCCGACTCGCATACGATTGCGGTTGCACCTCCTGCCATCTTCCGGGGAACTCTCCGCGAACAGCCAAGAGAATTGGAAGCTCATGGGAAGGGTCGCAACCCGCTGGCTAGGCGGCAACCCATGTTACGCCATGGATTCGAATTTCACCGATTTCAGCTGGCCCGGGCTACCGGTGGCTGCCAGTGCCGGTGATTCTGGACATGATCGGGAGAACGTGCTCCGCCTCGCGGTAGCTTTCCGGTGTCCCAATGTCCAGAAATGGAGCGTCCAGAATTACGCCAGCCGCACCCAACTTCGGGGCCATTGGCTGCATCAGGTCCATCTCCCAGGAGAAGACAGCTGGCATCGGCGTCGTCTCCCATAGGTCGTCGGGCAGTAGGTAGAGGCCTGCGTTGACCAACCCGGGCCCAACCCGCGCCTTCTCATTCATAGCCAGGATTCGCCCCCCGTCCAGTTCGACAGCGCCGTAACGCGAAGTGTCGGGGACACGCCGCAACGCAATGGCGAAAGGGCCGCCAAGCCGCGCAGCCTGTTGTTGGAACAATGCCAAGTCAGCCGGGAAGTAGGTGTCCCCGTTCAGGGCTAAAACACAGCCGCGATCGGCGTGCCTGAGGGCCCGGTAGAGCGCGCCTCCGGTTCCCAGAGGCGATTCCTCGCGCAAAAACGTCATCTTCAGCTCGCCCTCGTAACTGCAAAAGCCAGCTTCCATCTGATCGGCCAAGTGGCCCGTGCAGCCGATAACACGCTCGATACCGTTCAGTTCCAACCACCGAAGAACGTAGTGAATGAAGGGCAGTCCTCGTACCGGGGCGAGTGGTTTCGGCACGTCGCCCAGCACCGCCCGTAAGCGGGCACCGAGTCCTCCGGCGAGGATTATGGCCTGACTTATTCTTTGACCGTCCACGTTTGCACGCCTTCAGCTGCGAAATGACAAGGAACTACCTGCCCAGGCAACTTCTCCAGGGCACGAATCACGGGCACTCTCCGCACCGGGTCCGTTATCAGCATTACGAACCCTCCGCCGCCGGCGCCGCTAACCTTTCCGGCGTACGCCCCATGGTCCATGCCTGCCTTTAACGCTTGCTCGATCACGGAGGTCGAGATCCCATCAGCGGTCCGCTTCTTCGCCTGCCAACTCTCCCCGAGGCTGGCGGCAAATGCGGGGATATCCCCCCGAATCAGTGTCTCTTTCATTTCGAACGCCTGTTTCTTGATGGAGTGGAATCCTTCCAGGGCAGTTGGAGACTCCGTGGTCAGGTTCGCGATTTGCCGATCGATGATCGCAGCTGATACCCGCGACACGCCAGTATAGAAAAGGACGATCGAAGCCTCAAGTTCGGCGATGATCCATGGCTTCAGGCGAAGCGGGTTGACCACCACCCTGTCGTCGGCGAAGAACTCCATGAAATTGAACCCACCGAAAGCAGCGGCGAACTGGTCTTGTCTGCCGCCGTGCATTCCGAGCTCAACGCGTTCGATCTGAAACGCGGTTTGCGCGACGTCGTGCAATCCGAGCGGAAGCTGCAGCAGTTCGGTGAAGGCTTGCACCATGGTGACGCAGAGCGTCGAACTTGCCCCCAATCCCGACCCGGCAGGAGCGTCGGAGTAAGTTGTCAGGTCAAGCGACAGAGGGCGGCCACCACAGAACTTTCGAACGACGTGATTATATACGGCTTTGTGCAGTACAAGTGGTTCATCCAATGCAAACTCACTCTGCGCCTGCGCCGCAAACTCAGCATCACGGTCGGGAGCCTGGAACCGGAGTTCACCGTCGTTTCTAGTACGGAGAACAGCCGTCGCGTACAGATCGATCGTCGCATTGAGAATCGCGCCTCCGTGCACGTCGCAATACGGCGAAACGTCGGTGCCGCCCCCCGCGAATCCGAGACGGAGCGGTGCCCGGGAACGAATAAGCATACTCTCGAATTGTCGCAAGCCTCTGGACTCCCTGCTCCATACGTCTGCAACTCAGCTTAAGGAAGCGACCACGTACCCATCACCACCAGCGAAGAGGGTGACTTGCCCGCCAGGTTGACCGGAAATGCGTAGATCGTCTTGTTCGGGCCACTGCCGACTTTGGAGAAACTCTGGCTGAACGAGAGGCTGACAGTTAAGCTGAGCAGGCTACCGGAGGACTGAACCGAGGATCCGCTCCCGCCTAGCGTGCATTGAGAGTTTGAGATATTCGCAGCCTGCCCCGGCGAGACGTAACCCACATAGGCGGATGCGGAGTCCGTTACTAGCCCTAGTGTGTTCTTCGAAGGCGTGTAGGTTACCCAACAAGCGTTCGACAAGTTCGCCGGACCTGACACGATCAAGTGGACGGCAGACAGATCGGTCGCACCGGCAGTGTCTGAGACAACCAGGGTAAACACCTGCGAAGCTCCCTGCCCGGAGGCAGGCGTCAGGGCGATCGGGGTAGGTGGACCGCCCACGACCAATTGTGGAACCGTCCAAGTTCCCATCACTGCCATTCCGGTGGCGGGCACCTGTCCCGCCCCATCAGTAGGCTTGGCGTACAGATTTTTGAGTGGCCCGCTGCCAGCGCCTGCGAAGGCGTTGGAAAACTGTAGATTCACCGTCATCGTCAGCGTGTTGCCAGCGAGTTGGACCGCTGAACCGATGCCGTCAAGCGTGCACTGGGAATTGGAGATCACGCTTGCCTGGCCCGGTGAAACGTAGGCCGCATAACCGGTGCCGGCATCATTCGTCAGCCCGAAGGTGTTCTGCTGCGCGATATAGGTGACAGAGCAACCGCTGGCTTGTGCCGTCGAAGAGCCGATCAGAAGCTGCACCGTGGCTAAGTTGCTCGCACCGCCGGGCGAAGCTACCGCCAAGGCGAACGATGCGGAACTGCCTTGGCCAGTTGAAGGCGAAAGCGACAATACTGTTGGTGGACCGCCCACGGAGCCCGTGACGGTCCACGTACCGACGCTTACGAGCCCTCCCGCCGGTCCTTGTCCAGCCAGGTTCAGCGGTTCCACGTACACGTTCTTCATCGCATTGCCTGGGATAGCGAATCCTGGGTCAAATTGGACGTCTACCGTCATCGTAAGGCTTGTACCCAGGGCTGCAACCGAAGACCCGGCCCCCAGTAACATGCACTGGGAGTTGGACGCCGATGTCGCCTGTCCAGGCGTTACGGCGCCGGCTGATCCCGTTCCTGCATCGTTCAGCAGGCTGATCGAATTCTGTTGAACCGCAAGGGTTACCGAACAGGCGCCGGCCAGTACGGTGGAAGAGCCGAAGTGCAACTGCACCGAAGCTAAGTCTGCCGCTCCGGCGGGGTCGGCCACAATGACAACGAACCGTTGTGCAGCGCCTTGACCGGATGAGGGGGACAGACTGACGACACTCGGAGGCGGAGGCACGGCGATTTGGGACACGCTCCACGTGCCGACGGAGGCCAGTCCACCCGGCGGGGCTTGGCCAGAAACGTTAACGGGGAACGCGTAGACTGTCTTGACCGGATTGCCGCCGGAACTCGCAAACGAGTTTGTGAACTGCAGTCTGGCTGTGATTGTGAGTGAATTGCCTGCGGTTCGGATGGAGGATTCGTTGCCGCTTAGGGTGCATTGCGAATTAGAGACGGTCGCAGGCAGTCCAGGAGTTACGAAGCCTGAATACCCGGTTCCTGCATCGTTGGTGAGGCCAAGGGTGCCCTGCTGCGCAATGTAGGTGACGAGACAAGCATTTGAGCTTGCAGTGGTCGTGCCGAAAAGCAGTTGGACGGTGGCCAAATCACCAACTCCCAGCGGATCAAGCACCGTCAAGGCGAACGCTTGGGTCGTCCCTTGTCCGGATGAGGGTGTGATTGAAACTACCGAGGGCGGACTCGCTAATGATTCGGCGATTGTCCAAGTTCCCATCGGGACGAGTGCGGGAAGCGCCTTTCCGCCTGCAGTAATCGGATAGCCATACACGGTTTTGAAGGCACCACTTCCGAGCTTCGCGAAAGCAGGGTTGAACTGAATGCTAGCCGTCAGCGTCAGTAGGTTGCCGTTTAGTTGGATGGAAGTGCCGCTTCCGCTCAGAGTGCACTGGGAGTTCGAGAAGCTCGCCGCTTGGCCGGGTGCCACGAATCCCAAGTAGGCGCTGGCTGCATCATTGACGAGCCCAAGCGTTTGCTTCTGAGAGGAGTAGATGATCCAGCAGGCATTGGTGTAACTGGTGGGGCCAGAGATCAGCAGGTAAACCGTCGCCAGGTCAGCGGCGCCAGCCGTGTCCATCACCTGCAAGGTGAATGGTTGGGACATCCCTTGACCTGAAGCCGGACTGAGCGCCACAAGCGCCAGAGGACCAGTAACGGTCGATTGCGGGACCGTCCAGGTTCCAGCCTGAACGTAGCCCGTGATCGGCCCTTGCCCCGCAGCATTCACCGGCTTGGCGTAGATTCGCTTGATCGCACCGTCGCCCAAGCTGGAGAAAGCGGGGCTGAATTGCAGGCTGACCGTTAATACGGCCGTGTTTCCCGAGAGTTGAATAGTAGATCCGAACCCGTTGATTGTGCACTGGGAATTGGAAACAGTGGCCGCCTGGCCGGGCGCTAGCATACCGGCACTGGTGGTGCCAGAGTCGCTCGCCAACGCAAACTGGTTTTGTTTCGCGATATAGGTAATAAAACACGCGTTGGCCAGAGCAGTCGATGAGCCGAACAGCAACTGAATCGTAGCCAGGTCACTTGCCCCGGCTGGATCGGCGACGCTGAGGGCAAAGGCCTGCGAAGCACCGAGGCCTGAACTCGGGGTTAGGGAAACCACTGTGGGAGGAGACTGTGCCACGAGCACCCACACGGCCGCCTGCGGGACTGAAAGCGTCTTGCCTTGACTGTCCGTAACCAAGATGTTCACATACTTCGTCACTCCGGCCCCGACTGTGGCGAAGGACGAATCGTAGGTCAGGCTGAGATGCAATGTGAGTGAGGTGCCGGAGATTGAGAGTGTCGAGGTACTTGCGGTGACCGTGCACTGGGAGTTTTGCAGGATCGTGCTAGAGCCTGCAATTGCGCTGCCAGCAGAGCCCGAGCCTGCATCGTTCAAAAGCGAAAGGGTGTTTGACGGGAGGACAAAGGTCACCACGCAGGCGCTAGAAACGGAATTCGGGTTGCTTACATTCACTTGAACCGTCTGGATCGACTGCGCACCTGAGGGATCGGTAATCACCAGGCTCAAACCATGCGTAAGCCCGGATCCGCTGGGTGGATAAATGCCGTTTAATGCGATCCCGCCCCCGATGGCGATCTGCTGCAAGAAGCCATCTCCGCCTCCCCCAGAGGCCGACTGGAGAGCTCCGGCCGTAACTTGGAGATTCTGGGCGGTAGTGCTGCCAGCCAGCAGGACACGGTCCTGAAACGCCACGACAGCGTTCACGGAATTTCCCGCGGAACCGCCGCTGTAGCTTACGGTCTCCCACTGGCCACCGGTTGAGCTGAGAACGGCGAACCAGCCGTCGAGCGCCCCTTGGAAGATGGACTGGACGGCGTTGACCACGGGCAAGTTCACCGAGGTGGTCTGCCCAGCGACGACTACCTCTCCGCTCGGCAATAGCGCCAGAGCATTCACGTAGTCGTCCCCGCTGCCCCCGACGATGGAGCACCAGGTCACGGAGACGATCACGGGAGCAAGCTTGCACGCGAACCCATTCCTGCCCGCGCCGTTCTTCGTGATCACGCCGGCTAGGGAACCAGGAAAATTCGCCTGCGTGCTGGTCGTGCCCGCAACGTACACGCTGCCTCCGCCATCCAGGGCGAGCGAGGATATCTGATCCTCGCCGATGCCTCCGAGGTAAGAGGAACTGATCAGCGTCGATCCAGTGCTATCAAGCTGCACGACAAACCCGTCGAGAAAACCCGCTGTCCGGGCTTGAAACGCTCCCAGAACGGGGAAATCGGAAGAACGAGTCGATCCGCCGAGGGCAATGATCCCAGACGGACTCAGCGCGACGGCGCGGCAACTGTCGAGGTCGCTACCACCCATGAAGGTAGAGAACACCAGACTTGCGCCATCGCCGGAGAGCATGCTCACGAAACAATCCTGCGAGCCTGCGATCAGCCGCTGAAAAGCTCGTTCCGTAACCGGGAAGTCGGCAGAATTCGTCTGCCCTGTTATGACCGCGCGTCCGGTGCTGTCAACGGCAATTGCAGCGCCCCAGTCCGGCCCGGATCCGCCCAAAACCGAGGAGTAGACCAAGACGCCCCGTGCGTCCAACTTGAGTGCAAACGCGTTCCAGTCCTGCGCAGCACCGGACCGAAAAGCGCCGCTGGTGACGGGGAAGTTGGAGGAGTTTGAGTTGCCCGTAACGTAGGCCGAGCCGTTTGAATCCACAGCAATCGCGGTGCCTTGGTCGCTGCCCGACCCGCCGATTAGTGCGGCATAGACTATGCCTGTCCCTCCAGGCGCGAGCCTTGTAATCAGCACTTTCCCGGAGCCAGCCGGTACGCCAGTATCGACGCCAAAGAGATTAGTGGATGCCGATTGGCCCGCCAAGTAAATGCTGCCGTCCGGCCCCAGTGCCATGCCGGAGATGGAGTCCGCCTGAGAGCCCCCGATGTATGTGGAGAATTCGAATACAGGATCGATATTCAACGGCAAAGCGGGATCCGCGCCACTCACGCCGAAACTCATCCGTCCGGCACGGCTTAGTAGGTATCGTACGGCTAGCGGTTCGTGCAGCACGGCACGAACCGCGGGGTCTGCAGGTTGGACCGCGGTCGGTGTGCGCATCATGAACCGGAAACCGCGCGCCCGAATGTGGACCCGGCCTACGGCATCGAGACTCACCTTCGCGCCTCGCCAACACAGGGAAGGGACATTGGATGTTTGCCCGGCCATCAGATCCAGGCCAAGTTCCAACCGGCCGTCAGTGATGCGATAGAACAGGTCCGCGCCCGGCCAGAGACTGGAGACGCGGACTCTGGAGAAGTGCCGCGAGACGTTGGTTGCGCCTGGCGCATAGGATCGGGTGACGGCTCCGGTAGGCGCCTCTCCGTGAACCGCAGCAAGCACAGAAGGTCGCTCAGGTTCCAAACGGACGACACCACCCTGCGGGCCTAGAGCCAGCGCACCACTCTTCAGAATGGCCAGTGGAACAGCGAACCCCCGGCCTATAAACGCAACTTCTCTGGATGCCTGCCCCGAGTTCTCCTCGAACCATACGGGGCGTGGAACCGCCGCCATTGCGGGCAAGGAACCGGGCTCGGAATCGCCGGATGCCGCGCAGGCCGTGCTATGCGGGTTAAGCCACAGCCAGACCACGAAGCAGAGGATTCGAGTGAACATCGTTGCGCGAAATCAAGCCCTAACCGGCGACGACGACGCGAGGGCTGATGCCTTTCAAAGAAACAATCGGCACTCCCCGCGATTTCAGTAGAGTTCCGTCGCAGTATATTTGTCGGGCGACCTGGGATGCATCGGCGATTTCGGGACCACGAGACGAAGCCCAGCTTCGGCGGATGATCTGCAAACCACACTAATCACATGGCTTATTTGAAATCGAGGCGCGCTCACTTGACGCGGTTCGCTGTGGTGTCAGTTGAGAGCCAACTCTGAACCGCCGCTTCGAGAGAGCCGTTGGACGGCATTCTAACCGCCGGAACACCGGCACGGCGTGCCGCCTCGATATCCGAGACGGAATCACCGAAAAGCACACTCTCCCCCGGAATCAGGTCCGGAAAATCATCGAAAGCGCGCAGCAGCAGACCGGGCTCCGGCTTACGACAGGCGCATTCACCTAACTCGTGAGGGCAGAAGTAGATCGCGTCGAGCAACACTCCTTTGGAAGCGAGCAGGTTCCCCATTTTCCGGTGGATCGCCGACAGGTCGTCGAGAGTCAACCTGCCGCGAGCGACACCACGCTGATTGGTGACTACGATCAGACGGTAGCCCCTTGCGGCGAGCAACTGCAACCCCCGCACGGCACCCGGCAGAAGTCCGAATTCCTCCGGTGACTGCACATATTGACCTTCCGGCATTTTCCGGTTAAGCACGCCGTCGCGATCCAGGAAGGCAGCTCGCAGTCGCGGGTTCGGAGTGGCCATCAAATCCAATTCTATGCGCGCGCGGGTCAATCCCCGGCACGAGCGGTGGGCAGGAGTTACGGGTTGCCGCGCTGACGTGGCACGATAGTTCCAACAGTGGCACTCATTCGAATCGCGACTCTAAATGAACTACCCGAGGGGCGATTGCTTCAACGGGAGGTGGCGGGCACGACGATAGCGGTGTGCAACGAGAAGGGGACCATCCATGCTTTTCTTGGCATGTGCCCGCACCGAAATGGGCCGCTGGGACAAGGCAATCTGGTCGAAGGCTGCATCGTGTGTCCCTGGCACGCCTGGGAATTCAGCGTGGAAAAAGGCGAGTTAGACTACAATCCGGGCATCAAGCTGCAACGCTATAAGGTGGTGATTCAGGGTGAAGACGTGCTGGTGGAGATAGCCTGAGGAATGGCGACGTCAGGAACCAACTCACTCGCTCAAGAGAATAAGGCCGAATACGGAAACGGTAAGGAAGTTACGGTTTTGAACCTGGAATCAATCACTTACAGACAAGAAACCGTAAGGTGTTACGGTTTTGCCGTACGCGCCCAGTCACGTGGAACCGATTCCGCACTCGGCGGAGAGGCCTGACGGAGTGCCTGAACTTCCTGAAGTCGAGACAGTGCGGCGCACCCTCGCGCCACACGTTACGGGGCGAAAGATCCTGGCCGTGCGCTACTTCTCCCCGCTCGCGGCTGGGGGTTCGCCGGACGCGATGGCAGAAGCGCTGGCGGGCACGCGCATTCTCCAGTTGCAGCGCAAGGGCAAGTACCTGATCTTTCATTTGGATGCAGGCTGGATGACGGTGCACCTGCGAATGACCGGCAAGCTGCTGGTGGACGGCGCGCGTTCGCCTTGGACGCGGGCGCAGATCGAACTCGATAGCGGCCGTTACCTGATATTCGAGGATGTGCGCCAGTTCGGGCGGATGCTCTGGAGCGCGGATTTCCCGGCAGATGTGGCGCGATTGGGACCGGATGCGCTGGGACTCAGCTCAGACGAGTTCTTGGCGCTTCTGCGAGGTCGTCGGGGGAATTTGAAACCGCTGCTGCTGAATCAACGCGTGGTCGCAGGCCTAGGCAATATCTACGTGGATGAAGCGCTGCACCGGGCGCGCCTGCACCCACTCACGAATGCGTCCCAACTGAGCCGGAAGCGGCTGTTGCGGCTGCACTCCGCAGTTGCCGAGGTGCTGGCAGAAGCGGTAGCGGCCGGCGGTTCCTCCATTTCCGATTATTTGGATGCGGACGGACGCCGCGGATGGTTCCAGATATCTCACCGTGTGTACGGGCGAGAGGGTGAGCCCTGCCTAAGCTGCGGGACGCCGATCCGCCGGATCGTGGTTTCCCAACGCGGCACCCACTACTGCCCGAGCTGCCAGCGCCCGTGATTTGTGCGCTGTGAAATTTTCTGTGCGGCGGACGCGCCGAATCAGTGCCGCGTTTGAGGGATGATGAATCCATGCAGACGTCCGAGACACTTAACAGTCAGGTATCCCCCCGGATCGAGACCCGCTTCCGCCGGATCGTCACGGACTTTCCCGTGCCCGAATCGCTCCCAATTCTCGAGAAGCTCGACAAATACGAATTGCGCGCGATGGGCGGACAGCCACCCGTGGTTTGGGACCGCGCCGAAGGGTTCCAGGTGTGGGACCGCTGGGGCAACCGGTGGCTCGACTGGTCGTCGGGCGTGCTGGTGGCCAACGCGGGGCATGGACGAACCGAAGTCGCCGAGGCGATTGCCGCACAGGCGCAGCGCCATCTACTCACTAACTACTGCTTCCCCAGCGAGTTGCGCGCCGAACTGTGCGAGCGGCTGGCGAGCCTCACACCGGAGCCGCTGAAGAAGATATTCCTCCTGACAACCGGCTCGGAGACCGTCGAGTTTGCCGTCAAAGTGGCGCGGGAACACGGATTGAAGACGGCGGGACCGCGCAAGAGCGTGATCGTCTCGTTCGAAAAAGCATTCCACGGACGGACGCTCGGATCGCAACTGGCGGGTGGCATTCCGGCGTTGAAAGACTGGATCGTGAACCTCGATCCGGGCTTCGTGCAGGTGCCGTTCCCGGATGGTTTCTGGACCGAAGACACCAGCTTCCAGAAGTTCGAAGCCGAACTGGCCGCGAAGGGCGTTGCCGCGGACGACGTTTGCGGGGTCATCATGGAGACCTATCAGGGCGGCACGGCGGCATTCGCGCCGGTCGAATACATGCACAGCCTCAGGGCTTGGTGCGACCGCCACGCGGCGCTGCTGGTGCTCGACGAAGTGCAGGCGGGCTTCGGGCGGACCGGAACCTTTTGGGGCTACGAGCACTTCGATGGCGTCGTTCCCGACTTGACCACGTGGGGCAAGGGCATTTCCAGCTCGCTGCCGATCGCGGCGGTGGCCGGCCGCCCGGACTTGATGGACCTGCCGGCGCCAGGCTCGGCATCGTCCACGCACAGCGGGAATCCCGTTTGCGTCGCGGCGGCGCTGGCGAGTCTGGACGTGATCTTGCGTGAGAATCTGGCCCGGAACGCCAAGGGCATGGGCGATGTGTTGCACTCCGAATTGGAGGGAATTCAGAAGCGCTTCCCACAGGCGGGCTTCCTGGCGGGCAAGGGACTGGTTGCGGGATTGGCTTGCATCAAGCCGGGAACCAAGGAACCTGACGGACCGCTGGCGAAGGACATCGTCTGGCGCTCGGTGGCGAAGGGCCTGCTGATGTTCTCACCCGTGGGGCCGCAGGGCTGCACCATCAAGATATGCCCTCCGCTGTGCATCACCGAAGACGCGGTGCGGGAGGGGTGTGAAGTGCTGGCGGATAGCTTCACCGAAGCGTTGGCGGCGCGCGGGTAGGGGCGAAACAGGAGACCAAGTATGCGGGTAGTTTTGATTGGCGGCGGCATGATCGCGAGCGATCAGATTCTGCCGTCGCTGTTCCAGTTGCAGCGCCTGGGGCGCATCGACGAGATCGAAGTTTGCGAGCGGCGCAGTGAGGCGCTGGAATCGCTGGCCGCGAATCCGCAAATTCGACGGGCGTTTCCCGAGCGCACCTTTCTGCCCAGACTGGAGCCATACGTCGAGGTCATCGCCGGATTGCCCCCGCGCCAACTCGTGGTGGTTGCCTTGCCCGACCCGCTGCATTTCCAGGCCGTGATGACGGCACTCGAGCACGATCAAAACGTGCTCTGCGTGAAGCCGCTGGTGCTCAACATCGAGCAGTCCGCCATCATCGAGCAGGCGGCGCACGAGCGCGGCCTGGTGGTGGGCGTGGAGTACCACAAGCGCTTCGACGACCGCAGCTTGCTGGCCCGCCAGCGTTACCGGGCCGGTGCATTCGGCGAGTTCAAGCTCGGGACCGCCTGCCTGCTGGAGAAGTGGTACTACCGCCACTCGAACTTCCAGAACTGGTTCACGTGCGAGTCGAGCGATGCGTTCACCTACGTCGGCTGCCACTACGTGGATCTGGTTCATTTCATCACCGGCCTGTTGCCCGTGGAGGTCAGTGTGTACGGTCTGCGCGACACCTTCCCCAACGGCAAGGAAGGCTGGCTGTGGACCGATGCCCGGGTGATCTGGGACAACGGGGCCTGCCTCAACGTGCAAAATGCGCTCGGTTTTCCGGACGGCGCGCCCGGCACGAACACCCAGGGGCTTACGATGTACTGCTCGGGCGGAGACCGGGGCGCCTGGCTACAGCATTCCGACCAGTACCGCGGACTGTCCTATTGCTACACCGAGACCCCGGCCGGGGCGGGAGCGACGACGTACGCCGAACCCTCCACCGACTATTTCCAGTACTTGGACCTGGGCGGCCCGGGCCTGACGCCGTCCGGCTATGGCTATCGATCAGTGGCATGGATCACCGAGCGGGCGCTGGAACTCGGCCAGGACGATCGGCCGTTGACGGAGAGGCAGGCGCTGTTGCAAAAGTGGGACCAGAATGGGCCGATGGCCACGCCGGCCAACAGCCGTTTCAACGAACTGGTGATCGAAGCGGCCCGGCTTTCGATTGTGAATCGCGGGCGGCCTTACCGCATCCAACACGGTAAGAACCCGCATGTGGAGCAGGCCTGACGACCGGCCTCGCTACCGATAGATCCTCCGAGTGTTTCTGGGCAAGGGGGATTCGTGCGGGCGCCGGAGGTTACCACGGTTGCTCCAACGGACGTTTGCTTACGCCCTGACTTTGTCCCTGCTCTCGATTGCCGGAGTCTCGCTTGCCGATGACGGAACGAGGCCCACTGCGCCGGTGAGCGGCGTTTTGGTGGACGACGCCACGGCCAGCATTCTGCCCCTGGTGGGCAACACCGGCTCCGCGCATACTGGCAATGCTAGTGTGGGCTCGGTCCAATTTGCCTTGCCCGCTCCGGACGGGCGCACCGCGTTGGTGGTGCGGGACGGCAGGATCTCGGTGATTCGCCGGGTGCAGACGCACATGCCGGTGTGGCGCGACCTGACGGAGGAGGGCGTCGGTGTGGACCGAGCGGTCTGGAGCGAGGACTCGAACGCGCTAGCCATCTACGACGCCGCGCAAGCAAGGATCTTCTTCTGGAAAAACACTCAGGCCGATCCGGCTCCCGCAGGCCAATTCGACATGAGCCAGTTTCCCACCGCTCCCATCTCCCTGGCGCTCGACCCCGAGGCCCACTACGTTTTCGCGATCTTCGCTGAGCGCGAGGGTGCCAGCCTGACAGTGATTCCCGTAGGCGGCGCAGCTCAAACGCTGCTGACGCTTAGCCGTCCGGGAGCGATGTTCCTGGCAGGTGGAACGCTGTACATCGCGGACCGCGGACGAGCCGAGGTCCTCGCTTTGAGCAATTGGACCACGGGATTGACGCTGCGCACCGTCGTGGCGGCGGGCAATGGGATTAAAGACCCGGCAGGCATCGCCATTTCACCTGACGGCAAGCAGCTTTATGTCGCCGACGCAGGAAGCCAGCAGGTGCTGGCTTTCGATCTCGGTTCGAGCGCACAGAAAGCCGCCGTGCAACTTGATTTCCCGCCGACGCGCATGGACTTGATCGCCGGAGGTTCGCTGTTCCTGCTCGACAAGGGCAGCCGCGGTGAGTCGCCAGCACAGTTCCTGCAGGCGCCCGACATGCAGGTGTTCGGCGTGCCGATAGGGGCAGCGGACGTAGTTGGGATCCAGGAGCCGCAGTAGATTCGTGGGACGGCGGCTCCCGAGCCGCGGACTAACTAGTTCCAGGGCGGGCGCTGGAGCGCCGCCCCGCATTGGCAGCCCCCCACTTCAATTCGTTACCGCCAGGCGCTTAAGAGTGGCGGTAAATCTCCCAACGCAGGTACTTGGAGGTGGCTTCCTCGACCGCGTCGGCGCAGCTCGACAGGCTGGCCGCAACGTGGTGTTCGAATCCGTTTTCGCAGATGAAGTGCAGCAAGCGCTGCATTTCCGGGATCTCGACGACACCCGCGCCGCCGAACGTGCTGAGCGGATCGTCGGTGAACTGGCCTTCCCCGATATAGCCGCGGACTTCGCCGATGACGTCGTCCGTGGAGACGCGGAAGTAGGTCATCGGGCTGGCCTTCACCTTGCCGACGATGGTGCCGAAGGTGTTCAGCTTGCCGACCGTGCCGGCGATGATCTCCTGGTAGTCCATTTTGGACTCATTGAAGAAGTGCTTAGGCAGGTTGGAGCAGTGGAAGCAGACGGCCTTGTCGGGGTCGTCGCCGTAGTTGTTGTTCCAATCGAGCAAGGCGCTGGGCGTGCCGGAGGCGAGCGCCATGGCCTGCATGCCAACGACGCCGCAGACGTCCACTTCGCAGGCGCTGGGCAGCAGATTGTTGCTCATCATGCTCATCACCGTGCAGGGCACCACACCGAAGTACTCCTCGAGGGCGGTCCAGCACTGGATGGCACTGACCGTACACATGGTGTCGTTCATCCAGCCCTCGATCACCGCGCCGAGTTTGGCCATCTTGAGGAGCGATGCGGCGGGGACGGACTGCGTGCTGACGTAAGCCTGGATGGCGGCCAGTTTCGCCTGCGCCGCGTCGTCGGTATCCTTCATCCGCTCGATACGGCCGAGGATCTCGGAGAGGTCGATGGTCTCGACATCGATGCCGGAAAGCGCCAGCAACTTCTCGCTGTAGCGGACCGTATTGAACGCAGCCGGCCGGGCGCCGATGGAACCGACACGCAATTTACGGAGTCCGTTGACCACACGGCAGACGGCGGCAAAGCGATCGAGGTCGGCTCTGAATTCCTCCGACTCGGGAGCGACCGTATGGGTCTTGGTCAGCGTATAGGGCACGTCGATCTGGCGTAAGTTATTGCAGGCAGACATCTTGCCGCAGAAGCTGTCGCGGCGATGCGTGATGAGCATCTTGCCTGCCTCGTCGGGAGTCGCCTGGATCAGCACGGGCACGTTCAGGCCGGCGACTTTGAGCGTTTCGGCGATGGCTCGTTCGTCGCCGAAGTTCGGCAGCGTGACGATCACGCCGTCGATCTGGTCGCGGTGCTTGCGGAAGAGATTGCCGCAGATGTGCGCTTCCTGGCGTGACTCGATGGCGCCAACTTTGGTTTCTTCCGCGCCGGGAATGACGACGTTGTATCCCGCGGCTTCCAGGACGCGGATCATTTCCACACGGCCGCTGAGCGCAAGCGCGTCCGGGAAGAAGCCGCGATTGCCGACGATCAGGCCGAAGGTCATTTTCTTAGTTTCAGGCATAGTTTAGAGACTCCCAATTTTGAATGATTGCGTTTGCCCACGGGTTGAAGCGGCCATGGAACGGAGCCACGACCGTCAGGGAGTGGTTGAATGCGGGGGCGCTCTTTAGGAGCGCACGACATAGCACCGATGCCACTTTGAGAGATGGATCACACTGAGACAACCACTCCCTTACGGTCGCGGCTCCGTTCCAGCGAGGTTTCTGTGCCGGCTCTAGCGTAACTCCTCCACGATGGCGACGCCCCAGGGCTCCAACCCCAGTTTCGCGCCTTGAGCCACGGATTGCTCTTTGAGACGCTCGCGGCCGGCGGCGTAAGGGTAGGCGATCTCCTGGGCGGCGGCAGAGTAATTCAGGTAGAAGTGCACCTGGTGGTTGTTACGGTTCCGGCCGTGCCGGACCTGCACGGCGGACGGCAACTGCAGATCGGGGCTGTTCAGTCCCGCCAGTTGAAGCACCTCACGCACGACTGCCTGCTGCATCTCGGGCGTCAGGACGGTGCCCTCATAGGTCAACGTGCCCTTGCCGAAGTGGTTGCGCGTGAGTGCCGGGAACTTGCCGAAGAAGGGGTGGTCGTAACTGGCGAGGGTCTCCGCGCCTTCCGGCAACAGGAACTCGGCCCAGGTCGAAGCCTGGCTCTTGACGCCGAGGCCGTAGCGGTCGGGTTTCAAGGGCACTGTGTATGCGAGGTTCGAAAACTCCTGATAGGAGAACCCGGCCGCTTTGCGCAGCGGCCCCGGCGAGCGAACCCAGCGAACCGTCGAGTACTCGTTAGTAAAACCGCTCTTGAAAGCGATGACAGCGTGTCCGCCGTTCTCGACGAACGTCGAGATGCGATTCAGCACTTCGTCCGAAGCGGAGTAGAGCGGCGGGACCAGCAGGACTTTGTACTGCGAGAGGTTCTCAGTGGCCGGTGTGACGAAATCGACTTCCACCTTAGAGGCGTACGCAGCGCCGTACATTTGACGCACCAGGTTCATGTAGTTCACGCGATCGCTGAACGGCATGAAGTTGATCGTGTCGTTGGCGTCGGTCGAGAACAGGATTGCGACCTTGACGTCCTTCTTCAGGTTGGCGATGTCCGGGCCGATGCGCTTGAAGTCCGCGCCGATAGTCGAGACCTCGCTGTAGGCCCGGTTCGCTTCAAGTTCCTGCCCCAGCACTCCGCGCCAGTAGGTCTCCTGGCCGTAGTGCAGGGAGTGCCAATGCCAGTACTCGACCAGCGATGCACCGCTGGCGGCATGGGCGAACGCAATCAGGCGGAACTGCCCGTCGTAAGGCGGATACTGCGCGCGCGAGTCCCAGCCGATGGTCTGCGCGTTGGTCTCGGTCACGAGATAGGGCGCGTTCTTAACGGAGCGGAAGAAGTCGCCGCCGAGGGCGATTTCCATCCCGTCCAGCTTGTCCTGCGCGTTGAAATAAATATTCGTTGCTGCGATGTCGAGTTTCCGCCCCACGGCCCAATGATCCACATTCGTATTGACGCCCGCGAAGTCGTGCGTCACGAACTGGTTCGAGGGGATGTACTCGCGCAACAGCTTAGCCTGCCAGTGCAGGAAATCGGTCACGATGGTGCGCTGGAAGCGTTCCCATTCCAGTTTGTAGCCAGGATTCAGGATGCCGTCGCGCGCGGGGAATTCACCCCAATTGTCCACCAGTTGGCCCCAATAGGTCAGGCCCCACAACTCGTTCAGCTTGTGCGGCGAGCCGAACCGCTCTTTCAGCACGTCCACGAAGGCATGTTGGACATTGGGCAGCGGAATGCCATTCGGCGCGGTCTCATTGTCCACCTGCCATCCGATTACGGTGGGGTTGTGCGCGTAGTGCTCGGCGATTTTGCGGATCACGCGCTCGCAGTAGCGGCGGTAATCAGGGTTGGTAAGATCCATGTTCTGCCGCGGACCGTACGCGCCGGGGCGCAGCGGGCCGGGATAGGTGCCCGACCAGGGGTCGACCTGGGGACCGGACTGGCCGTAGCGCAGGACCAGGATCTCCGGGTGCTTCTTGAACATCCAGGGTGGAATGGAGTAGGTCGGCGTGCCCATGATGACCTTGATGCCGGCTTTGCCGAACGCCGCTACAATGCGATCCATCCACTCGAATTGGAATTCGCCGTCGCGCGGCTCCCAACTGGTCCAAGTCGATTCGCCGATACGAACGCAGGTGAAGCCCGCGGCCTGCATGAGTGCCACGTCTTTTTCAAGACGCTCGTAGGGCATGTACTCGTGATAATAGGCAGCGCCGTAGAGCACAGTCTGCGGCAGGTCGGCCGCAAACAGGGCGGGCGCCATAACAAGAAGTGAAGTCAACAGGACAGCGCGCACGAGGTTCTTCCTATTCCGCAATCCACACAAGTGCCGCTTCCTGACGGTCGCGGCTGCGTTCCGTAAAATGGGCTGGAGCGCCGCCCACCTACCACTATTTCTCTTTGCCTTTAGGGGCGAACTTCCAGGTGTAGAAGGCTCCGGCGATGGTCATGAATCCCCCCATCCAGAGGTCCGTCCGCAATTCAGAGAGCGTGATTGCGCGCCCCGTGGCTGAATGGCCTCCGCTGACCATGCCCCAGCCGAAAATGATGATGCCGTAGAGGAGCACAAGCACTCCAATGAAAAACCAGATCGAGATCATGTTTCTTCCGTGGATCATGGCGCGCTCCTTACCAAACCATCAAATTCAAAACGAAGAAGACCACGATTACGACAGCCGCCCAGAAAATGGGCCGCTTCCAAAGTGGTAACGCCGTCTCGTGCGGGATTTCCCCGATTCCATACACCAGCCCAACCAGTTCCGACTCGGGCTTGGGCTTGGTGCAGTAGCTGACCACGATGGTGACGATGGCGCAGATGCACCACGACCACAGAGCGCGGTACATGTTCTCGGCCATGTCTTTGGCGTTGGGTGAAAGGGCGATGTAGTGGAGCGCAGTCGGGTCCACTTTCACCCAGGCCCACATGACAACCGAGGAGGCGGTGCCGGTGAGCAAGCCCCAAAAACCGGCCGCCGGCGTGGCTCGTTTCCACATCATGCCGAAGATGACGGTGCCGAACAGCGGGGCGATGAAGAAGCTGAAGAGCGCTTGGACGTAGTCCATAATGCTCTGGAACTGCATGGCGAGATAGGCAGCGCCGATGGAGATGAGGATGCCGACGATGGTCGCCCAGCGGCCGACCTTCACCAGATGGTCGTCGGACATTTCCTTTTTCCGAACGGCCTTATAAATGTCGTAGGTCCAGACCGTGGAGAAGGCCGTGACGTTGCCGGCCATACCGCTCATGAAGCCGGCGATCAGCGCCGTGACTCCGAGTCCCAGCAGCCCTGGGCCGAGGTAGCGTGCGAGCATCAGCGGAAGCACGTCGTTGTAGGTGAAGAGGCCGGCGGCACGCTGATTTTCGGGAACCAGCAGTTGCGGAAGCACGGCCAGTCCGAGCAGTCCGGGCAGGATGACGATGAACGGCACGAACATCTTGAAGGCCGCGCCGATGATGGGCGCCATCTTGGCCGAGCGCAGATCTTTCGCCGACATGACGCGCTGGACGACAAGGAAATCAGTAGTCCAGTAGCCGAACGAAATCACCCAGCCCAGTCCGAACACGATGCCGGTCCAGTGGATGCCCATCGGGTTGCCGCTGAAAGTGCCCATCGTGGACCAGAGATGCGTGAAGTCCTGCCCATTGATATGCGACTGGACTACCGGATTCGAGTGGATGCGGGCGACCATGCCGCTCCAGCCGCCTGTCTCGATAAGGCCGACGATTGGCACCAGCATCGCGCCAAGCCAGATCAGAACGAACTGCAGCACCTCGTTGAAGATGGCCGAGAGCAGGCCGCCGAGAACGACGTAGGCGCCGACCGTCAGCGACGAGATCCAGATGCTGAAGTTCAAATCCCAGCCCAGAACCACCTGCATCACCTTCGCCATGGCGAACATGTTGATGCCCGACATGAGCACCGTCATAAAGCCGAAGCTGATGGCGGACAGCATGCGGCTGTTCTCGCCGTAGCGCAACTGCAGGTAGCCCGGAACCGAGTGGGTCTTGCAGATGTAATAGAACGGCATCATGACGAGGCCGAGGAACAGCATCGCGGGGATGGCCCCGACCCAATACCAGTGAGTGGCCAGGATCCCGTATTGATAGGCGGCACCGGCCCAACCCATCAGTTCGAGCGAGCCGAGGTTCGCGGCGAGGAAGCTGAGACCGGCGATCCACGCCGTCATCTCGCGACCCGCCATAAAGAAGTCCTCGCCAGTCTTGGTATGGCTCTTCAGGTAGAGACCGATGCCGATGACGGCGACAAAATAAAGGACGATGACCGCGAGGTCTACGCCCTCAAGAGACATGATGGACCCGCCAGTGGCGAGGAGGAAGCCTGGAACAGTGGGACAGGGCATAAGCACCTCTGGAATTCTATCCAATCCTGCAAGCGCTTTCACGCAGGGAATTCAATCTCGGTCCGTGTGCCCGCTCCGGGGCGCGATGCGATCTCCAATCGGTAGGATCCGCCAAACAACACTTGCAGTCGCTCGTTTACGTTCGAAACGCCGATGCCGGCCTGCTGCAAAATGGTCGCCAGCCGCACCTCATCGATGCCTACACCGTCGTCTTCCACGGTCAGCAATAATCGGCGTTCGTCCCCGTCGTTGCGCGTGGTCCCAGTCAACCGGACGGTGCCTCCTTCGAGTTTGGCCGCCAGTCCGTGCTTGATGCTGTTTTCAATCAACGGCTGGAGAATCATGGTGGGCACCTGGCAATCCAAGGCGCTCTCGTCGATCTCTTTGGAGAAGCGCAGTTTGTCGCCGAAGCGCGCGATCTCAATAGACAGATAGTCGTCGATGAACGAGAGCTCGTCCCGCAGCGGGGCGAAGTTGTCGGTCTTGCGCAGCAGTCTCCGCAGGATGTTGGACAAACGGTAAACCACCTGCCGGGCATTTTCGGGATTCGTGCGGATCAAAGACGAGACCGTATTCAGCGTATTGAACAGGAAGTGCGGGTTGATCTGGCTGGAGAGTGCCGATAGGCGCGCCTGGACCAGCAGCAATTCCTTCGACTCGAGCAAGCGTTCGTTCCGCGCGCTGTTCCAGATCTTGAGCGGTACGGAAACGGTGAAAACTGTGGTGACAAAGACCGCGGCCGTCCCGGCGGTGGAGCCTTCAGGGTATAGCGTGAAGACGTACTTTCCGTCGAACAACCGCATTCCGACCAGGCGCATCATTTCCGCGACGAGCAAGGCCAGCAGCATCACGACGTGGTAAATGCTACGGGGCCGGTGGTCCTTATAGCGGATGAGGCGCCACAGGCTGAGATCGAAGAACGGCGAGAAGCGCCAAACGTCCTCGCTGGCCGGAGCCAGGTCCCGCAGCAGTCCCCCCAGGACGCCGGCGGCGGCGTACAACGGCATGGCCAGGTACTCTCCGTGCATTGTGGCCGGAAAAGCGCAGACTACGCCCGCAACTAACCCGGCGACGTAACCTCCCACGATGCCGCAGAGCAGGCTCGCTTCCAGGCAGATATCGGCCGCGGCGTAGGTATGGGTCTGCAGGCGGATCAGCGAGCCGAAGGAGCACAACAGCGATACGCTCAGGCAGAGCTGGAGGCTCTCGGCCAGCGTGCGCTCCTCGCGCATTAGTAGGCCGAGGAAGCGACTGGAACGAGACAGAATGCTCGCGATGGAGGCCGCGCCGGCAACCTTGATGAGCAGGATGATGAGCAGTTGTTGCATGCGGGCGCGGACCGGGACGGTCGAACACGACGGTACGTGATTGAGCCGCCGAGTGTCAATCAGCGGTTGTCCTGCCTCCCAAACAAACCGCGAAAATCGCCCGCATTATAAGATAGAAGAAAGATCTCCCCGCATCATGCCAGCAATCTCAACTTTGGAAGTGCGGAAAGTCGCCGAAGCCGATTTTCCAACCGAGTACGGTCACTTCCGCATCTACGGTTTCGAAGGGCGCAAGGACGGCGTCGTCGAAGAGGCCGTTGCCGTGGTGATGGGAGAGTTGGGCGGGCCTGGCTCGCTGCTGGTGCGCATCCATTCGCAATGCCTGACCGGGGACGTGTTTCACAGCCTGCGCTGCGACTGCCGGGCCCAATTGGAGTTGTCGCTGGAGAAGATCTCGGCTGAGAAACGCGGCATGGTCCTCTACGAGAAGAAGGAAGGGCGCGGCATCGGACTGCTCAACAAACTGCGCGCTTACGAGTTGCAGGACGGCGGCGCCGACACTGTGGAGGCCAACGAACAGTTGGGCTTCGAAGCCGACCTGCGCGTGTACGAGTTGCCTGCGGCAATTCTGCGCTTGCTCGGAGTGACGCGAGTGCGACTGTTGACCAACAACCCGGAGAAGATCGCGGCGCTCGAGGCTCACGACATCCAAGTGACTGAGCGCGTTCCCTGCCAGGCCGAACCTCGTGGGATGCAGAGCGAAGATTACCTGCGCACTAAAAAGGAGCGCATGGGACACATTCTCGATCTCTAAACGGAGCCGCGACCGTCAGGGAGTTGTGGTATCGCGTATGTTCGGGGCTATCGCTCCTCAATGGTCGCGAATCTGCTCCGAAGGCGCGGCCCAGCTTTGATTACACTGCCCAGGACGAGTCCACTTCGGTCTCGGGCATGACGGAGTGGCTCTCCACCAGGCGCATTAGCTCCAGTCGCATACCGTCCACGAGCGCGTCCCAACTTGCTTCCAGCAGGTTACTCGAGAGTCCGGCCGTGCGCCAGGTCGATTGGCCGTCGGTCCATTCAACCAGCACTCGCCCGATCGACGCCGTGCCGCGGCGCGGTTGCAGAACGCGGACGCGGTAATCAGAGAGTCGTACGCGAGAGAGAGCCGGGTAGAGCGGCATCAGGCACTCCCGCAGGGCCAGGTCCATGGCATGCACCGGACCGTCGCCGACGGCGCTCCCAGTATAGACATCGTCCCGCACACGCACAGTCACCGCCGCGCTGCTGGTGGCTTGGCCGGAGGCGGTCTGGCGCGTCGAGACCTCCCAGCTCTGCACCTCGAAACCACGATAATCGGGCTGTTGGGCCTGGCGGCGGAGCAGTTCCACCGTGCCGTCCGCCAATTCCAACTCGTAGCGTTCGCTATTGCTCCAGGACGACATGCCGGTTTCGTTGGAATCGCCGGGCAGGATCGACATGGCATGGCCCACCGACTCGGGGTCGATGTGTGGCACGCTGGCCAGGGACTCCAACACCGATCCGGCGCTGGCGGGCATCGGATGTCCGAAAGCCAGCGACCCGGCAAAGGGCGTGTTCTCCGGCAAGGGTTGATTGGCCGCGTCAGAAACGAAATGCGCAACCGATCCGAGGTGCTTCAGCGCGCCGCGCCCGACTGCGTCGCGTCCAAGCTTCAATTCGAGGTCTGCGAGCACTGTACAGAGGTTTGCGGCTCCGCACCGCTCACCGTAGCCGTTCACTGCGCCCGTCACCCATTCAAAGCCACACTCCGCGGCCGCGAGTGTGTTGGCGACGGCGACACCGCAATCGTTGCGGGCGCGAATACCGAGCGCCCCCCCAACCTGCTCCATCGCGGCGCGGCAGACCGAGGCGATTCGCGAGGGCAGAACGCCGCCGCGCGTGTCGTCGAGGATCAATGCCGTTGCGCCGGCGGCGCGGGCCGCGACGAGTCCTTCCAGCGCGTGCTGAGCGTTGCAACCAAAGGCGTCGAAGAAGTTCTCAGCCATCAACAGCACGGTCCGGCCCTCGCTCACCAGACTCCGCACCTGCCCGAGCGCAGGTTCCTTGTGCGGCAGCATGAAGTCGGTGCTGAAGCTAACCACGCCCGCACCCGCCGGCACGTCTTCCACGCGCCTGGCGAAAACGCTGAGCCGCGTCTCCCGGGGTTCGTAGCCGCCTAGGGCAAGATAGGTTTCGGCGTCCACCTCGATGTAGTCGGGCAGCAGTTCTTCGAGCTTGCGCAAGATCCGCAGCCGGTCCCCGGGCGCAATGCGGGTATTGAACGACAGCGCTATCTCGGACAGCGTGGTGTCAAGTACGTGGATTCTCACGGCGGTCACCTCTACCCGGCATCGAGGCCGGGCGATCTTCCCTCAACCAAAGTCCACCTGCGGAGGCGGGATTACTGAACAACGCCTTGCACAATCCGCCGGGCAGCAAGCTTGCCTGCGACCAGCGCTTTGCGATCGAACTCCAACCAGCGCGCGGATTTCACGGTGTGCGCGAGCGCGGCGTCCACCTGCTCGTCGCCCACTAGATGCGCCGCTTCCATCAGCGCACCGAGCATCACAATGTTGCCCACGCGCGTGTCGCCAATGCCGTCGGCGATCTTCGTGAACGAATCGGTAACAAAGTTCACGTCGTCGCGCCGGCAATCCGGGGGCAACGTGTCCGCGTTGTAGAGCACCCACCCGCCTGGTTCAACGGTATGGACGAACTTGCGCAGAGAAGGTTCATTTAAGGCTAGCAGGACATTGGGCCGGGAGATGAGGGGGGAATCGATGGCATGTGTCGCGAGGCGCACGTGGCAGTTCGACGTCCCGCTCCGCATCTCCGGGCCATAAGAGGGCAGCCATGAGACGTCGAGCCCCGCCGCGAGCCCTGCCTCGGCCAACACCTCTCCCAGCATTAAGACGCCCTGGCCGCCAAAGCCCGCGACTTTGATGCGCCAGTCAACGGCTTGCGTTGGCCGCCGGTCAGGCGTTTCGAAGGTATGCGCCGCATCGAGTTCGAGCAGCGCCGGCAACTCGTTCAGTGTCGGGGCAGGCAGCGCCGCCGGGCGCGCTCCACGGTCGCCGGTCAGGTCGCGGAAAACGCCCACTGGATAGATCTTGGATAGTTCTTCGCGGATGCGCTTTTGCGCGTCCTGGGGCGTCGTCTTCCAAATGGTGGGGCAAGGCGAAAGGACTTCTATGAGCGAAAACCCGAGGCCATTGACCTGGTTTTCGAGGCCGCGCCGAATCGCCTTGCCCGCTTGCAGGATTCCCTTGATGTTGCCAATGGCGACACGCTCCAGGTAAACCGGAGCCTCCAGCGAAGCCAGAGTCTCGCACACGTGCAGCGGATAGCCTTCGTTGAAAATGCTGCGGCCGTAAGGCGTCGTCGTGCTTTTTGCGCCGACGGGCGTGGTCGGGGCGAGCTGCCCGCCGGTCATGCCGTAAATGGCGTTGTTGACGAAGATGACCGTGATCGGCTCTCCGCGATTCGCTGCATGCAGAATCTCGGCGGTGCCGATCGCGGCCAGATCGCCGTCGCCCTGATAGCTGACGACCACCGAGTGCGGCCGGGCGCGCTTCGCGGCGGTCGCCACGGCGGGCGCGCGGCCGTGCGCCGACTGGATGTTGCCGACGTCGAAATAGTAATAGCCGAATACGGAACAGCCCACCGGGTTGACCAGAATGGTGCGGTCCTGAATCCCGAGTTCGTCGATGGCGCGCGCCAGCAGTTTGCTGATAATGCCGTGACCGCAGCCAGGGCAGTAGTGCGTCTGGTGCTGCAATTCAGCCTTGCGGCCGTAATTCGGGTAGAAAGACTCAGCCTTCTGCTGAAGCACGGAAAACTCAGACATGCGCCAGTTCCTCCTCTGCCACTGCCACGCCGTACTGTCGCGCGATCCTGCGCACAAATCGGGCCACTTCCTCGGCGGGCGGCACGTTGCCGCCGGCGCGGCCGTAGAATTCGACCGGACGCGCACCGTTCAAAGCGAGCCGAACGTCGTCGAGCATCTGTCCGGTACTCAGTTCCACGACCCCAAACAGTTTCGCGGAGCGGGCCAGCCGTTGAACCGCTGCCACTGGGAACGGATAAAGCGTGATGGGCCGCAGCAATCCGACCCGCAGTCCAGTCGCCCGCAACTGTTCGACCACCGCCTTCAGGATGCGGGCCGTGATGCCGTAGCCCATCAGCACAACTTCCGCGTCGCCGGTCTGGTATTCCTCGAAACGGACTTCCTCGCGCTCGCAGCGCCGGTACTTCGCCTCCAGTTTCCGGATGTGCGCTTCCAGGTTGTCCGGCTCCAGGTAGATCGACGTGACGAGGTTCTTGCGAGTCTCGGGCGTGGCCTCGACAGCCCAGGGCATGTGACGCGGCTCGACGGGACGAGCCATGAATTCTACCGGCTCCATCATCTGGCCGATGGCGCCGTCGGCGAGCACGAACACCGGGTTGCGGTAGGCGTCTGCCAGGTCGAAGGCGAGCGCGGTCAGGTCGGCCATCTCCTGCACGGAGTCCGGAGCGAGCACGATGGTGTGATAGCAGCCATGGCCGCCGCCTTTTACAACTTGGTTGTAGTCGCCTTGCTCGGGCGCAATGTTGCCCAGTCCTGGGCCACCGCGCATGATGTCGGCAATCACGCAGGGCAGTTCGGCGCCAGCCAGATAACTCAGACCCTCCTGCATCAGGCTGATGCCGGGGCCGGAACTGGCGGTCATGGCGCGCACGCCCGCCGCAGCAGCTCCGAACAGCATGTAGATGGATGCTGTCTCGCTCTCCGCTTGGAGGAAAGTGCCACCAGCGAGCGGCATGTACTTCGCCGCCGCTTCAGCGAGCTCGCTCGCGGGGGTGATGGGATAGCCGTAGAACGCCCGGCAGCCAGCCAGGATGGCGCTCTTCACAATCGCTTCGTTGCCTTTGATGAGTTGCTTGGGCATCGTGTGTACCTCCTCAGGCGGCGACTGGTTCCGCGAGCGTACGCTTATAGACCGTGATCGCGCCGGGCTCGGGGCACGCATAGAAGCAAAGGCCGCACCCGTTGCAGCCGTGCCCGGCGTACTCGGCGGGATGATAGCCGTAACGGTTGAGCCCCGTGGAGAGCTGCAGCGCTTTGGGGGTGCAGACGTCCACGCACAGCCCGCAGCCCTTGCACTCTTCCTGGTTCACCTCGACCATGCCCCGATCGGGTTTGATTTGCGTTGCCATGTGGGTTCCTTCCATGACCGTGTCCTCGTTCAGGCCACCAGCGCAGGCGCGGGCTCCAGATAATGTTCCCGGCGCGCAAACTCGTACAACTCATTGCGAAACTTCGGGTGCGCGATGGAGATCAGCGCTTCGGACCTCTGCCGGATACTCTTGCCGTGCAGATACGCCACACCGTATTCCGTCACGACGTAGTGCACATCCGCGCGCGAAGTCACGACGCCTGCCCCGGGATCGAGCATCGGGGCAATGCGGGAAATCGTCCCGTTCTTGGCTGTCGAGGGCAGCGCAATGATGGGTTTGCCGCCTTTCGAGCGCGCCGCACCACGGATGAAATCGGGTTGCCCGCCCACGCCGCTATACGGCCGCGTGCCGATGGAGTCGGCACAAACCTGTCCGGTCAAATCCACCTGGAGCGCCGAGTTGATGGCGATCATGCGGTCGTTCTTGGCGATGACGAAGGGATCGTTGGTGTACGAGATCGGATGAAACTCGAAGAAGTAGTTATCCCGCAGGAAATCGACCAGGACCTGTGTCCCCAGGATGAAACCGAGGACGGCCTTTCCGGGGTGCAGCGTCTTGCGCGTTCCGTTGATGACGCCGCTTTCGATGAGCGGGATGATGCCGTCGGAGAGCAACTCGCTGTGCAGGCCCAGGTCGCGATGGCCGTCCAGACAGCTCAGCACGGCATCCGGGATGCCGCCGATGCCTAACTGCAGTGTGGCCCCGTCCGGCACGAGCGCGGCAACATGCTGGGCGATGCGATGGTGGGTCTCGTCGGTATTGACTTCGTGCGGCAGCTCCAACAGTGGGCGTGACGTCTCGACCAGCATGTCGATCTCGCTGACGTGCAGGATGCAGTCGCCGTAAGTTCGTGGCATGCGGTCGTTCACTTCCGCGATGACGACCTTGCCCATGCGCGCGGCGGTTAGCGAGCAGTCCACGCAGGTGCCCATGCTCAGATAGCCGTGCTCGTCGGGCGGAGCCACCTGTAGTAGCACGACGTCTAAAGGCATTTCCCCCGACAGGAACAGACCTTCGATCTCGCTCAGGAAAATCGGCGTGTAGTCGGCGCGGCCAGCCTGCACGGCTGCGCGGACGTTGCCTCCGAGAAACAGGCCCCCATGTCGAAACGTACCGACAAACTCGGGGCGCGTGTAGGGCGCATCGCCGAGCGTCAACATGGAGATCACCTCGACATCTTTCAACGCAGGCGCACGGCGGATCATGGCGTCGATCAACGGTTTCGGGGTGGAATTGCCTTGCTGGACCCAGACACGCTGAGCGGAACGCAGCACGCTCAACGCTTCGTCGGCGGTTCTTAGTTTTCGCCGGTATTCCGCTTGCCACGACATGGTTGCTTGGCCTCCGCGCCGAAGACACCACCTTTAGGTGGTGTCATATAATTTCGGCTAATCAGAGCATAAACTCTGCGATGACTCATGTCAATGCAGTTGTAGGCGAAATCGGCGATAGTGTCAATGTCCGCCGAAGACGTTACTGGCTAACGAATTAATTTCAGGACTATTCCTGCTCACCGAATCCGTGTCCGCCAGTGGGGGCGCGGAACACGGCGTTGAGGAACAAGACGTTCTGTCCGTCCATGAATCCGCGGAAAGTGGGATCGGTGACGAAGCCGACCACCCAGCCGCGCGCCTCATTCTGGACAACAGCTGCAGGTTTGTAAGCGAGTTGCTTCCGGTTCTCATCCCACAGATATCCGGATTCCAGCAGCTCGTCCGGTCCGGCGAAAGTTACGGCGTTGACGCCGCGGTCGATTTTGATGGGCGAGAAAATCAGGCTGCCGTTGAGCATCAGGTGCAGGGTCGGCGCTACGCCTGCAGTCAACCAGGTTTCCAGATCGACGTCGGCTCTCACCAGCACGCCCGCTACGCCGTCGGGCAGCGGGTGCTCGGGCCGTATGGCGTTGGCAAGATCCTCCGGCTTGGCGAAAATGCGTCCCGGCGCCAGGCCCGCAGATGGCCCGGACGTTGCACCCGGTGAAGCGCCCGCCGCAGGCTTCGCGCCGTCAGAGGCCGTCTTTGCCGCATCGGCAGCGAGTCCCTCCTGCTGCACGGCAAGCATACCGTTCGGCTGGCTGGCCAGTGCCGTCATGGCGCCCCCGACGGCAATCAGCGTTCCGCCATTGCGAACCCAGGAATGCAGCCGGTCGCTGAAGGCTCCCGTGAGCAGCGACCCGTAGTTACCGTCAGGCAGAATGATGACGTTGAACTGGCTCAGATCGGCGTAGGAGAAGGCTTGAGACCGCACCACGGTGACGGGGTAGTTGAACTGGCGCTCCAGCACATAGCGGGTATTTCCGGCGGAGGCGGAGAAAGTCGGGGAGTCCCACAGCATCGCGATCGCCGGTTGTTTCAAGTGAAAAGTGTTCGAACTGCCAAAGTTAATGCCACCCTCGGTCCAGCCGGTATCGGTAGCGACGGCTTCGGCGCCGGACGTTCGAGCCAGTTTCTCGACTGCGCCATGGACGTCCTGACCGTTGTCCTGCACCATAACCACCAGGGTCCCGGACGGGAACTTGCGCCCATTTTGCGTGAACTCTTTGTTTGCGCTGAGGACCTTCAAACCCGAACGCAGCGCGCCGGTGAGAAAGCGGCCCGCAGCCTGACTGCCCCACGGGACCAGGTAGGCGAGTTTGGCCACGCCGCTGACCGATCCGCGTGGCTCGTACGGTCCGGTGACAGATTTGACGGCTACCTGGATGTTTTGTTCGATGGCGATGGATTCGACGTTGTATAGCAATGGAAGCGACCAGCCGGTGACGTCGTAGATCTCATCCGGGAGGTTCTTCTTGCGGCGGCGTTCCTGCTCGGCCGCAAACTCCTTGGTCAAGGGCACGTCCTTGTCCAGCAGCGACCGCACGTAGCGTTTGCGCGGCTGGGCCAGCGGGATCAGGTAGCTGCCCTCCGGGTAGTCCAAACCTCCGGTGCGAATAACGGCCTGCGCCTGATTGACCTCGATCCCCTGCTCCGCCATAAGGTGTGCCAGTTTGTCCACGGCTGATACGTCTCCGCGGCGGGGCAGCATGTACTGCTTCACCGTCTCCCGCTTGCCTTCTTCGATGGCAGTCACGTGGTATTCGTAGAAGTTCTCAAGCAGTTTCTGGCGGTTGTTCGAGACCGTCTCACAGGTCGAGATGGCTGCAACGAAGTGCTTGCGCACGCTGTCACGGTATACGTACAGCGACCCATCCGAGCGTCGCGCCGCCAGCCCCCGCACCGAGGCGTTCTCGTACGTCATCCCGATGCCGCCGTAGAACCAGGGCCAGCCGGAGCCGTAGCCCGGATAGAACTCGTCGTACACCTCGCGCGTGAAATAGGTGTAACCAAACAGGTCGAACCACTTTGCGTTGTTTTTCCCGAACATGGCGGAGGCTTCCAGTTGGCTCCTCAAGACGTGCGGGTTGAATGGCTCAGATCCGGGCGCGAAGAAGTAGCTCGAATCGGTCCCCATTTCGTGCAAGTCCACCACCACAACGGGCCACCACTCGCGCAGATAGTGGACCCTGCCGACGGTTTCAGGCTGCGTGAGCGCAAACCAGTCGCGGTTCATGTCGAAGTAATAGTGATTGCTCCGCCCACCCGGCCAGGGCTCGGCGCGCTCGGCCGAAAACGGCGACGGATCCGGCTCGATGCCCTCGCTGATCTGGTAGTTCTGTACGAAGCGGTTCCGGCCGTCCGGATTCTGGGTCGGGTCGATTAGCAGGACCGTGTCGCGGTAAAACTGCTGCACGATCTTGTCGTCCTTGGCAGCCAGCAGGTGATAGGCGGTCAACATGGCCGAGTCGGGCGACGAGATCTCGTTGCCGTGCACGCCATAGGACAGGTTCAGGACGAGGGGCATGGTCTCGACGAGCTTGCGGGCTTCTTCCGGCGTGGTCTTGCGCGGGTCGTAGAGCTTCTGCATGGACGCCTTGATTTCGTCCAGCCGGTTGATGTTCTGCGCCGATGCGATCACGGCGTACAGCAGCCGCCGGCCTTCCCACGAACGGGCGTATCCAAACAGCCGGATGCGCTCGGGCGCAGCTTTCGCCAGCGCTTCGAAGTAGCGCTGAATCTCCTCCGGCGGAGCGATTCGCGCTCCCGGTTCGTGCCCTAACACCTGTTTGATGGTGGGGATCGATGGATCGTATTGTGCACCGGGCCAGAACTCAAACTGTTGTGCGCACAAGGGTAAGGCCAGCAGTCCTGCAAGGAGGACGGGGAAACGCATGATTGTTCTAGAATAACGGGCTCAGTGCCCGGACGCGGAACCGTCCGGATGAATTGGCCGCATCACGCGCAAAACGCCCGGGCGGTAGAGCCGCAGGAGGTCCGGCAAGTCGAAGTCATCCAGCACGCCGGGCACCACCAGCGGAAACAGATTGGCGTGCCGCTGCGCCATGGCGAACTCGAGCCAGGATCCGATGGAACCTTCCACCGACACAGATGAGAAGCGCGGAGCGAGCGCGCCTGCAAGTTGGGCGGCCACGCCGGTCTTCCCAACCGCATACAATTCGACGGGCAGGTTCTCGAAACCCGGGTGTCTCTTGATCGCCGCGACGGCCTGGATGATGTCCAGAGTCTGCATCCCAACCATGGTTCGGCCTAGCAGCAGGGCTCTCCAGGCAAACTGATACTCGCCGACAGCATCCGTTTTTGAACGTTGGGCCGAGAGTTGTCCGGTCCCACGGATATCCAGGCAAAGGGCGGCGCGGCCCGCGCGGATCGCGTTGATTGCGGCCGGCAGCGCGGCGCTCTTGCCATTTTCGTGGACGATCAGCGATACGCCGCGGGGCTTAACCGTGGGGGACATCAGCAGCAGCGCAGGCAAGTCGATCCCAGGTTCACTTTCGATCAGCAGTTTCTCGCCCTGCCAATCCTGGCTGCGGATGCTCGAAACGCTGCGCCAGGACGGCGCGCGCGACACTGTGCCCAGACTAAAGGCGATGCTCTGGCCGATGATCGCACGGAGTTCTTCGGCCTCATGGGTACGCAGCGCCTTGCGGCGTGAAGACAGTTCCTCGGCACGCCGGCGGTTCAGCGAGCGAACGGTTTCGCCGCCCAACGAATCGCCGAGTTGGCCGGTCGGCGTTACGGCCAGGGTGGCTGCCGGCTCGGGGTTGACCGGTCTTTCAGCCGCACTTGTCGCGGGCAGGCCGAAGTGCCGTTCCAGCCAGCGGTAGGCGGCTTCGCGCCGGGGTTGCGACCAGCCATGCGTGTCGTCGAACTCGAAGTAGCCGGCGTTCTCCGGACGACCGAGAACACGGTAGATCCGGCGCTGCTCTTCGGCCACGGCACGAGCCCCGGCAATCGGGAAGAAGTCGCGTATCGCGGTGGTGATCAGCACGGGCCGAGGCGCGGCGGCAATTAGAAAATCGCCCAGATCCCAACCTGCGGCGACGAAGCCCGGGAAATTCTGCTCGGCGTCCTGCGGCCCCGGGCTCTTCCACAGCCGCTCGCCTGTGGTCATGAAGCACGAAATCACGCCCACGCTGAGCCGGGGCTCCATGGCCATCAGGTACGCGGCTTGCGTGCCACCGCCCGAATTGCCCGCCACGCCGATGCGGCGTCCATCCACCTCTTTCCGCGTGAGCAGATAGTCCACAGCCCGGATGCCGTCCCAGATCTCGTACGCGACGAGGGACGAATTCGCGAGCAGGCACTGCGTCCCCTCGGCGGTGTGTTCCGGAGTACCCACCCCCACCGCGGAAGTGTGAGTAGAGGAGTTCAAGTAATCCAGGCGCTCGCCTTGGCCTGACGGGTCGTAGGCCAGAACCGCGATTCCGCGTCGGGCCAGCGATACCCAGACGTGCTGGTAAACCGGATCGGCCTTACCTGTGTCGCTGTGCCCTGCGGCGCCGAGCACGGCCGGGAACGGTCCGGGACCGGACGGAATATACAAATTCGCCGTGACTCGAAATCCGGGGCGGCTCTCGAATATCAGCTTTTCAATCCGGTACCCGTCCCGGTTCAGCACGCCTGTAATCTTAGGACGAAGTGGGGTTTTGTCAGGCCAACCGCCAATCGAACCGGTTAGCCAGGCGCGAAAGGCATCCCCACGCTTGCGGATACTGTCGGGAGAATTGAGCGCGGCCACGGCCAACCGGCGACTGGCCCAATGCGCCTGCGCCTGGTGCCACAGTTGGGCTTCGGCTGGAACGAGAAAGTCCCCTCGGAGACTGAGGGGGTCCTGCGCCTGAGCGACGACCCCCACCAAGCCAAGCAAGAGGCAAAATCTCTTCAAAATCGGCGCGGCCCCGCGTTAGTTCGTAATATCGTGCGTGCTGCTCCTGCCACGAACGGGAATGTAGACCTCTTCGAATGCCTTATGAGCAGGGTGATCGGCATATTTTTCGAACGCGGCCTGATCTTCGAATTCAATCACAAATGCGTCCGTGAATGGGTGCGCCTTATAGGTCACGTCGGCGGGCCGTTCCTTGTTCTCGGTGACCTTCTCCATATACGCGCCCTGCACTTTAGTGCTCTTCAACCACACGTTCCTCACGCCGGGCAAGTCAGCCGCCATCCTCTCGAGGGCGGCAGCCACAACCTTCTTCTGCTCCTCGGTCGTGCCGTCTTTGTAGTAGAGGGTCACCACGTGGATCACGGATTTCGGCTTGCCGAACTTGTTTGCGGCATAGCCGGCTGCCGCGCCGGCGGCAATGAGGACCAAGCCCAGGACGGCTGCGGCCCTCAGTCCCAAATTAGTACGCAGGTTCATTTTTCGTGGACTCCTCTGACTCGGGGACATAGTGACACGCGGGCAACCCCGACCATTCCTCGCACACAACAATCGAGTTCGCAGGGTTCTTCCGCAGGTACCGGACGCTGACCTCGCCTACAACCCGGCAAGCTTCACAAGGCAGGAACACCAACAGGGCGGCGACTTCCTGGGCTGCGGCGTACTCAACACCGCGCACGGAGTAAGTGTAGTACAGACGCTCCGCATCCGCGTCGGTTATCTCGCCCTCGATAGTCCGTCCCTCGCGGCAGACCATGAGCCTGCGACGCTGCTCGATCTCCTCGGGCGTGGGACGGTGCCTCACGACGAGCCAGACGATCAATCCGATGAGGGCGGCAAGCGCCGTCCCCGCTGCCGCTGCGGCGCCCGGATGCGCCCGCAGCATCAGTACAAAGACCATATTTCTATTATTTCAACGTGGAGCGCCCGTCTCCTGAAAGACTTTGTTGTAATCCTTGAGAAATTGCTCCAGGCCCCGGTCGGTGAGCGGGTGATTGAACAGCGAATCCAGCACTTTGAATGGCAGTGTGCCGATGTGCGCGCCGGCCTGAGCCGCCTGTACGACGTGCAGCGGAGAACGCAGCGACGCCGCGAGAACCTCAGTCTTAAAGCCGTAGTTCTTGTAAATCCCGCAAATCGAGCGAATCAGGGCCATGCCCTCTTCGCCGAGATCGTCGAGTCGGCCAACGAACGGACTGACGAAAGTGGCTCCCGCCTTGGCGGCCAGCAACGCTTGCGAGGCGCTGAAGCACAGGGTCACGTTGAAGCGAATGCCCGTCTTGCTAAGCGTCGCGCAGGTTTTTATACCATCACGAGTCAAGGGCACCTTGACGACGATGTTAGGGTGAACCGCGTGCAACTCGTGCGCCTGCTTCACCATCCCCTCAAAGTCGGTCGCAACCACTTCGGCGCTGACGGGTCCGTCCACGATGTCGCAGATCTTACGAACCTGCTCCTCGATCGGATTGCCTTCTTTGGCGATCAGCGACGGGTTGGTGGTCACGCCATCGACGATGCCCCATGCCGCGCCCTTCTTCAGTTCATCCAGGTTCGCAGTGTCCAGAAAGAATTTCATCGGGTTTCTCCAAGGTAAACGAGCCGGGGCGAAGGAGCCACCGGCCTATCCGCGTTCTATCGGGTTTTCGAGGATTCCCAAGCCTGGGATTTCGACTTGGACGCAATCGCCGGGATTCACGGGGCCAACGCCGGGCGGGGTGCCGGTCGCGATCAGATCCCCCGGTTCAAGCGTCATGAATTGTGAGATGAACTCCATGACGGCGCCGACGCTAAAAAGCATCTGAGTTACGGGAGCGTCCTGTCGCACCTCCCCATTCACCCGCGTGATTACGCGTAGGGAATCGAAATCGACTTCCTCTTTGGGAACCCACCACGGACCCACCGGGCAGAACGTGTCGAAACCCTTGCCACGCGTCCACTGGCCGTCTTTTTTCTGCAGATCACGGGCGGTGACGTCATTGACGATGGTGTATCCAGCGACGTACTTGGCGTAGTCCCGCGCCGGGATCTTGCGCGCCCTGCGCCCGATCACGACGCCCAGTTCACCCTCAAAATCGACGCGCTGGGATAGCTCGGGGTAGATCACGGGCGCACCGTGAGCATTCAACGACGACGGCGGTTTGAGGAAGATCAGCGGCTCTTGCGGGACCTCGTTGCCCAGTTCCTTGGCGTGCTCCGCATAGTTGCGCCCGACGCAGACGATCTTGGACGGCGATACGGCAGGCAGCAGCCGCACGCGATTCAGCGGGTGCTCGCTGCCATCGGCGCCGCGCACAGATTCGCCGTCCGTAACACCTTTAATCACGCGCGGGTCAGCGTCAGACGCGGAAATCGGAACCAGCGGGTTCACTGTGAATCGGACGTATCGGGTCATGGGCGTTTACCTCTCGAACTGACCTGTGTGAGGCCGCGCCGGAACGCCGCCCCACTACGGAGTGCTGACTTCCACCGGCGCGCTGAGCTTGCTCTCGTTGCCCAGCCTGTCCACGGCCGAGACGGCGTACCGGTAACGCTTGCCGCGCTCGACTGCCTTGTCGCTGTAACTCACTTCGCCGGTCACCTCACCTAGCTTAGCCAGAGCGCCCGCGGCTTCCGTTCGGTACACCTGGTACCCGCGCAGATCCGGTTCGTGATTCGGCTCCCAGGTCAACTCAATGCTCGCGACCCCGGCGATGGTCGTGAGCCGCACGGGAGAGGCAGGTGGGAAGACATCTTTGTAGACGACGGAAACTTCGCGGGATCTCTCGCTTTCGGCGAATCGGGTGCCTGCGGGGACCAGGGTCTGCACCTGGTAGACAAACTCGGCGTTCTCATCGGTAACCGGGTCTAGCCACTGCGATTCCGCCGCTTCGGCGATCGCCGCAGCCTTCGCGTCATCCTTCTTCTTTCGGAAAACCCGCCACTTCGTCCCCGCCGGGGTGTTCCCGCGAGCCCAGCTCAGTGTGACTCCATCCGGTCCCGTAGCGGCGGAGATCACCGGCGCGCCCGGGACGACAACGACATGGATGGTAAGCGGTTCACTCCAGGCGCCTGCGTGGCCTGTCGGACCGACCGCGCGCACGGCTACGACGATGTCCTGGTTCTCCCATCCGGCGATGGGCAACCGCAATTCATGGCCGTCGATCTTCGGTGGGTCAACGGGGATTTGCTTCGCCCCTAGCGCCCACTTTTCCATCGAAACCGCCGCTGGACCGGCCCGCAGGTCGATGGACCGCAGGCGGCTGAGCACCAGACCGTCCGTGGTCTTGCCAGTAATGAGGAATCCGACGACGAGTTCCCCTGACTGCTGGGAGGCGTTGATGACATCCACGCGCTGCGGGATATTCAACGCCGGAGGCAGCGGAGCCCCGACGTAGCCGCATCCGGTCGCCGCGGCCAGGCATAACGCGCCAATAAACGTACGCATCACAAGATGTAGCGGCTGAGGTCCTGGTCCTTCACGATGTCGGCGAGTTGCTTGCGCACGTACGCGGCATCGATCGAGACCTTCTTCTTCTTCAATTCGGGACCTTCGAAGCTCAGTTCTTCGAGCACTTTTTCGAGGATTGTGTGTAGCCGACGCGCCCCGATGTCCTCGGTGGCGGTGTTCACCTCGGAGGCCATGCGCGCGACTTCCTGGACGGCTTCGGGAGTGAACTTTAGTTGAATGCCCTCGGTCTCGAGCAGGGCCACATACTGCTTGATCAGGGCGTTCTTGGGTTCGGTCAGAATGCGGACGAAGTCGGCCTCGGTGAGCGACTTCAGCTCAACTCGGATCGGGAAGCGCCCCTGCAACTCTGGGATCATGTCCGAGGGCTTGGAGACGTGGAACGCCCCGGCGGCGATGAACAGGATATGGTCGGTGCGTACGAAACCGTAGCGCGTGTTCACGGTCGTGCCTTCGACAATCGGCAGAATATCGCGCTGAACGCCCTCGCGGCTCACGTCCGGGCCGTGCCCTCCCTCGCGCCCGGCGATCTTGTCCACTTCGTCCAGAAACAGGATTCCGCTCTTCTCCACACGCTCGATGGCGATGCGGGTGACCTGGTCCACGTCGATCAGGCGCTGCTCTTCTTCCTGCACCAGGTAATCGAATGCTTCCGACACCCGCATCTTGCGTTTCTTGGTCCGGCCACCGAAGAGGGAGGGCAGGAACTCGCGCAGGTTCATGTCCACTTCTTCGTTGCCCGTGTTCGTGAAGATCTCCATGGACGGGCCGCGGTCCTTGACGTCGATCTCGACGAGACGGTCGTCCAGACGGCCGGCACGGAGTTTTTCCCGCAGTTTCTCGCGGGTGCGCTCCACTGATTCGTTCGGCTCGGGCGAGGGCGGCATCAGGATATCGAGCAGTCGCTCCTCGGCGCTCGCCTCGGCGCGACCCGCAATCTCGTCCAGCTTTTCCTCGCGGACCATGTCAATGGCGATCTCGACCAGATCGCGAATCATCGACTCGACGTCGCGGCCAACGTAGCCGACCTCGGTAAACTTGCTGGCCTCGACCTTGAGAAAAGGGGAGTTCGCCAGTTTGGCCAACCGCCTCGCCAACTCGGTCTTTCCAACCCCCGTCGGGCCGATCATGAGGATGTTCTTTGGCACAACCTCTTCTGCCATCTCGGGTTCGAGCTTCTGCCTGCGGATGCGATTGCGCAGCGCCACGGCGATGGCCCGTTTTGCGTCGGCCTGACCCACAACGTACTTGTCCAACTCCGCAACAATCTGGCGCGGCGTCAGTTCATCGAGCATCGGTTCGTCGCGATTGGAGTCGCCCGGGAGATAGATCACCATGGCCTAGCCCAGTTCCTGATAGACGATGTTGTGGTTGGTGTAAATACAGGTGTCGGCGGCAATCTTCATCGACCGCTCCGCGATTTCGCGCGCGCTCAGCTTGGTACTTTCGAGCAGCGCCGTGGCCGCTGCTTTGGCGTATCCGCCGCCCGAGCCGATGGCCGCGCACGCATCGTCCGGCTCGATCACGTCGCCCTCACCACTCAGAATGTAAGTGTTGTTCAGGTCGGCTACCAGCAGGAGGGCTTCCAGATGGCGCAGGACTTTGTCTGTCCGCCAGTCCTTGGCCATTTCCACCGCGCTTCTGGCGAGGTTCCCGTTGAATTGCTCCAGTTTGGATTCGAAACGGGAAAAGAGACTGAACGCGTCGGCGGTGGAGCCGGCGAATCCGGCCAGGATCTTCTCCTTGTGCAGCAGCCTCAGCTTGTTGGCGCCCGCTTTCAGGACTTCGCTGCCCTGAGTGACCTGGCCGTCGCCGGCGATCACGACTTTCCCGGCGCGGCGAACCACCAGGATTGTCGTGCCATGAATTTGAAGTTTCATCGTGGCTTTCCGCGTCGCGCTTCCGGTCAAGCCTGCGACACTCTCAACCCGTCCCTGCCCTGTCCTCGCAACGTCTTCAGTGTATCGGATCGCCCCGCAGCATCAGGCTGTTTTGCCGTTCATGATCCGCTGACGCCAGAGCCGAGCGAACAGAACGAACGCCAGCGGCCGCCGCTTGTGGGCGATGGTCCTCCCCACTTCCACGGCGAACCATAGGTAGTAACCGCAAGTCACGATCCAGTGGACATGGCCCGCGAACTGGGCGAGCAAGCCCGGGCCCGGATGGATTGGCGAGAGGGCAAACTGCAGAAACCAGAGGCCAAACAACGCAGCGGCCTCCCACCAGGCAAGCTGCATGTTGATCAAAAACATGAGGCCTATCAGCGACTGGCCGATCGTCATCAGCAGTTCGAGTTCCTGCTGGGAGTCGAACCGGATCGGGGTGATGTGCCCGGCACTCAATGAGAAAATGATCGGCAGAAGCGCGGGCAGAAGCGTCCACTGGTTGATGTTCGAGCTGACCATGTTCATCAGCGCCATGGGTGCGCCGTCGATGGTACGGGCCCAATAAAAAGCAGAGACCTTCTCGGGAAACTCGCTGACGAAGGGCGCAACCCACTGCACGAAGACGAAACTCGGCACGCCCAGCATGGCGGAGACGGCCAGCAGACTGCCCAGGAACGGCTCCGCAGAGTAGTAGATCAAGCCGCCGCCACCGGCAAAGAGGAGCAGGATCAGCAGATTGCGCACCTTCGGAGAGGACTTCACGACGTAGCGCGGAACCCGGTCGAGATCCTCGATCCCTTCTACTCCTACCGGCGGTATTTTGGAGAGCACGAACAGATACGCGCAATAGATCAGGACCAGAACCACGGCGTCCCAGACCGTCAATGTACCCTTGATCCAGATCCCGAGCATGTACAGCAGTGGCAGCATCAGACCCGCCACCTCCACGCAATGCTCGGCCTCAAGCTGGATTGCCTTCAGCGCGCGGCGGTGCTTGCGCCGGTGAAAGAACGCGGCGGTCGCGTAGATCAGCGGCCACCCCAAGCCGGTTAGCAGGCGCAGCGCGCCGGTCAGGTTGGCCATCAGGAGCGGGGTCTGCTGCTTCCAGGCGAGCAGCGCCTCGACGGCGAACTCTGGCATGGTCTGCAGCCAGGCGAGCATAGCCAGCGCGATCCCCTGAGAGACAAAGAATTGTGCCGATTCGGCGGCCCAGGCAATCAGGATCGCCGACATCAGGATGGCGGGCGCCGCCCACAGCGCGGTCAGCGGGCTGACTTTTGCAATCTCCAGGGAAGCGACGAGCAGGAACGCACCGGAAAGTGCTATTCGTGGAGGCGGAGCAGTTGGTACTTGATTGCTTAAGAACTGGCGCAAAACGTGCCTCGGGCGGGTGCCTGCGATACCCTGCCGGACGATCAGGAGTATCTAGTTACCAGGATAGCGGATCGTTCGCACCCGCCTGTTCAATGGTGTTATCGATCTGCGCGCGGACGAGATCTCAGCGCGCGGACGATGCCCGGTTAGGCTCCCACAGGACTTCCGGCAAGCCCAGCAGGTGGTTAGCCCAGCGGCTGTAGACGAACAGCGCATCGCTGAGACGGTTCAAGTAACGGACTCCGAGCGGGTCCACGCCGCTCTCATGGGACAGCGCGACGGCCAGTCGCTCGGCACGGCGGCACACCGTCCGGCAAACGTGCAATTCGGCATTCAACCGGGAGCCGCCCGGAAGGACGAAGCTCTTCAGAGCGGGCACGGTGGCGTTACAGCGGTCAATCTCCGCTTCGAGCGTGCAGATCTCTTGCTCAGTGATGCGCGCCTGCCGCGGCATCAACTTCCCTGGCATGGTGGCCAGCACGGATCCCAGGTTGAAGAGCTCGTGCTGAACTCGCACCAGGATCTCGCACAACTCGCCGAGTGCGGGTGAGACCGCCGCGAGTTCCGACGCGCTCTGGCACGCCAACCCTACGAAGGCATTCAATTCGTCTACCGTGCCGTAGCACTCGATGCGCAAATGGTCCTTCGGAACACGCTCTCCGCTGACCAGTGCAGTCTCACCGGAATCGCCGGTTCGGGTGTAGATCCGGTTGAGGGTCAGGCGAGGTTCGTTGTAAGGCTTTTCGCTCATGCGTCTCTTTGATTGTAAATCGCTTGCAATTCAGGGTTTATACTTGGAGTAGCCAATTCAGGCAAAGCCCACATGCAAGAGAGACTGAACATCGCCGTATTTGTCGATTACGACAACATCGAAATCGGCGTTAAATCGACATTGCGGCGCGAATTCGACGTGTCGCTGGTATTAGATTCGCTCAAAGAGCGAGGAGACTTGGTAGCCAAGTTCGCCTACGCCAACTGGAGCCGGCAGGAGGGCGCGACGCGCCAGATGGCGGAAAACGCCGTCCAGATGGTCCAGCGCATTCCCTCGCCGCGCGGCGACAAGAATGGCGCGGACATCAACCTGGCCTTAGACGCGCTGGAGATGGCCTTCACGCACGATCACGTGAACGCGTTCGCCATCATCAGCGGCGATAGTGACTTCATCCCGCTGGTCAACAAGCTGAAGGAGTACGGGAAGACCGTGTTCGTGGTGGGCGGCAAGGCCTTCACTTCGACCATCCTGCAGCAGAATTGCCACGAGTTCATCAGCTTCGAGTCGCTGCTCAACCTGGAGACGTCTCACGTACACGCCGTGCAACCGCTGGCGCCGCTCGCCGGTGGAACCCCGGTGGCCGACGGGGAACCGTCCGACCAGGCCGAGCGCTCGCGCGAGGGAATGGACCGCGGCGGCGACCGTGACCGGGGACGGCGGCGCGACCGCGACGAACGCCGTCGCGAACGCGAAGAGCGACGACAGACGGAAGCGCAGCAGCGAGACCAGAACGTGCAGGCGCGGCCTGCTCCGCTGGACCTTGAGCTGACGATGCCGCTGGTGGAGCGTGCGCTTCAAGTGCTGGAACGCCGCAACGTCCAGCCGCAGCTTGGACTCCTGAAATCGACCATGCTGCAGCTTGACTCGGCGTTCACGGAGAGCGCTTACGGCGCGCGCAGCTTCTCCGAATTCATCGACAAGTTGAAGCGCGCGGAACTGATCAACGTGAAGGGCACGGGCGGCCGCTATTACATCGAGCGGCGCGGATCCGGCTTCCACGACAAACCAATGCCGCGGCCGGAAGAGGCGCTGCCGCAACTCCGCGACGTGCTGGAAATCCACCGTCTGGAGTTCGAGGAAGCCGGCCAGCGGGCCGCCGACCTCGAGGCCTGGATGAAGGAAGAGCACCCCGGCTTCGACCACAAGAACTACGGCTTCCAGGGGTTCGCGGAATTCCTCAACTTCGCTCAGGACAAGACCGTTGTGCGCGTCGAACCACATCCCGAAGCTGGTTTGAATGTGTTCCTGGGCGCGGAGTTTTATCCGCCGGCACTCCCGGAGAAGGCCAAGGCCGAAGAAGAATTGCTCACCGAGCACGACTTCAAACAGCCGATCGTCCGGGGCCAGCCCACCGCATCGGGAGAAATCCCCGTGGTGGACGAACCGCCCAAGGTCACGCGCAAGCGTGCCGCTCCGCGCAAAAAGGCCGCGGACGGGAATACTTCCTCTAAGCCTCGGCGCACGCCGGTTCCCCGGCGCAAGAAGCCGGAATAAGCCCGAGCGGAGCCGCTCCGGTCGGAGCCGCGAACGTGAGGGAGCGGTTGTATCAGCGCTTTCTTGTTGTGATTAAAGAGCTCCGCCCGGCGGGGCTCTTTCCTTGCGCGGAGTGTGAGCCAGGACTACGCCTGGATTCTAGGCCCATTCCAAGCCTGAGATGCACTACGCTAGATCAATGATCGAAAGAATCTTCCCTGAAGGCACTCCCAAACCCCGCGGTCCATATACTCCGGTGATTCGCGCCGGAGACTTCGTTTTCGTTGCTGGGCAGGGGACGGTTGACCCGGCCACCGACCAGATGAGTTACGGCGACATTCAGCATGAAACGCGTATGACTCTCAACAACATCAAGCGACTGCTTGAGGCGGCGGGCGCTTCGTTGAGCGACGTGGTGAAGGTGAGCGTCTTCTTGAAATACGGCGACGACTTCGCGGCCATGAACGAGGTCTATCGCGAGTTCTTCGACGAAACGCGACCGACGCGCACGACCGTCGCGGTCGCCTTTGCCGACCCGACCATGAAGGTCGAGATCGACTGCATCGCCTACAAGCCCGTCGCGTAGGTCAGTGGTGGTGGGGAGGCTCCCCGAGCCGCGCGGGGCCTCCATGACTCGCATGAGTATCTTGAGCGGGCGCCGAAGCGCCCTCGCACCACCACGCTCACAGCCCGGACGCGGCTTGCCCCCGCTTCTTGCGGCGTTCCCAAAAGAACAGCCAGACGAAACCAGCCGCGGGTAGCAGCGCCGCGCAGACCGCGAAAACGATGGTCAGCCAGTTCTTCTCATCAGGATTGTCGTACGCTTCCTGCTCCGCGATGCCTAGTTTCGCGAGCAGTGCGCTCGCACTCTGGCTAGCGGCTGCATAGCGCGGCTGTTCGGTGACCAGCTCTATCGTCAGTACGCCATTGCGAGTCAGCAGCAGCCAGAAGCGGTTGGCATTGCGGCGTCCGCCGCTCTCCTGCGTGTCGATGCTCCACTCCAGGCGAAACGTCTTGGGGTCGTAGCTCGGCTTGGCGCGCCAGCCCAGCAGATCGAGCGTCTCGCGCCCCGCTCTCTTGCGTGCCTGATTCGTTTCCGAATTGCCTCGTTTCAAGGCGGCCACGATCTCGTCGACGGTCGGCTGTGGATGCTCCAAACCCAGTTTCTTGAATTCGTCGAAGCTGAAGACCAGAAACCAATCGATATTGGCGGGCGCGGCGATTGCGATCTCGTCCCCGGCCGGCGGATTGCCGGTGGCCTCAAGAAAACGCCGCGTCTCCGCGCGGTCGGCGGAGATCATGCCGCCCGGCAAAGGCAGCGCGCCCAAGCCGGACAGCGTCAGTGTGCGCGGACCGAACTGCCAGCGGATGGCCGTCGCTGGCGGGGCTTCAGCCCATGCCGCGAACGATAAAAGCAGCACCGGCAGAAGGCGTTCTGCAACGCAGTGAAATGTCATCATCCCGCTTCCAGTGTGGAGTAGCAGCCGCGAGCCTACCCTAGCTTGCGCTTGAGGATCTCGCTGGCCGTCGGCGGATCGGCTTGGCCGCGCGTAGCCTTCATCAATTGGCCGACAAAGAAGGCGAGCACGCTGGTCTTCCCGCCGCGGTATTGCTCAACTTGCTTCGGGTTGTTGGCGATCACTTCGTCGGCAATCTTCTCGAGCGCGCCGGTGTCGGAGATCGCCTTCAGCCCCTCGCGTTCCACGATGGCCTGCGCCGAATCGCCGGTCTTATACATCTTCGGCAGCACGTCCTTGGCGATCTTGCCGGTGAGTTCGCCCCTGGCAATCAAGCTCACCAGTTCGGCCAGCCGGACGGCCGGGACCGGGGACTGATCGATCTCTTTGCCATCGGCTTTCAACAGGCTCATCAGTTCGACGGAAGTCCACCCGGCGGCCAGTTTGGGATTGCCGGATGCGCCCGCCACGGTCTCGTAGAACTCGGCCATGGCACGCGTCTGAGTGAGCACCTGGGCGTCGTATTCGCTCAGGCCAAATTCCTCGACAAAGCGTTTGCGTTTGGCCGTGGGGAGCTCAGGCATGGCGGCGCGGACCCCGGAGAGCCACTCGTCCGAGATCTTCAGCGGCAGCAAATCAGGCTCGGGGAAGTAGCGATAGTCGTGCGCCTGCTCCTTGCTGCGCATGGCAAACGTCTCACCCAGATCGACATTGTAGAGGCGCGTTTCCTGCCTGATCTTCTCGCCCGATTCGATCAACGCGACCTGCCGAGCGACCTCGTAGTCGATGGCCTGTTTCACGAACCGGAACGAGTTCAGGTTCTTCAACTCGGCCTTGGTGCCCAGTTCCTGCTGCCCTCGCGGACGAACGCTGACATTGGCGTCGCAGCGCAGTTGGCCTTTCTCCATGTCGCAGGCCGAGACGCCAACGTATTGCAGGATCTGCTTCATCTCGGTGAGGTATTGGAACGCCTCCTCGGAGCTACGCATAACGGGCTCGGAAACAATCTCGATCAGCGGCGCGCCGGTGCGATTCAAATCCACGTATGTGTAATCGTCGCTGTCGCGATAGCCGTCGTGCGTGCTTTTGCCGGCGTCGTCTTCCATGTGAACGCGCGTGATGCCGATGCGCTTGGGCGTGCCGTCGGCAACAACGTCCAGCCAGCCGTGCTCGGAGAGCGGTCGGTCGTACTGCGAGATTTGATAGCCCTTTGGCAAGTCTGGATAGAAGTAGTTCTTGCGTGCGAAGATCGAAGCGCCGCGCACCTGGCAATTCAGCGCCAGGCTGGCCTGGATGGCGAGTTCCACCGCGTGACGACTGAGCACCGGCAGCGCGCCCGGCATGCCCAGGCAAACCGGGCACACGTTCGTGTTCGGCGCCGAGCCGAACTCGATCGGGCAGTTGCAGAATATCTTGGTGCTGGTCGCAAGCTGGCAGTGCACTTCGAGGCCGATCACCGTTTCGTACCGGGCGATCATCTCCGGAGTGGCGAGGGTCGGAGCGGAGGAAGACATGGATCTTCTTATTGTAGGACGGCCGCCCGGAGCCGCCGCTTCCGGTCGGTCCGTACCGGCGGCGCGCACCGTGCGTCACCCGGTAAAGTGCCGGTTGAATCGCTCATTTGCACCGGCCATTTACTGCAGGACCCGTGGCTCCCCGCTCTGCGGCTGCAGGTTGATCTCGCCGAACGTCGCCTCATACTGCTGGATGTTCTGAGCCAGCACGTTCGACAACGCCTTGGCCTGCTGCGGGCTCAAGTACACGCCCTGGTAATTCTTTACGTTGACTTCTTCGGGCGAAGCCTGCTGGACAGTCCCGAAGAGCAGAAAGAAGTCCCAAAGGCTCGCGCGCACCTGCACGCTATTGGCGTAATTGTCGCGGTAATCCTCGGTGTTCTGGACCTGAACGGTCGGCTGGGTGCCTAGCGGGTGCATGGCCCCATCGTACACTGCGCGGCCGGGCAAGGGAGCAGGAGCGGCAGGAGAATTCAACTAATGGGGTGAGCGGCGATCAGGAGGGATTCGAGTGGCGGGGACGACGGGGCTCGAACCCGCGACCTCCGACGTGACAGGCCGGCGCTCTAACCAACTGAGCTACGTCCCCGCACCACGACGAACACTCCCAAGGTACCATGCGCAGGCGCATGATTTCAAATGCGCAACAGCATCGCCTCGGCTGATCCCGTTGAAACTGCAGGAGTTCCACCGGGTTATCGAAATGTGAGGAGTGGCCGGGGTTTGACGCCCAATCTCAGGTCAAGCCGTGGAGCCGGGCGTGTCGGGCTGGATAATCTGGACGCTGCGAGTCGGGAACGGGAGGCGGATCCCCTCGGCGCGGAAACGTTTCAACAATCGCCGCCGCAGCAGATCCGTGACCGCGAATTGCGACTCGACTTCGGTGACGCCAACATTCAGCGTGAAGTTCAAGGCGGAATCGCCGAAGCCCGGGTTCAGCCGGTTGCTTGGTTCCGGCGTGGCCAGCAACCCTGGGATCTGGCCGATCGCATTCTTCACCTCCTCGATCACCACACGGTCGAGCAGTTCCAGATCCGTGGCGTAATCCACCCCATACGAAATGCCGACGCTGAGGGTCTTCGCAGGCTGGCTCAGGTTGGTCAGAACGGCTTCCGACAGCTTTGAATTGGGAATCAGGATCAGATTGTTGGCCAGCGTTCGCAACGTGGTCACGCGCCATTGGATATCCGCGACGTAGCCCTCGACGGACGGGTCCTGCAGGCGGATGTAGTCGCCCTTGTGCAATTGCCCGGAGAGGCTGACATAGAAGCCGGAAAACACGTTGGCGAGCGTGTCTTTGAGCGCCAGAGAGACCGCAATGCCGCCGACGCCGAGGGTGGCCAGCCAGGGAGTGATTTCGAAACTGAAGGCCTGCCGCAGGATGATGAGCGCGGCCGGAACGCCCCAGAACACCCGGATCAGCGTCTTGGTCAACGTGGTGATCTGGATGCCCGTGGCGCTGCGCCCCATGGAATGCTGCAACAGCACGATGCTGACGCGGGCGATGGCCAGCGCCATCGAGATCACGAACAGGATCAGAATGGCTTGCGAAAAGCCGTGGGCGATGCGCACGGGCACGTCTCGTTCATCGAGATCCGCCACAGCGGTGACCAGCGCGGAGAGCACCACCCAGTAGCGGGCAGGCCATTGGAGGGCGCCCAACAGGGTGTCGTCCAAATTGGTTGCCGTGTTGCCAGCCAGGCGGTTCAACGCTTTGAAAAGCAGTGTCTTCAGCACCCAGGCGACGCCCAACATGAAGCCGAAGACAAGCAGGAAGCGCCACGCGCCGTGCCACTCGGCCCAAAGCCGGATAATCCGGGGCACCGAATCGGTGTCGGTTAATGCGAGTACTGTCAGCATGGGCCGTTCCCCGGCGGAAGCGGTGTCAGGCGGCAACCCGGCGGACGGCTAGTCCGGCCGAATGCAGCACCCGGTCCAGGTCGTCGAGGCCCATCCGGGTGGCGTCATATTGCACGAACAGCGAGTCCAACGCCGGGCTCAGTTGGACCACCTGGAGCCCATATGCGCCGTGGAGTTTGTCGATGCTCTCCATCACGGCCTCGTCCACCGGTCCATCCAGATGGTAAGTAACTTGTACCTTGGTCATTGCAGAAACAGAATAGCAAAGGGGCTTCGCCCCGGATTCGACCCATATCAGATCGTGTCTTGCGGAATGGCCGAATCAGCCGAGGGCGCAGCGGTTTCCTTTCTCATGCGCCACAACGCCTGCCGTAGGATCCCCATCCACAGATTCACATCGCCGCTACGGAGCGACAGGCGCCGCACCAACCTGCGCGCCTTCTCAACCGTCGCCGGACCGGGCGCGAATTCGCTGTAGCCCGACTCTTCGAGCAACTTCAAGAGGAGTTGGGTGAAGCGCTCCACCTCCTCGCCCGGAGCCAATTCCGCCGCGCCGGGCAACTGCCGGGCGGCCATCGGTGCGCGTGCGAGTTCGTACAGGCACAGCGCCACGGCCTGGCCCAGATTCATCGAATCGTGCTCGGCCCGCGTCGGGATGTGCACCAGGTAGTGGCAGTGGCTCAGATCGTCATTGGATAGCCCAAACTTCTCGCAGCCGAACAGCAGGGCGGCGGGCGCGGCGGCCAGGTGGCGCTTCAACATCCGGCCGCCACGCTCCAACCGGTAAAGCGGGTGGTGGAACTGGCGGTTGCCGATGCCTGTCGCGCCGACTACTAGCGAGACACCCTCCAGTGCTTCGGCAAGGGTGACGTAAACGCGGGCGCTTTCCATGACTTGTCCCGCACCGACGGCGGATACGGCCTCGCGGAACGCAACGTCGTAGGGCTTCACGAGCCGCAGGTCGAGGAATCCGAAGTTGGACATGGCCCGCGCCGCGGCGCCTATGTTCAGAGGGTTGCGGGGCTCGATCAGGACCACGCGCAGATTGGCCTGCGGCAGTTCACTCATCGCGGCCCCGTTCCAGGTGCGATCCGGCGGCCCAGCATCCCCCCAAGCGCCAGCGGGCCGCTCCACCGCGATTTCACGAGTACCCGTCGCGGCGCGCCAGCATAGAGCCGCGAACGACAGAGAGCGGTCAAGCCTGCTGACACCCACTGTTTTTTCGCCGTTGCTTTGAATACACGCCGGAATGGAGCCGCGACCGTAAGGGAGTGGTGCTTGTTAGCGGACTTAACCGCTCTCTGTCGTTCGCGGCTCTGTGCTGCGTTGGGACTCTGTGGCGGAACGCGCGCGTGCGCTGGGGTTGAAATTACCATCAATGGCTCTCTTCCCGATCCTAATAGAAAAGACTTGAGGAAGAATTTGGAACTTTGGGACACCGGGCGTCCAATTAGATACGAGTGGCGCTGTTGAACCCCGAAGCAAACTCGAGCGAGAGCGGCCGCGCCGAGGAGTTGAAACTCCTCAAACGGCTTCAGGCGGGCGACGAGCGCGCGTTCGATACGCTCTACTCGCGGCATATGCCGCCGGTCTACCGCTACGCGCTGCGCATGACCGGGTCGGAGTCGTATGCTGACGACGTGGTGCAGGAGCTCTTCCTGGCCCTGATCCGGAACGCTCGCGGCTACGATCCCGAGCGAGGTGAACTGCGGAGCTATCTCTACGGCTTGGCGAGGCGGCTAACCCTGAAGCGCTTGCCGGTCGAGATCAGCGTGAACGAAGACACGCCGGAGCCGGCGGTCGAAGACGATCCTTTCGAGCGGCTCGACCTGGAGCAAAGGTTGGAGCTTGTCAGGACGGCGGTGGAATCTCTCCCGGCGAGTTATCGCGAAGTGGTCGCGCTGTGCGATCTGGAAGAACTGAGCTATGCGGACGCGGCCGTGACCATCGGCTGCGCGGTGGGAACCGTTCGTTCGCGCCTGCACCGGGCGCGGGCGATGTTGCTGGGTCGGATGGAGAGATGGAAATGCAGGACGGCATGAAGGGAAATCCGGAAGAAAGCCTGCGGCGGGCGCTGGCTGAATTCGCGGTTGAGACCGGCTCGGGCGCGGCCTCCGAACGGGTACGGCAAAGCCTGCGGCGTGAGGTGCGGGGGCGGGCGCACCGGCGTTGGGCGCTGACCGCTCTGGCTGCCGCGGCGGCAATAGCGACGATTGTACTGGGCGTCACGGCGAGGTTGACGTTCCCGAAGCCAGTCCCACCGCCTCAAACGGCAGCAGCGGAGCGAGGCCCGGCGGGTCGCGGGAACGGGTCCACGCCAAGTCCTGAGCTGGCGGTTGAGGCGACGCCGCCCACGGGGTTGGAATCCGGCCCGGGAATGACAGGTCCGGGAGGTACGCCAGTGACGGCCGCCGTCCGCATCCCGGCGGCGGCCGGACCGCATCGCGAGCGCCGCGATGTGGAATCGACCGGCGGCTGGCGCAAGGGTGAGATGGTTCTGTCGCCTTGGTACTACAACACGGCCTTGCCGCCCACCGCTCGCTCGGTCCTGGTGCGCTCCGAAGTGGGCGCACGCACGGCGATGCGCTTCGGCGTGGTGCCGGCCGGCGAAACCGCGCCCGTGGAAATCCTATTCGGGGAAGATGGATTGCCCCGCGCGATGCGGTTCGTGCAGCGCTTTCCAACGCAGAAGAACTAGGGACTTTGGACAATTCCGATTTGAAGGAGCATGCAAACATGAAACACCACATTCTCGCGATCTTCGCCTTAGCCGCTGCGGCCCTGGCGCAACCGGCCCCGCAGCAGGGCACACAACGTACGATCGAACTTCAGGACAAGCTCTACTTTGAGGCGTCGGGTGCAATGCCTGGGCCCGCCCCGATGTTGGCCCGATTCGGGGGAAGCGCAGCTGTGGTGAAGGGCGCCCCCTACGCGGCGGAAGCGACAACGGAAAGCGTTCAGATCCTGCCCGACGGGAATCGCATTACCAACAAGTCCGGAAACAAGTCATACCGCGATTCCGAAGGCCGTACGCGCGTCGAGGTTACACCCGGCGCGGCGGGCGCCTGGATGCCCGACATGAAGCAGTTGTCCATGACGATGATCGACGACCCGGTTTCCGGGGATCACATCACTTTGAACAACAACAATAAGCAGGCCACCCGGTTTTCGTATAAGGGGATGAACACCGTCACCACGACTTCGTCTTCGTCCGCTGGACCGGGCAAGATGCAGACCGTAACCATGGTCGTGAGATCGGCGGATGGAGTGGCGCCGCCCCCACTCCCGGGTCCGGCACATGCGATGGGCACGCACCTTACCGCTACCTACGTTCAAGCTGGAGCGGACACCGTGGGCGGAAATGCGTTCCTCTCGTCCGACGTGAAACTCGACGTGAAGAAAGACTCGCTCGGCAAGCAGGTAATCGAGGGTATCGAATGCACGGGAACGAGGGAAACCGCAACTATCCCGGCTGGTGCGGTTGGCAATGACCGGCCGATTGAGACGGTGACCGAGCGCTGGTATTCCCCGGAACTCCAGCTCGAAATCATGACCAAGACGACCGACCCGCGTTTCGGCGAGACGACTTATCGCCTCGGCAACATTGTCCGCTCCGAGCAGCCTAAGTCGCTTTTCGAAATCCCGGCAGACTACAAGGTGGAAGAACCCAACATAAACGTCAAGATCATGAAGGACATGAAACAGTAAGCGCAGGCTCACTTTCGGACATGCGCAGGGGGCGGCCTACCGAGGACCGCCCCTTTTGTATTGCAGAACGCAGAACACCTTGGCCGGACGTCTCAGGCGGCCTGGCGGCCCGCAGCAGAGACCTCAAACCGCTGAGTTCAGCGACTTCCAGGAGAGCTGATCTTTATGATTCAATAACTTAAAGAGGGAGCTCGCTGAAGTTCAGCGGTTCTATCGCGCCCCCAAGACCAGGGGCCGTCTCGCGGCCGGAGCGGACTTTCAACTTTGTCATGGCCGGATTATTGCGGCACCGGTCGATGCTAGCGGTTTAGCCTGCACTCTCGTTGAGCGCGGCCAAGTCTTCCGGACGACCCACATCCCGCCACAGGCCCTCCATCGGAGAGATCCGGACTTCCACGTTTTCTTCGAGCATCATTTCGAAGATCGTCGTGATCTCGTACTCGCCGCGTGCCGACGGCTGCAGCCGGTCGAGGTAGGAAAAGGCCACTGGGCGAAGTCCATCCAGCCCGGCGCTGTTCCAGCGCGTGGTGGACGTCCCGCGCGGAGGCTTTTCGATCACCCGGGTCACCCTGCCGTCCTGTTCGTAAACCGCTGCGCCCTGCCAGGGATCCTCGACATCCCGAACGCCAAGGACCGCCGCCGCTGAGGGGTGCTCCGCGATCTCCCGGTCACAGCGCAGGTAGGCCTGCGGTTCACAGATAATGTCGCCGTAGGTCAGCAGGAACGGTTCGTCGCCCACGAACTCACGGGCGAGACGCGTCGCGGAGCCAGTACCATCCACCGGATCCTGAACGCGGAACTCAATCGGCAGCCTCCAATTGCGGAAGTGCTGCTCGATCATCTCCCGTCGATAACCAACCACCAGGAAGAAGCTCTCGATGCCAACGTCGGCGAGTCCGTTCAGGACGTGTTCGAGCATCGGGCGGCCACGCACCTCAAGCATCGTCTTGGGCGTTTCGGTGGTGATCTCTCCCATGCGCTTGCCGCGCCCGGCGGCAAGGACCACGGCCTTCCGAATTGAGGTTTTACCAGTTCTGTTCATCACTCGATTCCTAAAGCTACCCCGGCGAGGCCCTCCACGGAGTCTTCTACCGCTCCCTTACGGTCGCGGCTCCGATCCGAAAGGAGCCGCGACCTAAGGGAGCGGTAGGTATCCAGCGTGTCTTTAGCAGCCCGGACAACCACGCCGGATCGATTGCGACAGTCGCCCAACGGTTCTCAGCACAATGCCCCGCCTACTCCAATTCTGACAAGAACTCGTCAGGTAAACAGGGCCCCAGCCGAGGGCGTGGCTACCATCAGGTGGACCGCCGGATCGAAGCCGCTATGCTTCGAGTAATAACGCTCGACCAGTCCGGCGGCTACTCGTTCACGATCGGCGGCGTGGCAAAACACGACGGCGCACCCGCCGAAGCCCGCCCCGGTAAGCCGGGCCCCCAGCGCACCGGATGCCAGCGCCGCTTCGGTGAGCCTGTCCAGCGCGGGACAACTGATGCGCAGATCGTCGCGCACGCTGGCATGCCCCGCGTTCAGAACGAGTGCGAACTCGTCCGCATCGCCGCGCTCCAGTGCGCCCGCCGCCCGGGCAACGCGTGCCGCTTCCGTCACCACATGCAGAAAACACCGTCGCTCAACTTCGTCGTCCAGCCGGGAAGCGGCCAGGTGCTTGAGTTCCTCAACGCCGTACTGCTCGACGGCCTCCCTGAAGGAGGCGAGACGCAACTTGACCAGTGCTCGCGTACCGGCCGTGCGCCGCGAATTGTACTCGGCCTTGACCGCACCGGATTTCTCGGCATTCGACAGGCTGTGCGCGACCAGAAAGGCCCATTCCTTTGGGATCGGCACGGGCGCCACGGTGATGGGCGCGAAATTGATCAAAAGCGCACAACCCTGGCGTCCCGCGAGCACTGCGGCGTGGTCCATCCCGCCTCCGCGCGTACCGACGAAGTACTCCCCTTCGGGCAGCACCTCCATTAGTTCCTCGAAAGTCGCCTGGACGTCGTTGGCCCGCAACAACGCGAGCGTGAAGGCCACCAGAAGGGCTGAGGAAGACGACAGTCCGGCGGCAGGCGGAAGATCGGAGACGACGGCTGCGTCGATGCCGTAGGCCAGATGCCACTTGCCCTCGACCGCTTGCGCCGCAGCCTTCACGTAGTTAACCCAGTCGCCGGCGGCGGAGGGCTCCAGTTGCGCCGTCCATTCGAACGCCCGGTCACCGAAGACCGTCGATGCAGCGCGGATCTGCCGGTCGTTCCGCACGCGGTAAGCCACACGGATCGACCGCTGGATGGCCATCGGCAGCACCGGCAGGTTGTGATAATCAACGTGTTCGCCGATCAGATTCACGCGGCCGGGCACCGCCACAACGGCCGGCGCGGCTCCAGCGCCATACCGCTGTTCAAGAAGTTGTCCAGGATCCTCAATTTCGCTCATGTACGGTACCCTTGCTCACGATAGCGGCTCGCTCCGCGGGCTGTCCACCGAAATAGGTCGCGCGTTCAGCCCCGGCTGCGGCCTGCCCGGCCGTGGAAAGCGGCATAATGGGAACCGCCAGGGATGCCAAATCCAGCCGGCAGGGGGAAGCTACGCAGGATGCAAGCAAGCGCTCGCGCGTCACTCCAGGTCGTGAAATTGTCCAGATCTACCACTCCCTTAAGGCCGTGGCTCCGTTTCGGGTCAGAGCCACGACCGTAAGGGAGTGGTGGGACTGGACCGAAGATCCTGATAGGAGAGCAGCATGAGATCGATCACTCGTTTGCGCCCGATCGCGGGCCGTGCCGCGCGGCTTCCGCTTTCGATTGCCTTCGGAGCCTGTATGCTCGGTGCCGGCTTCCCGGCCTTCGGTGCCACCTGCGCGAGCCTGGCGCAGCTCAGCCTTCCGGCGACAACCATTACCTCGGCGCAGGCCGTGCCCGCGGGCTCGTTCACGCCACCAAAGTCTCAGCCGATTGCCAATCTGCCGGCCTTCTGCCGGGTAACGGGGTTCATCCAGCCCAGCAGCGATTCACACGTTGAATTCGAAGTCTGGCTACCGGCTTCGGGGTGGAATGGGAAACTGCAGGGAGTCGGGAATGGCGGCTTCGCAGGGTCGATCGACTACGACGGAGCCGGCTTATCCGGCGCAGTGAGTCGAGGGTACGCCGCCGCAGCGACCGACACGGGCCACCAGGGCAGCGGCATCGACGCCAGTTGGGCACTGGGTCACCCGGAAAAGATCATCGACTTCGGGTACCGGGCCATTCACGAGACGGTCGTGAAGGCAAAGGCGATCGTCGCCGCGTTTTATGGTAATGGTCCCACGCGCGCCTACTTCAGTTCGTGCTCCAACGGTGGGCGGCAGGCTCTGATGGAAGCTCAGCGTTACCCGGAGGACTACGACGGGATCATCGCCGGCGCTCCGGCGAACTACTGGACGCACCTGATGGCGGGCTTCCTCTGGAACTCCGTCGCTACCGTGGGCGACGCGAAAACCTACATCCCATCCCGCAAGATGGCGGCGCTGCAGGCCGCGACGCTGGCGGCGTGCGACGCGCTCGACGGGTTGAAGGACGGCGTCATCGACGACCCGACCCACTGCCAGTTCGACCCAGCCACGCTGCTTTGCAAGGGTGAAGAAACCGACGCCTGCCTCACGGCTCGGCAGATCGCCTCACTGCGCAAGATTTACTCGGGCCCCGCAACGCCGAAGGGAGAGAACCTGTTCCCAGGCTACGTGGTGGGCGGAGAAGCGGGCCAGGGTGGATGGGCGGCCTGGATCACGGGCGGAGCCCCCAAAGGCAGTCTGCATTTCATGTTCGGGACGCAGTGCTTTTCCAACATGGTGGCCGACAACGCCGCCTGGGACTACACAACATTCGACGTGGATGCCAGCACCCGCGCCGCCGACAAGAAGATCGGACCGATCCTGAACTCGATCGATCCCGACCTGTCGCGGTTCCGCGCACGCGGCGGCAAGTTGATCATGTATCACGGCTGGAGTGACGCGGCGATTGCGCCGGTCAACGCGATCAACTACTACCGCAGCGCCGTGGCCAAAGCCGGGACGAAAGAGGCGGCGGCTTTCCTGAGGCTGTTCATGGTTCCAGGGATGCAGCACTGCGGAGGCGGCCCCGGGCCTGACGTGTTCGGTCAGTTTGGCGCGCCGCAGGGCGATGCCGACCACGACGTGGCCAAAGCTCTGGAGCGCTGGGTGGAAGCGGGCGTCGCGCCGGACCGCATCATCGCGACGAAGTTCAACGAGGCCAAACCGCCCGTCGCCGTCCGCACGCGGCCGCTGTGCCATTACCCAGAAGTGGCGCGGTGGAAGCAGACGGGGAGCACGAACGACGCAGCCAACTTTACGTGTGCCGCTCCGGCCGCTTCAAAGACAGGCAAGTAAATGGAAAGGCGACTACTTAGCGACGTTCTTCCCCCATTGGGCACCAGGCCCAATGGCAAACCGGACGGTGTTGCGGCTGTCCTTCAGCAAGTCGTTGAAGAGGTGGTCGTGTACCAGATCGGCCTGGATACGCACGCTGTAGTGCTTGCCGATGTTGATATCGACCCCGCCACCGAAGCCGTAGAACGCCACCCAGTCCAATTTCCTGCCCGTGGGAGCCAACTGCGTCACCACCAGCGTGGAAATCGCGTCGGTCGGATGCGGCGTGGCCACTTCCCGCATGGCGCCCAAATCGGGCCGGACAAACAGGGTGGCCGCCTTGAAGTGGCGGTACGACAGCTGCGGCCCTGCCGAGAAAGTCTGCGTCTGGGACGAGATGGGCACTTTCAGCGCGTAGCTCGCGGGGATCTTGCCCGCCGCCACCAATTGGCCGAGTTCGCCGCCTAGTTGAGTTTGCAGCGCCGTCGTCAGAAGCTTGGGCGTCAGTGCCGTGTCGCCGGTTCCAATACTGTAGTCGAAGCCTAGCGAGTACCAGTTAGTTGGCCGCACGCCCACCTGCAGGTGGAAACCCGGCTCGCCGAGACTGATATGGGGACTATTCAGGTACATGAAGCCCGCATACACATCGTACCGTCCAACATAGCTCTGTTGGCCAAAGGCCGAGACGCAAACCAGGGCCATGGAAGCGAGTAGCAGGAGTCGGGTCGGGCGGGTGGTGCCGACGGCGACTTGGCTGGAGCTGGATGGGTGTTGCATAAACTTCTTCATGCAGTATATTCGATTGCCGATTTTAAGCCACGGAACTCCGCCATCAAAACGTAACTTTTGATACGAAATCTCGTCGCCTGTCCGGGCAAACCTTGGAATATGACTTGCAAGAGGCCTGCCAACCATTCAAAGTAATGCAATGCGGCTGAATCGCACCTCATTCGCCGTGCTGCTCGCCTGCCTGGGCGTTGCGCTCTTCTGCCTGGTCTATCCGGTCTACGTAATCCGGCCGTTCCGGCATCAAGGCGTGCGCGAGTTGGCCGTCGCGCTGGCAATTTTACAGGCGCGCTTCTCCATCGGTTTGTTCTGCCTGGCGCTGGCTTTGTTTGCCGCCGGGCGGATCTGGGCCACGGAACCGGCACGCCGTCCGCGATTTCTCGCGGTAGCAGCCACGCTGGTCATCGGCGGTTTCCTACTGTTGTCGCGCGTGAACATCTACGAACTGATGTTCCACCCGGTGGACCAACTGGTGTTCGTCCCCCAGGAAAAGGTGAAACTCGACCCGGCTGAGCTGGTTATCGCAGTAAACCTCGGCGGCACGCCCCGCGCCTACCCTATCCGTTCGATGTCCTACCACCACATCGTAAACGACGTCGTAGCGGGCAGGCCGATCACGGCTACGTATTGAACGCTCTGTCACACCGGTCTGGTGTGGGGACGCGTTGTGGACGGTTTGAAGCTCACCTTCCACCTCGCGGGAATCAACAATCAGAACTTCCTGATGCGCGACGAAGAGACTGGCACGTATTGGCAGCAGATCAGCGGACTAGCCGTTTCCGGCCCCTTGAAGGGGCGCCAACTGCCGTTCGTGGCATCCGATGAACTGACGTTTGCGCTCTGGCGGGCCGAGCATCCGCAGGGGACGGTGCTTAAAGACAGCGACAAGTACAAGGCCGAGTACTCCCAGAGGGACTGGGACGTGAAGATGAAGACGACGAGAACGGTGCTCAGCTACCGGGAAGCCGGGCTGAAGCCAAGAGACCTGATGCTGGGCATCCGTGCATTTGGAGCGAGCCGGGCCTTTCCCATCGAACGAGTGCTCCAGGAGAAACTGGTTCAGGACCGCGTTGGGACGGAGCCGGTGCTACTCGTCGTCGGTCCCGATGGTCAATCGGTGCGCGTCTTCCGACAGCGTATCCCGGGAACTGATGGCGTCCCGGAGTTTTACCGGAACGTGGAGGAGCAGGCCCCCGCCAAACTGGATGCTGCCGCGGCGAGTGCGCCGTTACTGATGGACGGCACTACCGGGAGCCGTTGGAACTTCCAGGGCTGCGCCGTCGAGGGCAAGGCCAAAGGCACATGCCTGGAGCCGGTCGAGGCGATCAAGGACTACTGGTTCGACTGGCGCCATTACAACCTGCAAACCAGCGTGTACGGCAAGACCGTCGGACACGCCAAGCCCGAATAGGAACTCCGGGCGGGTGCGCCGGCGCGGTATCTCTCCCGTTTCTAGGCGAACTTCCAGCCTTTGCGGAATTTCGGCTTCAGGAACTCGTTCGCGGCTTTGTTGTTCGTGAAGACACCCTTCTGCGCATCCCAGGCGAGCAACCCGTCGAAGCGCATGGCGATGGTTCCGAGCAGCATCCACTGCACGAACGGTCCGGCCACGCTGAAATTCGAACAAGCTGGCTCCCCGCCCTTACAGGCACGAATCCAGTCCTGATGGTGACCCGGAGAACGCGTTAACAGCTTAGGCGGCAGCTTGTAGTCCGCCATCTTGGCCTCGGGAACCAATCGAGTCCGTTCGCCATAGCAGCCGGTCGTAATCAAGCCCTTGTCGCCGATGAACAGGCTGCCGTTCACGTCCTTGTCGCCGATCAACTCACCATCCGGAACGCCGTCGAACTTCGGCACGGTCTCAAGTCCGTCGTGCCAGAAAATCTTCACCGGCGCCATCGCCCCGCGGGCCGGAAAGTCGAAACGGATCACCGATTTCTTCGGGAAGGTGTGCTTGCCCTTGCCCTCCTGAAGCAGGCACTCGACGCTGGTCGGGCCAGCCAGCTTCAAGGCCATATTGGGCGTTCCCAGAATGTGGCACGCCATGTCTCCAATTGCTCCGCAACCGTATTCGGGGAAGGCTCTCCAGTTGTGCGGCACATACGCCGGGCTGTAGGGGCGAGGCACGGCGTCGGCTTGCCAGGCGTCCCAATCAAGCGTAGGCGGGACGGGCTCTTCCTTGGGCTCGACTTCGGGCCCCTGCGGCCAGTAAGCCCACGGGCGGTTGGTCCAGGCGTGAACTTCGGTGACGTTGCCAATCGCACCGGACCAGATCATTTCGCAGCATTGGCGCGCGCCTTCGTTCGAGTAGCCCTGGTTGCCCATTTGCGTGGCGACGCCATACTTCTGGGCGCTGAGCGTGAGCTGCTGGGCTTCCCACACGGTACGCGTGAGAGGCTTCTCGCAGTACACGTGCTTGCCACGGGTCATCGCCCAATTCGCCGCGCTGCCGTGCACGTGGTCGGGGCAGGCCACGATGACAGCGTCAATGTTCTTGCCTTCCTTGTCGAGCATGACGCGGAAGTCTTTGTACTTCGGCGCGTTGGGATAGAGCTTGAAACCCTTCTCGGCGCGCTTCTCGTCCGGATCGCAAAGGGCGACGATGTTCTCCCTCGAACACTCCTCGATGTCGGCGAACGCCCGGCCGCCTGCACCGACCGATGCGATATTGAGCTTTTCGTTCGGCGACTTGTAGCCAAGCCGCTTGAGTGAGGGGGCACTCCCGAATCCGGCGCCAGGAATGGCGCCTGCCAGCAGCGAACCGTAGAAGAAGTGACGTCTTGAGATCATGCCGATGGCCTCCGGGCCCAATTCGTAGTCGAAAGCAACAATAGCATACACCCGGCCGCGGCTAAAAGGGCGCGTGCCTGGGCGCGCTACGTCGAGAATCCTACCGGCGTCCGGGCGATCTCCGGCACAATCGATTCGAGCGTATGACACCTCGAGCGGCCCGCCGGTGCGCCCAGGATATATGTAAGATCGTGAACATGAAGCTCCCGCTGGTCTACTTGACTGCCGCGCTTTCGCTGGGGACGCAGGGTGCCGACGTGTCGGGCCTGGCGGCGCGACGGCCGCCTGAGTGGGCCCTCAACGGCGTGATCTACGAGATCAACCCCAGGACCTTTTCGCCGGCGGGCAACTTCGCCGGCATCACGGCGCGGCTGGACGATCTGAAAAAACTGGGTGTGACTGTGTTGTGGCTGATGCCCATCCATCCTTCGGGCGAGTTGAAGCAGAAGGGCACCTACGGCAGCCCGTATGCCGTACGCGACTACGAGGCGATCAACCCGGGTTACGGCACTGCGGAGGATCTGAAGTCGCTGATCACGGCGGCGCATGGCCGGGGCTTCAGAGTCATCATCGACATCGTCGCCAACCACACGTCCTGGGACAGCGTGTTGATGAAGCACCCCGAGTACTACAAGAAGGACGCGGCGGGTCACATCATCTCACCGATACCGGATTGGGCGGACGTGGCGGGGTTGGACTATTCGAACGCGCACCTGCGCGAGTACATGATCGGGATGCTGGAAGGCTGGCTGCGCAAGTTCGATCTCGACGGGTTTCGCTGCGATGCTGCGGGCATGGTGCCGACCGATTTCTGGGAGCAGGCGCGACCTCGCCTGGAAGCCGTGAAGCCGGATGTGTTCATGCTCGCCGAGTGGGACACGCCCGAACTGCTGGTCAAGGCCTTCGACATCGACTATGCCTGGACTTTCCACAAGACGCTCACCGAAGTGCTGCAGACGGGCAAGCCGGCCAGCGCAATACGCGAGGACTGGGAACGGCAGAAGTCGAAATTCCCGCATGGCGCGGTGCATATGGTGTTCTCCGACAACCACGACGAAAAGCGCGCTATCGCACGCTTCGGCGAGCGCGGGGCGCTGGCGGCCTCGGCGCTGGTGTTCGCGCTGGAAGGCGTGCCGATGCTCTACAACGGCATGGAGGTCGGCGACACCACCGAGTCGGGTGCGCCGGCGATGTTCGAAAACCTGCGCGTGTTCTGGGGGATTGGCGAGCGTCGTCCCGAGTTTATGGAGACGTACAAGAAGTTGATCGAACTCCGCAAGCGGCATTCCGCGTTGGTTAAGGGTGAAATGAAGTGGCTCGACAACAACGAGGAATCGCGTGTGGTGTCGTTCGCACGAAACGATGAAGCAGAGGAAATCGTAGCTCTGGCGAACCTGTCGAATCGACCTTGCAGCGTGCGCGTCACGATGGAGATGGGGAGAGCGTTCGTAGACTTGGTCAGCGGGGCAAAGACAGACCCCACGGCAGTCGATCTCGAAGCGTTCGGCTGGCGTTGGTTCCGCCGCATAGCACGCTGAGGTGCCTTGTGGAGCGGTGCTCCAGCACTGCACGGCTCGGGAGAGCCGCAGCATGACCTTCGGCGAGCGCTAGATCAGACTCTGTTGCCGTGCCAATTTGAGCGCCTCGAGCGCCGCGCCGCGCGCACCGGCCGTGTCGCCGTTCGGCATGACGTAGATCGGAATATCAGCCTGCTCCTCGCGCTGCGGAGGCATGCCCGCGCGGATCTCGTTGATGAACCAGGTGCGGAACTCTTCGCCGGTTTCTACCGCGCCCCCGCCGACGATCAGCGCGTCTGGGTCGAACGTATTCACCATCTCGTCGAAGAACAGTCCGAGTCCGTGCGCCTGGGCACGGAAGATTTCGCGGCTCATTGGATCACCCTTCTCGGCCAGGCCACGCACCAATTTCGCCGCCTTCTTGAGGTCGCCGAGTTTGCCCAGTTCGTGTCCCGGGTATTTCGCGAGGAAGTAAGGCAGGAAGGTCTTCCCGATCGCCGTCAGCGAGCACACGGATTCGAGATCGCCGGTGCGGCCGCAATTGCACTCCGGCACGATGCCGGCGACATTGGCAATGCCCTGATACGGAATCAGGACGTGCCCGAGTTCGCCACCGAACCCTGAGCGGCCCTTGATGTCGTTGTCGTCGATGATCACACCTCCGCCCAGCCCCGTACCGATGATGGCCGAAACCGAGGTCGCGTGGCTGTTCGCGCCGAAGATGTTGAAGTGGCCCCAGAGCGCGGCCGCGTTCCCATCGTTGAGATAGGCGACGGGCAAGCCGAGTTTCTGCTCCAAACCGGCGCGGATATCGAAGCCTGCCCACTTCGAATGCACGAAATTGGTCGAACCTTTCGCGCTGAGCACGCCTTTTGAACTTGCCGGGCCGGGCGTGTCCAAGCCCACGTAGACCACTTCCTTTGGGGTAACGCCCGCCAATTCCAGCGCGATCTGAAGGCCTTCAGCGATCTGGTGCAAGCAGATGTCCGGGCCTTCGGTTGACCGCGCCGGATGCTCGCAGAGTTTCTCGATCAGGAAACGCTCGCGAGCGTCCACCAGCGTATAGTTGACGGCGGTGCCGCCCAGATCCACTCCGGCCACTACGGGCATGACAGGTACCTCGAATTGAATAATAGCCGATTCCGTCTTTGCCTGATCAACAGGGCAGGCCGGTCTTGTCCCGGCCTGAATGAGCAAGTGGGACGGCTCCAGAGACTACGTCCAGAGCTTCCGGACCACCCAGATCAGTGTGTAGCCGGTGATCACCAATACGCCCAAAAGGCAGAAGGCGACGTTCATTCGGCCGTACAGGAAATTGCCGACCGTGAATAGGCCGCACCAGATCACGGCCGTGCCCGAGACCCAGCCCAGCATCGCCATGGGGATGTTGTCCTGGCGGGCGTATTCCTTGGCTTCCGCCTTCGGCACCCCTGCCTCTTCGCGGATGCGCGTCCAGCCGGGTCCGATCGGGTGTACGCGTTTGTAGAACGCAACCAGCGTGGCATTGTCGGTTTTCGGCCCGATATACGCGGTCAAGATCCAGCAAAATGTCGTAAATCCGATTCCGAGCAGGAGTTCGCGGTGCGTCCCCAGCGCAATCCCGTTTTTGTGCAGGATCAGGAACGTGAGCGCCATGGCGAAGGAACTCGTCATCGCGACGACCTCGCACCACGCCGTGACGCGCCACCAGAACCAGCGCATCAGGTACAGCAAGCCGGTCCCGGCACCGACCTGCAGGATGATATTGAAGCTGTCCTGCGCCGTTTGCAGCACGAAGACCATGCTTGAAGAGCCGACGAACAGGAGTACCGTCGCAAACCGGCCCATCATCACATAGTGTTTCTCGGTCTCGTTCTTCTTGATGAATCGCCTGTAGAAATCGTGCACCAGGTACGATGCGCCCCAGTTCAGGTGCGTCAGAATCGTCGAGGAGTTCGCGGCGATCAGGCCGCCCACCATCAGGCCGATCCAGCCCGTCGGCATGAAGCGCAGCATGGCGGGAAAAGCGATGTCATGGCCGATCAGGGTAGTAGGCACGTTGGGCAGGGATTTTTGCAAATCCTGCAATGTCGGATACACGATCAGCGAGCACAGTCCCACCAGAATCCAGGGCCAGGGCCGCAGGATGTAGTGCGCCAGGTTGAAGAACAGTGTGCCGCCGAGGGCGTCTTTTTCCGATTTCGAGGCCAACATGCGCTGGGCAATGTAACTGCCTCCGCCGGGTTCCGCACCGGGATACCAGACGGCCCACCACTGCACGGTCAGCGGGACTATGAAAACCGCTACAGCCAGATCCCAGTTATTGGTGAAGTCCGGCAGCATGCTGAGATAGTTCAGCCCGCCCGGCCCCTTCATGTGCGAAAGTTTCTCGACCATCCCGGTGAGTCCACCGACCGCGGGCAGCGCCAGCGCAAAGTAGGCTGCGGCGATCACGGCCGTCATCTTGATGAAGAACTGCACCATGTCGATCACCAGCACGCCCCACAAACCCGAGTGTGTCGCGAAGGCGACATTCAGCAGCCCGACCCCGAGCAGCGTCTCCCAGCGGCTGAACCCGAACAGAACGCTGGCGATCTTGACCGCCGCCAGATTCACCGTCGCCATGATGATGCAGTTGAACAGCAGTCCGAGATACAGCGCGCGGAAGCCGCGCACCGCGCTGGCCGCTTTGCCCGAGTAGCGGACTTCGTAGAACTCGAGGTCGGTGAGCACGCCCGACCTGCGCCACAGCCGTGCATAGAAGAACACCGTGGAAACGCCGGTCAGCGTAAAGGCCCACCATTGCCAGTTGCCAGCGACGCCTTGGGTGCGGACAAAGTTCGCCACGAGGTTCGGCGTGTCGCTCGAAAACGTCGTGGCCACCATGGAAATGCCGGCCAGCCACCACGGGACGGAGCGGCCTGACGCAAAAAACTCAGCGGTGCTTTTGCCTGAGCGCTTCCCGAAGAACAGCGCCGGCAGGAAACAGATCAAGACGGACGCAATGGCTATAAACCAATCGAGAGGACGAAGAATCATAGGTTTTCCCCGAATCGCCGAGGATATCGCACACGGCGTGCTGAAGGCTACCTGCCTTTTCGCGGGTGTCGCGGCCAAGTGAGAAGTTCCTAATCCAGCCAAGTAGAAAGTTCCTCTTGACAGCCTTAAGGCTGAAGGATGGAACGAATTTCGATGAGCCAAGCG